>Ga0134128_10001742_pt1 | contig 27552 bp, 22 predicted proteins | sample KB31754_FD_96462 | JGI IMG/M metagenome (GOLD analysis project Ga0134128, IMG submission 96462) | Terrestrial soil microbial communities with excess Nitrogen fertilizer from Kellogg Biological Station, Michigan, USA - KB3-175-4 | ecosystem: Environmental > Terrestrial > Soil > Unclassified ...
CCCGCTCCGGATCGGGCCGCCAGCCGGCGTCTACGGTCGCTGATTCGGCGCGGACGCCTAAGCGGATTGGCCAGGTGTGGGCGTTCACTCGATCGGGTGAGTACAGCGTCGGCCGTTGGCCTGGAAGCCGGGGGGGCGAAAGCGTGGGTCGCGGCGCGGCAATCCGCTGGGCGGTCGACTGCGAAGCAAGGTGTGAGGATGAGCGCGCCAGGCCAGGACCCGGGTCGCCCGGCGCGGGCCACTTCGAGTGAGGCGTGCCTGCGGCGGGTGGCCTGCGGGGACCGTAAGGCCTTCGACCAGGTGTACGCGGCCTTCGCCGTCCCGGTCTTCGGGCTCTCCCGCCGGATCCTGCGCGATCCGGCCCAGGCCGAGGAGGTCGCCCAGGAGGTGCTGCTGGAGGTGTGGCGCACCGCCAGCCCGACTCAAAACAAGCCCTGAACGCGCGCATCGCGCTCACCCGCCAGCTGCCACCCGCGGCAGACGGCGAGTTCGCCGACAGCGGTCCCGGTCAGGGCGCGGCCGCCACCCACCACCCCACGCTCACCGAGATCGGTGACGCCCCCAGCCGGCGACGGACACGGCGCGCCGCGTGGGCCGGTTGGGCCGCGGCCGCCGCGCTGGCCGGCGTGGCGGCGGGCCTGGGCGTGCACGCCGAGAACCAGCAGCGCCAGATCCAGCATCTCTCCGCGCAGGCCGGTATCGTGCAGCAACTGCTCTCCGCCCCGGACGCGCACAGCGGCGCCGGCCTGCTGCGCACCGGCGGGCACGCGTTCGTACTCTAGCCATGGGCACCTAAACAGCCACGATCCCACCGCGCCGCTGCATACCGCGCCGCGCCCGAGCCGATCACCGACCAGGCTCGGATCATCGAACTCGACGTCCGAAGACACGACCGTGTCGGCGGAATACTCACGAGTACGAACATGCCGCCCGACCAGCACGGACGAATAATCGGCACCTACAGCACCGCTGTCGGTTGCGTCATGGCCGCGAATCCTACGGTCTTGCACCGACTGCGAGTGCCGCCGCCAAAGGGTAGTAGCAGTATGTTGTTTTGAAAGTTGCTGGCAGAAGGTCAGATGTCCAACCTCGGTAGGGCGGGTGGGACTCGAACCCACGACCCAAGGATTATGAGTCCTCTGCTCTAACCGGCTGAGCTACCGCCCCTGGCCACCGACGGATGGCTTGTGCCCGGTTAGGCCCGGAATCAACCATTTCCGCGGTAGACGCGAAACGTCTCCGGGGCGGCTGCCTCGGAGACGTTGTCGTGCGCTCCCGCAATAGGACTCGAACCTATAACCTGCCGGTTAACAGCCGGCTGCTCTGCCAATTGAGCTATGCGGGATCGATGCTGGTTGCTCGGCCTTCCGCTGGTGAGAGCTTCTGGGGCCTCGCGACGACCAACCTTAGCGCATCCAGGGGGGTGCTTCGCCACTCGGTATCCGGCGCGGGTCGCGGCATGGATCGGCGGCGCGTCGGGGCGGATCGGTGGGCTAGGTGGCGTAAGCGTGCACGGGTTCCTGGTTAGGTAATGCGGCGTGCGGGTAGTCGCGGCTCGTCGAGGTCTTTCGGTTGCTGGGAGTGGTGATGAAGGCCAAGATCAGCTTCGTCGGTGGGATGGTGCTCGGGCTGCTGGCCGGGAGCAAGATCGGTCCAGGGCTCTACCAGCGGGTCACCGCCATGGTGTCGTCGCTCGCGGCGGATCCGCGGGTGCGGCATACGGCGTCCACGGCTGGTGATCGCGCGGCGCACGTCGCCAAGAATGCCGGGGTGTCGGCCGCACATCAGGTGAAACATGCCGGTGAAGCGGTCACCCACCGGTTCGGCGATCGGTTCAGCAGTGTGAAGCACGCTGGGTCGAACGGATCAGCGCAGCACATGAGCCGCTTCGATGAGGATCCGCTCGCGGACTGAGCGAGTGAGCAAGTGAGACGGCGAGAAGAGGCCCCAGGAGAGAGGCCCGGAGACTGGCTCCGGGCCTCGGGCCTCGGTCCTCTGGCTCTGGGTAGCTCTAGATCTGCGGACAGCCGATCAGCCTCCACAGACTCGCGCTCAGCGCAGGTAGTCCTTGAGCTGGTCAGCGTACGAGTGACCGCGTAGCTTCGCCAGCGTCTTGGCTTCGATCTGACGGATCCGCTCACGCGTTACGCCGAAGGTGCGGCCGATCTCCTCCAGCGTGTGCGGTTCACCGTCCGTGAGTCCGTACCGCAGCTGCACGACGCGCTTTTCGCGCTCGCCGAGCGTCGAGAGCAGCGTGTCCAGGTGTTCGCGCAGCATCATCACCGCGACCGAGTCGGCCGGGGAGACCGCGTCCGCGTCCTCGATCAGGTCGCCGAGCGCCACGTCGTCCTCTTCGCCCACCGGCGCGTGCAGCGAGACCGGCTCCTGAGCGAGCCGCAGGACCTCGACGACACGCTCCTCGGGGACGCCGAGCACGTCCGCTATCTGCTCCGGTGTCGGCTCGATCGAGTTCGCCTGAAGCAGCGCGCGCTGGAGCCGGACCACCCGGTTCATCAGCTCGACCACATGCACCGGTACGCGGATCGTGCGTGCCTGATCGGCGAGCGCGCGGCTCATCGCCTGACGGATCCACCACGTCGCGTACGTGGAGAACTTGTAGCCACGGGCATAGTCGAACTTTTCGACCGCGCGGATAAGCCCCAGGTTGCCTTCCTGAACCAAGTCCAGGATGGACATACCGCGGCCGATGTACCGCTTGGCGATGGACACGACGAGGCGCAGGTTGGCCTCGATCAGCTTGCGTTTCGCCGCCTGGCCGTGCAGGACCAGGACATGTAGGTCACGGCGGTCCTCGGGGCGCAGATCGAAGCAGTGCAAGAGCTTCTCGTCGGCGAACAGGCCGGCCTCCACGGCGCGGGCCAGCTCGACCTCCTCGACCGCCGTCAGCAGCGGGATGCGGCCGATCTCGCGCAGGTACTGGCGGAACAGGTCGCCCGCGGGACCGGCGGAGTCCGCCCAAGCGGCCACGTGCGCGTCGGCGGCCTCCTGCTCCTGCGGGCTCGGCTCCTCCTCGGCCTCAGTCTCGGCCAGCTCCTCCGGGTCGGGCTCCCGGGCGTCGCGGGCACGGGCGTCCTCAGGCGCGGCGAGGGTAGCGTCGGCGGCCTCTGGGGCGGCCGGTGAGTCAGGGCCCCCCGCGGCTTCCGCGTCCACGTCGGACTCGCGGCCGGCGTCGTTGCCGGGACCGGAATCGATGACGGCGGGTTCGGTTGTATCGGGTGCGGCGTCCCGATTGACCGGCAGCGACATCACCCGGGCCAGCGGCAGCTCCTGGGTGTCGGCCAGCGCGCTTTCCGGCGGCGCGGTCTCGACAACCTCGGTGGCTTCGCGTGGCTGAGCGACCACGGACAGGAACCGCTCGCCGCGCTGCTGCGCGGCCTGTTGCTGAGTCCCGCCCGGTGTGGGTCCGACGATGACACGTGCGAGGGCGCCGTCCATACGAACTCCGTCCACTTCACCGGCCAGCGCGCCGGGCCGCCGAGGACCTCGTCGTCCTCACACGGTGCCCGAGCTCCCGGTCGCTGGCGTCTTGTGCACCGCGCCCCGCCGGATCGGCGGCGCGGTCGGTTCCACACGGTGTGGATTCCACGACTCCTCCCCTACCCCGGCACGCACCGTTTCGCGCCTCCTGACGGGCAAGAACTTCGGCGAATCCGTGGATTTGGCGGCGATACGCCAGGTATCGGCACGGTGACGGAAAGATGTCGAGCCGTGGCGCACTGTGGCGCGGGAAGCGAGGGCCGCTAACTGCTTTGGATCAAGCTTCGAGCGAGGAGAAGAGCTTGGCCCGGAATATGTTCAGCTCGTTCAGCTCCACCGACAGCTTCAGGTAATCCTCGGCGTGCGCGACCGGATCGAGCCGCTGGAGGCGGGAGAGGGTGGCGGCGCGGCGCTCTTCCACGGCGTCGATCCAAATGCGCGTGATCAGTTCGGTGGCATAGCGGGCGTCGACGGATTGGCCGCCCTTCGCGTTCTCCCGCAGCATCAGTGGTTCGACGGCGAACCGGTTGATCAGTGCTCGTACCGCATCGTCGGCTGCCGCAGCGGTCACGGTGCTGAGCCAGTACACCGGATCCGTTACCGAGGAGACGCCACCGGCCGCGATTATGGCGGCGTGCACGGCGGCATAGGCGGGCGCGGTGAACTCTTCCGGGCCGAGGCCATCGAACGCGGCGCCGGCCAGCTTTGGATACTGCAGCGCGAGCTTGAGGGCTTCGCGCTGACGGCGAGAGGCGGGATCGGTCGGCGCGGTAACGAAAGCGTTGGGTGCGGAGGCGTTAGGGGCGGAGCGGTTGGCGCCGGAACCGGACGCAGGGGAGGAATTCGCGGCGGATGATGCGGTCGAGGCGGCGTTGCTCGGACGGGAGCCGGTCGCGCGCGCGGCGGCGCGGTTCACGGAGGGGGCGGCGCGGCGGACCTCGGAAAGGACAAGCTGTATGTCATCGATGCCGAGCCAGCCGGCCAGCCGGCGGGCGTATTCGGGGCGCAGCGCGGGGTCGTGGATCGAGGCGACGATCGGGGAGGCGGCACGCAGGGCACGTACGCGGCCCTCGGGGGTCTCGAGGTTGTACTCGCCGAGCCGGGCCCTGATGGCGAACTCGAACAGCGGGATGCGCGCGGAGATCAGGTCCCTGACCGCCGCGTCGCCGCGGGCGATCCGCAACTCGCACGGGTCCATGCCGTCCGGCTGCACGGCCACGAAGGTCTGGGTGACCCAGCGCTGGTCCTCCATGAACGCGCGCAGCGCCGCCTTCTGGCCGGCCGAGTCGCCGTCGAAGGTGAACACGACCTCGCAGCCGAGGTACTGGTTGCGGTCGGCCAGCAGTCTTCGCAGGATCTTGATGTGCTCCTCGCCGAACGCGGTGCCGCAGGTGGCGATCGCGGTCGTCTCGCCGGCCAGGTGACAGGCCATCACATCGGTGTAGCCCTCGACGACGACGGCGCGCTCCTGCTTGCCGATGTCCTTGCGGGCCAGGTCGAGACCATAGAGGACGGAGGACTTCTTGTAGAGCGGCGTCTCCGGGGTGTTGAGGTACTTCGGGGAGTCCTTGTCGTCGTTGAGCCGACGGGCCCCGAAACCGATCACCTCGCCGCCGATGTCCGCGATCGGCCAGACCAGCCGGTCGCGGAAGCGGTCGATCGGACCGCGCCGCCCGTCCGAGGCCAGGCCGGCGGTGAGCATTTCCTTGTCGGTAAAGCCACGGCCGCGCAGATGCTTCACCAGCGCGTCCCAGCCGCCGGGTGCGTATCCGACGCCGAAGCGTTCCAGCGCGGCGGAGTCGAAGCCGCGGCCGATCAGGAAGTCGCGGCCGTGCTTGGCCGCGGGCGTGATCAGCTGCTCGCGGTAGTACTCGGTGGCGACGCGGTGCGCTTCGAGCAGCCGCGCACGCTCGCTGGCCTCGGTGCGCTTGGTGTAGCCGCCCTCGGCGTACCGCAGCTCGATGCGCGCACGCTTGGCCAGTTGCTCGACGGCCTCGTTGAAGGAGAGATGCTCGAGCTTGGTGAGGAACGTGATGACGTCGCCACCCTCGCCGCAGCCGAAGCAGTGCCACAGGCCGCGCGCGGGGGTCACGTTGAACGACGGCGACTTCTCGTCGTGGAAGGGACACAAGCCCTTGAGGTTTCCGCCGCCCGCCGAACGCAGCTGGATGTGCTCGCCGATCACATCGGCGATCCCGGACGCGTCGCGGACGGCCTTGACGTCCTCGTCCCTGATGCGCCCGGCCATGGTCGGGATTCTACGCGGCAGTTCCGACAAGGCGACCGTGCAGGCGCAGGGCTGAGCCGTCGGTGAGTGAGGCGATCTGGTCGACGACGACGCGCAGCTTCGCGGCGTCGTCCGGGGCATCGAACCACCAGGCCTGGAAGGGCGGTTCGAGTTGATCGGGACGTTTCGCGAGCAAGGCGACCAGCTCGCGGATGAGTGCGGCTTGCTGCATGCGTAGCACGAAGGCAGGTTCGGTCTCCATGACGTAGCGGGCCGCGACTGCTTTGAGGACCGCGTTCTCTAGGCGGATCGGGCGCGGTACGACGAGCTGTGCGTTGTACCGCGTGTGCGGCCCCGGACCGAACTCGGCGCGAGTGGCGTGCACCACGGCGAGGCAGAAGCGGCCGATCAGCTCGCTGGCCGCGCGCTTGAGGCGAGCTTGGGCGGCAAAGGATCGGTCGTACTCGGCGGGCCACCATTCGACGGACTGGAGCCGGTCGAGCGCGGCAGCCAGCTCGGCGGGCTCGGCGTCAGGGGCGTAGCCGCGAGAGCGCTCGAACAGCGCGGCCCGCTCCTCGTCGATCAGCAGCACCTTCGGGTCGACGTGCCCGGCGTAGATCGCGTCCTCAAGGTCGTGCACGGAGTACGCGACATCGTCGGACCAGTCCATGATCTGTGCTTCGAAACATTTGACCGGCTCAGCCGGGGCGCCTATCCGCAGCCACGAGAACACAGGCAGATCGTCCGCGTACGCACCGAACTTTGCGGTATCGGCACGGCGCGCCCACGGGTACTTGGTCGCTGCGTCAAGCAGGCCGCGGGTCGGGTTGAGGCCGGCGGAACGGCCGTCGGCGCGGATCACCTTGGCCTCAAGGCGGGTAAGGATGCGCAGGTTCTGCGCGTTACCTTCGAAACCGCCGATCGCTCCGGTCACCTCGTTGAGCGCCCCCTCTCCGGTGTGGCCGAAGGGCGGATGACCGAGGTCGTGCGCGAGACAGGCAGCCTCGACCAGGTCCGGGTCGGCGCCGAGCGAGCCGGCCAGTTCCCGGCCGATCTGCGCGACTTCGAGCGAGTGAGTAAGCCGGGTGCGCGGGAAGTCGGACTCGCCGGGCGCGACGACCTGGGTCTTTCCGGCGAGGCGGCGCAGGGCGAGGCTGTGCAGGACGCGCGCGCGATCGCGTTGGAAGGGCGTGCGCTCGCCACCAGTGCGCTTGAGCTCACTGGCCGGCTCGACGGCGTAGCGCTCGACGTCCGCGTCGCCGTAGCCCGGCACGCTGATGACCTGTGTCATGGATCAACGGTAGTGCGCACAAGGTCAACCCAACACGGGTTACCCGTTGGAAGAGCCGAGTTACACCACCGCAACGCCGCGGAAACGGCCCGTGGCTACCGTGGCCTGGTGATCACGATCGAACCGGTGCCGTCGGACGACGAGGAGCTGGCCAAGCTGCGCCAGGAGCTGCGCGCCGATCTCAGCGCGCGGTATCCGGAGTTCGGCGCGGACAGCGATGACCATCTGACCGCGGACATCCGCTTCCTGTTGATGCGCGAGAGCGGCGCCGCGATCGGCTGCTGCGCGCTCCAGCCGAACCCCGCTTCGGGGCTCGACGGCCTTGAGCTCAAGCGGATGTACGTCGTGCCGACCTCGCGCGGAACCGGGGCGGCGGTGAAGTTGCTCGACGCGGCCGAGTCGCTGGCTCGGGAGCTCGGCGCGCCGCGGATCTACTTGGAGACCGGCACAGGTCAGCCCGAGGCGATCCGGTTCTACGAACGCGGCGGGTACACCGGTATCCCGCCGTACCCGCCGTATCTCGACTCGCCGGTGTCGATCGCCTACGAGAAGGTGTTCGAGGCCGAGTAGCCCGCTGAAGCGTGCCCGCGCGCGGGCTCTCGTTCGTCGCCTCTAGGGCCTGTTCGGGGTTCGGATCATGATCCGAACCCCGAACAGGCCCTAGTTCTTGGCGCTCTCCTCCCGCTTCTGCTGCACTGCGGCGCGGGCTGCCTCCAGCCGGGCGACCGGGACGCGGAACGGGGAGCAGGAGACGTAGTCCAGGCCGACGTTGTGGAAGAAGTGCACGGAGTCCGGATCGCCGCCGTGCTCGCCGCAGACGCCGAGCTTGAGGGTCGGGCGCGCGGCCTTGCCCTCGTCGGTGGCGATCTGCACCAGGCGGCCGACCCCGGCGCGGTCCAGGGTCTCGAACGGGGAGACACCGAAGATGCCCTTGTCCAGGTAGGCACTATAGAACGCCGCCTCGACGTCGTCCCGGCTAAAGCCCCAGACGGTCTGGGTCAGGTCATTGGTGCCGAAGGAGAAGAACTCGGCGGCCTCGGCGATCTGCCCGGCGGTGAGGGCCGCGCGCGGCAGCTCGATCATCGTGCCGATCAGGGCCCTGATGTCGGCGCCGGTGGTCTCGCGCACCTCGTCGAGGACCGCGCGGGCCTCCTCTCGGATGATCTCCAGTTCCTGCACCGCGCCGACCAGCGGCACCATGATCTCGATCCGGGCCACCCCGCCGGCCTTGGCCACCTGCGCCGCCGCCTCGGCCAGAGCTCGTACTTGCATGATGAACAGTCCGGGCACCACCAGGCCCAGGCGCACGCCGCGCAGGCCGAGCATCGGGTTGGCTTCGTGCAGCTTGTGCACGGCTTGTAGCAGCCGCAGGTCGCCCTCGTGCTGCTCGCCGCGCGCCTCCGCGACGGCCACACGCACGGACAGCTCGGTCAGGTCGGGCAGGAACTCGTGCAGCGGCGGATCGAGCAGCCGCACGGTCACCGGCAGGCCGCCCATCGCGGTGAGGATCGCGACGAAGTCGTCGCGCTGCATCGGCAGCAGCTCCTCGAGCACCTTGATCCGCTCGGAGTCGTCCTCGGCCAGGATCAGCCGCTCGACCAGGGCGCGGCGCTCGCCGAGGAACATGTGCTCGGTGCGGCACAGGCCGATGCCCTGCGCGCCGAAGCGACGGGCACGCGCGGCGTCCTCGGGGTTGTCCGCGTTGGCCCGGACGTAAAGCCGGCGGCGCTCATCGGACCACGACATGATCCGGTGCACGGCTTTGACCAGCTCGCCTGCCTTCGGCGAGTCCGCGCCGAGCCTGCCCTCGAAGTACTCGACCACCGGGGAGGGCGCGACCGGCACCTCGCCGACGTAGACCGCCCCAGAGGTGCCGTCGATCGAGATCAGGTCGCCTTCCTCGACGGTGACGCCGCCTGGCGCGGTGAACCGGCGCGCCTTGGTGTCCACGTCCAGTTCCTCGGCGCCGCACACGCAGGTCTTGCCCATGCCGCGGGCGACCACGGCGGCGTGCGAGGTCTTGCCGCCGCGCGAGGTCAGAATGCCTTGCGCGGCGATCATGCCGTTGAGGTCGTCTGGGTTGGTCTCACGGCGGATCAGGATGACCCGCTCACCGGAGCGCGACCACTTCACCGCCGTGTAGGAATCGAACACTGCCTTACCGACCGCCGCGCCCGGCGAGGCGTTCATGCCGGTGGTGATGCGTGTGTAGTCGCCACGGGTGTCGAACTGCGGGAACATCAGCTGCGCGAGCTGCGCGCCGCTGACGCGCGAGACCGCCTCGTCGGCGTCGATCACGCCCTCGTCGACCAGGCTGGTGGCGATCAGGAATGCGGCGGCCGCGGTGCGCTTGCCGACTCGCGTCTGCAGCATCCACAGCTTGCCGCGCTCGATGGTGAACTCGATGTCGCACAGGTCGCGGTAGTGGCCTTCGAGGGTGGCCATGTTGTCCATCAGCTCGCCGTAGGACTTCGGGTCGAGCTGTTCGAGGTCTTGCAGCGGGACCGTGTTGCGGATGCCGGCGACCACGTCCTCGCCCTGGGCGTTGGCGAGGTAGTCTCCGTATACGCCCTGCGAGCCGGTAGCCGGGTCACGGGTGAAGGCGACGCCGGTGCCCGAATCCGGGCCCAGGTTGCCGAAGACCATGGAGCACACGTTCACCGCGGTGCCCAGGTCGTGCGGGATACGCTCCTGCCGCCGGTAGAGCTTGGCCCGCTCGGTGTTCCAGGATTCGAATACCGCGCGGATGGCCAGGTCCATCTGCTCGCGCGGGTCCTGCGGGAACTCGCGGCCGGCGTGCTCGCGCACGATCGCCTTGTACGCCTCCACCAGGTCACGCAGGTCCGCGGCGTCCAGGTCGAGATCGCTGGTCACGCCCTTGGCCTTCTTCGCGGCGTCGATCGCGTCCTCGAAGTGCTCACCGTCGATGTCCAGCACGGTCTTGCCGAACATCTGGATCAGCCGCCGATAGGAGTCCCAGGCGAACCGCTCGTCCCCGGCCACCTGCGCCAGCCCCTGGACCGACGCATCGGACAACCCGATGTTCAAAACGGTCTCCATCATGCCGGGCATGGAGAACTTGGCCCCGGAGCGCACCGAGACCAGCAAGGGGTCGTCACTCGCGCCGAGTTTGCGGCCCATCCGCTCCTCGAGCGCCGCGAGATGATCGGCCACCTCGGCGCGTAGGCCGTCCGGCTCGTCGCCGTCGGCGAGGTAGGCGCGGCAGGCCTCGGTGGTGAGGGTGAATCCGGGCGGTACCGGCAGGCCGAGGTTGGTCATCTCGGCGAGGTTGGCGCCCTTGCCGCCCAGCAGATCCTTGAGATCCTTGTTGCCCTCGGTGAAGTCGTAGACGTATTTGGTTGTCGGTGTCGCCGCAGCGGTCGGCGCAGTGTCGATCGGCACGTGAGGCTCCCTGAAGCTCAAACGCGTGCGAGATGAGAATGGACGCCGACCCGCACGACCGACGCCCCTCTTGGTTGTTATCGACAGTACCGGCCGGTCACGAGGCTGTCAGCGTGAAACTGACCACCCTGTGGATAACTGCCGTTTCAGCAGCCGGACGGCGCACTCCCGATGCCCTGAACTGCGGGATCGAAACGACGAGCCCGGAAACCGGGGCCTTGACAGAGGCACCGACGGGGGCCCTGACGAGGCGTGGACGGTGTTGGCGGGGGACAGCGGCGAGGCCGGGAGCATGTCCAGCTCCCGGCCTCTGAAGGTGCCGCCCAATTGTTCGCACCGGCACGTTTAAAGGACACCGGTCACCTTTACTACGCTGCGCTCTGCCTATTGAGCTAGCGCCGCATGGAAAGCGGCGCGCGGGGGTCGAACCCGCAACCTCAACGAAACTGCCTGTGTCCGGTCGATCCGGCGCTCGGCGGCGAATGCTGAATCTGGAGCGAGAGTCTGAGATTGACCCGGGGCTGCCTCTACCCGTTGGGCTATCCCGGCGCGTGTGCCGGGAGACGGACTCGAACCGTCACTGGACCCCGGAGTTCAGCTTCGGCTTCAGCGTCAGCTTGCGCTCCTAGCGCATCCCTCCCGCTCGCACGGGAGGGAGTCTGTGTTATCCGAAAAGGTAGCCGAACACGGCCTCACCGACGTGCTGGTCGGTAACGCTCGTCCCGTTGGCCTCTTCGCGTGCGAACTTGACCGCGTTCTGCAGCGCCTCGACCCGCTCAAGCAGTTCGTTGACGCGGCGCGCGGGCAGTGATCCGGAGAATTTGACGGTGGTCCAGTACCCGACCGGAATGTCCTCGTAGTAGACCTCTACCTGCGCCGGGTGCTTCTCGGTCGCCTCGGCCTTCACGTGGTTGCGCGGCACCTTCTTGGTCTTCACGGTGCGCACCGGCTCGGTCTTCCAGGAATCGCTGGACGGGTCGTGCGCCCAGGACTCGGCGGCGTCGAGGATTGGCAGCTTCTTGACGAAGGTGTGCAGGTCGGTCAGCTGCTTCTCGAGGAACAGCAGGTAACTGACCGGCACGTCCTTGACCAGAGTGCGGCCGTCCACGGTCACATCGGCCTTCGCCACGCAGTTCGCCCAGTCCTTGGTGGCCGTGACGTCGAACAGGCGGGTCAGCGTCGCGGCGGTCTGCCGCAGCACTTCCTCCGCCTTGATCTGCACGCGGGTGGACTCGGGCGGCAACTGCTCGCCCTCTTCGTCCTTCGGCTGGTACGTGCGGGAGATGCCGGAGAGCAGCGCGGCCTTCTGTACCGTGTGGTGCGCCTCGGTCAACTCCTGGAAGGACTTGCTCTTGACGCCCTTCTCCACGGCGATGATCTGATTGAGCTTCGTCATAAGACCCCGCCCCCCTCTCGACTACCTGGCTTTTCGCTGCGCGAACGTTAGCATCAGCGATCGAATGCGCGCGCCCGAGTTTCGCCGGCCGGGGGTATCGGTGTCCTGCTTCGTTCTGGCTGCCTGATCAGCCGCCGGAGTCCTCGGTCTCGGCGCCGGAGGGCGGAGTCGGATCGTCAGGGTTCTCCAACCAACCGTAGGGCAGCGTGACGCGGCGCTCCGAGGCGTGACTGCGCCCGCGCGGCGAGCCCTCGTTGCCCTGCGGCCAGGGCTGCGCGTGATCGAGGCGGCCCAGCAGCTCGTCGAGTTCGGCGAGATTCGAGGCTTGGGCCAGCTTGCCGCGCAGTTCCGAGCCGACCGGGAAGCCCTTGAGGTACCAAGCGACATGCTTGCGGAACTCGCGCACGCCGTGATCGGACTGGTGCATCGCGACCAGGCCTTGCGCGTGCCGGCGCATCATCGCGGCGACCTCGCCGAGCAGGGGGCGGACGCGTTCGCCGCCTACGAAGGCCGCCGCGAGGTCCGCGAACAGCCAGGGCCGGCCAAGGCAGCCGCGGCCGACGACGACGCCGTCCGCACCGGTCTCGGCCATCATGCGCAGCGCGTCGGCGCCTTCCCAGATGTCGCCGTTACCGAGGACCGGGATGCTGCCGATCTCCGCCTTGAGCTTGGCGATCCGGTCCCAGTCGGCCTCACCTGAGTAGCCCTGCGCTCCGGTGCGCGCGTGCAGGGCCACGGCTGCGACGCCTTCGTCCTCCGCGATCCGGCCCGCTTCGAGGTAAGTCTCGTGCTGCGGGTCGATACCAACGCGCATCTTCACGGTCACAGGCAACGTGCCCGCGTTACGCACCGCAGCGTGCACGATGTTGCGGAACAGCACGCGATGATAGGGCAGCGCGCACCCTCCCCCGCGCCGGGTGACTTTAGGGACCGGGCAACCGAAGTTCAGGTCGATGTGGTCGGCGAGGTCTTCCTCGGCGATGATGCGCACCGCGCGGCCGACGTAGTCCGGATCCACACCGTAGAGCTGCACCGAGCGGGGCTGCTCGTTCGGCTCGAAGTGGATCATCTTGCGGGTCTTGGGGTTGCGCTCGACCAGTCCGACGGTGGTCACCATCTCGCACACGAACAGCCCGGCCGGACGCTCGTCGCTCGGTTCAGGCACCCGGCTCTCCGACTGTTCCCGGCACAGGGCGCGGAACGGCGGGTTGGTGATCCCCGCCATCGGGGCAAGGACGACCGGCGGCCAGACCTGGTAAGGGCCGATCGCGAGCGGCTGGTGCGCTACGGGCATCTAATAGACCTCGGATACTGGACGTTCGAGTGGGCGCCGCGTTTCGAGTGAGCTGAGTGGGCGCGGGCCGCTCCATTGTCCCAGACTCCGGTTCCTGCTTGACCGTGGAAGGGTGGCGACAGTGCTGGCATTGGGCATCGACATCGGTGGCTCGGGGATCAAGGCCGCTCCGGTGGACACGGAGACTGGGGAGCCGACTGCCGAGCGGTTCCGGCTGGAGACTCCTCGGCCGGCGGGACCGAAAGCTGTCGCCGAGACTGTGGGCGAGGTCGCCGCGCACTTCGCGTGGGACGGACCGGTCGGGGTCACCTTCCCTGGCGTCGTAACGCGCGGCACCGTGCGTACGGCAGCCAATATGGAACCCGACTGGATTGGCATAGATGCTGCGACCCTGTTCGCGCGCGTGCTGCGTAATGACGTAACGCGGGGCGTCGGCTTATCGCAGGGTGGGGGTGGCTGGGTGCCACGGGTACTCAACGATGCAGACGCCGCAGGCGTGGCGGAGATGGCGCACGGCGCGGGCCGTGGTCGTGACGGCGTGGTGCTGATGCTCACGTTCGGCACCGGCATCGGTTCGGCGTTGTTCGTGGACGGGCTGCTCGTGCCGAACACGGAGTTCGGGCACCTGGAGATACGCGGTAAGGACGCGGAGCGGCGCGCCTCGGCTCGGGTGCGCGACGAGAAGAAGCTGAGCTGGAAGAAGTGGGCCAAGCGCGTACAGGAGTACCTCTCGCATGTCGAGGCACTGTTCAGCCCGGATCTGATCATTGTCGGCGGCGGCGTATCGAAGCACGCGGACAGCTTCTTGCCGCTGCTGAAGCTGCACGCCGAGATCGTCGCGGCGCAACTCGCCAACACGGCAGGCATCGTCGGTGCGGCGATGGCTGCGGTAACCGCGCCCGCCAGCGCCAGCGCCGGAATCCATGCCAGTGCGCGAAGCGCTCAAGCCGTGGTCGAGAGCATGCCCATTGCCGCGCAGGAGACCGCCACGACGGCGGAAATCCCCACGCCTTAGAACCGCGCGCTGAGGCACTATTGACTCGCGCTCAGCAGCATACGACTACCCTTAGCGGGCAGTTCATTACGCTGAGCGATTCGGGTACACGGGGACTGGGGACTGGTGAATGACGTGGCGGGCCAGAGGTCTGTGCGAAAAGCGGCGGCGGCATTACTAATGCTCGCGCCGCTGGGAACCGCTGCGGGTTGCGCGTCCGCGCCCCGGCCGACGCCGGATATAAGCCCGACCGCGGTAGCGGTGCCCATCGATGAGCGGATCACGCTGCCGACCACGATGGGCTTGGCGTTCAAGCACCCGCTTCCGTCGAACAAGATCGAGCATCAGGTGCTGTACACCGTGCAGCAGTCGGTGCGCGCGCAGCTGCATGCCGAGTATGGCCCCGGTGCCAAAGATCCGCTGCTATCGGTGTACTGGTCCGGCGCCGCGTTGACCGCCATAAAGCACGACGTGTCGGGCTGGTCCGCGAAGCACCAGCAACCGGTCGGCGTGCTGGTCGTCTCGAACACGACCTACTCCGCGCCGAACAGCGCCGGAAAGGCGACCGTCTCCTTCTGCACGAACTGGCGTCACGTCATGCGCGGTGACGCGAAGACCCATGTTGTCGGTCCTGCGGTGCAGAAGGCGAACACGCCGGGCACGTTCACCACACTCACGCTGGCCCGGTCCGGCGACGGCCGGTGGAAGGTGTCGAACATGACCGAGACCGCGCACTCACCGAAGTGCGCGGTCTCGAAGTGACTCAGCCGAGCTAGCCGTGGCGGCGGCCGGCCGCGTTCAGCAGCCGATCAGGCGAGCCCCGAGGTACGCCTCGACCTGGTCGAGTGAGACCCGTTCCTGCTCCATCGTGTCGCGCTCGCGGACCGTCACGGCGTTGTCCTCAAGGGTGTCGAAGTCGACTGTCACGCAGAACGGCGTGCCGATCTCGTCCTGACGGCGGTAGCGGCGGCCGATCGCCTGCGCGTCATCGAAGTCGACGTTCCAGTTGCAGCGCAGCGAGTCGGCGAGCTGCCGGGCCTTCGGCGAGAGGTCGGCGTTACGGGACAGCGGCAGCACGGCGACCTTCACCGGCGCGAGCCTGCGGTCGAGCTTGAGGAGCGTTCGCTTCTCCAGCACGCCCTTCGCGTTAGGCGCCTCGTCCTCGGTATACGCATCGATGAGGAACGCGAGCATGCACCGGTTAACGCCTGCTGCCGGTTCGATGACGAACGGCGTGAACCGCTCGTTGTTCGCCTGGTCGAAGTAGGACAGGTCCTGCCCTGAGTGCTTCGAGTGGGTGCTCAGGTCGAAGTCCGTGCGGTTCGCGATGCCCTCGAGCTCGGAGAACTCGCTGCCGCCGAAGTTGAACCGGTACTCGATGTCCACGGTCCGCTTCGAGTAATGCGACAGCTTCTCCTTCGGGTGCTCGAAGAAGCGCAGGTTAGCCGGGTCGACGCCGAGGCCGGTGTACCAGTTCCAGCGCTCCTCGAGCCAGTACTCGTGCCACTTCTCGTCTTCGCCGGGCTTGACGAAGAACTCCATCTCCATCTGCTCGAACTCGCGGGTGCGGAAGATGAAGTTGCCCGGGGTGATCTCGTTGCGGACCGACTTGCCCATCTGGCCGATGCCGAACGGGATCTTCTTGCGCGCGGTCTCGAAGACGTTCTTGTAGGAGACGAAGATGCCCTGCGCGGTCTCCGGGCGCAGGTAGTGCAGGCCGGAGCCGTCCTGGACCGGGCCGAGGTGGGTGCTGAGCATCCCGTTGAACATCCTGGGCTCGGTGAACTGGCCCTTGTTGCCGCAGTTGGGGCAGTTCACGTCGGCCAGGCCGTGCTCGGGGGCGTGCTTGTGCTTGGCCTCGTACGCCTCTTCCAGGTGGTCGGCGCGCCAGCGCTTGTGACAGGAGAGGCACTCGGTCAGCGGGTCGGCGAACTCCTTGACGTGACCGGAGGCCTCCCAGACCTCGCGGGCCAGGATGACCGAGGAGTCGAGTCCGACCACGTCCTCCCGGCCGCGCACCATCGACTGCCACCACTGCCGCTTGACGTTTTCCTTCAGCTCCACGCCGAGCGGACCGTAGTCGTAGGCGGCACGGGAGCCGCCGTAGATCTCGCTGGAGGGGAAGACGATGCCGCGCGCCTTTGCGAGGCGGACGATGGTGTCGATCTTGTCGGCGGGCACGGTGTGCTCTCTTGTCTGCTCTGTTCGCCATCACACCCGGCTGGTGTGCGGTCAACTAAGAGGGAAAGCGTACCGAGGGTGAGCGTCGGGTTTCCAACGCGTTCCACGCGGCGGGCGAATACCAGAGTGCCGGTGGAATAACACGGCTACTCCGCCCGTTCGGCCGAGCGCGTGGAAAGGCGCGCGATGGCACAATGGCTCGGGCGCGCAGCCGCGCCAGGGGTAGTTTTGGGGGAGATTCACCCGTAGCAAGGAGTACCGGCGATGAGCGAGACCGAGAGCGGCGGGCTGCGCCCGTCGGTTCCCGCACCCGGCCGTTCGACCCGGCAGCGGGCTGCGGTGACCGCACTGCTTGAGGAGACCGACGACTTTCAGTCTGCCCAGCAGCTACATGATCGGCTAAAGCACCGCGGCGACTCGGTGGGCCTGACGACGGTGTACCGCACCCTCCAGTCGCTCGCCGACGCCGGTGCGGTGGACGTCGTACGCACCGACGACGGCGAGGCGGTGTACCGCAGATGCAGCTCGGGCAGCCACCATCACCATCTGGTGTGCCGCGGGTGCGGTCGAACGGTCGAGGTGGAGGGTCCGGCGGTGGAGTCCTGGGCGGACCGGATCGCAGCTGAGCATGGGTTCACGGACGTTGCGCACACGCTGGAGATCTTCGGCACGTGCGCGCAGTGCGCCGACCGTTAGGCCGCGTTTAGATCGCGGTCAGTCGGCCCGCGCGCCAGTGCTTTCGCGCTCCTTGATCCAGACCATGCCGCGGCCGGTTTCAAAGGGTGCGCGCACGCCGTTGTCCTCGATCCGGTCGAGGCGGTAGCCGAGCCGCTGGGGAATGGCCGCGCTACGCGTGTTGGCCTCATCGCAGTGGATCTCCACCCGTTCGATCCCGTCGAGTTCGAGCACGATCCGGGTCAGCTCACCGGCGGCGCGGGTCATGACACCCTTGCCGGTGTGCGCGACATGGCACCAGTAACCGAGCTCCAGGCCGCCCGGACCGACTCGGTCGTGCACGCCGATCGCACCGAGCACCGATCCGTCTGCGGCGTCGAAGATGCCGTAGAGGAAACTGTCCTCGCCGAGCCAGGCATCGCCGCGTAGCTCGTCCAAGGCACGCTGCCCTTCCAACGTGGGTGGTTCTTGAATCCATGCCATCCAAGGACGCAAGTGTTCATACGATGCGAGAAGAGCTTCGAAGCGAGCCTGACGGTCGTCCGGCATCCAGCGGCGCAGGACGATCCCCTCCACCTCGATGCGCTCGGGTGGCCCGATGTTTGGCGCGAGGGCCGGCGGTAGCGGCGTCTCTTCTTCCGTTTCCATGGCCCGAGCATGTCCGGGTTCTACTCGGGCCCGCAACGGATTATGGACCAGGAGTGTGGAAGGCGCCGACCCCACGAACACGGCCTAAAAGCACCGGACTAAAAGCACACAGTGCTACAAGTTCGTCAGCGCCGCGGCCTCTTCGTCCAGCGAAGGCGCGGGCAGGGCTGCGGCGAACTCGGCGATCGCGTCGGTGAGGCGCAGTTCGGCGTCAGGCGCGAGGCTGTAGCGCAGCGGCGGGTGGCCAGGCTCGGCAGGGCCGCTGACGAAGGCCGAGTCGAGCAGGAACGTGCCCGGAACCACATGCCGCGCGCCGAGGGCCGCCAGTACCGGCCGCAGCGCGTAGTCGACCGCCAGCAGGTGCGCGAGCGTGCCGCCGGTGGCCAGCGGCAACACCGCCTTTCCGCGCAGGCCGTGCTGCGGCAGCAGGTCCAGCAGTGCCTTGATGACGCCGGTGTACGAGGCCTTGTAAATCGGCGTGGCCACGATCACGCCGTCAGCTTCGGCGACCTCCGTCAGCACCTTCTTCATCTGGGGATGCCCGGTGTCCGCGGCGAGCAGCTCAGCAGCGGGCAGCTCGCGTACCGCAACGTGCTGCACCTTATAGCCACGCTCGGCGAGTAGGTCGAGCGCGCCGCGTACCGCCGCCACCGTTCGGGATGCGCCGGACGGACTTCCGCTCAGGGCCAGGATTGTGGTCATGCGTGCTCTGCCTTCCGAGGAGGTGTGGCGTGGTGATTCGAGGTATGTGTGTTGGGTGCGGGCGCATCCGCGTAGCGCGCACGACGCCCCTCCCCCCGCTCCACAACAGACGGAGGGGCGCCGTGCGGGCCGTTCGGGGCCGGACCCGACCCCGTCGCCACGATGCGCCGAACGTGACGACCTATCCGTCGAGCGTGCCGAGGAAAGTGCCTCGGCTCCCGACGACGGATGTCTGATAATCAGAGTTTTGTCAGTGGTGTTGGAAACCGGACGGAACGGCGGGTGTGTTCACCGCCGGACTATCGTGCGGGCTTTGCGCGCGGGCTTACCGCGAGGCGCAACAGACGGCGCTGGCCTGCCGCCGCAGATCGACGTGCAGGCGGGCCACGAGGTGCACGCCGGAAGTCATGGCTTAACCATCGCAGCGCGCCGCGAGCTCGTCAATGCGTGAAACGCGATTTCTCAGCCGAAATTACCTGACCGTAATACAGTGGGTATTTCGGAGAATTTGAATTAATGGGCCGTCAGGCGACCGCATTGGGAATCGCACCGCCGAACCGGCGGTCCCGCTCGGCGTAGATCTCGATGGCGCGCCACAGGTCGCGCCGATCGAAGTCGGGCCAGAGCGTGTCAAGGAACACCATCTCGGCGTAGGCGGACTGCCAGAGCATGAAGTTCGAGGTGCGCTGCTCACCGGAGGAGCGAAGGAACAGGTCCACGTCCGGCAGGTCCGGTTCGTCGAGATAGCGGGCCAGGGTGCGCTCGTCGATGCGGTTCGGGTTCAGCTTGCCGGCGGCCACGTCGCGGGCCATCGCCGCCGCGGCGTCCGCGAGTTCCGCCCGGCCGCCGTAGTTGACGCACATCGTCAACGTGAGGCGGTCGTTGTTCTTCGTGCGCTCCTCGGCCATCTCCAGCTCGTCGATGACCGACTTCCACAGCCGCGGCCTGCGTCCAGCCCACCGGATCCGGACCCCGAGTTCGTCCATCTCATCGATGCGGCGCCGGATGGTGAGCCGGTTGAAGCCCATCAGCCAGCGCACCTCGTCCGGCGAGCGCTTCCAGTTCTCAGTGGAGAAGGCGTACGCGCTGATGTGCGTCACGCCGATCTGCACCGCGCCTTCGACCACGTCGAACAGCGACTTCTCGCCTTCCTCGTGGCCCTTGATACGCGGCAGATTCCGCGCCTTGGCCCAGCGCCCGTTGCCGTCCATGACGATCGCGACGTGCTTGGGCACCAGCTCGGCCGGGATCTTCGGCGGCTCCGCGCCGTCCTTATGCGGCTTCGGGTCGCGGTACGTCCGCGGGCCGCGGGAGCCGGTCGAAAAGGCAGTCTGGATCTTGCGTCGCACTTCTATTCCCTTACCGTTCCACCAGTCGCAGCGACCTTAGCCCACGCTCGACGTGCCACTGTAGGTAGGCCGCCACCAGTCCACTGCCCTCGCGCCGATGCCGTTCCTCGCTCGCGTCAGCGGTCTCCCACTCTCCCGCGAGCAACGCGCCGAGCAGGTCGAGCGTGGCTCGCTGCGGTACCGCAGAAGCGGGTGGCTTACACGAAGGGCACACCACTCCCCCTGCGGCCACGGCGAAGAAGCGCCATGGTGCGTCATCCGCCGGCTCGGCCCCGCACTGCGCACAGTCGTAGAACGAGGGTGCGTACCCAGCCACGGCCATCGAGCGCAGTATGAACGCGTCGAGCACCAAGCCAGGTGCGTGTTCCGTCGCCGTGAGCGCGCGTAGGCCGCCAAGCAGCAGCAAGTACTGCTGAACGGCGGGCTCGCCCTCGGCGTCGGTGAGGCGTTCAGCCGTTTCGAGCATCGCGGTACCCGCGGTGTAGCGGCTGTAGTCGTTCACGATCCGCTCGCCGTACGGCGCGATGGTCTCGGCCTGGGTGATCATGTCGAGCGAGCGGTTGTTCAAACCTTGATGACGCCGTGAGAAGACCTGGAAGTCCACGTGCGCGAAGGGTTCAAGACGCGCGCCGAACTTCGAGGTGGTGCGCCGCACGCCCTTGGCCACCAGCCGGACCCGGCCCTGTTCGCGGGTCAGGATCGTGATGATCCGATCCGCCTCACCCAGCTTCTGGGTGCGCAGGACGATCCCGTCGGCGCGATGCAGGCTCACCCGCTCATTCTCGCATGTCGTACCCGGTCTGCGGCTCGCTGCGGGCCTTCTGCACGCAACCCCCACACCGAGTCGTCTGCGTTGCACAGCCAGCCGCCGCCGTCACTCTCGATGACGTCGACGGCAGGCTGTACGGCTCTCGATGCGTTACGCGCGCGCGGCCTGCTCAGCGAGCGCGATGACGCCCGCGGTGTGTGTCGCCGTCATGCTGAGCGCGGCGCCGGTCGAGACCAGCACCTGGCGTTCCAGATCGGTGAGCGGACCATCGGCGAGAGCGACCCGAGCGGCGGCGCCGAGCAGCGACTCCTTGCCGGTGTCGGCCAGCTGCGGGCTGAGCGACGCGTAGAGCTGCGAGAGGTCACCAGGAACGACGTCGAGGTCTGCGGTCAGGCTCTCGTCCGTGTACGAGGGCAGCCCGGCGCGGCCTACCTCGGTGACCGCGGCGGCGCGTGCGGCGGGCGACTCGGTCGAGCCGGTACGCAGCACATGCACGATGGTCCCCCGTGCCGCATCGATGAGCAGCGCGGACAGCTGGCTCGAGGTCGGGCGGCTGAGCACCGACTCGGTGAACGAGGTCTGGCACACGCCGCAGCGGACCTGGTCGCCGAGGGTCGCCGTCGGGAAGATCGGAATGTAGTACATGTGGAACCAGCGCTTGGCCTGCCGGCGCTCGTAGGGACGGTCGCCGCCGCAGCGCGGGCAGAAGAAGGTGCCTTGGTCGAGCACCTTGAAGCGGACCTTGAACCCCCAGATGAGGAAGAACACGGATTTACCCCCTGAGCGCGAAGACGTGGGTGGCGAACACGCTCGTCGGGCGCGGTCGCAGCGACCGCGCCCGACAAACCGAGATCTGTCGCGCCCGATGACGCGACCCGTCAGCGTATTGGTTCCGGCGACACTGTGGGAAGGATCGCCTCCGTATCGTGCCGCCTTTGTAACGCAGAGCACTGCGTGCAAGGTGGTGGCGGCGCGCTCTGCGCAGCGGTGCGCCCCTCGTAGGGGCTGCTCCGTTTAGCGGCGCGACGTGTTACCGCACTGCACGGTTGACTGCGGAGACGACTGCCTTCAGCGAGGCTGTGACGATGTTCGCGTCGATGCCTACACCCCACAGCACACGGTCGCCGATCGCGCACTCGACATACGCGGCCGCCTTCGCATCGCCGCCCGCCGACATCGCGTGCTCGGCGTAGTCGAGGAACCGCATCTCCACGCCGAACCCGGCCAGTGCGCTGACGAACGCGTCGATCGGTCCGTTACCGGTCGCCTCAACGGTCTGCTTCGCACCGTCGACGACCAGGTCCACCGAGAGCACGTCCTTGCCGTCGCTGGACGCCTCGTTGCGGTGTCCGGACAGTCGGAAGCGGCCCCATGGCGCGTCGTCCACCGGCAGGTATTCGTCGGCGAAGGCCGCCCAAATCTGCGCCGGACTGACCTCGCCGCCGTCCGCGTCCGTCTTGGCCTGGACCACCTGCGAGAACTCGATTTGCAAGCGGCGCGGCAGGTCGAGCTGGTGGTCGGTCTTCATGATGTAGGCGACCCCGCCCTTGCCGGACTGCGAGTTCACCCGGATCACGGCCTCGTACGTGCGGCCGACGTCCTTCGGGTCGATCGGCAGGTAAGGCACGGCCCACAGGATCTCGTCCGTGGTCTTGCCGACCGCGGCCGCATCCCGCTCCAGGTGCTCGAAACCCTTCTTGATCGCATCCTGGTGCGAGCCGGAGAAGGCCGTGTAGACCAGGTCGCCGCCATAAGGGTGCCGGGGGTGAACCGGCAGCTGATTGCAGTACTCCACAGTCCGGCGAATCTCGTCGATGTCACTGAAGTCGATCTGCGGGTCAATTCCCTGCGAGAACAGGTTCATGCCCAGCGTGACCAGGCATACGTTGCCCGTGCGCTCGCCATTTCCGAACAGGCAGCCCTCGATGCGGTCTGCCCCGGCCTGGTAGCCCAGCTCCGCAGCCGCGACTGCGGTACCGCGGTCGTTGTGTGGGTGCAGCGACAGCACAACCGAGTCGCGGTACTTCAGGTGCCGATTCATCCACTCGATCGAGTCGGCGTAGACGTTCGGGGTCGCCATCTCGACGGTCGCCGGCAGGTTGATAATCACCTTGCGATCCGGGGTCGGCTGCCACACATCGTTGACCGCGTCGCAGACCTCGACCGCGAAGTCCAGTTCGGTGCCCGTGTACGACTCGGGCGAGTACTCGAACAGCACATCCGTCTCGGGCAGCTGCTCGGCGTACTTGCGGCACAACCGCGCGCCTTCCACCGCGATCTCCTTGATGCCCTCGCGGTCGAGCCCGAAGACGACCCGGCGCTGCAGGGTGGAGGTGGAGTTGTACAGGTGCACGATCGCCTGCTTGGCGCCGCGGATCGACTCGAAGGTGCGCTCGATCAGGTGCTCGCGCGCCTGGGTCAGGACCTGGATCACCACGTCGTCGGGGATCCGGTTCTCCTCGATGATCTGCCGGATGAAGTCGAAGTCGGTCTGGCTGGCCGCGGGAAAGCCGACCTCGATCTCCTTGTAGCCCATTCGGACCAGCAGATCGAACATCTCGAGCTTGCGCGCCGGGGACATCGGGTCGATCAGCGCCTGGTTGCCGTCACGCAGGTCTACCGCACACCAGCGCGGTGCCTGAGCGATGACCTTGTCAGGCCACGTGCGGTCAGCCAACGCTACGGGCGTGAAAGGTACGTACTTGTGGATCGGCATCCCAGAGGGCTGCTGCGCAGTGTCGGGATAGCCACCGTCGGGATAAGCGCTATCGCGATAAGCACTGCTGGAACGAGCACCGGGATAGTCGCTCGTGGTCGCTTGCTCGGTCATGTTGCTTGGTCTCCATCGCCTGTCGGGGGGAAAGTGACCGGCGGAAAGACAAAACGAAAGCAACGACCATCACCGCGGCGAGGGTGCCGGTCTGTGGTCTACAGACCCCCGCCGCGGCAGGTAAGAAGCAGCCGCTTGGCGTACATAGGACACCCACGGTAGCCGACCGCGGCGCGCCACGGCCACCCCGACCCCGCCGACGTCCACCATCCGGACAAGCGACGATAGTGACCGGCCGCCGCTTCCGCCGGAATTTGCCGTCCCGGGACTGAAAAATCAGAGTTTCATGAGCGTTTCGTCTAGATCGACGGGCCGGCACGTTGTGAGATGGACCAGTGCGCGGCCTCTTCGCTTCAACCTGCCCGCCTCGTCAGTGGCGGGTTACGGCGCTGGAGCTCGGGCCGGGCGGATTGCGCGCGGCCGAGCTCAGCTGGCTGCTGGCCTGCCAGAACGCCGCGGACCTCGCGGACCGGCCTGGCGAACCGCCGGCCAGCCCGGCCGAGCTTCGCGGGCTGCTGGTGCCGCCTTACCGGGGGCAGCGGATGCTGTTCGCGGCGACCGACGAGGCCGGAGGCGCGGCCGGGTGGGCCAGGCTCGGCCTATATGAGGCGTTCCATCGGGAATTGGCTCACGCGGCGATCACCGTGCACCCCTCCGCGCGGCGCTGCGGCGTCGGCTCCGCACTGCTCGATGCGTTAACCGAGGCGGCGCGCGCATTACACCGGTCGCGCTTGGTACTTGATGCGCCGCGTACGCGCGCGAGCGAGGCGTTCGCGGCAAGGCACGGCCTATTCATCGCAGGGCGTGACCTACGCTCGCGGCTCGACCTACGCGGCATTGAGGTTCGAGGCGACGAAGTCGCAGGCAGTGGTTTCGCGGGCAGTGAGTTCCGCGGCAACGCCTCCCACAAGCACGTGACCGCGATAGTGCAGGCGGTGGAGGGCCCAGGTCCGCAGCACGCGCGAAGTCGGCACGCGCGTCCGGCGCCCGATGACGGTCTGCTGGCGCTGCATTGGAAGAGCCGCTGTCCGGACGACTTCCTGCCTGGCTACGTCGAGGCACTCGACTGTCTGCACGCCGCGCCGACCACGGCGGTTCCGAAACCGGCCGGGGCGATGGCGGCATTGACATCGGGGCCCTCCCCCACTCCCGCTCCGTTCTCGCCTTTCACCTGCGCCGAGGTCCGCCACCGCGAAAACGCCGCGATGCAGGCGGGGCTGCGCGAGTACACAGCTTGCCTGATCGATCGGACGACTGGACGGATCGCGGCGCTCTCCAGCGCGCACACCGCCGACGGGCTGCGCGGTGAGCAGAACGAGACCGTCGTCGTGCCGGAATTCCGCAGCCGCGGCCTCGCGGTACGTATCAAGGCGCAGCTGATTAGAGAGCTGATGGCAGCAGAGCCTTCACTGACGATGCTCGACACCTACAACGCGGTGGACAACCACCGGATGCTCGCCGTGAACCGTCGGCTCGGCTTCCGGCCAATCGACACGCACGCCGCCTGGACGCTCGCGCTTTAGGGCATGAACGCAGGCCACCGTGCCCCGTGCCCTCGTACACCTGCCGCGCCCGGCTCGGTCTCAGAACCCCAACCGCTGCAACTGCTTCGGGTCGCGCTGCCAGTCCTTCGCGACCTTTACGTGCAGGTCGAGGAACACCGAGGTCCCGAGCAGCGCCTCGATCTGCCGACGTGCCCGTGTGCCGACGTCGCGCAGCCGTGAGCCACCGCTGCCGATCACGATCGCCTTCTGGCTCTGCCGCTCCACGTACAGCACTGCGTGAACGTCCAGCAGCGGCTTGTCCTTCGGCCGACCCTTGCGCGGCAGCATCTCCTCCACAGTCACCGCGAGCGAGTGCGGTAGCTCATCGCGCACGCCCTCAAGCGCGGCCTCCCGGATCAGCTCGCCGACCATCACCTGCTCGGGCTCGTCGGTCAGCTCACCGCCGGGGTAGAGCGGCGGCGAGAGCGGCAGCTGCGCGACCAGCAGATCGGCCAGCAGCCCGACCTGATTGCCGGCGATCGCCGAGACCGGGACGACGTCGGCCCACTCGATCCCGACCTCCTTGCCGAGTTCGACCACTTCGAGCAACTGCTCGCCGAGCGCCTGCTTACCGGACGCCGCGTCGGTCTTGGTCACGATCGCGATCTTCGGCGTGCGGCGGACCTCGGCCAGCTGGCGGGCGATGTACAGGTCGCCGGGGCCGATCTTCTGGTCGGCTGGAATACAGAAACCGATGACGTCGACCTCGGCCCAGGTCGCGCGCACCTGGTCGTTCAGCCGCTCGCCGAGCAACGTGCGCGGGCGGTGCAGGCCGGGCGTGTCCACGAGCACGAGCTGGGCGTCCGGCCGGTGCACGATGCCGCGCACGGTGTGCCGGGTCGTCTGCGGCCGCCCCGAGGTGATCGCGATCTTCGCGCCGACCAGCGCATTCGTGAGCGTGGACTTCCCGGCGTTCGGCCGCCCGACGAAGCAGGCGAAGCCGGCTCGGTATCCCTCTGGCATATCTGAATAAGAGGTCGGAGTCGGCGAGTCGTCCACCCGCGCCCGACCGGCCGCGGTCGGCGCGGGCTCGGCGGAACGCACCGAGTCGGCCGTCGTCCGCCGCTCCGCCTGCGCGATCGACCGGTTGCGCCGCTTCTCCGCGGCCTTGCGCTCAGCCTCCCACTGCTGCGCGCCGCCCCGGGCGGCATTGCGGGAGGCTTTGGCGCGGGGGCTGGAACTGCGGCGCGGCTCAGTCATGCCCGCCATTCTCCCGCATCCGGGCGGCTCGCACGGACCAGCTGCCTTTGCCATGGCCAACGGCTCAGGTGACTGACGGCGGGCGGCGCCGGAGATGCCGGCGCCGCCCGCAGAGAATTTCGCGATCTCCGCCGTTCTACCGGCCGCGCAGCTTGCGGTAGCGCTCGATCAAGCCGGTGGTCGACGAGTCGTGCTCGCCGTGTGACCCGCCCTCGCCCAGCTCGGGCTCGATCTTCTTCGCCAGCACCTTGCCCAGCTCCACGCCCCACTGGTCGAAGGAGTTGATGTTCCACACCGCGCCCTGCGTGAAGACCTTGTGCTCGTAGAGCGCGACGAGCTGGCCAAGCACCGAAGGCGTGAGGGTGGGGATGAGGATCGAAGTGGTCGGGTGGTTGCCCTTGAACACCCGGTGCGGCACGACCGCCGCGGCCGTGCCCTCCGCCTCCACCTGCTCCTTGGTCTTACCGAAGGCCAGGGCCTCGGTCTGGGCGAGGAAGTTCGCGGCCAGCATGTCCTGGTGGGCGCCGCGCGGGTCGGCGGCGGGGACTACCGGTTCGGCGAAGCCGATGAAGTCGGCCGGGATGACCTTCGTGCCCTGATGGATTAGCTGGTAGTAGGCGTGCTGGCCGTTGGTGCCCGAGGTGCCCCAGACGATCGGGCCGGTCTGCCAGGCCACCGGCTCGCCGTCGCGCTGCACGCTCTTGCCGTTGGACTCCATGTCGAGCTGCTGGAGGTAAGCCGGGAACCTGCTCAGATAGTTGCTGTACGGCAGCACCGCGTGCGTCTGCGCATCGAAGAAAGCGCCGTACCAGACGCCGAGCAGGCCAAGCAGCGCCGGCACGTTGCGCTCCAGCGGTGTGCTGCGGAAGTGCTCGTCGACGGTGTGGAAGCCCGCCAGCATCTCGTGGAACTGCTTCGGGCCGATCGCGATCATCAGCGACAGGCCGATCGCCGAGTCGTACGAGTAGCGGCCGCCGACCCAATCCCAGAACCCGAACATGTTCTGGGTGTCGATGCCGAACTTCGCCACCTCGGCCGCGTTCGTCGAAACCGCGACGAAGTGCTTAGCGATCGCCGACTCGTCGCCGCCGAGCCCCGCCAGCAGCCAAGCGCGCGCCGAGGTCGCGTTGGTGACGGTCTCAACGGTGGTGAAGGTCTTTGAGGAAACGACGAACAAGGTCTCGGCCGGGTCCAGGTCGCGCGTGGCCTCGTAGAGGTCCGCGCCGTCCACGTTCGAGACGAAACGGAACACGCGCGTGCGATCCGAGTACGCACGCAACGCCTCGTAAGCCATTGCCGGCCCGAGGTCTGATCCGCCGATGCCGATGTTGATGATGTTGCGGATCGGCCTGCCCGTGTGCCCTAGCCATTGACCCGAACGGACGCGATCGGCGAAGGCGGCCATGCGGTCGAGCACCTCGTGCACGCCCGGCACCACGTCCTCGCCGTCCACCTCGATTCGCTCGGAACGCGGCGCCCGCAGCGCCACGTGCAGCACAGCGCGGTTCTCGGTGACGTTGATCTTCTCGCCGCGGAACATCGCGTCCCGCAG
>Ga0134128_10001743_pt1 | contig 27533 bp, 23 predicted proteins | sample KB31754_FD_96462 | JGI IMG/M metagenome (GOLD analysis project Ga0134128, IMG submission 96462) | Terrestrial soil microbial communities with excess Nitrogen fertilizer from Kellogg Biological Station, Michigan, USA - KB3-175-4 | ecosystem: Environmental > Terrestrial > Soil > Unclassified ...
CAGCTGTAGGCGGCCCTGACCGTGACCTAAGCGATCGGTGTGACTGAGGTGTTCTGCCATTTGGCCGAAAGGTCTTCGTGATCATGCTCGGTTGACCCCAATGCCCGGTTTTCGGCGAAGACTTGTCGGATCACGCGGCGCTGCATTCCACGGCGGCGCTGTGCGCCAGGCAGGCGGTTCGGCGCGCGCCCCGGGGGCGGCACACCCTGGCGGTCGAAGATACTTAGTTCATGGAACAAGGTGGCAATCCGGTCGATGAGGTACTGAAGGGACTGGGCGAGGCTGGTTACCTGGCTGACACGGCGATCGCCACGGTCGTCTACCTCGGTGCCCAGCTCGGCAAGCCGATCCTCGTCGAAGGTCCGGCCGGCACCGGCAAGACCCAGCTGGCCAAGAGCGTCGCGCTCGCGGCCGGCAAGCGGCTGATCCGGCTGCAGTGCTACGAGGGCCTGGATGAGTCGAAGGCGATCTACGAATGGGACTACCGCCGCCAGCTCCTGCACCTGCAGCTGCACCGCGGCGGCGAGACCCAAGGCGAGGCCCAAAGCGGGACCCAGAGCCTGGACTCGGCCGGCATCTTCGGCGAGGAATTCTTGCTCAGCCGCCCGCTGCTGGCCGCGATACGCTCGCCCGAGCCCGTCGTGTTGCTACTTGATGAGGTCGACCGGCTGGACATCGAGAGCGAGGCGCTGCTCCTCGAGGTGCTGTCGGAATACCAGGTCTCGATCCCCGAGCTCGGCACCGTCACCGCCCGGCATATCCCCCAGGTCCTCCTGACTTCCAACAACAGCCGGGACCTGTCCGAGGCGCTCAAGCGGCGCTGCCTGTTCCTGCACATCGGCTACCCGACCACCGAGCGCGAGGCCGAGATCGTCCGCCTGCACGTGCCCGAGCTGGCCGGGCACCTGGCGACCCAGATCGCCGAGCTGGTCGCGCTGCTGCGCCAGGCCGACCTGAAGAAGCCGCCGTCGATCGCCGAGTCGCTGGACTGGGCGCGAACGCTGCTGACGCTCGGCGCCAGCGACCTGTCCGATGACCTGATCAAGAACACCCTGTCGGTGCTGCTGAAGTACGAACGCGACATCGACACCGCGCTGGCGACATTGCGAATCTAGACGTGCAGCGAATCTAGACGTGCAGGGGATCTAGTCATGCAAGGGATCCAGTCATGCAGGTGATGCTGGCCGGGCTGGTCGACGAGATGCGCAGCGTCGGCATCGGGGTCTCGGTCGGCGAGCACCTCGACGCCGCCAAGGCGTTGTCGGCGATCTCGCTGCAGGACAAGGAAGTCCTCCGGGCCGCGCTGCAATGCGCCCTGGTCAAGCGGGCCGAGCACGTCGCCACCTTCAACCTGCTGTTCGACCTCTACACGGCCGGGACCACCCGTCCCGGCGCCGACCTGGTCGCGGCGATGAGCGATGCCGAGCTGGCCGAACTGCTGCGCTCGGTGATCGGCTCCGGCGACGTTCACCTGCGCCGGCTGCTGGCCGATGAGTACGTGCGCCGGTTTGGCGGGCTGGAGCCAGGCAGCCCCGTGGCCGGGGTGTTCGCCACGATCGCGGTGAACGAGGCCGCCGACCTTCCCCGATTGCGCGCCGAGCTGCTGGCCGGCCAGGCCGGCCAGGGCGACGAGGCCGGCCTCCCCGGACTGGAAGACCCGGACGGCCAGGCCGGCGAGGGTCAGGGCGGTGGCGGCGGCTCAGGGTCCGGTGGCGGCCCCGGCGGCCAAGGCGGCGGCGTGCGCGCCCAGCTCGCCGAGTCGGCCGCCGACCAGCAGGTCGCCGCCTTCCGTCGTGACCTGGCCGCGGCGATCCGCCGCGCTCTGGTCGCCGACCGGGGCGCCCAGGCGGTCCGCCGGACCATGCGGGTCGGCCTGGCGGAGGACGTCGACATCGCGACCGCGTCGGCCACCGAGCTGGCCGCGATGACGCAGGCGATCAGCCCCCTGGTTCAGCGGCTCACCCACGTGCTGGCCCAGCTGGCGCTGCACCGCAAGCGCAAGCTGTCCATCGCCAGGACGCTGCACAAGTCCATGGGCACCGGCGGGGTGCCGATCCGGCTGGTCACCGAGCCCGCCCGGCCGCCGAAACCAGAGATCGTCGTGCTCGCCGACATGTCGGGCTCGGTCGCGGCGTTCTCCAGGTTCACCCTCGACCTGCTGATCGCGCTCGACAGCCGGCTGTCCAGGCTGCGGGTGTTCGCTTTCGTCGACGGCCTGGCGGAGATCACGACGATGGTCCGCGACGCCCGCTCCAGCGGCCGTCGCCTAGACCAGCGCGAGGCGAGCGCCGACGCGATCAGGCTCAGCGGCAGCTCGGACTACGGCTGGGTCATGCGCGACTTCGCGAGCCGGTACGCGCCCCAGCTGACCAGGCGCTCGGTCGTGCTCGTGGTCGGCGACGCACGGACCAACTACCTGGACCCGGCCGAGTCCGCCTTCGCCGAGATCAGCGAGCGAGCGGGCAAGGTCTACTGGCTGAACCCGGAACAGCGCCGGTACTGGAACCAGGGCGACTCGGTCATCGGCCGGTACGCGCCCTGGTGCGCCCAGGTCAGCGAGTGCCGCACCCTGCGCCAGATCACCGACTTCGTCCAGTCCCTGGCCGTCGGCGCCGCCGATCACCGCCGGCCGGTCGCCCCGGGACCGCCGGGACCGCCAGCGGCCAGCGACCGCCCGATGACCACCCGCTGAATCTGGTTGGTGCCCTCGACGATCTGCAGGACCTTTGCCTCCCGCATCAGGCGCTCGGCCGGGAAGTCCTCGACGTACCCGTACCCGCCAAGCACCTGCACGGCATCGGTCGTAACCTTCATCGCGGTGTCGCTGGCGAACAGCTTTGCCATCGCCGCCTGCTGGCTGAACGGCAGGCCCGCGTCCTTGCGCCTGGCCGCGGTCAGGTACAGGGCCCGGGCGGCCGCCACCGAGGTGGCCATGTCCGCCAGCATGAACGACAAGCCCTGGAACTCGATGATCGGACGGCCGAACTGGTGCCGCTCGGTCGCATACCGGACCGCGAGGTCGAGCGCGGCCTGGGCGACGCCGGTGGCGCACGCGGCGATCCCGAGCCGACCGGCGTCCAGCGCGGCGAGCGCGATCGAGAACCCCCGGCCCTCATCGCCGACGAGCTGGTCACGAGGCACCCGCGCGCCGTCGAACAGCACCTGGGCCGTCGCCGAGCCGCGCATTCCCATCTTGTGCTCGGGGCTGGCCGCCGTCACGCCCGGCGTCGAGGCCGGCACGTGAAGGCAGCTGATGCCGCGCGACCGCTCCCGGCTGTCGGGATCGCCCGAAGTCCGGGCGAAGACGGCATAGTAGTCGGCCTGCCCCGCGTGCGAGATCCACGCCTTGGTGCCGTCGATCACGAAAACCGAGCCATCTGGCCTGGCACTGGTGCGCATCGCGGCCGCATCGGATCCGCTCGCCGGCTCTGACAGGCAGTACGCCCCCAGAAGGTCACCGCCAAGCATGGCGGGCAGCCAGCGCTCGCGTTGCCCGGCGGTACCAGAATTTATTAGGGGAAAGCAACTCAGCACGTGGACGCTCACCCCGAGGCCGATCGTCAGCCAGGCACCCGCCAGTTCCTCGACGACCTGAAGGTAGGTTTCGTAGGGCTGCTCGCCGCCGCCGAACTCGGCCGGATAAGGCAGGCCGAGCAGCCCGGCCCGGCCTATTAACCTGAAGATGTCCCTGGGGAAGACGCCGTCGCGCTCGGTGGCGGCCGCCTTGGGGCTCAACTCCTTGTCGGCCAGTTCCGCGGTGAGGTCGAACAGGGCCCGGGCCTCGTCGTCGCGGGCTTCGCGCTCGACGGCGAGCACGTCAGACTCCGACCGACACGAGTTCGCGGCTCACCAGATTGAGCCGTTCGCAGCCGTCGGCGGTGCAGACCACGATGTCTTCGATCCTGGCGCCGTGCGGGCCCGGATAGATGCCGGGCTCGACCGAGAACGCGTGGCCTGGCCGCAGCGGCTCGGCGTTACCGGAGACGATGTACGGGTCTTCGTGCGTCTCCAGCCCGATCCCGTGCCCCGTCCGGTGCATGAAGTACTCGCCGTACCCGGCCGCCGTGATCGGCTCCCGCGCGGCGGCGTCGATAGCCTCGGCGCTGACTCCCGGGCGGACCGCGGCACAGGCGGCGTCCTGGGCGTCCTTGAGCACCTGGTAGTAGGCGGCGAAGTCATCGGGCGGCTGGCCGATCGCGTACGTCCTGGTGCAGTCCGAGCAGTAACCGGTCGGCATCGTGCCGCCGATGTCGACGACGACGGCATCGCCCTCGCGCAGTACCCGGTCGCTGGCCGTGTGGTGCGGGCTGGCCGCGTTCGGCCCCGAGGCGACGATCGCGAAATCGGCCTGCGCGTGCCCTTCCGCCAGGATCGCGTCCTTGATATCGGCGGCGACCTGCTGCTCGGTGCGGCCGGGCCGCAGCCAGCCGGGCACCTGAGCATGTACCCGGTCGATCGCCTGGCCCGCCTCGCGCAGCGCGGCGATCTCGGTCGTCGACTTGCGGGCGCGCAGCGGACCGAGCGCCACGCTGGCCAGTTCCTGCCGCGCCGCCGGCAGCGCGGCGCGGAACCGCAGCACCATCAGTGCCCACATCCGGTCGGTGAGCCCGACCGCGGCCGGTGCCCCGAGCCGCTGGGCGACCAGCGCGTAAGGATCGTCGGTCTCATCCCACGGGATCAGTTCGAGGCCGAGCCGGCCCGCCGGGGAGGCCTTGGCGGCGGGCAGTTCAAGGCGGGGAACGACCAGGAACGGATCCCCGGCGACCGGCACGGTCAGGCAGGTCAGCCGCTCCAGCGCGTGCGCGTCGTAGCCGACGACGTAACGCAGGTCAGGTCCCGGCGTCAGCAGCAGGGCGTCAAGGCCAGCGAAGCTCGCCGCCGTGGCCGCGTCAGCCAGCCTGCTCGCCGGATACAACTCCTCCGACATGCTCACTTGTCCACCTCACTGTGGCCGGGTGACCGATCGGAACGCCCGGCGCTGGGGCGCGGGGCACTACCTATCTCACCATAGACAGCGGCCCGGCGAGGCAGGAGGTTTCCTGCTCGCCGGGCCGCTGCTGGCGATAGCTGTGATCAGTGGTGATGCTTGGCCGGCGGGACAACCGATCAGCCGGGTCTGAACGGCTTAGAACTGCCGCGGCGTCGCGCCGGCCGGGCGGGGCGGGCTCACGAAACCGTCGATCCGCCAGCGAGCCCGCGTCGCGCCCCGGGTGTTGCCGGGCGATGTCGCGCAGGCGGCGCCGGCGCCGAGGGCCGCGACCGGTCTGGACAAAGCCCGCGCAGTAGGAAGGGAGAACATCAGGCATCAGAATAGGTCCGCGGCGACGGGCTGCCGAGAGCCGGTGCATGATCTTGTCAAACATTCACTTAACGTCCATGGGAGGCATCTTTGGGGATAGTCGCGATCTCGGCGCACCTGGACGACGCCGCGCTATCGGCCAGCGCCAGCCTTGCCGGGCGGGATGCCACCGTGGTGACCGTCTTCGCCGCGATGCCGCCGCCTGAGGTTGAACTGTCGTCCTGGGACGCCCATACCGGCGCGACGAGCTCAAAGGACCGCCAGACCGAACGGCTGGCCGAGGACGCCGAGGCGATGCGGCTGCTGTCCGCCCAAGGCCGCTACCTGGACGAACTGGACCGGCAATACCGGCGCTCAGGCGAACGGCCCGGCCTCGACCGGATCGCCCGGTCGATCGCCGGTTACTTCACCGGCGACTCGATAGAAGCCTGGATCCCGGCCGCGCTCGGCGGCCACCCCGACCACGCGATTGCCAGAGACGCCGCGCTCCAGGCCGCCGCGATCGCCGGCCTGCCCGAGATCGTGCTCTACGCCGACTACCCGTACGTCCTGTCCTTCGGCCCGCCGTCCTGGCTGACCAGTCGCCCGACCGAGATCAGCCTGACCTCCAGCCAGCGCGAGACCAAGGTCAAGATCATCCGCGCGTACCGATCTCAGTCGCTGGCCCTCGGCCTCAGCGATGCCGACCTGGCCGCCAGCCCAGCCAAGCTCAACACCGAACTCTTCTGGCGAGTCGCCCTGCCTGACCCTGGTCTGATAGCCGCCATTCCTCGTGCATACTTCCGAGAGGGGGACTAATGGCTGAACGGGGTGTCAGATTAGATGGCCAGTGAGATCACAATTCCGCCCGCCAATGCCGGATCAGGAGTTAAGGGAATAGCCGGCGACGTTACGCCGGCCTCGGTCCCGCGTCGGCGCCCAACCTGGACGCTGATGGTGCTGACCGTGATCGCCGCACTGATCGCCGGCGCCCTGGCCGGGCACGCCTGGGATCAGAAGAACGCGGCGCGCGATCTGTACCGGGGTCAGGTGCTCACCACTGAGACGCGCTTCTACGACGCGGAGAACAGCCAGATTAACCTGCCCGCTCAAAGGCGCAGCCTGACGGCACTCAGCGACCTCGCGGACTCGATCACCGGGGACGTGGGCGTCAACGGGTCTGGCACGCTCACCGTCACTACCGGCACGGGCGCCACGATGGCGACGCAGACCGTCCTGGACGTCACCATCTCATCGCCGTACGCGACCACGACGCTGGTCACGTACTCGATCCAGGTCCCCAGGAACACCAGTCCCAACGCGGGGGCCTGCGTGCTGTCGAGCACCTTGCTCGGCCAGGGGCGCGCGACTCGCGACCTGCGACTCGGCGGGGGCTACGTCGTGCCGTCCTGCCCGCTGCAGTGGTGGTCAACTCACTCCGCGTCGGACCCGCACCTGGGCCAGGCCGGGATCCCCCGGTCCCACGTCGAGCGCACCGAGTAAACGACATCTAGTCGGACAGCGAAAGTGGTGGCCCGCATGACAGCAGACGGCAAGATCGCCACCTACCTCCAGGAGCACCCGTGCAGGACCGCTACGTCCTGATCGAGGCGGATCATTTCCAGGTCGAGGCCAACGTACAGGTCGGAACCGCAGCACAGAGTTGCTGCGCTGCGGTCCCGGAATCGCTTCAGCCGCTGACTTCAGTGGCTTCAGCTAGGTGGTGCGGGTCGCTCAGAAGCTCGTACGGCAGTCGGCGCAGACACAGCCGCAGCTGCCGCAACCACCGCAGATGGGAAGTTCCGGATCGGTCGGGTCATAAGGATCGACCGGGTGGTCGGTGTTGTCCTTCTTCAGCATGAGCAGGGTCAGTTCTTCCCAGGACAGCGTGGTCGCGTCTTCGGACGCGAGATCGAGTACTGCCATTGACTCGGGCATTGCGTTCCTCCTTCTGAGGGTTTGATTTCGGACTCAGGGCAAGCCCGGCTGGCGGAGGACCGCGAGCAGGGCAGGCCGAGATCATGATCGATAGCCCAGGTGGCTCGCCAGCGCCATCATGCGGTGGCACATTTCGTCGAGTAGTCCCCAGGCCGGGTCGAAGGCCGTGGTGGTCGGCTCGGGAATCGGCCGCAGAGCGGGCGAACGCATGAACTTCCCGTCACCGCCGAGCAGGTCGCCCGATGGACCGGTGCCCGCGAACCGCCAGCGTTCCGTCCGGGTCATCCGGGCGACGATCGCGTCATCATGGGGCAAGCCCAGCCAGTCCAGCAGGCGAGGCAGCCAGGTCGCCGGGTCTGTCACCAGGTCTTCGGCCTTGATCCTCAGCCAGTTCCCGGCGGGCAGCTGGTCGAGCTTGCGCAGGATCCGGCGGTGACCGGAATACCAGCTGGACGCCGCGAACGCGGCGAGGCCCGTGCGGTCGTCACTGACCGAACGCCAGTACGTGATCGCCGACCGCATCGTGGTGACCGGATGCCTGGTCAGATGGATGTAGCGGGAATTCGGATAGTGGTCGAAACAGGCGTCGAGCGCCTCGTCGGTGGCGACCGTATCTGGCGACTTCTCCAGGCCGATCTTCGGATAGGCAAGACGGAGCAGGTGGTCCATTAGGTCGACCGGCGACCAGGAGGAGCGCTCGGCCAGCCATTGCCTCGCGTTCCGGGTCGCCCAGCTCTCCTGGCTCTCGTCGTGCAGTTCGGCGGTCGCGCGGATGATCCCGCTAAGCCGGTTTTCGGCCAAGATGGGCCGGTGCCGCCACGGCCCGCACTGGTCGAGCAGCTCTCCGACCGTGTTCGCGGTGAAGATCAGCATCTCAGGAAATCCGTAGAGGTCCGGGTGGCCGGCCAGCAGAGCCAGGGAGACGGTGGAGTAGGAGCGGGCGGGCGCGAGCAGGAAGATCGGCTCGTGCCGCATCGAACCGCTGGCCGAGGCGGAGACGGAGTCCTTTGCCGTCGCAGTCATGGCAAGCCGATGGCGACGGTGAACAGGTGGCGCAGGTTCTGATTCTTCAGGCGGGCTGCTGCGCTCGCGTAGCGGGAGGCGCCGCCGAGCAGGCAGCCGGCCAGGCCCGCCGAGATCGACCACAGCCAGGCGGCGTAGCCGGCTGTTCCGGCCCGGGTCAGGGCGGCCGGATAACCGGCTGGTCCCGCGTCCCGGCAAGCCTGGTTCAGGTCTGCGCACAGCAGCAGCAGGGCGGGCGCCGCCAGGTATTGCTCGCGCAGGACGTCAAGGTAGCCGAGATCCTCGCTCAGCAGCTCCGTGCCGGTCCCGCCAGTGGCGTATATCCCCTGGCCTAGCCCGGTCACGTCGAACGCGGCGAGCAGAAAGTCCAGGCGAAGGCCGCCGTGCCGGTCTCGTGGCCACACCGCCTCCTCGGCGGCGCGGGCCGCCTCGATCGCGCCCAGAATCTGCGACCTCGGGACCGCCGCCGCCTCGAAGTGCCGGACGGAACGCCGCCGGGTCAGGCAATCCTCGATCGGCTCCGTCAGCCACTGGCAACGGTCATTAGCCAGCGGGCGGGCGGCCGCCGGAGTTTCTTGCCTGGCGGCCCAGGTCGGCTGGCGGTCGCCGAACGCCTCCCACAGTTGCTGGCTGTCGCCTGGCCCGATGGTCATGAGTGCTCCCCTGGGTCGTTCGCCCGCTGGCCTGCGGCGGGGGCGAGGCCGGCTATGGCGGTCACGGCCTCTTCCTGCTTGTCGAGGTCGAGCAACTCCGCGAGCTCGGCGGGCCAACTGGAAGCGAACGTGGCGAGCAGGCCGTAGCTCTCGGCTACCAGGCGCAGTTGCAACGCGGCACAACCCGCGTCCAGATGCGCCAGGCGCCAGGCGAAGTCGCCGTACTTCTGTCTCAGCCGGCCCACCTGCGCGACCAGGACGACGACGGCGCCCTGGCCGCCCGCGTCCAGATCCGTTGCGCGCAGGAACGCCGGTACGCCGACGCGGTCCGCCCTGACGCCCATCACCTCATGCTGCAGGTCGTCATAGCGGAAGATCGTCCCCGGCAAGCCGAACAGGTCCAGGTCAGTGATGAGGTAGATGACCACCGATCCCAGATTTCCGCCGCTGGGGGCCCATCGGTGATCCGCCCCTTCCGGCGAATCTGCTGTCGCCGGGGCGAAGCCCCCGACCCGGGCCATCAGCTCCGCGAGAACGGTTTCGGTTATGCCGTGAGCCGGTCGAGGTCCGGCGGCCCGATCGGGCAGTGAATGGCGCGGATAGCCGGGAAAGCCGTCCCGCTCCCGCGGAAGCGCGATGATGCGGTCGCGCCTGGCCGGCGTGGTGGCATCGGCCGGCTCGAGCCAGGGCGCGCCCCGGGCGGATTGCCATTCGTAGGCCAGCAGGTCTCGTACGGCTCTGTCGGCCGGCGGCGTTCCGCCGGCGCAGCGCACGCACTCGGGATCCGCGGTGACGTTCAGGGACTCGATCGCCAGGCCGGACAGCACGACCCTGGTGACCTGCCGAAGCGGCGGCTCCGGGGCCTGACCGGTCAGGATTCCGAGTAGCGCCGAGGTGGCCAGGCTGGCGAGCAGGCCGGCCAGGGCCGCTGACGAGGGCTCGGTCCCGGTGGGCCGACCGCCCGCTGGCTCGGCTTGGCCCCAGCCAGCGAGCTGGCCTCGCCGGAAGCAGTCGATGCAGGCGGTGCTGGGCCCGCAGAACGCCGGACCTACTTCGGCCCAGTCGCCGGTCCCGCTGAAACGGAGCACCGGGCGGCGGTCTTGCGCGGACGCGGCCACGAGATCGAGCGCGTCAGCGTCCTGCGGGGAATCGAACACCGCCGCCACGCAGGCGCCGATCGTACCGGCGAGCGCGCGAGCCGTTTGCGCGGCCGTCATGACCTGGACCATGCCGACGCCCGTCGCCGACAGGTCCGCCGCGATCGGCTCGGCCAGGTAGCCGGGCGCTGCCAGCAGCACCGTCCATTCCGAGAGCGCGCAGATCAGGTCATCGGCGCTGGCGCGGGATTCGCTGACCGCGATCGTGCGGGACAGGTAGGCGCTCACGTGGTCCGAGCGCGACGGCGCCGCATCGGGCGACACCCATTCCAGCAGACCGCACTCATCCAGCAGTCGCACCGCCTGATCGACCTGGGCGCCGCCAAGCGCCAGGTCGTGGCAGAGTTGCTCCCGGCTGCGCTGGCCGTCGAGCGCCTCCAGGAAGCGCGGCATCAGGGAAAGGGCGGCCTTGCCGTTCAGCACCTGACGACTCGGACCGCCTTCGATGAGCAGCGATTCGCCCATCGGCGTCATCGCCAGGCCCTGCCGCGACCTAGGTCGCCTCAGCGTCGGCCCGGACAACCCGGTTTCCATCAGCGAGATGCTCCTGTCGCTAGCCGGCGGATCCAGTCCAATCTGGCAAAGGGCTGGGCGGCGCCGACCTTGGCCGGAGTGCACCGATCACAGTTGTGGCAGGCGATGACGGGACTCACGCTCAGCCCGCCGGCCACGAGGCCGATGGTGGCGACCTCACCAGTTGCCCGGTCCTCACATCGCGAGGCCGGCGCCAGGGTGTGGCCGGCAAGCGCCCTCAGCGCCACGGCGCTTGCCATCCGCGCCTGATGAGGCAGATAACCGGCGGGTCCCCAATCCTGGTCGCGCCGGTAACTCGCGTGCAGCGTCACCGTGATCCACGGCTGGCGATCGTGCTGGGCTCGGCGCCGGGAGTAGCACCTGAAGCACGGGCCGGTCGCCGGATCGACGAGCGGGCCGATCCTGACTACCGGATGCTCCATGATTACCGGCAGCCAGGCGATCTGATGCTGGAAGGCTAGCTCGTCCGCCTGTTCGCACAAGTCAGGTTCCGGTCGCCACAGGGCTAGTACGACCGCGCTCGAAGCAGCGCAGAAGGCGGCACCAAGCCCGTCACCCACCTTGTATTCCGCTCCCTGCGGCAGCCAGTCCGACAGGAAGCCGGCGACTCGCTGGCCGAATTCACCGACGCCGCCGGTCAGGACCGCCGGGCCGGTCGGCTCGGTTATTCGAAGGGAATCGGCCATGAATTCAGCTCCTCTTCAGGAAGGACCGGATAGCCCATCTGCCCGGGGGCCGAGTAGAGCCGCGGATGCAGGCGATACTGGGCCAGCGGATGCAAGGTCATCGGTTGCAGTTCGGGTATCACGACGTTGACGGCGGTCAGTCCCGCGTCCGCCAGTTCGCGCGTCGTGCGGTCGACAGCTATGACGGACATTCCCTTTCCTGACAGGGTCGCTAGGAGCGTGGCCAAAGTGGCCTCGGGACGGCCAGGAAGTTCAGGATGGTCCAGAGCAGGCCGGTCTTCCGCATCCTCGACCAGGAAGCCAAAGGCAGGCCATCGACCGGGCGCCGCCATGTACCGGGCTCCATCGGAGATCGAATGGAAATCCGCCAGGTTATCCGGAGATTCGGTCGCCAACTCGCAGCGTCTGGTGAAGCAGGCTTCGAGCATCGCCTTTTTTGCCGCTGACCCGATGGTCAGGCCCGTCGAGCATCCCAGGGTGTGGGCTAGCCGGCTCGCGTAGATCGCGCGGCCGAGGCACAGGACGGTTGGCACCGCGAGGTCGGTTGTGGCGTCGAAGAGCCAGTACCGGCAGAAGTGGCTGTGCCCCCAGGAGATCATCTCCCGGACGTCCTCCGGCAGCAGCCCGTCGGCCACCAGGGGCAGTTCCAGCTTCTGCAGCCAGGTGATCGCGATCGCGTCACGCTCGATGACTTCGCAGATTCCGCGGACAAGAGCTTCTGTGGGATCGGAATGTATGGCGAACCCGGTGGAGATTCGGTACCAGAAATGCTCCGCTGGTTCGGCCCGGCGCAATCCGTAGTAAGCCATGACAGCCGGGATCCAGATCTCATTCCCGCTTGGGAGATCGATTCCCAGAACCCACCGTATTTGGGCACGCGGGTCGAACGATGTCAGCGGGCATCCAGGCAGGGCCAGTTCGCGATCAGAACAGCGCGGAATCCGGCCGGGATCGAGTGCCTGCGAGCCTAGGTCCTGGTAGCTGGACCGCAGGACGGGCTCGCCAAAGTCCGATGAAGAGTAGCGCTCGGCCGCCTCCGCGAGGGCCTTGAGGCGAGCGTCTTCCGGGTCCTTGAACGCCCGCCCGAATCCTTGTGCCTTCTCCCACTGGTGCTCACGCAGATGCTTAAGGTCGGCCGAGTAACGGTCCTCCAGGTGCAGCACCGGCGTGCCGAAGAAGGCGCTGCTGCCGTCGATGACATCGCCCAGCCCGCGCCGGGCCTGGAGTGCGTGAGCGCCTGCGATCACCCCGAATGGGGAAACCAGGCCTTCGAGCCGTTCCAGCACTGAACTAGTCACGTCGTTCCTGCCTGATTTCGCTGAGCGGCCGCCTGGACCGTTCTCATCCGCCGCGCCAGCCGAAGCAACTCGCCTCCGTGCCAGCCGCCAGCCGGAGGCGATACGTAGGCCTCGCTAGTCGTGAGGATGAAGGGAGACTCGGCGCGATCGAGCACCATGCGGAATGCTTTCATTCGAGGCGCCTTCAGCAGCTCGCTGAAATCGAAGCCGAACCGGTGAGAGAAACGCTGGTAGCTCAGCCGGCGTCCAGTGATGGACGTGAGCCTGAAGCTCTCGCCCAATGCTGTCGAGATCCCGGGCTTCTCCAGGATGTCGCAGGTATTGGGTGACGAAATGTACTGCTCGAGGTTGCCCCGCCCATTCGTGAGCTTGTGAGTGGCGAGCACCGAGTTGGCGCCGCTGCCGAAACCGAGGTGATCACCTTCCCAGTCGAAGTAGTAGAGTTCGGCGTTGAATCTGTGATGCGGACCCAGCGAGTAGTACATCGGCATGTACTCGTCGTAGCCGTTCGCCGTCAGCATCTCGTAGGCGAGATCTTGAGCCCGGGCGCGCTGATCGGTGTTGTGAGCCGGGAGATGACCTCGCTCGATCTGGCGGAACATCGCCGTCTCGTTGACCGCGTGATACGAGTACGAAGTTACGTGCTCAGGTCTCAGCGCTATCGTCCTCGCGAGGGTGTCCTTCAGCATCTCGTCGGTCTGCCTGGGGAAACCGGTGATGATGTCGACGTTCCTGTTCACGCATCCGAGTTGTTGTGCCCGGCGCACCGAGCCGTCGGCCTGTGTCGCCGAGTGCGCCCTTCCCGCGCGGCGCAACTCGCTCTCGTCGAACGATTGGATCCCTACGCTGAGGCGGTTCATGCCTGCGTACTGAAAAGCGGCGATATTCTCTGCGGTCAGCGTCTCCGGGCTCGATTCAACCGAATATTCACTGACCGCGGACAGATCAAAATTGTCCTTCAGCGCGGTACCGATCAGTTCGATCTGACCTGCATTGAGCGCGGACGGCGTGCCGCCGCCCCAGTAGACAACTTTGGGAACGTAGCCCAGCTCGCTGACCCGAGGCGCGTAGTACTCGATCTGCTTTTTCAGTGCCTCGGCGTAGCGCCACCGGATGTCACCCGAGCTACGCAGCTGAGCTGTTGGTATTCCCGTCACCCAGGTGCAGAACGTGCATTTCGATGAGCAAAAGGGCACGTGCACGTAGACGAGCAGGCTACGCTGCCGCTGATCGCGGCCGACGACAGAGCGGACGTCGTCCAGGACGACATCCGCCGGTACCTGGTGCTTCAGCTGTGACTCGGCGCTCGGATGGATGCCAGTCGGATTGCTCGCCGGCAACCTGGGCCTCCTTCTGACGGTCGGACCATCCCTGCCTTCCCAGGCTTCACCGCTGGCCTTGACGCCGGACCAAACGGGCGCTGTCAGTCAATTCCGGTAGCCGGTGCGCCGCATCGGCCGGTGAAGCTACTGGTCAGGGCGCTGCCGGTCAGCTGCCAGACTTCGGCTGGCGGTACCGATATCTCCGCCGAGGTACCGAAATCCGCGGATAAGGTGAGGCCATGGGTGAGCACGGCGGTGATCACGCAGGCGAGCTTGTCCGCACGTTCCGCCGCAAGGCCGGACTCACTCAGCGGCAGCTCGCCGAGGCGGCCGGCGTGGGCGTCGGCGTGGTGCGCGACCTGGAGCAGGGCCGGACCGAACGCCCGCACGGTGAGTCGGTGCGGCGCCTGGCCAGCGCGCTGCGACTTAGCCAGCAACAGGTCATGGAATTCGGCCTGGCAGTGCTAGGCAACGGGGACACGCCCGAAGGGGCTGGGCCGAGGGACCGGACGGGCGCGGTGCGGATTGGCGTGCTCGGTCCGTTGACGGCCAGCCGGCAGGGGGTGCCGTTGCCGCTCGGCCCGCCGCTTCAGCGGGCGGTACTTGGGCTGCTGGTGCTGTACGAGGACGCGGGGATTTCCCGGGACGCCATGATCGACGCGCTGTGGGGTGAGGCCCCGCCGCCGACAGCCGTTTCCATGATGCAGTCCTACGTCAGCCGGCTGCGCCGCGTGCTCGGACCCGGCTGCCCGGTGGCCAAGACCAGCAGCGGCTACCGGCTTGAGCCCACGACCTGCGATCTGGACTTGACCGCCTTCGAGGCGCTGGTCAGCCAGGCTCGGCAGGCGCATGCAGCCGGTGACTTCGAGCGGGCCTGCCAGGCCTACGCGGACGCGCTCGCGCTCTGGCGAGGAGAGCCGCTGGCTGACTGTGACTCCTTGCGCGGCCATCCGGCGGTGGCGCGGATGATCCGCCAGAACTCCGAGGCCGTGACCGGCTATGCGGAGGCGGCGATCGCTGCCTCGCGCCCCGAACGCGCTCTGCCGCGGTTGCGCGCGCTGGCCGACCGGGAGCCGCTGAACGAGCGAGCCCACGCCTTGCTGATGATCGCACTGGCCGGCAGTGGCCAGCAGGCGGCCGCGCTCGGAGTCTTCGATCTGATGCGGCGGCGACTCGATCGCGAACTCGGGCTCCGGCCGGGAGCCGAGCTGACCGCAGCCCAGACCCAGATCTTGAACCAGCAGATTCCGGCCGCCATCGCCGCGTCACCGTCGGACGATGCGCCCGGCCGGCCGATTCCCAGCCAGCTGCCAAGCGGGGTGACGCACTTCGCTGGCCGGGCGGCCGAGCTGGCCGTCCTGAACCTTACCTTCGACCAGGCGGCCGGGCGGACCATCGTGATCTCCGCCATCGCGGGGACCGCCGGAGTCGGCAAGACCGCGCTTGCCGTCGAATGGGCACATCAGGTCAGCGAACGCTTCCCCGACGGCCAGCTCTACGTGAACCTGCGCGGCTACGACCCCGACCAGCCCGTGCCTGCCACCGATGCTCTGGCCCGGTTCCTGCGCGCGCTCGGCGTGCGTGGCCAGGAAATCCCGCCCGAAGAAGATGAGCGGGCCGGACGCTACCGCAGCCTGCTGGCCGGCAAGCGCATGCTCGTGGTGCTGGACAACGCCGGGTCGGCCGAGCAGGTGCGGCCCCTCCTCCCCGGCACCCCGACCTGCACGGTGGTGGTGACCAGCCGTGACGCGCTCGCCGGGCTCGTGGCCAGGGACGGCGCCACCCGCCTGGATCTGGCCCTGCTGCCGGCGGCCGATGCGGTCGGCCTGCTGCGGGCGCTGATCGGGTCACGCGTCGACGCCGATCCGGAGGCGGCGGTCCAATTGGCTGACCAGTGCTGCCGGCTGCCGCTGGCGCTGCGGGTGGCAGCCGAATACGCCACCAGCCGCCCGGGCGTGCCCTTGGCCGAACTCACCGGCGAGCTGACCGACTTGCAGCGGCGGCTCGACCTGCTGGCAGCGGGAGGAGACCGGCGCGCCGCCGTGCGGACCGTATTCTCCTGGTCTTACCAGCACCTTGACGCCGGTGCTGCCAGGACCTTCCGCCTGCTGGGCGTGCACCCCGGCCCGGACTTCGAGCCCTACGCGGTGGCGGCGCTGGCCGGCGTCACGGCTAAGCGCGCCAGTGAGCTCCTCGGCGTGCTGGCCCGCGCCCACCTGATTCACGTCACCTCGCCGGGCCGGTACGGGCTGCACGACCTGCTGCGCGCCTACGCGCGTGAGCTCGCGGGCGATCCGGCGGAGCAAGAGGCGGCGCTGACCCGCCTGTTCGACCACTACCTGGGCACGGCAGCCGTCGCGATGGATGCCCTGTATCCCGCCGAACGCGGCCGACGGCCGCGCATCCCGACGCCGGCCACCGAGGTCCCGCCGGTCGCCACACCCGCCGGCGCGCAAGAATGGCTGGACGCCCAGCGCGCCGTCCTGGTGACGGTCGCGGTCCAGGTTGCCGACGATGGTCAGCCCGGTTACGTTGCCAAGCTGGCCGACACCCTGTTCCGCTATCTGGATGGAGGCAGCCATTACCCGGAGGCGCTCCTCGTCCATTCTCGCGCCCGGATCGCCGCGCAGCGGGCCGGCGACGGCGCCGCGGAAGCAGTCGCGCTCAAGGTACTCGGGCTCACCACTTCGCACCAGGGCCACTACCAGCAGGCCACCGGCTACCTCGAGCAGGCACTGGCGCTGTTCCGGCGGCTCGGCGACCGTACCGGTCAGGCCCAGTCGCTGACCAATCTGGGCGTCGTCAGTTTCCTGCAGGGCCGCTACGAGCATGCCGGGGACTGGTGGCAGCAGGCACTGGCCGTTCACCGCGAGAAAGGTGATCAGGTCGGTGAGACCGCGGCCCTCGGTAACCTCGGCCTGCTCGACTTGCGGCAGGGCCGTTACCAGCGGGCCAGCGGTCGCCTCGGCCAGTCACTCGCTCTCGCCAGGAAAACCGGAAACCGGGCCACCGAAGTCACCGCGCTGGTCAACCTCGGAGAAGTCAGCCTGCGGCAGGGCGCTTACGCCGAGGCCACCGCGCGGCTCCAGGAGGCCCTGGCCCTGTCCAGGCAGATCAGCGACCGGAACCACGAAGCCTCGGCGCTCGCCCGGCTCGGCGAGGTCTGCCTGCGGCTCGGCCGCCTCGGGGACGCGGCGGAGCACCTCCAGCGGGCCCTGGCTCTCGCCCAGCAGACAGGCGACCGGGAAGATGAGGCCGAAGCGCTGAACGGCCTCGGCGAGGTCCTGCTCGGCAGCGGCCGGCCGGGACCGGCGCTCGACTGGCATGCCGCCGCGCTCGCACTAGCGCTTCAGATCGGCGGGAAGAATCAGCAGGCCCGCGCCCATCGCGGCATCGCCCGGGCTCACCAGGCCTCCGGCGCGCCGGACCTGGCCCGCGACCACCGGCGGGAGGCACTCGGTCTCTATGCCGACCTCGGCGCCCCAGAGGCCGACGTCGTCCGGGCCGAGTCGATCGAGGCGGGTGACGCGGATCTATCGTGAGCCGTCACGGAGCAGTGCGTGGCTATCTTCGACCAGCTCCTGGCGGGCCTGGCCGGCGGGTGCCTAGAGAGTGATCATGGAGGCGCGGCGGCGGACAGCGCGCCGGTCGCGGCGGGCCAGCGCGGCTACGGCCAGGGTCGTCACGGCGAGCGCGGCGACGATCCACCATTCGGCCGTGCCGTTCCCGCCATCGGGGTCGAATCCGAACAGGCCCTCGATCCAGTCTGGCCAGACGGCCGTCAGGATCGTCGCCGCCCCGAGAAGAGCCGACAGAACGATTTCGATCCGCGCCCTGAGCACCACAGCTACCTCTTTCTGGTTCAGTGTTCTTCTGCGCGGGCCAGCCAGGCTCGCTCGATCAAGTCCGACAGCCGCCCCAGCACCTGCTCCAGCTGGGCCTGGATCTGGCCTGCCAGTTCCACTGCGGGAGCATTCGGCGGAGCCGCCGCGACCGTCTGGCGCAGCCGCACCAGGCGGGTGTCCAGGGCACCCCGGCGCACGTGGAGGGAGCGCTTGCCGCCGCCGTCGGCGATCAGGTCCGATTCCACTGCCTCGAGTTCTTGCCGCAGCTGGGCATCAGTCTCGCTGTCGCCCAGTTCCGAGCGCGCCTTTCTGAGCCGGTTGACGCCGTCGTACAGGTCTGACAGCAGACCCCAGAGCCGCAGGCTGAGCTCGTACTGACCGGCGACCTGCTCCGGCGAGAAACCGCTGCGCGGATCGGGGGCGATCTCGAACCCGGCCTCGGCGTCCCGATCGCCCAGCTCTACCCGCACCGTGTAATGACCCGGCGCCACCTCGGGCCCCCGGTTGGCGGCGGCGTCGCGATCATCCGGCGGATCGATCTCGATCTGGGTGCCGCGCCCGTACCGGCCGTCCCAGACAAAGCGGTTCAGGCCTTCTCGCCTGGGCGGCACCGGGTCCTTCGGCATGTCCTTCCGAGGCTCGCGCTCCTCGTCTCCCGGCCGGGCGGTGAGCGTCCGTACCTCCCGGCCGGCGGAGTCGCGGAACGTGAGCCGCAGCTCGGCGTCGCCGGGATCGGCAAGCCGGTACAGCACCGCCACCCCGTCGGTGGCGTTCTGGCCTGCCCCGACTGGCAGGTCCTCGGACTCGGTCCGGCCAGGGAGCTGTCGCTTGTCATGGGTGACGACCACCGGTCCCAGCAGTGAGTAGGACCGGCGCGACTCTCCCTTCGCCGGGAACCCCCGGTCGGTGATCCAGCGGACCTGCCGGCGGGGCTGGTACAGGTGCAGCGGCGCCGAGTCCAGCTCGGGCCGGTGCTCGCGCAGCGCCGGCAGGTCCTCGAGGATCCAGATCGAGCGGCCATGGGTGGCCACCACCAGGTCATCGCCTTTGAAGACGAAGTCGTGCACCGGGACTCGGGGCAGCTCGCCCTGGCACCGCTGCCAGGCTGCGCCGTCGTCGAAGGACACCAGCAGGCCCAGTTCGGTCCCGCATAGGAGCAGTCCGGGGCGGCCCGGGTCCTCGCGCAGCACGTGACAGGACTCGTCGGCGTCCAGGCCACGGTCCAGCCGCTCCCAGCTGGCACCGAAGTCGCGCGTCCGCCACAGGTAGGGGCGGAAGTCATCCAGCTTGCGGGCCTCAGCGGCCAGGTAGGCGGTGCCGGCATCGTGGGGCGAGGCGTCGATCATGCGTACCGTCGCCCAGCGGGGCAGGTCGGGCGGGGTGATCTCGGTCCAGGAACCACCGCTGTCGCGGGTCAGGTGGACCCGGCCGTCGTCGGTACCGGCCCAGAGCTGGCCTTGGGTTAGCGGCGACTCGGCTAGCGCGAAGACCGTGCAGTAGTACTCCGCGCCGCTGTTGTCGGGGGTGAGCTCGCCCGAGGAGCCGAGTTTCTCGGCGTCGGCGTAAGAAAGGTCGGGACTGATCGGTTCCCAGGTCTGTCCTTCGTCGGCTGACCGGAAGACGTGATTGCCGGCCTGGTAGAGGATGCCGGGATCATGCGGGGACAGCATGATCGGAGAGGTCCAGTTAAACCGGTAGCGGCCCTCGCCCGCCGTCGCTGTCTCCTGCGGCCAGACCAGGATCGGGCGGGTCTCGCCGCTGCTCTGATCGTGGCGGCTGATATTTCCCTTGAAGTTGCCGGCGAATACGATGTCGGGGTTGTCGGGCCGGACCGCGATATAGCCGCTCTCGCCGCCGCCTACCTCGGTGAGGTCCAGCTGGGTGATGGCACCCCAGCGGGACTGGCTGGGGAAGGCGATCGTCGTGTTGTCCTGCTGGGCGGCGTAAATGCGGTAAGGCTCGCGGGTGTCGGTCGTGACATGGTAGAGCTCGGCCGTGGGCTGGTTGTAGAGCGAAGACCAGCTCTCGCCGCCGTCCAGCGTCACGCTCGCGCCGCCGTCGTCGCCCAGGATCATGCGCCGGGTGTCAGCCGGGTCGATCCACAGGTCGTGGCAGTCGCCATGCTGGACCGGGAAGACGGAGAAGGCCTTACCCGCGTCCGACGAGCGCCAGCACTGCACGTTGAGCGCCCACACCGTCTCCGCGTCGACCGGATCGGCGATGACGCGGCTGTAGTACCAGGCCCGATGAAGCAGATCCTCCTGCTCGGACAGGCGCTCCCAATGGTCCCCGTAGTCGTCTGAGCGGAAGACCGCGCCGTCCTGCGCCTCGACGATTGCCCAGACCCGGCCCGGCTGGGCACTGCAGGCTGCGACGCCGGCCCGGCCCATCATGCCCTTGGGCAGGCCAGGGCGCCGGCTCAGGTCCTCCCAGGTGTCACCGCCGTCAACGGATCGCCACAGGCCGCTGTCGGGCCCGCCGCTGTCCATCCGCCAGGGCAGCCGGCGCCCCTGCCACATGGTCGCGTAGATGACTCGAGGGTTGCGCGGGTCGAGACAGAGGTCCGCGGCTCCCGCGTCCTCGCCGCGATGCAGGACCAGTTCCCAGTTAGCGCCGCCGTCGCGAGTGCGATAGACCCCGCGCTCGGGATTGGGGCCGTGGGCATGGCCCAGCGCCGCGACGTAGGCGATATCGGAGTCCGTCGGATCGACGCGCAGGCTGGAGATGTGACGGGTCGCCTCCAGGCCCAGATGGCTCCAGGTCAGCCCGCCGTTGACCGAGCGGTAGACGCCGTCGCCGGAGGAGGCGTTATTGCGGATAGTGCTCTCCCCCATGCCCACGTAGATCACGCTCGGCTCGGAGGGAGCGAGGGCGATCGCGCCCACCGCCGCCCGGCGGAAGAACCCGTCGGACAGGTTTGCCCAGCTGTTGCCCGCGTCGGTCGTGCGCCAGACACCACCGCCGGTCGAGCCGAAGTAGAAGGTGGAGCGGTCCTTCGGATGACCCGCAACCGCTACAACCCGCCCGCCACGATGCGGGCCGACCAGACGCCACGACAGTTGATCCAGGAATCCACCCATCGGTACACAGTAGCCAGGACGTAGCCGGATTCTGTGCTGAGGGTAGTGTCTGCCCCCGGTCAGTTCGCCGAACTACGCGGATGGCGCCATTGTGAGTTGCGCTCGTATGGGTCGCAAGCAGACAATGTGGCTGGTTATCCTGCTTCTCGGTTCCAAAATTGGAATTAGACATGCGCCGATGTCTTGTGTTCTCGCTTGTCATGGCCGCGTCGTTTACTGCGGTGGCGATGCCGTTGACGGCTCAGGCCGCGGCCGGCGTCGCCGGCATTTCATCGAGCGGCCTGTTTCAGCCGACGCTGACGGCGATGAGCGATGTCAATCAGGTGAGCTACACGGCCCGGACAGTGACCTTTTCTGGCGAGCTAACCGCGACGCCGCCAGGCGGAGGCCCGGCCGTGCCAGAACCCGGATTCGTCGTCTACTTCACGCCCGCCAAGGGAGCGCCAGTTCCGGTGGCGACGACGCAAAGCGACGGAACATACTCAGGCGCCGTCAACAACGTAGCTCCCGGAACATTTCGCCTGACGACGAAAGCGACGACCACGGTCGCAGCCGCACAGAGCAACCCGGTCGTGATCACCGGGATCTACGTTCCGCTGAACTTCAGGGTCGTGACGGTCAAGCCAACCAAGCTGAAGTACGGCGAGTCCGCGACGCTGACTGGCATCGTGGACCTTGGCCCGGGCTCGGCCGCCCTCGCGGGTGCGGTCGTGCGTGTGACCGACGGCTCGGTGAAGCTTCCCAAAGCCATCACCGACGCCTCCGGCAAGTTCAGCGTGAAATTCAGCACGGTCCACGGCCAGGACCTGGAGTTGACGGCCAGTGACAGCAATCCCCTGCTGACTCCGGAGTCGATCGGCATTGGTGTCCAGATCCAATATCCGCTCAAGTCGCAGCTCTTCAAGGCCAAGCTCGATGGCAACGGTGCCGTGATGAGCTCCATCTGCCTGCTGACCAGCCCGTTGGGTTTCTCCCAGCTCCAGCTCAACGCGGTTGAGCTCCAATACGCCCCGACTGGCCACGGCCCCTGGCGGAAGCTGGGGATGATTCCGGGGGTGGAGCCGTTCTCGGCACCGAAGAGCTGCCAGGTCGGCGGGTGGAGTTACTTCAATGACCGCGAGGCCCCGATTCCCGGGCGCCTGATCGACGCGTATTACCGTGTGGTCGTTCCGGCCAGCACCATCATCGAAGCATTCAGCAGCAAGGTGGTGCATTCATTCCTGTCGCGCAGCAAAGTCACCTCGTTCAGCATCAGTCCGCACGCGGTGAACAACGGCGGGCACCTCTCGCTGACTGGCCACCTGGCGCGTCAGCAGGGCAGGAAGTGGCGCGCGTACGGACATCAGCGGATCGTGATCCTGGCCAGGCCGAAGCGCCGGAAGGACTGGTCGGCGGTCGCAACAGCACGGACGAACGCCGTCGGGAGGTTCTCGGTCAGGCTAACCGCCGGTGCAGGGAAGGGCAAGCTTGTCTTCCAGGTGTTGTTCCCGGGCAACGGCAGATACCTGTGGTCGGTCAGTCGCCAGATCACGATCAGCTTCAATGAATCCGCCACGGCCGCGCGATCCGCTTCTGGCGGGGTGCGGAGCCTGCTGATCCTGCCGCATCCGACAGCCGAGCTTGCGCGCCAGCGACTGCCAGACGCGATCCGGTAAGCCCGGACCGACGGCAAGAGCGCACGGCGGCTCATCCGCAAGATCGCAGCGGCCTTGCGGTCCCCGTGATTTTTCTAGCTAGGGCGGAGGGCCAGGGCGGACATGAGGCGGCCCAGGGAGTTGCCCAGGTCCCAGCGGGCGTCCAGTTCGGCTAGGGCGGCTGGGTTCGGCGGGCGGGCCGGCAACTGGCCGTCGACCGGCGGTACGGGCGCGTCGCGGGCAACGGCGACGACCGGGATCGCTGCCTCCAGGTAGGGCCGGGCCGCCACCAGCTTGGCCCTGGTGCCGGTCGGCCAGCCACCGTGCCCGGCGTCGATCGCGGCCAGCATCGCCTCGATCGACCCGAAGGTCCTGACCAGCGCGGCCGCTGTCTTCTCCCCCACGCCAGGCACGCCGGGCAGGCCGTCACTGGGGTCACCGCGCAGCGCGGCGAACGCGGCGTAGCTGCGACCGGGGATCTGGTACTTCTCGGCCACCGCCGCCTCGTCCATCACCTCGAGCTTGGCGACCCCGCGCCCGATGTACAGCACCCGCACCTGGTCGGCGTCGTCCACTAGCTGGAACAAGTCACGGTCGCCGGTGACGACCTCGACCGGACCCTGGGCTCGCGCCGCGAGCGTGCCGATCACGTCGTCGGCCTCATGGTCGTCGGCGCCGGCCGTGGCGACTCCGGCCGCCGCGAGCACCTGCAAGATGATCGGGATCTGCACGGTAAGGTCGTCGGGCACCTGTTCAGAGCCGTCGGGATTGGCCCGGTGCTCCTTGTAGGTGCTGATCGCCGCCACCCGGAACGTCGGCCGCCAGCCGAGATCCAGGCACGCCACGAGGCCATCCGGGTTCCTGGCCCTGACCAGCCGGGAGATCATGTCGAGGAAGCCGCGGACCGCGTTCACCGGGGTGCCGTCCGGGGCCGTCATGGTCTCCTTGACGCCGTAGAAGGCACGGAAGTACATGGACGCGGAGTCGAGCAGCATCAGTCCAGCCATTCTGCTGATCCTGCCAGAACCGATCACATCAGGCGTCGCAAGCCCGACGTCAGGGCTGGCAGAGAAAGCCGGCCACAGCGCGATTGATCTCGGCGGCGCCGATAAAGGGCATCCCGTGGTGCGAGACACCCGGCAGCGTCTGCACCGACGCTCGCGGCAGCAGCCTGGCCCCGGCTTCGACCCGCCGGAGGTCGTGGGCCCGGCTGGCACCGGCCAGAAGCACCAGGGTGAGCACCCGGCAGGTGGCCAGCTCAGAAGAGTCGGGCCGCTTGAGCGTGACGGGCCTGGCCGCCGGGAATTCCGCGCCCAGCTTGTACAGCTCAAGCCAGGCCGGGTCGATCCCGACGCCGCCCGTCTCCCAGGCCAGGAACTTGGCCGCTCGCGCGGCGTTCGGCCGGGCCAGGACCGGCGCCGCGTGCAGCAGGTAGCTCGCGCTGAACCCGGCCAGGCAGCCGGTGGGGTCGAGCAGCACCAGCTTGGCGACCCGACCGGGCGCGCGCAGTGCGTAGCTGAGCGCGATCGACCCGCCGTAGGAATGCCCGCACAGGTCGGCCTGCGGGAGGCCAAGCCCGTCCAGTACGCCGTCCAGCCAGTCGAGAAGGTCGGCGGGCGAGGAGATCGGTCGCTCACCCGCCTGGCTGCCACCAGGTTCACCGATCCGGTCGACGGCATACAGCCGGCGGACCCGGCTGAGGCCGGCGACGTTGGCGAACCACACCGCTGCGGTGGTGCCGCCGCCGTTCAGCAAGACCAAGGGCTGCGCGCCGGCGGGCCCGCAGGCGTTGACGTGCGTGGTGCCGAACTCCGAGACCAGTTCCAGCATCTCCACCGGCACTGACCAGCGCGAGAGGACCGCGTCGTACGCGGCGAGAAATCCGTCAGCGTCGTAGGCCACGCCGCTCAGGCTAGCTCGCGGACCATCAGCTGCTCCCACTCACCGGGCTGATGGGGATAAGCCTGCCGGAAGCCTGTGGCCCGAAAGCCCTGACGTTCGTACAGCGTGCGGGCCGCGTCATTGGATTCGACCACCCACAGCAGCAGCGCGGGTGCGCCCGCCGACCTGGCCGAGTCGGCGGCCGCGGTGACAAGCTGGCCGCCCGCCCCAAGCCTCCGGGCCGACGGGCTAACCCACATCGCGACGAGATGCCAGGCGCCGGTGAAGCCGTGAGTGTCGGCGAGCTCGGTTCCTATGACGGTGACGGTGCCGACCGGCTGGTCGTCCAGCCAGGCGAGCAGCGAGATGTTCGCTCCGAGCCGGTCCCGCCAGAGTTGCTCACCGAATTCCAGCTCGCGTTCGAGCGTCGAGCTGAACGATTCCGGCGAATCCGCGAGCGCGGCCAGCCTCACCTCGCGGTACGTCGCCCACTGGTCAGGACTGACCCGCGCTATGACTAGCTTCTCAGCCTGATCGGTCATCCCCGCAGCCTGCCCGGCCGCGCCAGGGAGCCGCAAACCATTAACGAGCCGGCCCGCTCCCGTGAGCGGGCCGGCTCTGCCGATCTGGCGCGGTTACTCGGTAGCTATCGCGGTGAGCAGGTCGAGCCGGGCTGCCCGCCGGGCCGGGCCGATGCTGGCCAGCACGCCGACGGCCGCGGTGGCCAGGACAAAGAGAATGAGCCGGCCAGCCGGAATCGAGACGGTTTCCAGTTCGGATCGGGTCAGGGCAGCCGCGAGGGCCGCGCCGAGGCCGAGCCCGAGCATCGTGCCGAGCAAAGCGCCGATCACCGAGATGATCATCGACTCGGCCGCGACTATCTGCCTGAGCTGGCCGCGGCGCATGCCGATGGCGCGCATCAGGCCTATCTCCCTGGTGCGTTCTGAGATCGACAGGGCGAGGGTGTTGACGACGCCGAGCAGCGCGATCACGATGGCGAGGATCAGCATGGCGGTGATGAGGTTCAGCAGCGAATCCAGCTTCTCCCTCTCGCTCGCGATGAATCCGGTGTGGTCTAGTAGCCGCGCGCCCGGGTATCGCGCCAGCGCGGCCTGGATCAGCCTGCGGGATGACCCTGGAGACCGGACCAGATCCAGCACGTCGGCACGGACTCCGCTGTCTGCCGCCAGCGTGGAGTTGCTGACCAGGTAACCGCTGAGCGGCGCTGTCTGGGCGAACTTCGCCACGACCCGCAACCTGTAGGTCCCGTAGGCGCCGAATTGCACCCGCAGCCTCTGGCCGAGCCTCCAGCCGGTGCCGCTGACCATGATCGTGCCTGGCTGGCTGAGCGCGGCCACGGAGCCCGCGGTCACCCCGAGGTCGGTGAACTGGCCGATGGCCCCTGGCCAGCACGCCGACCTGGCCGGGCAGCCGGATCAGCGGCGCGCCAGACAGGTACGCCAGCGGCCGGACCAGCAGCGGGGCCAGCGCCAGGACCCCGATGAAGCTGCAGGCCGCCCCGGTCGCGGTGAGCGCGCCTCGGCCGCCTGCGTAGATCCCGATCAGCAGGGCGGCGGCTCCGGTCGCGATCAATGTCAGACCGGTCGCGAGGCGCCCGTTCCCGAACCGGGCCGGCTCGGGGGCCGGGTCGCGCATCGCCTGGACCGGGGCGATCCTGGTTGCCCGCCAGGCCGGTGCCAGCGAGGCGATCATGGTGATGGCGATACCGGTCACGATCGAGAAGACGAGGTCAGCGACGGGCAGTTGCAGGCCGCTGATCGGCAGCGACAGGCCGAACGCGCCGAGCAGCGCGCCCAATGCTCTGGACATCAGCAGGCCGAGCCCGGCGCCAGCAACGCTGGCCACCGCGGCGATGATCGCGGCCTCGGCGAGTACCGAGCGGAATGCCTGGCCGGTGCTGGCGCCGAGCGCCCTGGTCAGGGCGAGTTCGCGGGTGCGCTGGCCAACCAGGATCGAGAACGTATTCCAGATCACGAACGCGCCGACGATCAACGCGATCCCGGCAAAGCCGAGGAAGAAGCCTTGCAGGGTTCCGAGCTGGCGGTTGACCTGCTGGGCTGCGGTGGCCGACGCGGCAGCGGAGGTTACGGCCCGGGCGGCGGGCGGGAGTACGGCCGCGATGCGGTCCCTGAGCTGGGCCGCTGAGACGCCGGGCGCGGCTTTCACGACGATCTGACTGAATTCTCCGGCCTGCCCGAACAGCCGCTGGGCGGTGCCGAGGCTGAAAATCGCCATCGACCCACCGCCGATGCTGTCTGCGGACCCGTAGCCGGTGACGCCGGTGATGGTGAACGGGACCGCGTGCCCGGCGATCGCGACGCCGATCGAATCGCCGACCGCGAAGTGCCCGCGCCGCGCGGACGCCCGGTCGATCATGACCTGGCCAGCTCCGGCTGGCGGCTGCCCGGTCCGGCTGGAGAACGCGGTCTGGAACGGGGAGTCGGCCGGCCAGCTGAACGCCACGCCGGACGACTGTCCGGGCAGCGCCTTGCCGTTCCGGCCGAGCAGCACCATCTGCGCGAAGACCTGGCCGTCGGCGGCGGCGACCCCGGGGACCCGGCGGATCGTCTCCAGGACGCTGGCTGGCAGCGGCCGGGCCGGGTCCCCGGCGAGCGTGGACCCATTCGGGCCGGCGTGCATGACTTCCACGTCGGTCCCGTTGCTGGCCTGGACGAACAAGGAGTCCAGGCTGTGGCTAAGGCTGGCGCTGAAGATGAAGCTGCCGGACATGAACGCGACGCCGAGTGCGATGGCCAGCCCGGTCAGGACCAGGCGGAGCCGGTGGATGAGCAGACTGCGGAACAGTGCCCTGAACATGCTCACTCCCCCAGCTTCTTCATCGCGTCCAGCACGGATTCCGGCGACGGCTGCTCGAGTTCGCCGGCGATCTGGCCGTCAGCCAGGAACACCACGCGGTCGGCATAGCTGGCCGCGACTGGGTCATGGGTGACCATGACCACCGTCTGTCCGAACTCCCGTACCGAGCCCCGGAGCAGCCCGACCGTCCGTATGACCGTCGCCAGCCATTCCTGGTCGGCGCGGCGGCCGGCGATGTCGAGGGGCAGCGTGATGTTCGCCTCGGCGCTCAGCACCGGGAGCAAGTTGAAGGCCTGGAATACGAACCCGATCCGGTCCCGTCGCAGTTGGGTGAGCTGCCGGTCCCGCATCCCGCCGATCTCGATC
>Ga0134128_10001744_pt1 | contig 27530 bp, 23 predicted proteins | sample KB31754_FD_96462 | JGI IMG/M metagenome (GOLD analysis project Ga0134128, IMG submission 96462) | Terrestrial soil microbial communities with excess Nitrogen fertilizer from Kellogg Biological Station, Michigan, USA - KB3-175-4 | ecosystem: Environmental > Terrestrial > Soil > Unclassified ...
CAGCGTGCTGGTGACCATGGTGGTCGCGGCCTCGCCCTCCGGTGTGTTGCGGTGTTGGTGGGCATAGCGCAGCAGAAAGCGGTGGGCCACCGGACGTGGGAACTTGGGCGCGCCGCCGAAGCCGGCGGCGGAGCGATCAAAACCGGCGCTCAACTCGCCGAACAGGCGCGGCCACACCGCCTCGCGCAGCGCCGCCAGACTCTCACCGCCCGCCGCCGCGGCGGGCGCGGTCGCCTGGCGCAGAAAGCGGTCCACCTCCTCGGCCGAAGCCAGCAGCCGTGGGCGCTGCTCCCGCCACGCCGCCGCGATGGTCGCCAGCAGACGCGCAAACCCGGGCAGACCGTGCCGGTCGCCGGGCGGATAGTAGGTGCCGCCGTGGAAGGGCTTCAAATCCGGGGTGAGAAATACCGACATCGGCCAGCCCCCGCCGCCGGTCGTGGCCTGCACGTAGGTCATATACAAGCGGTCCACGTCCGGGCGTTCTTCCCGGTCCACTTTGATGGAGACGAAGTCGCGGTTCAGCAACTCTGCCACGGCGGCGTCGGAAAACGACTCCCGCTCCATGACGTGGCACCAGTGGCAGGTGTAGTAGCCGATGGAGAGAAAAATCGGCCGGTCCAGTTCCCGCGCCCGTGCGAAAGCCTCTTCCCCCCACGCATACCAGTCCACCGGATTGCCCGCATGCAGTTGCAGGTACGGACTGGAGGCCCCCGCCAGACGATTGCCCATGCTCCATTGTAAAAGGAGGTCAGGGGAGGAAATGCTCACGGAACCAGTTGAGGATCTCCGTCCGGCCGCGGAAGCCGTGCCAGGGTTCCGGGCTGGGCGAGCCGTTGATGCCGCCGCTCAGTGGGCCGTGGTTTTCGCGCGGGAACTTCACCATCCGAACCGGCACGCCCATCTGTCGCAGGGCGCGGTACATCTCGAGCGATTGGCCCAGCGGATCGGTGGTGTCCGCCTCGCCCTGCAGCAACAGCAGCGGCGTCTTCGCCGTCTTGGCGTATGACAACGGCGACTGCCGCCAGGCGTCCTGCGCCCGCAGCCAGGGCTGGCCAAAGAACCAGCGGTCGTACCACGACCCGCCTTCGGTTCCGTATTCCGAGTACTGATCAATCACCGGTGCGCCGGAGATGATGGCCTTGAAACGATCCGTCTTGCCCTCGATAAAGCCCGCCATCTCGCCGCCGTAGCTGTAGCCGTACATGCCCAGGCGTGCCGCATCCACCGGCTTATTGGCCAGCGCCCAGTCCACCCCCGCCATCACATCCTGGAAATCTTTGCCTCCCAGATCATTGCGGTTGGCGGCGGCAAATTGCCAGCCATAGCCGGTGCTGCCGCGCGGGTTGGGCTCGAGCACCGCCCAGCCCTGGCTGGTCAGCCATTGGATGAAGGGTGAGTAAGTCTCGATAAACGATCCGGTGGGGCCGCCGTGGACCACCAGGATCAACGGTGACTTGCCGCCGCGGGCGGCATCGGCGCCGGGGCAGGCCGCGGGCGGGAAGTACAGCCCCTCGATGGGTAGATTGCCGGGACCCGTCCAACTGACGACCTCCGCCGCACGCCATCCGGTTTGCGCCCACTTCGGGTTGGAGCGGCTCAACGCCCGCCCGGCGGCGGCGGGCGAAGCCGCATGTTCCACCTGCGGCAACCGCTCGGGTCCCTGGGCCACAAACGCCCAGCCGTCCTGGTTGTGATCGGTGGAAAAGCTATTGGCCACCGGCGCCACCGCCGCCTGCCATTGCGGCTGGCCCGAAAGCGGGAAGGCAATCAGCGCGCTCTGCGTCTTCTGCTGCGCTTCGACGTAAACCGCCGCGCCGTCGCGGCGCCAGATCATTTCCCGGCCGGCGACCTGGAGATCACTGCCATCGCTCAGGCTGCGCGGCGTGCCGCCGGTGGCGGGCATGACGTACAGTGCGCTGATCCCGGGCGGCGCGTCGTGGGAGGTTTGCGCCAGAAAGGCCAGCTGCAAGCCATCGGGCGAAAAGGCCACGGCGGAGATGGTCGGCGGTGGTCCGGCAACCGGCCGCCATGAGCCGGGCTGCGCCACGCTGACGATTTCCAGGCGGGAGTTGGGCGCAACATCACTGGCATCCCCCGGTGTTTCGGTGACGATGGCCAGCTCGCGCGAGTCGGGACTCCAGGCCACCGCGCCGGCGGAGCGGTCCAGCGGCGTCAAGGGAACCGTGGTGCGGTCGGCGAACGAATATAGCCACACCCGGCTGGGATGGGTATCCTCGCCCTGCACCACGGCGTCTTTCTTGTCTTTCTCGTCCTTCTTCTCCGCTTCGGTCAGCGGCTGAGCGGCGCGCACCGCCAGCCAGTGCCCATCAGGGGAAACGTCAAAGGCTCCGGGGCTGATCTCCAGCTTGCCGTCCTTCAACTCGATGGGTTCCGCCTCGCCGCCCGTGGCCAGCGGCAGGCGGAATATCTGCCGTGTCTCGCCGCGGCGCGCGGTGAACAGAATGGCTGAGCCGTCCGGCAGCCACTGCGGACCGCTCTCGCCCGCCTTGTCGCCGGCGGGCGAGAAGGTGATCTGCCGTGCCGCGACGGAGCCGTCGCTCGGTGCCAGCCAGATATGGCTGGCCGCACCGTCGGCGGTCGGTTCGCGCTCGCTCCACACCACCTGCCGGCCATCGGGCGAAAGCTGCGGGCCGCTCACCGTAGCGTAATGCCGCAGCTGTTCACTAGTGACGCAGGTGCCGTACTTCGGCGTCTGCGCCGCCACCAGACCCGCCGACAGGAAGAGAAGTGCAAGAGACCGCCACATGGTTCAAAATTGTAGCTGCAGACCCGATATGGTAATATGGCCATATTTATGAAGACCACGGTGGAAATCGAGGATCGCCTGCTGCGCCGCGCGAAAAAGATCGCCATTGATCGCGGGACGACGTTGCGAAAGCTGATTGAAACGGGTCTCAAGCTCGAGTTGGAGAAGAAGCCCGCTCCCCGCCCTATCCAATGGGTGACCGGCTCGGGTCATTTCCCCGAAGGTTTGGACCTCTCCAGCCGCGACGCCATGTATGAGTGGCTGCAGCAGCAGGACGAGCAGGAGAAGTCCGGCTGATCACTATCGACACGAACCTGCTGCTCTACGCCGTGGACCGGCGTGTGCCCGAGCATGCTGCGGCCCGCTTTGCTTTGGAGAAGGCGGGAGCCGGCGGCAACTGGGGCTTCACGCTGGTCAGCGCGGTTGAATTCTGGAGCTGGGCTACTCGACCCATGGGCGAGGGTGCTGTCGCCAGCGGCGAGGAGGCACTTGCGTTTCTTGCCGCCCTGTTAGGCGCCGGCGCGCAGTTGTTGCACCCGTTGCCTGGCTTTGGATTACGGCTCCTCGACTCCGCGCAGCGACACAAGGTCATCGGCAAGCGCATCTTCGACTGGCAGATCGGACTCATCGCCCTGGAACATGGCACCACCGAATTCTGGACCCACGACCGGATGTTCCGCGCTCCGCCCGGGTTGCGCCTGGTGGACCCTCTGGCTTAACCCGCAAGTTCACCGCTGAGCACCAGGGTGCGGGCGGCGGCCATGTCGGGTGCCTGGACGCGGTCGGAGGTGAGCGGGGGGATCTGCCGGCGCACCAGAGCGAGCACGTCCTGCAAGCGCCGCGAGGGGAGCAGCGGCTCGACGTGCTTGAGCGCGTGGCTGGCCGACATCAGCTCAATGCCCAGCACGGCGGCGGTATTGGCCACCACCTGCCGCAGCTTGAGCGCCGCGCCCATCCCCATGGAGACGTAATCTTCCTTGTTGCCGGAAGTCGTGATGCTGTCCACCGAGGCGGGATGGGCCAGCACGCGGCTCTCGGCCACCAGCGCCGCGGCCGAGACCTGCACCATCATCAGGCCGGAGTGGAGGCCGGGGTCGGAGGCCAGAAAGGCCGGCAGATTTTCATTGAGCGCCGGGTTCACCAGCCGTTCCGTGCGCCGCTCGCTGATGCCGGCCAGCCCGCACAGCGCGATGGCGCAGTAGTCGAGCGCGTAGGCCAGCGGTTCGCCGTGGAAGTTGCCGCCGCTCAGCACCTCGCCCTCGCCGCGCGGGCCGGCGAAGACCAGCGGGTTGTCCACTGCGGCATTGGCCTCGGCGGTGAAGGTGGCGCGGGCAAACTCCAGCGTGTCGCGCACGGCGCCGTGGACCTGCGGCATGCAGCGCAGGCTGTAGGCATCCTGCACCCGGCCGCAGTGCCGGTGCGAGCGGCGGATGGCGCTGCCGCGCAGCAGCTCGCGCAGCCGCTGGGCGGACACCATTTGCCCGCGCTGGCCACGCACGTCCTGCAGACGCGCATCGAAGGCCACCGGGGTGCCGCGCAGCGCCTCGAGCGACAGCGCCCCCACCACCTCGGCCGACTCCACCAGCCGCTCGGCGTCGAGCAGCGACAAAATGCCGCACGCCAGCATGGCCTGCGTGCCGTTGAGCAGCGACAGGCCTTCCTTGGCCTCGAGCACCAGCGGTTTCAAGCCCGCCGCGCGCAGCGCCGCGCCCCCCGCCATCACCCGTCCCTCGTACTCGGCTTCGCCTTCGCCGATGAGCACCAGGCTGAGATGCGCCAGCGGCGCCAGATCGCCGCTGGCGCCCACCGATCCCTGCCCCGGCACCCGCGGATGCACGCCGCGGTTGAGCAGCGCGCACAGCGCCTCGATCACCCGCGGCCGCACGCCCGAGAATCCCTTGGCCAGCGAGTTGGCGCGCAGCAGCAGCATGGCGCGCACCACCGCGGTGGGCAGAGGCGCGCCCACGCCGCAGGCGTGACTGCGCACCAGGTTGACCTGCAACTCGCGGATCTTCGCCGGGGCAATGCGCACGTCGCTCAGCCGTCCCAGGCCGGTGTTGATGCCGTAGGCGGGCTCGTCCTGCGCCGCCGCCCGCTCCACCACCGCGCGCGAGCGCCGCAGTGCGGGCAGCGCCGCTGCCGCCAGCGTGACCCGCGCGCCGCCGCGCGCCACCGCCGACACCTGTTCCAAAGTCAGACCGGCGCCCCTGATCTCGATCGCCTTCATGCCGTCTCCTCGCTCAAAACCTGATATTTCTCCGGCAGCGGACAAGCCTGGAACTGACTGTCAATGCACACGTGCACCGTCTCCCCCTCGGCCAGGAGCAGCCCGTCCTCGGCCCGCACCGCTTCATAGGCGAAGTGCACCAGCGCCCCGCGCTGGCGCGAAACCCGGGTGCGGATGGTGATCAGGTCGTCGTAGCGGGCCGGCGCTTTATACCGGCAGCGGGCGTCCACCACGGCGATTTTGCAGTCGTCATCCTTCTCCATGTCGCGATAGGAGATGCCGCGGGCGCGCAGATACTCCACCCGCCCCACCTCGAACCAGACAAAGTAGTTGGCGTAGTACACCACCCCCATCTGATCCGTCTCCGCATACCGCACCCTGACCTGCGTCTCGCTAAACGCCATTCTCTCCACCGCTGCTCCCTGTCAGGTAATCCGATTCCGGCGCCGCGATCCAGCGCCGCACCACATCGTCGAAAACTCCCTGGGCCCGCAAAATGAACTCCACCAGGTCGCGCGCCGCGCCCTGGCCGCCGGCGTGCGGGGCCACGAAGTGCGCCGCGGCGGCCACCTCCGGCCGCGCGTTGGCGGGCGCGGCCGCCAGCCCGGCGGCGCGCAGCATGGGCAGATCAACAATGTCGTCGCCCATGCAGCAGGTCTCGGCGGCGGCGCAGCCGCTCGCGCGCCAGATCTCCTGCAGCGCCTCGGCCTTGCGGTCCACGCCCTGGTAGACGTAATCCATGCGCAGGTCGCGGGCCCGCATTGCCAGCGACTCCGAGCGGCGCTTGGTGATCACCCCGGTCTTCAGGCCGGCGCGGCGCGCCAGCGCGATGCCGATGCCGTCGTGGGCGCTGAAGCCCTTGACCTCGACCAGGCCGTGCTGGTCGCCGGCGGGCACGTACCAGAGCACGCCGTCGGTGAGCACGCCGTCCACATCGAACAGAATCAGGCGGATGGAACGGGCGCGGGCCACCGCGTCGGGAGTGGGCATGGTCAGATCAGCTCCGTGGTCCAGAGGTCGTGCAGATGCACCAGCCCCAGCAGCATGCCGCCCCGGTCGGCCACCAGCAGGGTGGTGATCTTGCGGGTTTCCATTTCGTGCAGCGCGGCGGGCGCCAGCAGGTCGGGGGTGATGGTCACCGGGGTGCGCGTCATGTACTCGCGGGCGCGCAGCTCCACCGCGCGCCCGCCGTGTTTTTGAAACAAGCGCCGCAGGTCGCCGTCGGAGATCAGCCCCAGCAAGCGGCCGCCGTCGGCCACGGCGGTGACCCCGAAGCCCTTGCGGCTCATCTCGTAGACAACATCGGCGAAAGCCGTCTCCGGCCCCACCACCGGCAGCGCCTCGCCGCTGTGCATGAGGGCGCTCACCGGCTGCAACCGCTTGCCCAGGCGCCCGCCGGGATGCAGGTCGGCAAAATCGTTCGAGCTGAATCCGCGCTGCTCGGCCACCGCCAGCGCCAGCGCGTCGCCCATGGCCAGCGCCGCCGTGGTGGAGGCGCTCGGCGCCAAGCCCAGCGGGCAGGCCTCTGACGAGACGCTGACATCGAGATGCACGGTCGCGGTGCGCGCCAACAGCGAGGCCGGAGCGCCGGTGAGGGCGATGGTGGGGATCGCCAGGCGCTGGATGGGGCCCAGCAGGTTCACCAACTCCCCGGTTTCTCCGCTCTGCGACAGGGCGATCACCACGTCGCCGCGCACCAGCATCCCCAGATCGCCGTGCAGCGCCTCGGCGGGATGCAGAAACAGCGCCGGCGAACCGGTCGAGCTCAGGGTGGCGGCGATTTTGCGGGCCACGATGCCGCTCTTGCCCATGCCGGTGACCACCACCCGCCCCTGGCACTCCATCACCAGGCCCACCGCGCGTTCAAACTCCGCTCCGATGCGCTCTCCCAGCGCGGCCACCGCGGCGGCTTCCACCGCCAGTACGCGCCGCGCCGCCGCCTGTATGGATTCGCGCTCTGCCATGCAGCCACCATCGTAGCATCCGCATTCGGACCGGGGCCCGCGCCCGTAAACGCTAAGCTAGGAAGGGAAGGGAAGCATGCCGCGGCAGCCGATACACTCCGACATCATCATCGTGGGCGCCGGGCTCATCGGGCTGGCGCTGGCGCGCGAGCTGCGCCGCCGGGGCGCGACGGTGACCATCTTCGAAGCGGGGGAAGCGGCACGCCAGGCTTCGTGGGCGGGTGCGGGGATGCTCTCCGGACGCCAGACCACCGATCCGCGCCTGCGGCCGTTGGCCATGGCCGGGGCGCGGCTGTATCCCCATTGGGCGGGCGAACTGGAGAGCGAAACCGGGATGAGCGTCGGCTACCGTACCGGCGGCACGTTATTTCTGGCCACCACCGCCCACCCCGCCCCTGATCCCGCTCCCGAGGGATGGCAGCGCCTCCCCGATGCGACCGTGGCGGGCGAAGAACCGCAGTTGGCCTGGCGTGCCTCTCCCGGCGCCGCGGTGTGGCGCATCGCCGACCACAGTCTCGACAACCGCGCCCTGGGCGCGGCGCTGACCCGGGCGGTACGCCAGGCGGGCGTCGTGCTGCGCGAACAGGCGCCGGTCGAAGCCGTCACCCGCGACGCCCAGGGGCTGTGCGTGCGCGTCGCCGGAGTGGAACAGCGCGCCGACATCGTGGTCAATGCCGCCGGCGCCTGGTCGGCGGCACTCCCCGCGCCCGCGCCCGCGCCGCCGGTGCGGCCGCGCAAAGGACATATGCTCAGCCTGCGCAGCGGCCTGCCGCTGCGCCACGTGCTCGAAACCGCTGACGTGTATGTGGTCCCGCGCGCCGGCGGACGGATCGTGATCGGTTCCACCGTCGAGGATTGCGGCTTTGACCCCACCCTGGATGCCGCCGTGCTGGAAACATTGCGGCAACGGGCCGTCGCGCTGGTTCCAGCGCTGGCCGAAGTGGCGGTCGAGGAGACTTGGTGCGGCTTTCGTCCCGGTTCGGCCGATGACCTGCCCATCTTCGGACCCACCACCTGTCCCGGCTATTGGCTGGCCACCGGACACTTCCGCGATGGCATTCTGCTCGCGCCGATTACCGCCAAAATCCTGGCCCACGCCATGGCCGCAGGACGCTTTACCCGCGCGCTCGACTGCGCCCCGTTCTCACCCGCCCGATTTGGCTGCTGAGGGTGCCGCTACGCGCCCGGAGACGTCGCCGGGTGGGTGTCGAGCTGCTTGATCAGCGGCTGTGCCGCCGGCGGCGTGGTGACGCCCTGGCCGCTGAGGATGTCCTGCACGTTGGAGTGCTTACCGTACATGGCTTCGTTGCCGGTCGTATCCGGCTGCACCACAGCGCCGCTGATGCTGATCCCGGCGAAAGCGCCTTTGCTCCGTCCGTAGGTCAGGATCTCGCTGTTCAGCTTGACGTCGGTGCCGGCTTCCACGTGGCGGCCCACCGGACCGGCGGCAGCGGCGGCTTCCGCGCCCACGCGGAACTTGCTGCTCAGCAGGCTGTTGAGCTGGCTGCGGTTGCCGAACACCATTACGATGTCACTCGACTGCGCGCCGATCTGCAGTCCCCAACTGCCGCCCCCGATGGTGATGAACAACGGCGGGCCCCAACCCCGCTGCGCCCCGGCGCGGCAGGTGGCTACACCCTTGCCGTAGTTGGCGCCGAAGACGAACGCGCCCTTCTTCATCCCGGGAATGATGGCGATGCACTGCGCTCCTTCAAGGATCTCCTGCGGGATGGCCTTGTCGGGCGTGGCCATGATCTGTTGGAAGACCTCCGACGCGCTGTTCAGCCGCGCCACATCATCGCTGTGGGTGCTTTGCGCCATCAGCCCCGCCGGTTGCGCCAGCAGCAAGATCCCCAATGCCAAGGCGCCTGCTCCTACTCCCGTTCCCCACGCTAATGCGCGCCGCATGATGCTTCCTCCTTTGAGATGAGATGCCGGATCAGGCCTTTCCGGCTGCATCTCTGTGCTGCAACAAGCGGTTGAGCTCGTTCAGGAACTCGTTGACATCCTTAAAGTCCATGTACACCGAAGCAAAGCGCACATAGGCTACTTTGTCCAACTGGCGCAGCCGTTCCATGAGCAATTGGCCGAGGGCCGTGGTGGTCACCTCACGTTCGGGCGAGTCCACGATCAGCGCTTCGGCTTCGTTGACAATGCCCTCCAGTTGACCCATGGAAATCGGCCGCTTTTCGGCGGCGTGCAGCAGCCCGGTGAGCACCTTCTGGCGTTCAAACTTCTCCCGCCGCCCATCCTTTTTCACCACCATGTAGGGGATCTCGTCCAGCCGCTCGTAGGTGGTAAAGCGCTTGCCGCAGGCGGCGCATTCCCGGCGCCGGCGTATGGCCTCGCCCTCCTTGCTCTCGCGGGAGTCCACCACGCGATCCTCGGGGTGGCTGCAAAACGGGCATCTCATGGCGAAAGTCTAGCGCAAATGCCGAAAATCAATGTCGGCCGCCGCCTGGGGCCCCTCGCGCCAATCCTCGCGCACCAGCACCTGCAGCTCCAGGAACAGATGCACCCCCAACACCGTCTCCAGTTGGGTGCGCGCCGCCGTGCCCAGAGCTTTCAAAGTGGCGCCGCCACGACCGATCAGAATGGCCTTCTGTCCCGGCCGTTCGCACACCAGCGCCGCCCGCAGCACGCGCAGCGGCTTGCCGCGGCTGCGCTTCATCTCGTCGGCCTCGATGCGCACCGCCAGCGCGTGTGGAATTTCTTCCCGGGTGGCCAGCATCGCCTGCTCGCGGATGATCTCGGCGATGAGGAACTTCTCCGGCTGATCGGTGGTCTGGCCGGCCTCGAAGAACGCCGGTCCGGCGGGCAGGTACTGCACCATCAGGCGGGTCAGTTCGTCCAGGTTCTCGCGCCGCAGGGCGGACAGAGGCACCACCTCGGCGAAGGCATATCTTTCCTTATGCGCGGCGATCAGCGGCAGCAGATCATCGCGCCGCGGCAGCAGGTCCATCTTGTTGAGCAGCAGAAAGACCGGCGGCGCGCCTTCGCCCTTGAGCAGCTCCAGCGCCATGGCATCTTCGGCGCCCCAGGGGCGGCTGACATCGGTGAGGAACAGCGCCAGGTCGCGGCCTTCGAGGCCGGCGCGCACGCTGCGTGCCATCTCGCGGTTGAGGCGCCCGCGGCCGCGGTGCACCCCGGGGGTATCCACCAGTACGATCTGCGCGCCGGGCAGATTGACCACCCCCAGCAAATGGGTGCGGGTGGTTTGCGGATGATGGGTGACGGCGGCGATCTTCTGGCCCACCAGGGCGTTCACCAGCGTGCTCTTGCCGGTGTTGGGGCGTCCCACCAGGGTGACGAAGCCGGAGCGCTTCGTCACGAGATCAGCCGCGCGATGCCGAAAGCCGCCGCCGCCGCCACGCCGCCGATGAGCGCCGTCTGCAGCGCGGCGCGCACCGGCCGCGTGCCGGTGAAGCGGCCTTTGATGTAACCGAACACCAGCAGCGCCGTGCCGGTCACCGCCACCGAGGCGGTCAGCGCCGTGTGCAGGGGGATATTGGCAAAATAGGGGGCCAGCGGGATCAGGCCGCCGAAGATGTAGGCGCCGGCGATGGTCACCGCGCTCGACCACGCCCGCCCGGGTTCGGGCGGCTCCAAGCCCAGCTCGAAACGCATCATGAAGTCGCGCCAGGCGGCGGGGCGCTGGGAGAGGGCTTCGGTGAGCTGCATGCTCTCGCTGGGGCTCATGCCGTACTGCTCGAAGATCTCGGCCACCTCCTCGCGTTCATCGTCCGGCTTTTCGACAATCTCGCGTTCCTCGCGGGCCAGCTCGCTGGCATAGTGCTCGGCGTCGCTGCGCGCCGCCAAATACCCGCCCAGCCCCATGGCGATGGACCCGGCGGCGATCTCCGCCAGCCCCGCCGTCACCACCACCTGGCTGCTCACCGCCGCCCCGCTCAGCCCCGCCGCCAGGGCAAAGGGCACGGTCAGGCCGTCGGACATGCCGATCACCAGATCACGTACCCGCTCGCTGCCACGAAAGTGGTGCTCGACATGGTGGTGCGGGGTGGTTGCCATGGGGGCAGGCGCCGAGGCGGGCGAATTCACAATGCCTATTATAAATGGCGGTTGTCGCTAAAATAGGATTATGCCTACGCCTCAGCGTCGTAGCGGCCGCCGTTTGGCACGCATCGCGGGCATAGATATACAGTTCCATCCCAGTTGGATCATCATCCTGGCGCTGATCGGCATCTCGCTGGCCAGCTACTTTGCCGCCTTCGACCCGCAGTGGTCGCGCGGGCTGGTGATCGCCGTCGCCGCGATCACCACGTTGCTGTTCTTTGCTTCCGTGGTGCTGCATGAGCTGGCGCACAGCCTGGTGGCGCGCGCCCACGGGCTGCCGGTGCATGCCATCACGCTGTTTGTCTTCGGCGGGGTCAGCGAGCTGACGCGCGAGCCCGATGACGCGTCCAGCGAGTTCAAGATCGCCATCGCCGGCCCGGCCGCCAGCCTCATCCTGGGAGGTATTCTCTGGGCGCTGGGGCAGTTGGGCAGTCCCCATCAGCCGTTGTTCGCGCTGTTGTACTGGCTGGGGTACATCAACCTGCTGTTGGCGCTGTTCAACCTGATTCCGGGTTTCCCGCTGGATGGCGGCCGGGTGCTGCGCGCCATCTTCTGGGGGGCGAACAAGGATTTTCTCAAGTCCACCCGCTGGGCGACGCAGATCGGCAAGATCTGCGCCCTGGGGTTCATCCTCTTTGGCGTCTTTGAGTTTTTCGCCGGCTACGGGCTGGACGGCATCTGGCTGGCCTTTATCGGCTGGTTCCTGCTCACCGCCGCGGAACAGAGCTGGCGCCAGGTCGAGGTGCAGTCGGCGCTGGCCCACTATACGGTGCGCGACCTGGAGACGCCGTTCTTCCCCCGCATCCGGCCCGAGGTCACTCTGGAGTCGTTCATCAGCGACATGGCCGAGCATCACCAGTTCCGCGCCAGTCTGGTGATGGACGGGGACGATCATCTGCTGGGCATCATCAGCGCCGCCGACCTGTCGCGCTTTCCGCGCGCCCAATGGGGCACCACGCTGGTGCGCGACGTCATGGTGCCGCGCGCCGCCATGGCCACCGTGATCCCCACCGAGGGCCTGACCTCGGCGCTGCAGAAGATGGTGGAGAACAACGTCGGCCAGCTGCCCATCGTGGCCGACGGCGAGGTGCGCGGCGTCATCCGCCGCGACCGAATCATCGAACTGTTACATACTGCCATGGCGGGAGGAACGCCATGAGCACAGGAACGCGACTGGGTTTGCAGCCCGGGGAGCCGCAGCCCCAGGGCGAAGCGGTGGGTGCGCCGGGGATGCCGCCGCGCTGGACGCGCAGCGGCAAGGATGGGGTGGGCACCGCCTACGCCGCTTCCAGCCGCGTCTGGTTCACCCTGGCCCAGGGCGCACTGACGGAGATCTATTACCCCACCGTGGACCGCCCCCAGGTGCGCGACCTGCAGTTTCTGTTCACTGACGGCGCCACCTTCCTGCACACCGAGCGCCGCGACTGCGACGCCCACCTCGAAGCCATGGCGCCCGAGGCGCTGGGCTACCGGGTGCGGATCGAGGATCGCCAGGGCCGCTACCGCTGCCACAAGCAGATCATCGCCGACCCCCACCTGAGCTGCGTGCTGGTGCATGCGCGGCTGGAAATCCTGGACCCCGTGCTGGCCCGCACCCTGCGGGTGTTTGTGCTGTGCGCGCCCCATCTGGGCGGCCAGGGGTGGAACAACACCGCCGAGATCGGCGAGGTGGCCTCGCGCCGCCTCTTGCTGGCCCACCGCCAGAACAACTGGCTGGCGGTCTCCGCCGACGTGCCGCTGCGCCACGCCTCGGCCGGATTCGTGGGCGCCAGCGACGGCTGGACCGATCTGCACCAGCACCGTCAGCCGACCTTTTCCTTTGCTTCGGCGACCAATGGTAATGTGGCCCTCTCCGCCGAACTCACCCTCGACAAAACGCGTGAGTTCACCTGCGGCATTGCTTTCGGCGTCAGCCGCCAGGCGGCGATCAACACCCTGCTGCAGAGCCTGGACCAGCCCTTTGCCCCCACCCGCGAGCGCTTCCTGGAGCAGTGGGCGCGCACCTGCGACCACCTCGCGCCGCTCGAGACGCAGGCGCTGGACGGCGGCGCGCTCTACCACCGCAGCGTCAGCCTCCTGCTCTCCCACGAGGACAAAACCTATCCCGGCGCGATGATCGCCTCCCTCGCCATCCCCTGGGGCGAGACCAAGAGCGACGACGATCTGGGCGGCTACCATCTCGTCTGGACCCGCGACCTGGTGCAGTCGGCCACCGGCCTGCTGGCCTCGGGCGACACCGCCACGCCGCGCCGGGCCCTGATTTATCTTTCCGCTTCGCAGCACCCCGACGGCGGCTTCGCCCAGAACTTCTGGATCAACGGCACCCCCTACTGGAGCGGCATCCAGCTGGACGAGGTGGCCTTCCCCATCATTCTGGCGTGGCGGCTGCAGCGCAGCGGGGCGCTGGCCGATCTCGATCCCTATCCCATGGTGCGCCGCGGTGTCGGGTACCTGCTGCGCCATGGCCCCGCCACCCCGCAGGAACGCTGGGAGGAGGCCGGCGGCTATTCGCCCTCCTCGCTGGCGGCCCAGATCGCCGCCCTGGTATGTGCCGCCGAGTTGGCCCGCGCTCATGGCGATGCCGCCCTGGCACAACTTTCGCTCGACTACGCCGACTTCGTCGAAGCCCACCTGGAACGCTGGACGGTCACTTCCCAAGGCACGCTGCTGGCGGGTGTGCCCCGGCATTACATCCGCATCAGCCCCACCGAGGACCCCGATTCCGCCATGCTGCACATCAACAACCTGGCGCCGGGGCAACCCGCGGAGTTTCCCGCCCGCGACATTGTTGACGCCGGCTTCCTCGAGCTGGTGCGCTACGGTATCCGCCGCGGCGGCGACCCGCTGATCGAGGCTTCGCTCGCCGTGGTGGATGCCCAGCTCAAGGTCAACACCCCCTTTGGCCCGTGCTGGCGCCGTTACAACCACGATGGCTACGGGCAGCGCGAGGACGGCGGTTCCTTCACCGGCTGGGGCCGCGGCGGCGCCTGGCCGCTGCTCACCGGCGAACGCGGCCATTACGAGCTGGCCGCCGGACGCGATGTTGGCCCCTACATTCGCGCCATGGAACAGTTGTCGAGCCGCCTGCACATGCTCCCCGAGCAGATCTGGGATCTTCCCGACCGTCCTGACCAGTTCCTCTGGTTCGGGCGTCCCAGCGGCAGCGCCATGCCGCTGATGTGGGCCCACGCCGAGTACATCCGCCTGCTGCGCTCGCGCGCCGACGGAGCGGTGTTTGACCGCATCCCGGCCGTGGCCGAGCGCTACGCCGGCGCGGCGCGCCCCAAGACGGCGCCGCTCGAGGTCTGGAAGCGCCATCGCCCGGTGGCCGCCGTCGCCGCCGGCACCCGCATCCGCATCCAATTGGACGAACCGTTTTTCCTGCACTTCAGCCGTGACGACTGGAAGACCATCGAGGAGCAGCGCTCGGTGGACGGTGGTTGCGGCTTCGAGTACGCGGACATCACGCCCGCCCGCGGCCAGAGGGCGCCGCTGCGCTTCACCTTCCGTTTCGCCTCCGGCCCGCGCGACGGGCAGTGGGAAGGCCGCGACTACCAGATAGCGGTAGACTAATTCTCATGAAATTGACCCCCGGAAAGCTCAAGGGCATGAACGCCGTTTCCGACGCCCGCGGCGTCATCGCCGCCGCCGCCATGGACCAGCGCGGCAGCCTGCAGAAGGCGCTCACCAAGGAAAAAGGCGCCCCGGCCACCACGGCCATGATGGAGGAGTTCAAGGTGGCGGTCAGCCGCGCGCTCACCCCCCACGCCAGCGCCATTCTGCTCGATCCTGAGTACGGCCTGCCCGCCGCCCGGGCGCGCGCGAAGAACGCCGGCCTGTTGCTCGCCTATGAAGAGAGCGGCTACGACAACACCCAGCCGGGCCGCCTGCCCGACCTGCTGCCCCACGTCTCCGTGCGGCGCCTGCAGGCGGACGGCGCCGACTGCGTCAAGGTGCTGCTCTACTACACCCCGGAAGAAGACAAAAACATCAACGACATCAAGCACGCCTTCATCGAGCGCGTCGGCGCCGAGTGCCGCGCCGCCGACATTCCGTTCTTCCTCGAGTTCGTCGGCTACGACCCCCAGGGCGGCGACGAGAAGGGCCTCGACTTTGCCCGCCGCAAGCCCGACGTGGTGCGCGGCTCGATGGCCGAGTTCACCAAGGATCAGTACGGAGTGGACGTGCTCAAGGTCGAGATCCCGGTGAACATGAAGTTCGTCGCCGGCGCGGCCGCCTGCAGCGGGGAGTCGGCGTACACCAAGGACCAGGCGATGGAGCACTTCCGCCGCGCCGCCGCCGTCGCCACCAAGCCCTTCATTTATCTTTCGGCCGGGGTCAGCAACGCCGAGTTCAACGAGAGCCTGGCGCTGGCCGCCGCCGCCGGCACCAAATTTTCCGGCGTCCTGTGCGGGCGCGCCACCTGGAAAGACGGCATCGCCATCTACGCCAAACAGGGCCTCGCCGCCTTCGAGCAGTGGCTCGGGACCCAGGGGCGGGCCAATATCGAGGCGGTCAACCGCAGCCTGCAGGCCGCCACCCCCTGGCATGCCGTCTACGGCGTCTAGTTTGGATCAAGGCACGCTCGGTCTTTACCTGGCAGTTCCGTTCTGCCGCTCGAAGTGCAGCTTCTGCAACTTCGCAAGCCAGGTGTATCCCGCCGCGGTTTACGACGAGTACTGCTCGCTGCTGGTGCGTGAGCTGGAACTGGCGGTCGCGGCGGACGCGCTCCAGGGTGCCACCGTGGACAGCATCTACTGGGGCGGCGGCACGCCCAGCCTGTTGCCCCCGGCGGCCTTTGCCCGCGTGGTGGAGGCCATCCGGCGGCAGTTTTCGCCGGCCGCCGATTGCGAGCATACGGTCGAGGTGGCGCCCGGCACCCTCGATGACGCCCACCTCGCCGCCTTCGCCGCCGCCGGCGTGAACCGCCTCAGCTTCGGGGTGCAGTCGTTCGTGGATGAAGAGGTGCGCGCCGTCGGCCGCTTGCACCGCGCCGCCACCGTCTGGTCGGACCTGGCCCGCGCCCGCGCCGCCGGGTTCGAAAACATCAACCTGGATCTGATCGCCGGCCTGCCCCACCAGACGCCGGCCTCGTGGCGCCATTCGCTGGACGCGGTGCTCACCGCCGCCGTCCCCCACGTTTCGGTCTATCTGCTGGAGGTGGACGCCGACAGCCGCCTGGGCAGTGAGCTGCTGGCCGGCGGCGCGCGCTACCACGCCCACTCCGTGCCCGACGACGACCTCATCGCCGATGCCTACGAAATCGCCTGCGAAACCCTCGCCCGCGGCGGCATCGCCCAATACGAAATCTCCAACTTCGCCCGCCCCGGCCGCGAAAGCCGCCACAACAACCGCTACTGGCTCCGCCGCCCGTATCTCGGCCTCGGTCTCGACGCCCACTCCATGCTGGAGACCCCGCGCCCCCGCCGCTTCGCCAACCCCGACGATCTCGATACCTACCTCTCGGCCCTGCGCGAGCATCGCCTGCCGCGCAGCGCCGGCGAGTGGCTCACCCCCGAGGCGGCGCGCGAGGAGTTCTATTTCCTCGGCCTCCGCCGCAACGCCGGCATCGAACTTCCTCCCGCCCACCGCCTCGACGCGGTTCTGGCCCGCCTCGCCTCCGACGGCCTCCTGACCCGCGAGGCCAACCACATCGCCCTCACCCCCCGCGGCCGCCTGTTATCCAACCAAGTCCTCTCCGAATTCCTCGCCTAACCCCTAACCCCCAAATCCTGACCCCCAATCCCCGACCCCTAACCCCTAAATCCTGACCCCTAACCCCTGCCCCGAGTATTCTGGAACCATGCGCGGACGCTTCACCCCCAAGGGAATGACCGAGGTTGCAGAGATGGCCGGCCGCGGCGTGCGCGCGGCGGTGGACTTGCGCAGCGACACCGTCACCCGCCCCTCGCAGGAGATGCGGCGCGCCATGATGGTGGCCGAGGTCGGCGACGACGTCTACATTGAAGACCCCACCGTCAATCGCCTCGAAGCCCAGGCGGCCGAGTTGTGCGGCCGTGAAGCGGCGCTCTTCGTGCCCACCGGCACCATGGCCAACCAGATCGCCATCCGCCTGCACACCCGCCCCGGCCAGGAAGTCATCTGCGAAGAGCGCTCCCACGTCCTCAATATGGAGATGGCGATGGCGGCCGCCTTCTCCGGATGCCTGATCCGTTCGATCACTGCTACCACTGGCCGCCTCACCTGGGGTCTGGTCGAACCCGCCCTGCGCCTCACCGACCCGGTCAACAAGGCTCAAACCGGACTGGTGGTGGTGGAAAACACCCACAACTTCGCCGGTGGCGTGGTCACCCCGCCGGCTCTATCCCAGCGCCTCTGTAAGGAACTGGCGGAACGCCGCGTGGCCACCCACCTCGATGGCGCGCGCATTTTTAATGCGTCCGTGGCTTTGTCTGTGCCCGTAGCCGAATTGGCCAAGGGCTTCGACTCCCTGATGTTCTGCCTGTCGAAGGGATTGGGTGCACCGGTGGGCTCGTTGTTGCTGGGCAGCGGTGATTTCATTCACCGCGCTCGCAGCGTCCGCAAGATGTTGGGCGGAGGCATGCGTCAGGCCGGCGTCTTGGCCGCAGCCGGGCTAGTGGCGCTAGAGAAAGGTCCTACCCAACTGGCCAGTGACCATACCCATGCCCAGCTTCTCGCCCAGGGTCTGGTGACCATCACCGGAGTGAAGCTCGATCCGCCCGAAGTGGCTACCAACATCGTCATATTCGACGTAAGTGGTACTGAGTTTAACGCCCACCACATTGTGTCCAAACTGGCCGAGCGCAACGTCTTGGCCAGCGCCCTTGACCCGGCCCGCATCCGTCTGGTTACCCACTGCGATGTGGGTCAGGCGGAGTGTGAAGAGGCACTCTTTGCCCTGCGGGCAGTCATCGAAAGGGAATAGGGCGAAGGCCCTAAGTCCTTGACTCCCCTTGGCCAAACTTCTTATAATCGGCAAACTGTGACAAGTGGGATGGAGCGAAAAGTATGAAAGTCGTCCGCTGTTTGCTCACCGGTTGCCTGGTGCTCACGATTGCCGCCTGGGCCGCCGGCTCGGCCAACGGGGTGCTGGTCCATCTCCAGGCCAACCAGGTCACAGCCTTTGACACCGCCCACAACACCACCGCCACGCGACTCAATTCCTCGCGCGACCTCTACCTCATCACCTCCAACTCCGGTCTCAGCGACCAGCAGTTGCTCACCCAGGTCAAAACCGACCCGCGCGCCGGCGATCCCACCATCAACGCCGTCATTACCTTCGATGGCCAGTCCACAGCCTCCGTATTGAACGGGCAGTCGACAGCGTCGGTGCTCAACGGCCAATCCACCGCGTCGGTGTTGAACGGCCAGTCCACGGCTTCGGTGCTGAACGGCGACACGAAATTTTCGACCGGCGGCGGCAGCGGCAAGGGCAACAAGAACACCTCGCTCGACGGCCAATCCACGGCTTCGGTGTTGAACGGACAGTCCACCGCCTCGGTGCTCAACGGCCAGTCCACTGCCTCCGTACTGAACGGAGAGGTCACGGTATTGCAGCAATCCACCGCCTCGGTGCTCAACTCGGATGTAAATTTCTACGGCACCCGGGCGCCCGCCGCCTATGTGAATCAAGTGGCGGTGTCGCAGGTTGCCGCCGGTGCACCGGCGCTGCAGAAGGCGACCGGCGAGGGCGCGGTGGTGGCGCTGATTGACAACGGCGTGGATCAGTTCAACCCGGTGCTGCGCAAGTCGCTGCTCGCCCGTGAAGGCTGGAATTTTTACGACAACACCCCCAACTGGTCGGCCTGGGCCGACCTTGGCCAGTCCACGGCGTCGGTTCTCAATGGCCAATCCACCGCTTCGGTGCTCAACTGGCTGCACAACATTCCGACCTGCCCCAGCGGCAGCGGTTCGACGACCTCCTCGAGCGATGGCCAGTCCACCGCCTCGGTGCTGAACGGCTCGACACAACTCGACCAGAGCACGGCCTCGGTGCTCAACGGCAAGCTGACACTCACCAATGAGGTGCTGTCGCTGATCGAAAAGATTCTGCAGTGCGATCCTGACTTCGGCCACGGCACCGCCGTTGCCGGCATGATCCATGTGATTGCCCCGGAGGCCAAAATCCTGCCCATCCGCGCCTTCGGCCCGGGCGGTGTGGCGACGGCGGCGGCCATCTACGAGTCCATCACCTACGCCATTGATCAGCACGCCAATGTCATCAACATGAGCTTCAGCTCCGCCGGCCTCGACCCCAACGTGGGGGCGGCGGTGCAGGAAGCGGTGAGCAAGGGCATCATCGTCGTGGCGGCGGCCGGCAACGGCGGCGTCACCGACCCGGTCTATCCGGCATCGCTGCCGGGCGTGGTCGGGGTGGGCGCGGTGGACGGCTGTGGCGCGGCCACACCGACCGGCGCCTGCATCGCCAACCCGCCGCTGGTCCGTGCCGGCTTCTCCAATTTTGATCCGCCCAGCGGCATCGTGGACGCCGACGTGGCCGCGCCCGGCGTGCAACTGCTGACTACCTTCCCCGGCTTCGGCCTCATCTGGGCGACCTCGAGCGGCACCTCCTTCAGTGCTCCCATCGTTGCCGGTGAAGCGGCGCAGTTGGTGGAACTTCGCCAGACGGGCGCGCCGAACCGCGCCGATGTCGAGAACTCCGCTGACCCCTCCATCCCCGGCGATCTCGACGGCGGCCTCGGCCACGGCTTGGTGCAGGTGTTGGGCGCGCTGAAGCTGGCGCCGGCTCCGGCCCCCGGCAACGGACATGGCCACGGCCACTGATCCTGCCGCCCCCGTGGCGGCAGCCGGTTCTTCCCACATTGACGCCGTAGCCTGCGCCATGGGCGCGCTGGTGGACTTGCGCGATCTCGGCACCGGTGTCCACAGCACCCAGATCGTCGAGCTGGCCATCGCCGTCGGCGCCCATTACGGATGGGAGACGCGGCAGTTGCGCGAGCTGGAGATCAGCGCCACCCTGCACGACATCGGCAAGATCGGCATCCCCGATGCCATTCTGCACAAACAGCAGGCGCTCGATCCGGCCGAGGCGGCGCTGATGCGCCGCCATCCCGAATACGGATGGGCGATCCTGCGCCAGGTTCCCGGCTTCGAGTGGGTGGCGCTGCACATCCTCCACCATCACGAGCGCTGGGACGGCACCGGCTACCCGGGCAAGCTTAAAGGCCGCGAGATCCCCCTCGGCGCCCGCATTCTCTCCGTCGTGGACGCCTTCCACGCCATGACCAGCGACCGCCCCTACCGCAAAGGCTTGCCGGTCAGCGAAGCCTGCGCCCGCCTGCGCCAGTCCGCCGGAACCCAGTTCGACCCCGACGTGGTGGACGTCTTCGTCGAGTACGCCCAACAAATGTACGCCCCCGCCCCGCCCGCCGCCGCCGCAGTTTCCCCCCGAGCCTAGTCCCCCGGTTCGCCCCCAGAAGGTGCCCTAGCTCTCAGCGCCTTCAACTGGCAACCGGCAACCGGCAACCGGCCACTGGCAACTGCCTTCCCTCACCCCAACGCCTCGCTGATCAGCGCCGCCTGTTCCTGGGTATGGCGGCGTAGGGAGCCGGTGGCGGGGCTGGGGCTGGGCTTGCGCGCGACGTGAGCCAGACTGGCTGTCTTGGGCAATAGTGCCGCCAGGCGGGGCGCCACGAACGTCCAGGCGCCCATGTTCTCCGGCTCTTCCTGACACCAGCAGACGTCGTTGAGCGCCGCGTAGCGGCCCAGTTCGGCGGCGATAGCCTCGGCGGGGAAGGGATAGATCTGCTCGACGCGCACGATGGCCACGTCGGTCTTCTTCTGGGCTTTGCGCGCCTTCGTCAGGTCGTAATAAACCTTGCCCGAACACAGCACCACGCGCCGTACCTGGGCCGGGTCGGTTGCGGTGTCGCCGAACACCGTCTGGAAGCCGTCGCGGGTGAGCGCGGCAAAAGGTGAGGCGACATCGGGATGGCGCAGCAGGCTCTTGGGGGTCAGCACCACCAGCGGGCGGTGGGGACGGCGCAGGCCCTGGCCGCGCAACACATGGAAATACTGGGCTGCCGTGGTGCAGTTCACCACCCGCCAGTTGTCGTCGGCCGAGAGTTGTAGGAAGCGCTCCAGACGGGCGCTGGAATGCTCCGGCCCCTGCCCCTCGAAACCGTGCGGCAGCAGCAGCGTCAGGCCGCAGGTGCGCGACCATTTGGTCTCCGACGCCGCCAGGAATTGATCAATCACCACCTGGGCGCCGTTGGCGAAGTCGCCGAACTGCGCCTCCCACAGCACCAGCGCGGTGGGATGGGTGAGCGCATAGCCGAACTCAAACCCCAGCGCCGCCTCCTCCGACAACAGGCTGTCGTAGATCTCAATGGGCTGCTGCTGCGGGTCAATATGAGCCAACGGGATGTAAGCCGCGCCCGTCTGGTAGTCGTACAGCACCGCATGCCGCTGGCTGAAGGTGCCGCGCCCGGTGTCCTGGCCACTGAGCCGCACCGGCGTCGCCTCCATGGCCAGCGACCCCAGCGCCAGCGCCTCGGCCAGCGACCAGTCAATGGCGCCGCGGGAAGCGATCGCCTGCTGCCGCTTGGCCAGGAAGCCCTTCAGCTTGGGGTGCAGTTGGAAGCCTTCCGGCAAACTCCCCAGCCGTTCACCGACTTTGGCCAGCGTGGCCTCCGTCACCCCGGTGGCGGGATCCTGCACCGCCGGTTCGCTGCTGGCCGCAACCGCGGGCACCGGCTTCGCCGCTTGCGCCGCGAGCTCGTCCTTTACCGCCTGCCGTTCCGCTTCCGCCTCGGCTTCGCTCAGCAGCCCGCGGCGCACCAGTTCGGCCGCGTACAGCACCCGCACCGAGGGATGCTCATCAATGTTGCGGTACATCACCGGCGAGGTCAGGCTGGGATCGTCGGCTTCGTTATGGCCATGGCGGCGGTAGCAGACCATGTCCACCACCACGTCCTTGTGAAACTGGCGGCGGAACTCAAACGCCAGCCCGGTGGCCCGCACCACGGCCTCGGGATCATCGCCGTTGACATGGAAGATGGGTGCTTGCACGATGCGCGCCACATCAGTGCAATAGAGCGAGCTGCGCGCGCCCGCCGGCGAGGTGGTAAAGCCGATCTGGTTGTTGACCACCAGGTGCAGCGTCCCGCCGGTGCGATAGCCGCCCAACTGCGACAGGTTCAGCGTCTCCGCCACCACCCCCTGGCCGGCGAACGCCGCATCGCCATGGATCAGGATGGGGATCACCTGCTGCCCGCGTTCGTCACCCGAGCGGCCGCGCAAATCCTGCCGCGCGCGTGTGCTGCCCTCGACCACCGGGTCCACGGCTTCCAGGTGGCTGGGGTTGTTGATCATCTCCACCGGCAGCGACCGGCCGTTATGCGTCTGGAAAGCGCCGCGCGCGCCGATGTGGTACTTCACATCGCCCGACCCCTCGACGCTCTCCGGATCGGCGTCCTCGAACTTGGAGAACATCTCGCTCATGCTCAGCCCCAGCACATTGACCAGCACGTTGAGCCGCCCGCGGTGGGACATGCCCAGCACGGCTTCCTGGGCGCCGTTGTCGTCGGCGCGTTCCAGAAACTCGTCCAGCACGGCGATCATCGCCTCCGCGCCTTCCAGCGAGAAGCGCTTATGGCCGACAAAACGGGCGTGCAGCAGATGTTCGAACTCTTCGGCGTGGGTCAGCCGCCGCAGCAGTTGCCGCTCGGCCTCGGGCGCCATGCCGCGCCGGGCCGCGGCCGGCTCCATATGATCCTGCAGCCATTGCCGCTCCTCGGTGCGCTGCAGGTGCATGAACTCCAGCGCCAGATGACCGCAGTAGGCGGCCCGCAGCACTTCGAGAATGTCGCCCAGCGAACACGTCGGATCGGCGTCCGCGCCGCGCCCCGCCAGCGGGCAGAGGAAGCGCTCCCGCATGTCCGCTTCGGTCAGCCCGTAATGCGCGGGATCCAGTTCGGGGTGGCCTTCGACCGCCTTCAGTTGCAAAGGGTCCACCTGGGCCAGCAGATGACCGCGCACCCGGTAGGCATGGACCAGTTGATTGACCGCGACCTGCTTGCGCACCGTCTCCAGGTCCATCTCGCCGGTCGCGGCCGATGGGGCCGCGGCCAGCGGCGCCGCCGCCAGCTTGAGAATGGGGGCTCCGGCGACCGTCAGTTCCTGGTAGATGCGCTCGTAGAATCCGTCCGCGCCCGCCAGCAGCGCATCCACCCGCGCCAAAAAAGCGCCCGACTCGGCGCCCTGCACGATGCGGTGATCGTAGGTGCAGGTGAGGGTGAAGCTCTTGCCCACGCCGAGAATCAGCAGCGTGGCTTCGGGCACGTTTTCAAAGCCCTGCGGATAGGCCACCGCGCCGGCGGCGATGATGGCCGCTTGTCCGGCCATCAGGCGCGGCACGGAGGCGCGTGTTCCGAGCGTCCCGGGGTTGGTCAGGCTGACGGTCGAGCCCTGCAAGTCGTCGGGCGAGATCTTGCCGCTGCGCGCCGCCTGGATAAGGCGATCGCACTCGGCCATGAACTGGGCGAAGGTCATCGCCTCGGCCCGCTTCACCGCCGGCACCAGCAGCGAGCGCCCGACGGCGCGTTCGACGTCCACGGCCAAACCCAGATTGACGTGCGCCCGCGCCACCCGGCTCGGTTGTCCGTTGGCCACCGCATAGGCACTGTTGAGGGAAGGGAAGTCGGCCAGGGCGCGCACAATCGCCCAGCCCAGCAAGGGCGTGATGGAGAGCTTCTGCTTGCGCTCGGCCAGCGCCAGGTTCAGCTTCTTGCGGTTGGCTTCAAGGATGCCGACCGCGATGGTGCGTTGCGAGGTGGCCGTCGGGACACTCAGGCTGGCTTCCATGTTGGCGGCCAGACGCGCCGCCGCACCACGCAGCGGCTGGGCCTCATCGCCCTCCAGCAGGGCCACCGCCGGGACATTCGCAGCCGCGGCAACGCCGCCAGACGCCGCGGCCAGGCCGCCAGGCGTCGCGGCATGAAGGGCGCTGTGGCCGTTGCCGCCAAACCCGGCAAAGATGGCCTGCCAAGCCTCGGGAACGGCCTGCGAGTTGGCCTGGTACAGCCGCCACAATTCGCGCCCGTAGCCTTCGTTTGCGCCTAATGTTTCCAGGTAAGAATCAATCGCGGGCTGCACGTCGCTGGTTGCCACACACACTCCATCGGTGCTATCAAGTAGTCTCTAAAAGTATAACCGGCCATGCATCCAGGACACCCTCTCGCACTTGATCCCGACGTCAGATTGCAGCTCTGGCAAAAGCTCTCCACCGAGATTGAGCGCTATCTGCGCCTGGTTCCGACCGCCCCGGTAGCCCCGGCGCTCGATCCGGCCGCGCTGCGGGAACTGCTCGCGCCGTTTGATTTCACGGCTCCCCTGACGCCCGCGGCGGCGGTGCAGTTCGCCACCGAGAACCTGTGGCGTCACCAGGTCCACACGCCTCATCCCCGCTACTTCGGGCTGTTCAACCCCGCTCCCACCACCATGGGGGTGGCGGCCGATGCCCTGGTGGCGGCCTTCAACCCGCAGATCGCTGCCTGGAGCCACAGCCCGTTTGCCGCCGAGGTCGAGCGTCATCTGGTGCTCGCCGTGACCACCAAGTTCGGCTACGATCCGGCCACCGCCGACGGCGTGTTCACCTCCGGCGGCGCCGAAGCCAACCACACCGCCCTGCTCTGCGCCCTCACCCAGGCGTACCCGGAGTACTCCGCCGCCGGCGCCCGCGCGCTGCCCCAGCCGCCGGCGGTGTATGTCTCCGCGCTGAGCCACCATTCCATCGTCAAGGCGGCCCGATTGTGCGGGTTGGGAACCGACAGCGTGCGGGTGCTGCCCGTGGATGGCAGCCTGCGGCTTAGCCCCACACAGGTCGCCGAAACGATGCGCCGCGACCGTGCGGCTGGTTTCCGGCCCTTGATGTTGGTGGCCACGCTGGGTACGACGGCCACCGGGACCATTGACCCGGTCGCCGCGCTGGCCGGAATCGCCGCGGCCGAGGGCTGCTGGCTGCACGCCGATGCCGCCTGGGGAGGCATGGCGGCGCTGGTGCCGGAGTTGCGCCCCGCCATCGCCGGCGTGGAGCGCGCCGACTCGATCACCTTTGACGCCCACAAGTCGCTGTCGGTGCCCATGGGCGCGGGTATGTTCCTCACCCGCCATCCCGGCGTCCTCGAACGCACCTTCCGGGTCGGCGCAGATTACATGCCGCGCGACTCGGCGGCCCTGGAGGGGGTGCCCGTCGATCCGTTTGCGCACTCCATGCAGTGGTCGCGCCGCTTCATCGGGCTCAAGCTGTTCCTCTCGCTGGCGGTGGCCGGCTGGCAGGGTTACGAAGAGGTGCTGCGCCACCAGACGGAAATGGGCCACGAGCTCCGCCGCGCCGCCATCGCCGACGGCTGGCAGGTGGTCAACGATACGCCGCTGCCGCTGGTTTGTCTGGCGCGCTCGCCCGGCGGCGATCCCCCCGAATTCACCGCCGCCCTGGTCCGCCAGGTGGTGGGTTCAGGGCAGGCATGGGTGTCCGCCGCCGCGCTTCCCGGAGGCCGCGCCTCGGTCCGCGCCTGCATCACCAACTTCCGCACCCAACCCCAGGACCTGGCCGCGCTGCTGGCCCAATTGCGCCCGCCTACTTCTCCGGCCTGACCACCAGGATGTGAATGTCGCGCCGCCAGACGAAGCCCAGTTGCTGGTAAATCCGAATGGCGCGCTCATTGTCGGGGCGCACGTGCAAAAACGCCGTCTCGCCCCGCGCCTGGATGCGTTCGACCACGGCCGCCACCAGGCCCCGCGCCAGTCCCTGCCCCACCGCGTCCGGGTGCGTGCACACAGCGCTGACCTCGGTGTACCCCGGCGGCTGCAGACGCTCGCCCGCCATGGCCAGCAAACGGCCCTCGCGCCGCACCCCCAGGTAGGTGCCCAACTCCCCCGTGCGCAGCCGGAAAGGCCCCGGTTGCGTCAGCGTGGCCAGCGACAACATGTCTTCGGCGTCGCCCGGCCCCAGCTCGCTGACGGCGAACTCCGGCGGCGGCAGCCGGCGGCCGTCATGCAGATACTGTGGTACCGGCACCGCCGCCTTGACTTCCCAACCCGGCGGCGCCTCCACCGCATGGGGCAGTACCAGCGCGGTAACGTCGCCCTCGACCTCCAGCCCGGCCAGATCGGCGAACGCCGCGGAGAGATCTTCGGCTTCCGGATTCTCCAGCCCGCCCATGGGAGAAAACTCGGGGCGAAAGCGGCGTGCCGCTCCCGCCCCTGATCCCAACCTCGCCTGCCGTCCGCCCAGCGCGAACCAGGCGGGGTTGTCGAGCGCAAACATTCATTCAGTGTAGCGGTTTGCTAAAACGTCAAAATCAAGCCCACTGAAGGCTGCGCCACGTGCGTCCATTTGTTGACCGTCAGCAGCGGGTTCTTGTAATCAGGGATCTTGAAGATCAAGCCCTGGTACTCCAGCCGCGCCCCCAACTGGAAGATATGGAAGTCCACGCCCGCGCCGTAGTTCCACGCGCCCCGCGTTTGCGTGCGCGCGAACGCCGGGTCGGTATGGCGCGGCGTGAAGACCACCACCCCGCCCCCGCCCAGTACGAACGGCTGGAGGATGCCGAACAGCCGCGGCGTGGTGATGACCTCGTTGGCGATCGCCTCCTGCATGTTGCTGGTGATCGCAAAGTTTCCCGCCGGCGCCCCTGGCGTGGTGGCGTACCGCTGCCCGTTGCGCGTATAGCCGTACTCCACTTCCACTGCCTCCCAACGGTTCAAGTGCAGCCGGTAGCCGAGCAGCAGTCCTGTCGAGTTGGTGGCCAGATGCGTGGTCGGGGTGTTGTTGTTGCTGTGAGTGAACAGTCCGCTCACTTGCGCCGAGAGTTCGTTTCTTTGAAACCCCTGTGCCATGGCGCCACAGCTCAGCGCCAAGCCCACCACAAGTATGCCGATAAGCGCACTACGATGCATGGATCAGACCTCCGTCCTTACTTGGGTCCGATGCCAAACTCGGGGTTGCGGCCCGCCACGCCGTGGTGGCGGCTCCGGGCGCTTGCTGCACGGTCTCCGGCTGGCGTGGCCGCGGGAACCATGTCAAAATAGCTCATTCCCGTCCCCAAGGATGTGGCCAGGTAGCTCAGTTGGTAGAGCAGCGGACTGAAAATCCGCGTGTCGGCGGTTCAACTCCGTCCCTGGCCACCACATCAAACCGTTCAGCACCCGTGCTTGTTCACGTGGTCCAGGTATTCCTTGAGCAGAAAAATATAGCGTTTTCGCGCCGGGCCCCGGTATGGGCCGGGAGCAACCGGCAGTTGTCCTGAGGCTATATCCGCGCGCCGGGCGTCCAACTGTTCGTGCCACATCTCCACCTCGGCTTCGCGCACGCGTATATGTAGGGAATTCCGTACGTGACAGTGCGCGCGCCGCGGAGTGTCTTCTTCCGGCTCTCCATGCGGGCCCATCACGACCGCATTCTAGTACAACGGACGATATTGTCAAAATTGAACGCGGCGATTCGGAAACGCACGAGAGGTGTCGCCCGGCCGCAGCCGGACGCACACCCCCC
>Ga0134128_10001745_pt1 | contig 27527 bp, 22 predicted proteins | sample KB31754_FD_96462 | JGI IMG/M metagenome (GOLD analysis project Ga0134128, IMG submission 96462) | Terrestrial soil microbial communities with excess Nitrogen fertilizer from Kellogg Biological Station, Michigan, USA - KB3-175-4 | ecosystem: Environmental > Terrestrial > Soil > Unclassified ...
AAAGGGGATTTCATCCAGGGTGGGGCCGGCGGATTGTTGCACTGGCGGATTTGTCATGGCTGCCTTAGAGGTCGAATGAAAGCTGTAGCAAACCGGCGGCGGCAGCGAAGTCGCCGCTGAGCGGAAGGTCAATCACGTCAGGATTGAAGCGGTTTTGTGCTTCCAGGAAGTACTGGCCCAAACTCGTGGCGGGGTCCATGGCCGCCCCGGTGAGGGAAACGGCGCGGGTTGCCGAAATCAATTCGCAGGCGAGGGCGTCCGTTGCTGCGCGCAGGGCGTCCCGGAGCTGGTCGGCGGACTGTGCGGCAAAGCTGGCGTGATCTTCGGTTCCCCGGGAAATGACGGTCACGCCCAGTGACGCCGGCTGGGCTGCGGTCCGGAGCCTGGCCAGGGCGGCGGCGGAGTTGTACTCCAGGAGCATCACGCCGCTGCTGCCCGGCTCGCCGTCGGCCAGGAACGGGTTGAGCCCGGTCATGCCGGGGTCGGAAAGGTTGTTCAGCCTGGCGCCGGACAAGTGGGCCGCGCTGGCCAGGGCCAGCTTCGTGTGGTCCATGGCCAGGGCAAGCGGGAGTGCGTGGAAATTTGCATTGTGGAAGACGTCGCCGCCGTCCACGCTGTACAACGTGTTCTCCGCAGCCGCATTGATCTCAATGCCCAGCACCGACGCCTGCGCGTCCAGGCTGGCACGGAGGGCTCCGGCCACCTGGGGCAGCGCGCGGAATCCGTAGGAGTCCTGGACCCGGGCACCGGAAGGCGTACAGCCCTCCAACAATTCGCGCATCCGTTGCGCCACTTCGGCCTGGCCCGCCTGCGGGCGCGCCGCGTGGACGGCGGCGGAGAAGGGCTCCGTTGACCCCTTGACGGCAACCAGGGAAAGGGCGCTGGTCAGCAAATAGTGGTCCAGCCAATTTTCGGCCTCGGCCAGGCCCAGGCATCCCTGCGCAACAGTCATGGCATTGGACTCGATGAAGGCAAGGGCATCACCGGTCACGGGCGTCCAGTAGCTGCGCACCTGGCCGTTTTCGAAGGGCACCTCCCCCATCAGCGCGAGGGCGATTTCAGCGAGCGCGGACAGGTCCGCCGTCCCAATGGCACCGTAGCCATGCACGCTCGGCACGTTGCCGTCGGCAAGGGCCCCGCAATGGCCGGGATGACATCGGGGTGGATCCCGGAGCCCCCGTTGAGCAGCTGGTTGAGCCTGACGATCATGGTGGCCCGCACCGTGCGCGTGGGGACCCCGGGACCCGAACCCGAAGCGTGGCTGCGCAGCAACCGGCGGTCCTGCTCTGTGGGGTTGGCCAGCGTCACGTTCCTGTTTGCGCCGACGCCCGTGGTCCGCCCGTAAACGGGACGGCGCTGCGCGGAGGCCACAGCAAGCTCCCATGAGCGGCGGACCCTCTCCAGGGCGCCGGGAGCAATGGTGCTTGTCCACGGCGCCCCCGACAGGGAAACCAGCTCAAGGGCGCCCAGGCCGCTTCCGTCAAGAATTGCCTGGCTCATCGTCCTGCCCGCCAGTGGGTCCGTTGCGTAGTCATATATTCAATTTTCGGTGAATTCCGGCCCAACTGCGGGGGTGAAGTGAATCACGCGTCTGTGATGGCAGACGTTGAGGCGCAATCGGGCCGGTTCCGGCTCAGGCCCCCTGGACGCGCGCCATCCACGATTCAATCCCGGCAGCGTCCAGCGGCAGGGCGTCGGAGATGACGTTGGAGCCCGTTTCAGTGACCACAATGTCGTCCTCCAGGCGCACGCCGATGCCGCGCAGTTCCGGCGGGAGCGTGAGGTCGTGCTCGTGGAAGTACAGGCCGGGCTCCACCGTGAGCACCATGCCGGGCACCATGGGCGAGCCCTGGTAGCTTTCGTAGCTGGACTGGGCGCAGTCGTGGCAGTCCAGGCCCAGGTGGTGACCCACCCCGCACACCAGGTACCGGCGGTGGTGCTGGCCCTTGGGCGAGAGCGCCTCATCCACGGACACCGGCAGCAGGCCCCAGTCGTTGAGGCCGTTGGCGATGACTTCCATGCAGGCATCGTGGAAATCGGCAAAGTACTTCCCGGGCCCCACCTGGGCCAGGCCTGCCCGGTGCGACTTCTCCACCAGGTCGTGGACCTGGCGCTGGATGGGGCTGAACGTCCCGGAGCCCGGGAACGTGCGGGTGACGTCGGCCGTGTAGAAGCTCTTCGCTTCGACTCCCATGTCCAGCAGCAGCACCTTGTCCTCCAGGACGGGACCGTCGCACCGCACCCAGTGCAGCGTCGGGGCGTGCTTGCCGCTGCCCACGATGGTTGCGTAGCCCACGCCGTTGCCGTGCGTGCGCGCGTGCCGGTCAAAGGTGCCCTGCAGCCAGCGCTCCCCTCCCGCCTTGATGGCGGTGGGGATTTCGCGCACGACGGCGGCAAAGCCGTCCACGGTGTGATCGACAGCCTCGCGCAGCTGGGCGATTTCCCACTCGTCCTTGACCATCCGCAGCGTGGAGAGCACCTGCCCGAGACGGCCGCCGTCGAGCCCGTGGCGGCTGCGCACATCGGCGGCCAGGGCCCCGGCGGCAAGCGTGCCGGAGCCGGCACGCATGGCGGAACTGATGCCGGCGTCGAGCTCGGCTAGCGGCTTGACCGGCAGGGACAGCGCCTGCGCCCAGTCGGAAAAGTCGGGGGCTGAGCCGACCCACATCTCGCCATGGGCGGCGTTGGTGAAGAACTGGGGGTCGCCGGCGTAGAAGGGTGCCGGAATGTACAGCGTGGCGTCGTGGGCGGCCCCGGAGGGGGTCATGACCAGCACGGCACCTTCGACGGCGGCACCCGTCAGCCAGTAGAAATCCGAATCCGGACGGAAGTCATAGTAGGTGTCATTGGCCCGGACGGGGGCGCGGCCGGCGCCAATCACCAGCGCCTGCGCAGGAAATTCCGCGGAAAGACGCGCCCGGTGGTGACCGGCCGCCGCGGCCGCGCCAGCCACCACGGGAGGGGTGCGGTCAGGGGTCCCCCACCCCTGGCCCATGTACTCCGTGAAGGCCTCGACGTTGGCGAGCTTCGGCAGGCGGGGGTCCGGGGTGGCCGGGGCAGGCATGGATCGGGTGGTCACTGCATCACTTGCGGTCATTTTGTTATTCCTCCGCCCAATTGGGCAATAGTGTCTTTCAGGTAGGCAAAAACTTTGGCATCGCCGATGCCGTCGTGCTCAAATTCATTGGTCACCCAGGCATGCGTGTTGCCGACGGCCGCCGCGGTTTCCAGTTGCAGCCCGGCATCGACGTACATGTCGTCAAAGTAGACGGCCGCGGCCACCGGGACCTCGTTGGCGGCCAGCCGTTCCACGTCATACAGCAAACTGTTGCTTTCACGGCGGGCCAGCTCGTTCACGGCAGCTGCGAAGGGGCGCAGCAGGCGGATCTCCTCAAACATCCAGGGAAACATCATCTCACCGGTGAATAGCAGCGGCCGCGCCGTCTCGGCGAAGTCCGGATGCCGCCCCAGTTTGGCCTGTGCTGCCCATCCCGTGGGACCGTTGTCGCCATGGGCGTAAATGCTCTCCTGCATGGCAGCAAACAGCGGGTTGTCAGCAAAGGAGGTGCGTGCCAGCACCTGGGCCAGGAAGCCGTCGCTGAGCCGGTCGCCGTCGTCGTCGGCAAACGCCTCATCCAACAGCCAGTGCATGCGCTCAAAGCCCGGCTTCATGCCAAAGTCGATGCCGAGCGACTGGAAGCGCCGCACGCTCAGCGTGTCGCCGTCGGGCAGCAGCACCTTGCCGGCGGCCAGGCGGTCCGCAATGCGGGACACCAGCGCCAGGTCATCCGGGTAGCGGGCGTAATACTCCCTGTTTTTGCCGCGGGTGCGCGGAAAAGTGCGCCGGTAGACTTCGGCGGCGTCCGGAGCGATGCTGGCCAGGCCGCCCGTGACGTAGCACGCGCTCAGGCCCTCGGGCGCCTGGGACAGGTAGGTCAGGGTCAGGAATCCGCCGTAGCTTTGCCCCAGCGTTGACCAGCGGCGGCCACCATAGAGCGTTTTGCGCAGGTGTTCGGCGTCGGCCACGATCGAATCGGCGCGGAAATGCTGCAGGAAGTCGGCCCCGGCTGATGCGGTGTCGAAGCGGGAGATGACAGTTCCATCCACGCGGGTGCTGCGCCCGGTGCCGCGCTGGTCCAGCAACAGCACCCGGTGGGTTTTCAGCGCCTCATCGATCCACCCTTCCCGCCGCGGCGGGCGCGGGCCCTTGCCGCCGGGCCCGCCCTGCAGGAACACCATGACCGGCAGCTGCTCATGCCGGTGCTCGGCGTCCACCAGTTCCCGCGCAAATACGGAAATGGTTGCGGTGTTGTTGGCATTGAACCAGTCCAAGGGAACGGTCACCCGATGGTCTGTCACCGCCATTCCGGGAATGGTGTATTGGCTCACGATCACGTGTGTTGCGCCCCTTCTCGTTGTTCTTTCAGGCACCGCCATGCCTGCCGCCATGCCTCCTGCTGTGGTCCGCTGCACGGCCGAAATGCAGCTCACCAGCAGTCCAAAGTAATATATGACATGTTACACGTGGGCGACCAGGGCCCGGTGAAAGTTTTTGCCCCCCGGGTGGCTTGGCCGTCAGGCGAACCCTCCAGCCCGCCGCCGCTCACCTGCGGCGGCGCCCCGCAGCCAAGGCGAATACCAGCGGCACCACCGAAGCAGCCATCAATACGTTGCCGAACACCAGATCATTGGCGCGGACTATGGAACCGGCGATCAGCACTGCGCCGAAAATAAGCGCCGACGCCACTCGCTGCGCCATGCGAATCAGCCGTGCCACCTGCCGTTCCAGCCGCGGGGTGGCCACCGACAGTGACCCGTCCTCGATGCGGGTGACCAGCCCGTCCAGCCGCTTGGGGAGGCGCAGGGCAACCGACGCGGCGTCCAACGCCTGCCCCGCCACGTCCTTGGCAACGTTCCCGCGTTCGTCGCGCAGCAGCTTGGCCGCGTAAGGCTCCACCGAGTCCCACAGGTTGAAGCCGGGGTCCAGCGAGCTGCACACGCCCGACGTCAGGGACATGGCGCGGATAATGAGCAGGAAATTCTCCGGCAGTTGAAACGGCAGCGAACGGACCACGTCGCCAAACTCCACCGCAAAGTCACGGAATTCCCGCTGGTCCACCTCGCGGAGCTCGGCGAAGCCCATCCCGCCAAACCGGGCGAAAAGCTGCGTCATCGCCCGCTCCAGTCCGGCCGTGTCGGCGGACGGCACCAGCACCCCGATGTCGCTGATTGCGGCCACCAGCCCCTTGCCGTCCCGGGCGGCGGCCGCGATCAACAGCTTGCGCAGGCCGCTGCGCGTTTTCGGCGGCACCTCCCCCATCATGCCGAAGTCGATGAACGTCAGCTTCCATGGATGCTCCGAGGCAGCGTCGCCATTCGGGGTGATGAAGATGTTGCCGGGGTGCGGATCGGCATGGAAAAAGCCGTTCGTGAACAACTGGTCAAACATGACCGAAGCAAATACCGGCGCCACCTCCGCGGGATCTATTCCCGCCGCCCGCAGTCCGTCCACATCCGTGATCTTGATTGCCGTGACATCTTCCAGCGTGAGGACGCGGCGGGTGGTCCGCTCCCACACCACACCAGGGACCGCCACCCTTTTGTCGCCGTCGAACTCGGCGGCAAAGCGTTCCGCGTTGGCAGCCTCATGCAGGTAGTCGATTTCCTCGAGACTGGTCTGCGCAAACTCCTCGACCAGGGCAGGCACATTGGCGCGATCCGCGACAAGGCGGATGCGGCTGAGCCAGCCGCCCACCTTGCGCAGTGCGGCGAGGTCGACGGCGACAATCGCGTCAATGCCCGGCCGTTGGACTTTGACCACCACGCTCTCCAGCCCGGTGTTTGCGGCGTCCCCGGAAAGGAGTTTTGCCCCGTGGGCCTGCCCCAGGGATGCGGCGGCAATCGGGGTTGCCTCCACCGAGGTGAAAACCACGTCCAGCCGTGAGCCCAATTCCTCCTCCGCGAGGGCACGGATTGCCGGGAACGGCACGGGCGGCACCTCATCCTGGAGGCCTTCAAGCTCAGCGGTGATCTCCGGCGGGAGCACATCCAACCGGGAGGACATGAACTGCCCCACCTTGATCATCAAGCCGCCAAGCTCCACCGCGAGGACGTGGAAGCGCCGCGCGAAGCGCTGCATCCTCCTCCCCCGGTTGCGTTCGGCAAGGCCGCGCAAGCCGATCCGGGGCAGGAGCAGTTCAAACCACCAGGTCACCGCAAGATGCCACGCGGCAAAGCGCAGGATGCGTCGGTAGCGGGCACGGGTGCCGGGGGCGCCGGGAACCGGATCAGCACTGCCGCGTTGAACCGAAGCCACCCCTGTCAGTCCTGGGCGAGGATCGCGTACAGGCGGCGGCGGGCCTCTTCCAGCACGGTCACGGCCTCCTGCACCTGCTTCCGTGTTCCGGTGCGGCCCACCTGGGCAGCGGCCTGGGCAAGCTCGACGCCGGCCTTCGGCAGCGCCGCGAATCCGGGGCCCGACGCCGGTGCGGAGTCCCAGGGCGCGGCCGTTTCGGCGCTCGCCACTTCCTCCCGCCCCGCTTCCGTCAGCGAATAAATCTTCCGCCCGTTGGACTCCTCCAAGCTGACCAGCCCTTCATCGTCCAGCAGTTGCAGCGTCGGGTAGACCGAACCGGCGCTGGGCTTCCAGCTGCCGCCGCTGCGCTCCTCGATTTCGTGGATGATCTGGTAGCCGTGCATGGGGCGCTCAGCCAGCAGGGCGAGCACGGCAGAGCGCAATTCGCCCCGCCCGGCACGGGTGCCGGAGCGCTTCTCGAACCGTGACCGGAACTCCTCAACGGCCTGCCACATGCCATCGAGGTTGCCGCCCATGAACCCGCCCGCAGGGAATGAATCATGCATGATGCTCTCCTTGGTCGATTGCGAACGATACTAAACGATAGCTAACGATATACCCGATGGAGGGTGCCAGACAATGGCTTTGGGGGATGCGGCAGGGGCGGTGTCAGGCGTCGGCCGAATCGTCCGTCTCAAGGAGGGCGGCAAGCTCCGAGAGCGCGGGGATGGCCTCCTCGATGAGTGTTTGGCGGTTGCGCGGCAGCTGGGACAAGGCGTTGGCCACGCGGCGTTCATTGGCGTTTTGCCATGACTGCAGCAGTTGGGTCCCGGTCCCCGTCAGCCGCAGGTTTTGGGCACGCCTGTCCCCGGGGCGGGGTGTGCGGCTGACCAATTCGGAGAGCACCATTTGCTGGATCAGGTTGCTGACGGTGTTCGTGGCCAGGCGCTGTCGCGCGGCAAGCTCGCTAACGCCCAGGTCAGGTTCATCCGCGAGCCGCTGGAGGATTTCCACCTGCGCCATGGGCAGGGACTCCCAGGGGAACTCGTGGCGGACGCTCGAACGCAGGACCCGCCGCAACCGGGTGATGACGTCGGTGAGGGACCAGGCATCCCCCACTGCCTGCAGTGGTTCACCGGGAGGCTCAGGAAACGCTGCTGCCATGTTGGTCATGGCCCCATGTTATCTCCCTTGATATTTTCTGACATAGAATAGTTCTATGTCAGAACAACTTTTCCGGGGGGTTCCCGGCCCCAGAGCGTGGTGGGAACGGCTGTTTCATGAACCCGCCAGGCCGGACTGGGTGCGGCGCAGGCCCTCGGCGCCCTGGCTGGTGGTCGCGACAGTGTGCATAGGCGCTTTCATGGGCCAGCTGGACGCGAGCATCGTGACGCTCGCGATTCCCAGCATCAAGACGGACATGAACGCCTCCCTGGCCCAGGTTGAATGGGTCGCCCTGATTTACCTGCTGGTCCTGGTGGGAAGCATCTCAGCCATCGGCCGCCTCGCTGACATGCTGGGCCGCAAGCTGCTGTACACCTACGGGTTCGCGCTCTTCACCCTGGCATCGCTGGCATGCGCCCTGGCCCCGGACATCACCTGGCTGCTGGTGGCCCGCGCAGTCCAGGCAGTCGGCGCGGCAATGCTGCAGGCCAACAGCGTTGCGCTGATACGCACCAGCATGCCGGCGGGCAAGCTCGGCCAGGCGATCGGCCTGCAGGGCGCCGCCCAGGCAGTGGGACTGGCCATGGGCCCCTCCGTAGGCGGCCTCCTGGTCGGAGCCGGAGGCTGGCGCTGGGTGTTCTTCGTCAACATCCCGGCCGGCATCATCGGCGTCGTGCTCGGATGGTACCTGCTCCCCCGCACCCGGATCAAAGCTCCCAAGGTGCGGCTCGACTGGGCCGGGCTGCTACTGCTCATGCCGGCGGCAGGCGCGCTCCTGCTGACTCTTTCCGAGACGTCACGCATCGGATTCGACAACCCCGTGGCGGTGGGCTTGCTGGCCGCCTCCCTGGTCCTCTTCACAGCATTCATCTTCTGGGAACGGCGGGCCCCCCACCCCCTGGTCGACCTGGGGCTCTTCCGGACCGGAACCTTCTCCCGCGGCATCTCCACCGGGCTGATGAGCTATTTGGTCCTCTTCGGCGTGCTCTTCGTCACGCCGTTATATTTGGAAGCCGCGCACTCAATGCCGCCTGGGAAGGCCGGACTGTTGCTGACCATCCTGCCCATCGGGCTGGCACTGATCGCGCCGCTGGCCGGAACATTGGCGGACCGGCTCGGGCCCCGGGTCCCCGCCTCCGCCGGCATGGGGCTGGCGGCCGCTTCCTTGGCGGTGCTGGCCTTCTCCGGCGGAAACCTCTGGCTCGCCGGCACCGCGTTGGGCGGAATTGGGCTGGGCCTGGGATTGTTCACCCCGGCCAACAATGCCACCGTTGCCGCAGCCGGCCACACGAACCAGGCCGGCATGGTCAGCGGGGTGATGAACATGACCCGCGGCGTCGGCACCTCCCTGGGCGTGGCGTTCGGAGCCGTCCTTTACGTCCTGGCATCCGGTCCCGCATCAGCCGTCGGCCACGCCGCCGCTTCCAGCGCCGGATTCCAACTCGCCGTCGGAGCATTCGCCGCCGTCGCCCTGCTCGCCGCCATCCTGGCCGCCTCCGGGAAACGGCAGGCTGCCCCATGACGGCCAAACGCCGCGCCCTTCCCCTGCCGAACGGAACCCCATGAGCCCGAAGACCTACATCCCGTCCCCGACGGTCAGTGCCTTTCACCTTGGCCCGCTGACCATACACTTTTATGCGCTGTGCATCATCGCCGGCATCGCGGTGGCCGTCTGGCTCGGATCACGGCGCTGGATCGCCAGGGGCGGCCTCCCCGGACAGGTGGTGGACGTCTGCTTCTGGGCCGTGCCCGGCGGCATCATCGGCGGCCGGCTGTACCATGTCATCACCGATCCCGAACTGTACTTCCTGCCCGGACGCAACCCGTGGAATGCCTTCGCGATCTGGGACGGCGGGCTTGGCGTCTGGGGAGCCATCGCACTGGGCTGTGTGGGTGCCTGGATTGGGTGCCGCCGGGCCGGCGTCTCCCTCATCGCGTTCCTGGATGCCGTCGCGCCAGGCGTGATTTTCGCGCAGGCAGTCGGGCGGTGGGGAAATTGGTTCAACAACGAACTGTTCGGCGATCCGACGACACTGCCCTGGAAACTTCAAATCCACCAGATGGACCTGTCCGCCGGAACCGCGGCCATGGACGCTTCCGGGCATGCCATCGTCCTCGGCTACTACCAGCCGACATTCCTCTACGAATCACTCTGGTGCCTGGTGGTTGGGCTGGCGCTGCTCGCCCTGGACCGGCGCTTCAAGCTCGGCGCCGGCAGCGTCTTCGCCCTGTACGCTGCCGCCTACACGGCCGGCCGGTTTGTTTTCGAACTCATGCGCTCCGACTACGCAAACCTGATTCTTGGCCTCAGGGTCAACACCTGGGTTGCGGGACTGATCTGCCTGGCCGCCGCCACGGCGTTCCTGGTGCTACGCCCGCGTCCACGCTCCACGGCCTTCACGTCATAGCCTCGCCGGCGGAGATCGGGCACAACGGCCAGGCAAACCACCAGTCCTCGATCCTGCGCTTCACCGAGGACAACCGGCACTTTCGCACTACTATTCGAGCTGGGAGCGCACACTCGTTGTCAACGGAGGGCACCATGAGCGACATCAATTCCACGCCTCGCAGGCGTGCCGCAGTAATCATCAATCCGACGAAGTCCCCCGACGGGGATTTCAAGTCCGCCTTTCACCTCATGTGCGCGGAGGAGGGCTGGGGCGAGCCCCTGTGGTTGGAAACAAGCGAAGATGACCCTGGATCCGGCCAGGCGAGGAAGGCACTCGAGTCGGGGGCCGACGTCGTCATAGCCGCTGGCGGCGACGGTACAGTGCGCTGTGTGGCCGAGACCCTGGCTGGCAAGGGCACCCCCATGGGCCTCGTGCCGCTGGGGACTGGAAACCTGCTCGCCCGCAACCTCGGGATTGGCCTGGAAGACCCGCTGCGCGCCGGCCGGGACATTTTGAATGGCACAACCACCACGATCGATATCGTGATGGCCACCTTGGACCATGCAGATGCGGGGCACGCATTTCTTGTTGCTGCCGGTCTCGGCTACGACGCAGCCATCATGGCCGACACGAAAGACGAGTTGAAGGACCGTGTCGGCTGGCTGGCGTATTTCGAAGCGGGAATCCGCAACTTGCCGGGCAAAGGTGTCAAAGCGACCATCAAAATCGACGGCAACGAAGTGGTCCGCCGCCGGGTCCGCGGAGTCATGGTGGGCAATTGCGGAAAGTTGATGGGTGGGGTGGAGATATTCCCGGACGCGTCCGTCACCGACGGTCTCCTGGACCTGCTGGTTCTTTCACCGCGCGGCAAGTTCGGATGGATTCGGGTCATGGCAGGAATCTTCCACCGCAAGGGCGCCAAATCCAGTTCAGTCCACTACTTTTCCGGTCAGAGCGCCGAAATCACGCTGGAGAGTGAACAGGACTTTGAGCTCGACGGCGACCACCTGGGCCGGGCCAGGCACCTGGAAGTGAAAGTGGTTCATCAGGCTCTGGCAATTATGATGGCGGCACCGCAATCCACCTGACCCCGCCAGGGTTCGTACCTTCCCGTGGGTACCTTCAATGGCATACTGTGCTCATAGAATTCATATAATGGGCCTCCGGGTGGCCGACCAGTGCACTGTACATTTTCTGGAAGCGGGGAATGGTCCATGGAACGGGCAAAAGCGCGGACAAGCCGGCCAAATTCGGGCTGGCGCAGGAAGTTCATGGTTGAGGAGCGATCCGTCCCGTTCACCGAACGTAAACGGCTTTACACCACGGCCTGGGTTCTGATCATCACGGGATTGGTTCTATTCCTCGTGGTCCTGGTTGGCGTCCTCACCCATACCGGATTCCAGCGGCTGGACCAACCCGTGGAGACCTGGTTCCTAGCCCACCGATCCACCACGGTGACACACTTGATGATCGCACTGGCGATCGCTTTCGGACCCCTCACCTTGCCCATCGTGGTCCTCGTTGTCGTGGTGGTCTGGACGATACGGGCCAGGCACGCCTGGCGGCCGCTCCTCCTTGCCGCAGGAATGGTGACCGGATTAGTCCTCGCCCAGGTCTTGGCCCCCCTCGTTCGGCATCCAAGGCCACCGATAGGGTCCATGCTGTTCGGGGCCGACAGCAGTTTTTCCTTCCCGTCAGGACACGTCTTGGGGACAGCGGACTTTCTGCTCCTCCTGGCCTTCCTGATCGCCAGCCGGCGGCAAAAACGCGGCTTCACCAGCACCGCGGTCTGCGCCGCGGTCATCGTCATTCTGGCCCAAGTCGTCTCCCGGCTCTACCTGGGCTACCACTGGATTAGCGACACTACCGGGTCACTGGCCCTCTCCATGGTCATTGTAGGCATTGTCATGGCAGTGGACACGGCCAGAACAGCCAGGGTCCCGGGCGAACGTGTCGAAGGCGGACACTCACAAACTCAGGTGGATGAGGCATGAGCCTCGGACACGGCGCGAAGCGGGCCGCCCGGAAGGCAGGCAACAGCCAGGTCCTGACGAACATTGCGCGCATCGGCTTTGCCGCCAGCGGTCTCATGCACCTGCTGATGGGCTACATCGCCGTGCGGATCGCGCTCCACCACGGCGGGGAATCGGACCAGTCGGGAGCATTCGCCCAACTCACAAGGCTGCCCGGCGGCCCCATGGTCTTGTGGGCCGCCGTCCTGGGGATGGGGGCACTGGGACTTTGGCTCCTGCTCCAAGCATCCCTGGGCATCGGCTCGTCGTCCAAGAAGCGCTGGGCACGCAGCCTGGCCTCGGCAGGAAAGGCGGCAGCATACTTTGCGCTGGCATGGACAGCACTGACATTCGCGCTTCACCGGCCCAGCAGCTCAACTGCCGCGACACGCAACGCCAGCGGGACGATTCTCTCCCTGCCGGGAGGTCAAGCCCTGCTCGCCATTGTCGGGATGGCCACGGCCGGCATTGGCGGATACTTGGTCTACAAGGGAGTCCGAAGGAAATTCCTCGACGACATCCAACTCCAGGGCAACCGTGCGGACCCAGCCGTCATCGCCCTGGCCATGACCGGTTACATCGCCAAGGGCATCGCCATAATTGCCCTTGGAGTCCTGTTCATTGTCGCAGCCATTAAAGTCAGTCCCCAGGACGCGTCCGGCCTTGATGGTGCCCTCAAATCGCTCGCCGGACTCCCTTACGGACAAGCCATCCTCATCGCTATCGGACTTGGACTCATGGCCTACGGGTTGTACAGCATCATCCGTGCCCGCCTCGCCCGACTCTGACGCATCGGCCAAAAAAGTGATGTTGCGAGCAATCCCAACTTCCGTTCCAACACCGTGCCGGACAAGGCCGGCCAGGGCCGCGAGCTCGCGTTCGTCGGAACCGCCGCCGTTTGACTGCACTAGCGGCAGGCCCGGCCACGGTGGAAGGTTCGCGATCTCATCGAGGATCAGTGAGAGGGGCGGGTCCAGCCGGACGCCGGGATCGACGAACCCATTCCACAGCCGGCGTTGTAGATGTCATCGACCAGAGCGGAATGATACCCCCGGCGGACGCACCGCGCTTGGTCCCGATCAATGACAGGGTGCTGCGTCGCTCGATGCACACTTTGGATTCGCGGGTATGCCACTCCTTCGGAATGGCGCCCCTACACCCAAGGCACCAAAATTTCTGGACACCTTGGGGCCAATTCGATCGAAAGCGTGTGGTTTCCGTCGGGTAAGTCCCATTTTCGGTAACTGCAAAGCCCCCAAACTGCCGTTTTCCGCAGCTCAGGGGGCTTTCGGGGTGGGGCAAGGAAGATTCAAACGACTGCCTGCTCTCAGGGGACAGCTTTGGGCCGTCGCTGTCGGTAGTTAATATGATTGATATTCCGCGGATTCTGGGACATTTTCATAACAGCCGCAGGTGTTCCCATGTGGTAATTTTCGATCGTTTCCGCGGGGTAACCGTAGGGTGGACTGTAACGGGAAGCCAGTGCTCAAACGCAAGGATGACGCCCCCCTCCAGCGGATTTGCCGCCGTTCCGGGCCCAGTCTGGCGGGACCAGGTTGCTTCTGCCCCTACTCGGCCTAGAGTCGTTACACCGGTGAGTGACCCGGTGGAATTTGCCATGCAAGGGGCAGTAGCCCTGCGAAGTGAGCTTGGCAGTCTTCCGGATGGTATGACGAGCTAGGCTCGCGTTATTTACCGGCTGCAATCGACTACTTCCTGCGCAAGCGCGGCGGCCTTTCGGATCCAATCCCCACCACGTTGGTGGCACCAGGCGACGGCATCGCTGACCCAAAAAAGTGGTTCCTCATGTGATTTGCGGTGCATGTAGAGATGTTCCCCGCCCGCCCCCAACCGTTGAAGGTGCCGGGCAATGGTTCGGCGGTCAGACTGCTCCGAAGACTCGTCGCTTTCACCTACCAGCTTCCCCGCCCCTGACTGGACCAGGTGCGCCCTCCACGATCCGAGGCACCAGCGCGTGCGCGGCCCGGCCCAGCAGGACCGGGCCGCCGTCGACATCGGCAAAGGCACCACCACGGACGGGTAGGACGTGTCCGCCGGGTTGTAGTGCGACGTTGCCGCGAACGCGGTCAACACCTTTGCCTGCAGGTTGTGTTAGGCCAGGCGGGCACTGGCCTGCTGCGTATACACGCCCATGACCTGGCGCATCCCGGCATGCGTGGTGATCGGAGTGGAAAAGGACCGGCTGAAAATCAGCTGGTCCCTCCCAATACGTTCCTCCTCCATCGGAATGCGCGCCGACGGGCTCGATACCGCACCCGTGCTCACCAGCCTCGGCGTCATCCAATGGTGGTAAGGCCACGGCAGCAAAGCCCACCAATGCTTCCAAAAAGCCCTCGAAGCAGGCCCCGACTACCGGTTAGCCCAACTCGCCAACAACCTCTTCCGCGACGACATCCTCGCCGACTGGGCCACCAGCCGCCACAACGCCGACATCCACCCCACACCCGCCAACCCGAAATCGGCGGACTCGGGATGGCGTAGGCCGTCCGCAACTGATCGGCATCCCGGGACTAGCGCAGCGGTCAATCGGAAACGTCGCGGTTGGCCCAGTTGTAGCCATGAATTCGACGAGACCGTGACGCCTTTCCCGTGTCGCGACGCCATCAACACCTTCCGCGAAACGGAAGCTCGTCGCAACTACGCCCAGTGACAAATATCCCGTTTCACTTTGGCACTCGGCAATCCGGACGTGCCAGATTTTGGTCGTTCAGCGAAGCACGATGGTCCGGTTCCCCTGGACAATGACGCGTCCCTCGCAGTGCCAGCGGACCGCGTTGCTAAGGGCCTTGCACTCGGTGTCCCGACCCGCCGCCACCAGGTCCTCCGGGCCAAAGGTGTGGTCCACCTCAATGACCTGCTGGGAGATGATGGGCCCTTCGTCCAGTTCGCTATTGACATAGTGGGCAGTGGCGCCCACCGTCTTGACTCCGCGCGCATATGCCTGGTGGTAGGGCTTGGCGCCCTTGAACGCTGGCAGGAAAGAGTGGTGGATGTTGATGGCCCGGCCCTCGAGCTTTCGGGTGAGCCCGTCACTGAGCACCTGCATGTAGCGGGCCAAAACGACCAGTTCGACGTCGTACGCGTCCACGAGCTCGAGCAGCCTCGCCTCGGCGGCGGGTTTCGATTCGGGCGTGACAGGTACATGGTGGAACGGGATGCCATGCCATTCGGCCAGCCGCTGGTGGTCAGGGTGGTTGGAGACGACGGCGACCACGTCAACGGGCAGTTCCCCCGTCCGCGTCCTAAACAGCAGGTCGTTCAGGCAGTGTCCAAACTTCGACACCATAATCAGCACGCGGCGCTTGGCGCCATGGGGGCGCAGCTCCCAGCGCATCCCGTGGAGGGCGGCAACTTCTTGGATCCCGGCACGCAACGCCCCCAGCGCCGCCTCCCCCGCCGGTGCGGCAAAGTGCAGGCGCATGAAGAAATGGCCGTCCGGCTCCTGCTGCCCCGGAACCGGGCGCAGGTGCAGCCGGTCGCTGAACTGGCGCAGTTCAATGATGTCCGCGCCCTGTCCCAGCAACACGCCCGACAACTGGTTGACAATTCCGGGGCAGTCCGAACAGTCCAGGGTCAAGACGTACTGGGCCGAATCCGACCCTTGCTCGAAGACACCCATCTCAGCACTCAATCACATTCACTGCCAGGCCCCCGCGGGAGGTTTCCTTGTACTTGCTCATCATGTCTGCTCCTGTCTGGCGCATCGTCTTGATCGCCTTGTCCAATGAAACCTTTTGGCTTCCGTCCCCGTGCCGGGCCAGCCGTGCGGCGTTGATGGCCTTGACGCTGGCAATGGCGTTCCGCTCGATGCAGGGAATCTGCACCAGCCCGCCCACGGGGTCGCAGGTCAGGCCCAGGTTGTGCTCGATGCCGATTTCGGCGGCGTTCTCCGCCTGGACGGGGGTCCCGCCAAGCACCTCGCACAGGGCGCCGGCGGCCATGGAGCAGGCCGACCCGACTTCGCCCTGGCAGCCCACCTCGGCGCCGGATATGGAGGCGTTGAGCTTGAAGAGGATGCCGATGGCGGCGGCGGTCAGCAGGAATCGGACCACTCCGTCGTCGTTGGCGCCCGGCACAAATTTCATGTAGTAGTGCAGCACGGCTGGGATGATCCCGGCTGCCCCGTTGGTGGGTGCGGTGACAATCCGCCCACCGGCGGCGTTTTCCTCGTTGACGGCCAGGGCAAAGAGGTTGACCCATTCCATGGCCCGCAGTGGGTCGGTGGCATCCTCGGGGGCCTGCAGGTCCCGTAGCAGCCCGGGCGCCCTCCGTGTCACCTTCAGTCCGCCGGGCAGGATGCCCCCGGCATTGCAGCCATTGGTCACGCAGTCCTGCATGACGGACCAGATGTTCAGCAGTTTGGCGCGCAGGTCCTCCTCCGTGTGCCACACCAGTTCGTTGGCGAGCATGACCTCGGAAATGGATAGGCCTTCCCGCTTGCAGGTGGCCAGCAGCTCGTCGGCGGTGGTGAAGGGGTGGGGCAGCACGGTTTCATCCATGATCACCCGATCGGCGCCCACGGCTTCCTGGTCCACGACAAAGCCGCCGCCGACGGAGTAGTAGCTGCGCTCGCGCACCACGGCGCCCAGGTGGTCGATGGCGCGGAACGTCATGCCGTTGGGGTGTGCCGGCAGTGACTTGCGGCGGTGAAGGATGATGTCTTCGTTGAAGTTGAAGTCGACCCTGTGGGTGCCGGCCAGCATCAGTGCCGCGTCCAGGGCGGCCTCGGCCACCAGGTCGTCCGCCCGGTGGGTGTCCACGGTTTCGGGGTCGTGGCCCGCCAGCCCCAGCACGACGGCCTTGTCGGAGCCGTGTCCGCGTCCTGTGGCGCCAAGGGAGCCGAAGAGCTCGGCCTTGACTCGCACGACGCCGGCCAGCTCGCCGTCGCGCGCCAGACCGTCGGCGAAACGCCTGGCCGCGCGCATCGGGCCCACCGTGTGGGAGGAAGAGGGCCCGATGCCAACGGAGAACAGGTCAAGGACGCTCAGTGCCATGCCGGGCTGCCCGCAGCGGCGAATTCGCCCATGCCGTCAAGGAGCCAACGGCCCAGGTGGTCGGCGAAGGAGGCCCTCGGGAAGACCTGGAACGTTTCCGGCCCGGTCTTCCACAGAACCACCGGAATCTTGCCGATTTCGGTGGTGATGGCCGTTCCGGGGGCGAAGGCGCGCGGGTGAAGGTCCGCCGCGCAGCTTTTCTCCAATACGCCCCGGGCGCTGGGCCCGGCCAGTTCAAGGGTGGTCCGGTTGCTGGACAGATCCACCACCTGGCCGGAGCTCTCGCCCAGTGCTTCGATCAATGCGGCGGCCAGGATGCCGCCGTCGGCGCCGCCGTTGTCCGGGGCAATGGCGAGGAACTCGTCCGGCCCCAGCCACAGCACGGCCAGCCCGGACGGCCCTGATGTGACGTTCCCGCAGGCCAAGGGCAGGCCGCCCGTGAGTGTGCCGATACGCCGGCCGACTTCGGAGGACGGGTCGACGCGGATGCCGACCATGGTCTGGAACGGGATTTCACGCAGGGTGACCCCGCGCTCCCCCGCCACGGACCCGACCGCAAAGTCGGTCCACAGGTGGGCTGCGGGGCTCCGGCGGAGCCCCCGGACCTCAGTGTTTGCTGTTGTGTTAACCATCTCGGCGTTTCCCTTCGGCATCAAAAAGTACTGTTTCCCCAACAACCACGTCCACGAGCTTGGAGCCGAGGGCGGCGACAAGGCGTTCGCCGATCCGGTTTCGTCCGTTCTTGATCAGGGCCAGCCCGAAGGACCGTCCCAGGGCGGCACTGTGGTAGCTGGACGTGACGAATCCCTCCATGGGGACGGGCCCGTAGGCGGGGTTCACACTCACGCCGGTTTCAACCAGTTGCGTGCCCTCCGGCAGGCGGACGGAGTGGTCCACAGGCAGCACGCTGACCAGGTGCTTGCGGCCGTCGCGGACCGCATCGGTGCGCTGGTAGGAACGCCGCCCGATGAAGTCCTTGGCCTTGGAGACCACCCATTCCATGCCCGCATCCTGGGGGGTGACAGTGCCGTCCGTGTCCTGGCCGACGATCGGGTAGCCCTTCTCGGCGCGGAGCACGTGCATGGTCTCGGTGCCGTACGGAGTGATGTTGAATTCCGCTCCCGCCTCCGTCACGGCCTCCCACGTGGAGAGCCCGTACCAGGCCGGGACATTGATCTCGTAGGCGAGTTCGCCGGAGAAGGAGATGCGGCACACCCTGGCCGCAATGCCGGAGGCCAGAACGGTCTCCTTGAACGTCATGAACTTGAAGGCCTCATTGGAGAGGTCCAACTCCGGAGCCACCTTGGCCAACACGGCACGCGACTTGGGTCCCACGACGGCGATGGTGGTCCATTGCTCCGTCACGGAGGTGAAGGTGGCATCCAATTCGGGCCATTCGGTCTGCTGCCATTCCTCCAGCCAGTCCAGCACCTTGGCTGCTCCGCCAGTGGTGGTGGTCATGAAGTACCTGTCCTCGTCCAGGCGCAGGGTAACGCCGTCGTCGAAGATCATGCCGTCAGGGGTGCACATGACCCCGTAGCGGGCGGAGCCGGGGGCGAGCTTTTTGAACGCATTGGTGTAGATCCGTTTCAGGAATTCCCCGGCGTCCTTGCCGCGGATCTCGATCTTGCCCAGCGTGGTGGCGTCCATGTAGCCCACGGAGTCCCGGACGGCGGCGCATTCGCGCAGCACGGCGGCGTCCATGTCCTCGCCCGGCAGCGGGTAGTACCAGGGGCGCTTCCACTGTCCCACGTCTTCGAACAGGGCGCCGCGGTCCTCGTGCCAGGTGTGGATGGAGGTGCGGCGGGCTGCGTCGAAAAGCTCGCCGCGCTGGCGCCCGGCCAGTGCGACAAAGGGCACGGGGGTGAACGGCGCCCGGTAGGTGGTGGTGCCGATGGCGCCGATGTCGGGATCCACCTCCGTGCCCTGTTGGCGGAACGCTGCGGCGATGACGCCGATCGCGTTCACGCCGGAGGTCTTGCCCTGGTCGTTGGCCGTGCTGATGGAGGTGTAGCGCTTGATGTGCTCCACGCTGCGCAGCCCGGCCCCGGTGGACCGCCAGACGTCGGCCACGCTCTGGTCGCGCTGGAAGTCCACGAAGTGGTGGTGCCAGTCCGACGCCGTCCCTGCGGTCCCGCCGACCAGCCACAGGGCGCGGGTGGGGCCCATGGGCTGCGCCGGGCGGGCCGGACGGGCCGCAGCGGCAGTCGCGGCGGCAACGGCACCGGCCGTGGCAAATCCGGCGTTGACGGCGGCTACGGAACCGGCGGTGGCGCCCTCAGCCACACAGTCAGCCAGGGCGTAGCTGCCGCGGCCGGCCCCCACCACCTGCTGGTTCTTCACGGTGGTGGACGGCACAAAACCGGCCAGCTCCATATCCCAGCGGACCTTCCCCTGCGCCTGGCTGTGCAGGTGCACCACGGGGCTCCAGCCGCCGGAGACCGCCAGGAGGTCGGCCTCAATTTCCTCCATCCGGCCGACGGGGGCGCCGTCGTCGTCTATCGCGGAAACCGTGACGCCGTGGACGCGGGAAACGCCTGAGGTGTTGACCACGGCGCTGCCGTTGATGACGCGCACGTGCTCGCTCTCGGCGGCCGCGGCGGCCAGCGGGGAAAGCTGCGGGCGGGCGTCAACGATGGCGGCTACCTCCACCCCGGCTGCCAGCAGGTCCATGGCGAGCTGGTAGGCGCTGTCGTTGGTGGTGCCAATGACCACCCGTGAACCGGCCGCGACGCCATAGCGGTTGAGGTAGCTGCGGGCTGCGGAGGCGAGCATGATGCCTGGCCGGTCGTTGTTTTCAAAGACGATCGGTCGTTCGTGGGCGCCGGTGGCCAGCACCACCTGCTTGGCGCGGATGTGCCAGATGCGCTGACGGGATACGGCGCCGCCCGGATCTTCCGCCAGGTGGTCGGTACGGTTCTCCACGGCGAGAAGGAAGTTGCTGTCGTAGGAGCCGAACACGGTGGTGCGGTGCAGCACCGTGCATTCCGTGTTGGCAAGCAGCTCGGCCTCGATGCCGGACACCCAGTCCAAGGCGGGGGTGCCGTTGACGTGCTCGTCGCGGCCGGAGAGCAGGGCGCCGCCCAATTCCGGCTGGTCGTCAATGAGAATGACGCGAGCCCCGGTGCTGGCGGCGGCCTGGGCAGCGGCAAGCCCGGCGGGTCCGGCGCCGACCACCAGGACGTCCGTGTGGACGTACTTTTTGTCGTACAGTGCTTCGTCATCGACGGGGTCAAGCTTGCCCAGGCCGGAGAGGAACTCGACGTCGAGCCCGTCAACGAGCGACACGGCCGTGGCGGGGAGCATGGATTCGGCGGCGTGTCCGGGGAAGCGGCCGGTGACCTTGATGAGGGCGTTGGATTCCTCAACGCCGGCGGAAAGGATGCCGCGGGGGCGGTCCTCATAGAGCGAGTTCCCGGCGGCCAGGCGGCCATTGGCAATCAGCGCGGAGGCCACCGTGTCGCCCGGGTGGCCAGAATAGCCGACACCGTCCACGGTGAAGTCCAAGGTGATGCGGCGGTCAATCCGGCCGCCCCCGGCGAGCCTGTTGGGCTGGTTCTGCCGGGCATGGTTCTGTTCGGTCATGGCTTTGCTCCTTCCGGTGCATGCTGGGTGGGGGAGGTGCTTCCCGTGCCGGCGGGGATCAGGCCAGCCGGCGGCTGTTCGCCCATGCGGTACACGGCCTTGATGTCATAGCTGACGGTGTCGCGGACCATGTTGAACCACTTGCGGCAGCCGGTGCTGTGCACCCAGCGCTCGGCAAAGAGTCCCTTGGTGTTCTGGCGGTAAAAGAGGTACTCAGCCCATTGGCGGTCGGAAAGTTCCTCCGGGTGTGCGGGGTAGGCCACGTGGGCCTGCCCTCCATAATGGAATTCGGTTTCGTTGCGCGGCCCGCAGTTGGGGCATGAAAACAACAACATTGTGTGTTCCTTATCTACTCTCGGGGCCGGACTAGTGGGCCACGGCGGCGGCGCCGTGTTCGTCGATGAGCGCGCCCGTTTCAAACCGTTCCAGCGAGAAGGGCTTGTTCAGCGTGTGCGGGGCGCCCGTGGCGATGGTGTGCGCAAACGTCAGCCCGGCCGCCGGGGTGCCCTTGAACCCGCCGGTCCCCCAGCCACAGTTCACAAACATGTTCTCCACCGGGGTCGTGCCCACGATGGGCGAGGCATCCATGGTGGTGTCCACAATCCCGCCCCAGGTGCGCAGCACGTGGGCCCGGGCGAAAATGGGAAAAAGCTCGACGGCGGCGGCCATCTGTTCCTCGATCACGTGGAAGGAACCGCGCTGACCGTAGCCGTTGTAGGAGTCGACGCCGGCCCCCATCACCAATTCGCCCTTGTGGGCCTGGGAGACGTAGACGTGAACGTGGTTGGACATGACCACCGTGGGGTGCACCGGCTCGTGCAGTTCGGAGACCAGGGCCTGCAGGGGGTGTGACTGGATGGGAAGCCGGAAGCCGGCCATCTCGGCCAGGACCGAGCTGTGCCCGGCCGCGCAAAGACCCACCTTTTCGGTGTTGATGGTGCCGCGGCTGGTTCGGACGCCAGTGACCTTATTGCCATCCTTGATGAAGCCGGTGACCTCGCAGTTCTGAATGATGTCCACACCGAGTTCGTCGCACTTGCGGGCGAAGGCCCAGGCGACGTGGTCATGCTTGGCGATGCCGGCCCGCGGCTGGTAGGTGGCCCCCATGACGGGGTAGCGGATGTTGTCGCTGATGTTCAGAATCGGACACAGTTCCTTGACCTGCTTCGGGTCCAGCCATTCCGCGTCGACCCCGTTAAGCTGGTTGGCGCCTACCCGCCGTACGCTTTCGCGCACATCGCCCAGGGTGTGGGCCAGGTTCATGACCCCGCGCTGGCTGAACAAGAAGTCGTACTCGAGCTCCTCGGGGAGGATCTCCCACAATTTCAGGGAGTGCTCATAGATGGCGGCGCTTTCATCCCACAGGTAGTTGGACCGGATGATGGTGGTGTTCCGGGCCATGTTCCCACCGGCCAGCCAGCCCTTTTCCAGAATGGCAATGTTTGTCATTCCGTGGTTCTTGGCCAGGAAGTAGGCGGTCGCCAGGCCGTGGCCGCCGCCGCCAACGATAACCGCATCGTAGGATTTTTTGGGGTCCGGGTTGCGCCACAGGAATTCCGGGTGTTCCGGCAGGTGTTCGGTAGTCACGGGGCAACTCCGTTCGGGGTGGACTCGGTCGAGAGGAGGGGGTACAGCGGGAATTTTTCGGCCAGGACACTGACACGGTCGCGCAGCAGGACAGCAGACTCTTCGCTGAGCTCACCCTTGAGGGCTTCTGCGATGATGTCGGCAACCTCGGTGAATTCGGCCGGGCCGAATCCGCGGGTAGCCAGGGCCGGGGTGCCGATGCGCAGCCCCGAGGAGACCATCGGCGGCCGGGGGTCAAAGGGGACGGCATTGCGGTTGACGGTGATGCCGATGCGGTGCAACCGGTCCTCGCCCTGCTGGCCGTCCAGTTCGGAATTGCGCAGGTCCACCAGGACCAGGTGGACGTCGGTGCCGCCGCCCACCACGGAGATCCCGTATTCGGCGACGTCCGATGCCAGCAGCCTTTGGGCCAGGATCTTGGCCCCGGCCAGGGTGCGTTCCTGGCGGTCCTTGAAGGACTCGGAAGCGGCGATCTTGAAGGACACGGCCTTGGCCGCGATCACGTGCTCCAGCGGCCCGCCCTGCTGGCCGGGGAACACGGCGGAGTTGATTTTGCGGGCCAGGGACTCGCGGCTGAGGATGACGCCGCCGCGCGGGCCGCCCAGGGTCTTGTGCGTGGTGGTGGTGACAACGTCTGCGAAGGGCACCGGGTTCGGGTGCAGGCCCGCCGCGACCAGGCCTGCAAAGTGGGCCATGTCCACCATGAGATAGGCGCCCACCAGGTCTGCGATCCGCCGGAACTCAGCAAAGTCGAGCTGGCGCGTGTAAGCGGACCAGCCGGCCACGATCAACCTGGGCCGGTGTTCAAGCGCCAGCGCCTCCACCTCGGCCATGTCCACCATCATGTCGGATTCATTCACATGGTACGGAACCACGTTGTAGAGCTTGCCGGAGAAATTGATCCGCATGCCATGGGTGAGGTGTCCCCCGTGTGCCAGGTCCAGGCCCATGATGGTGTCGCCCGGATCCAGCAGCGCGAACATGGCAGCGGCGTTGGCCTGGGCACCGGAATGCGGCTGGACGTTGGCGGCTTCGGCCCCGAACAGTGCCTTGACACGGTCGATGGCCAACTGCTCGATCACGTCAACGTGCTCACAGCCGCCGTAGTAGCGCTTGCCGGGAAGGCCCTCCGCGTACTTGTTCGTCAGCACGGAGCCCTGCGCCTCCATGACGGCGGTCGGGGCAAAGTTCTCTGACGCGATCATTTCCAGCGTTGACTGCTGGCGCACAAGTTCCGCCGCAATGGCCGCGTCGACCTCGGCGTCCACGACGGCCAGGGGGCCGGTGAGCACATCTACCATGGGTTGCTCCTTTGCAAATTCGATGTAATGCACAACTAAAAGTGGACTAATACTTAACTGATATATTAGATTGAGTGCAACAATATGTTGTAGATCACCCATCGTCAAGCGGTTCGCGGAAATAACTGCCGCAGGACATCCTGGACGATGCGGACGACAGAGATGAAAAGGGGACACGATGAGCCTTGCCGTTGCACAAGAGGTGGCCGGGGACTCCACCCTGCCGCTCTCCGAACAGGCCTACCGCCACCTGCGCGACCAGCTGATCATGCTGGAGATACGCCCGGGCGACGCCATTAACGACCAGGCACTCGCCGGGCAACTGGGCATAGGGCGCACCCCCGTCCGAGAGGCCCTCAAGAGGCTCGAAAGCGACCACCTGGTCGTTTCCTACCCCCGCCGCGGCACATTCGCGACACGCGTGGACATCACGGAACTGGCCGACATCTCCGAAATCCGCGAACTCCTGGAACCACTGGCGGCCCGACGCGCGTCCCGGAGTGCGACGGCCGGCATGAAGGCTAGATTGCGGACGTTGGCGGCAGACATTGCGGCCTCGGATCAGGCCGGCACGGACCAGTTGGCGCTCATGCGCTACGACATCATGGTCCACCGGCAAATCTACGCGGCCGCCGCGAACCCGCATCTGGAGGATGTACTCATCCGTTACGACAACCTGGCGACACGCATCTGGTGCCTGGTGCTGGACAAGATCCCGTCTGTGGCCGGGCACATTGCCGAACACGTCAACCTCTTGGAGGCCATAGCCGACGGCGACTCCGAACTAGCCGGGAGCCTGGCACTGGAGCACGTCACCAGCTTTGAAAAGACCGTCCGCAGCGTCCTTTAGAAAGCGCCCCTGGCCACTCCCGGCATTCCCGCGGCTGCTGCCCTGGCAGCAATGTGGATGTCAAACAACCTGCCGGAAGTCCGCGGGTTCCCGCCAAGCAGCTCCTGGATCTTGCTCAGGCGTTTGTGCATGGTTTGCCGCTCAATGTTCAGTGTTTGTGCCGAGCCTGTCGTGTTGCAGCCTGAATCCAGCCAGCAAACCAGCGTGGCCAGCAGGGCCGTGCCATGCTTTCTGTCCCATTCCTGCAGTTCCCCGACATTTGAGTAAACGTAAGGGCCCATAAACTCCGGATTGGGCACTGCCGCGAGGATCCGCCGTCCCAAAAAGTCCATCGCGTCAAGCACCCGCCCGCTGGCGGGCCTGCCGAGGGTCAATACGGCCTGGGCCTCAACGTGGGAGGCATGCGCGCCGAGACCATCTGCCACAGTCGGACCGAAAGCCCCGCAGATTTCGGTTCCACGTAAAGCGTCCTGAGCGGCGGCTAGCAACGTTCCCCGCGCGTCACGGACATTCTCGTGCGCCATGACAAACAGCACAGCCAGTTCCCCGTCCCTCAGGTGGGACCGGGTGCTCACTCCCCCGGCGCGCAAGGCACGTCCGACGGCGGGGAAGTCCGCTTCCCTTCCGGCCGATCGGAAGATGGCCACGGCTGCGGCCTGGCCCGGCGGCAGCCCAGCCTGCAGCCAAAGGCCCTCGACCGTTGCAGCATCGCTACCGTCGACCACCGCCTCGAGCAGGCGCGCCTCCGCCACCTGAGCCGCCGTGGGCCTGAAGGACTGCGCCAGCGCCAGCCCCAAGATGCCCGAGAGCCGGTCGGCCGCCAATTCCATCAGGAACGGGTCCGGGGAGGGGGACCGCAAGGTCAACTGCGCGGCCAGCTGTCCGCCGACGACAATACGAGCCTCCGCCGTCGAACATTCCCCCTCCACGGGACCGCCGGCATGGCCGAGCGGAAAGCCGTCCGCAGCTGCCAACGAGACCTCCGCTGACAAGGCCGTGGCCACCATCTCGAGGATGCCCGGCAAGTGCGGTCCGCGGTCGGTGATCTGGCGGGCAATGCGTCGCGAGACTGCATCAACGACTTGGTGGGCGTCCGCCTGCTCGTTGACCACCCGACGGTTTACGGCCTCAGCAATGTCGACGAACGGCGCAACGGCGCGCAGCTCGATCAGCGGCAACCCGTGGTCATTGGCTGCGTTAATGAGCCCATCCGGCAAGGTGGCCGCCTGACCGGCCGTCTGCACGGCCAGCGCCGCGATGTTCCGTCCCGCCAGGCTGCGGACATAATCACGCTGCTCCATGGCTGGCAGGGCCAGCAACGCCTCGCCGCCCGACAGCAGCAGCTCCCCGCCGCGCAGAAGCGGGGCAATTTCGAGGACTTCACTGGAATGAACCCACCGAACAACGCGCTGCAGTGTGCCGGGCACGTTACTGCACAGCCAGGGGTCTGCTGAGGACATGGCTTGGGAGGCGAGTACTTCGGCAAGCGTAATCATTGATATCTCCCGAATGATGGATGACATTTAGTCGCTTAATTTCACCTTAGTCTATCCATAATGTCTCTATGTTGTGGGCCAAGTCACCCATAAACTAGTTCAAGCTCGCACTCCCCATCACAACGTAGTGAATCGAGACCCGCATGAACCGCACCAGACTTCGGTCGCACGAATCCGCGACCGTCGAGGTTGAAGATGTGTTGCAACCGATCCCCGAATCGGCACGCACCACGAAGCTTTCCGGCCAGTTTTGGATTTGGGCAGGTGCCAACGTCGCCCCCATCAACTGGATACTCGGAGCACTCGGGATCCAACTTGGCCTTGGACTGCGCGACACCCTGATCGTGCTGATTATCGGAAACGCAATCGGCATGGCCGGGTTTGGCTTCTTCGTCATCCTTGGCCAACGAACCGGTGCTACAGGCATGCTGCTGGCGCGCGGCGCCTTTGGGCGGCGCGGCGCCTACCTGCCGGCCGCCATCCAAGCCACCATCGCCATCGGCTGGTCCGCCGTTAACACCTGGGTCATCCTGGACCTGGTTATGGCACTGTTCGGCATGATCGGCTGGGTCGACCCCCATCAGCAAAACATTCCGGTGCGCATCCTCGTCGCTGCCGCAATCATGTCCATTCAGGTGGCGATTTGCTATCGCGGATATCGCGCCATCGCCAAGTTTGAACGCATCACGATGCCGCCAACGATCATCGTCCTGGTGGCAATGTCCATCATCGCGTGGACCCACCTTGACATCAACTGGGGCTACGCCGGACCCGCCGGCCACGTTCTGGAGGGCATGCCGCGCATCGCGGCCATGTCCGCGATCATGACTGTCATCGGCATCGGATGGGGAATCGGCTGGTTCACATACGCCCCCGATTACTCCCGCTTCGTCAGCCGCAAGGTCAAGCCGGCCAAGCTGTTCCTGGTCAGCGTTCTAGGCCAGTTTCTGCCAGTCGTCTGGCTCGGCATCCTCGGTGCCAGCCTCGCCACCAAGAATGGTTCAGCCGATCCCGGGGAGCTGATTGTTTCGAATTTCGGCACCATGGCCATCCCCGTAATCCTCCTGGTGATCCACGGCCCCATTGCCACCAACATCATCAACCTCTACACCTTCGGCGTCGCTTTCCAGGCGCTCGATGTGAAGATCTCCCGCCGCAAGCTCTCCATCCTGGTGGGCATCCTGTCAATGATTGCAGTCATCGCCTTCATGTTCGCTCAGGATTTTGCGATGATCCTCGACACCTGGCTTGGCACCATAGTCGCCTGGGTGGCCACCTGGGGCGGCATCATGGCCGTCCACTACTTCATCTTTGAACGTCACCACAAGGACTACTCCTACCTGTTCCTGGATTCAAAGTCCACGTCCCTGAAATCCATCAACCCGATAGCCTTCATCGCCTTCTTCGCCGGAATCGTCATGACCTGGCTGTTCATGTACGGCGGAATTCCAGCGCTTCAGGGCCCCCTCGCCACGGCCATGGGCGGAGTCGACCTTTCCTGGCTGGCCGGCACGCTCACTTCCTCGGCGATCTACTTCGCCCTCGGATACCCGCGCTTTCGCAAGCGCATCAAAGCCGGGGTGCCCCTGGGCATCCGCGTCGGCCTGAATGAGGATGACGTGCGGGCAGAGCACGGCGACGCCTGCGCGGAAAACATCCCGGAGCCGGCGCAGCTGGCCTGAAATCCCCTATTTCCCTCACTCATTTCAACCCCCGACTAGGAGTCACCATGACTGTCACCGCTTCCTCCGCCGCCACGTCCGTTTCCGAACTGGAACGCCTCAAGACCCTCCACAACGGCACCAAGGCACCACTGACGTTCACTGACGCAG
>Ga0134128_10001746_pt1 | contig 27524 bp, 33 predicted proteins | sample KB31754_FD_96462 | JGI IMG/M metagenome (GOLD analysis project Ga0134128, IMG submission 96462) | Terrestrial soil microbial communities with excess Nitrogen fertilizer from Kellogg Biological Station, Michigan, USA - KB3-175-4 | ecosystem: Environmental > Terrestrial > Soil > Unclassified ...
GCTGGGACCGTTTCAGTGGAATATTGGGTCAACAACGCCCTTGATCACATTGAGAATGTCGCCCCCTATTGTCCGTTCGACGGCGAGGACGACGGTATACATTGCCTTACGGAATTGAGGCCCGTCGGGGTCTACACCATTGAAGCGCGTGTGCGGAGTAATGGGACCGAAGTCGCTCGTCAGGCCATTGTAGTCCAAGCATCCGCAACTCCCCTGGCAACTTCCACTCCAACGGTGACGCTGACCGTTCTCGGATCGCCGACTTCGGGTCAACCCTGGACCGTTAATAGGACCGAAGTCGCTCGTCAGGCCATTGTAGTCCAAGCATCCGCAACTCCCCCGGCAACTTCCGCTCCAACGGTGACGCTGACCGTTCTCGGATCGCCGACTTCGGGTCAACCCTGGACCGTGCAGGCGTATCCCGCCAACGTGGCTGGGACCGTTTCAGTGCAATTCTGGATTAACAACACTGTAAATCGCATCGAAGGTTTTCCCCCCTATTGTCCGTTCGATGGCGCTGACGACGGCGCGCATTGCCTTACGAAATTGAAACCCTTCGGGTTCTATACCATTGAGGCGCGTGTGGTGAGCAATGGGACCGAAGTCGCTCGCCAGGTCATTGTGGTCAAAGCAAGTAGTCAGTGATTTTGAAAATTGGTCTTTCGATCAGAACAAAATGAAAGCGTCGTCCATCGCGAAGGTTTCGGTCAAGGAGCGCACGGCACTTCCCGTGCGCCGTGGGAGGAGATGCGTGAGTCCAGTTATAATACGCCGATGGAATCGACGAATGTATCGATTGGCAGGACCAGAACCACTGGCGTGGCTACCCACGGGACTAGTCCGATTACTGGACGCAAGGGGGGTCTCTCGAAGATCTGCAAACCCATTCTTCGCGATCTGTACTTCGATCTCACTAGCGGCGAAATCCCTTGAATTCGAAAGCTCGTTGAGCTGACTTCTCGGTGAAGCGTCGGGACTTCATTCGACAGCTCGAAACCAGCGGTTGCGTGCTCATTTATCATGGCGAGAAACACGATTGGCATCACAATCCCGTCACCAAGGTATCTCAGCCCGTTCCGCGTCACACCGAGATCAACGAACACCTCGCAAAGCGGCGAGTTGGTTTAGGGTCTTGTTCTATGCATTTTTCATTACCGCCCTCTCACCGGCTAGCTCTGGCCGCCATGGCGAAGTGAAAGAAATGCAGTCGAGAGAAGCTAGATTGCTGCCGTAGCGCGCGTGTCAGCTCTCTTCGCTGACCGTTCCATCGCTTGTCCGCAATCGTCAAGTCCAGCACGGCGTTGCGGATCTCCGCACGCTCGACGTATCGAGAACGGTTTCGTCCGGAAGGGCGCACATAATCATCGAATCGAATTCAATCCATTCCGAGATCGTCCGTTCAGGGTAAAGATTGATGCCCCACAGGTTTCTCTGCATCGAGCCTTGCTCTAAGAGCAGGACTTCCTCGTCGGAATGCTGTTTCCGCCGATGGCCATAATACCTTGCTCGACATCCACGAGAGCCTTCACTATCTGTCAAGAAAAGACTCCCGTCTCCTTTTCTGTTTCGGTCCTCTACATCCCCACATTTTCTACCCATTCGTTGCTCGATAGATCAATAGATAGAGCATCAGGCTGCGGATCTGGGGTTACAGGCTCAATTACGTCTCTAAACCGTAAGTGGCGTTACTGTTTTTTAGGCGCGATCGTTCGGAGGGAAGCTGAAAATTGAACAATCATAACCATCGGCGAACTGAACGCTTGTACAGTGTAAATGCTTCTGAGAACTTTGTGTCCAAGGCTCGTTCCTCAGGTAGAATTTGAAAACGATTCATGTACCAGACAAAGAGCGGCAGGAATACAATACGAAGGACAGTAGGTTGGAGAGATCAATCGCCCATCCAACAAGAATCAAGAGGAAGCCCAGGTACATCGGGTTACGGGTGAAGCGGTAGATGCCTGAGGTAACCATCGTCGTGGTCGCTTCCGGTGTGAGTGGATTGACGGTGGTTTTCATCCGGCGAAACGTCAAGATGCCGGCCAGCACGATCACTGATCCTCCGATGTAAAAAATACGGGCGAACGCCGAACGCCACGGCAAGGCGATGGTAAACACAGAATAGGCAGAGACGAGCCACATCAGCGCGCCGAACAAGAATATGAGCGCAAGCGGGGGCACTTTTAGTTCTAGCGCATTAAACATGCGAGTCGGGAACGAGCCGGGATCAACTGGAGGTTTTGGTCAACCCACAGGCCACTTCCCATAGTGCCTGATTGATACTGCCTGGTTCCACGGGTTGCCCATAGCCTTGGCTGACCAACACTGCATTCTGAGTTCCGGTGCCCATATGCTGAGTGAATTCCGAAGACGCCAATAGCCGAACCCGGTTGTGCGTGCAGTCAAACTCCTTGCGCGTCTTCGTCGAGAAAAACCGGTGAGGGCTCATCATGAACATTCCAAACGGCGCATTCCCTTGCATCCACTTATAGTCTGTTAGCTGCCACAGTGTCACGAGATCTCCGTCTCGGTGAATCGTCGTGGGATCGTAGTATACCATTTCCCGCGATGGGGATTGGTACGCGCTATCGACGGCGACCCAGGTTTCCCCAGGCGGCATCTCGCCATATCCACGGGGTTGACGGACCTGATAACTGGGGTCTCCACAGGATGCAAGGATGAGAAAGAGGACACAGAAAGAAAGGCCGGTACCGGTAACCTGGGGCATAGATCCCTCGCTGGATAACGCATTCTAGCAAAGGGTGAAAAGGAAGGTGCAAGAGCTGGCCACCATGTGTCTGTTACCGGCCGATCGGAATGCTTATGCACCAGACTTTGGAAGGATTCGCGTCGTGAATAGATGAAAGGCGAGAGGGGGCTGGTCTACATTGGCGCGTAGAGCCTCGCTGCCAGGTCAGCTTGGATCGACTCGATGTACGACGCGGGTACGGCCTGTGTTTACTTGACCGGTGCCAATCTGACAGTGAACACTCCAACTCCTCTTGTAATGATCACTTTTCCAGTCCGGCTCAATCGACCCACCTCCTGAAAAAGTTCGTTCCAGGTATGTTCAGGGGATCGAGCCACTAAGAGCTCAAAGTCACACTCGGGAGAGTCTTTGAGTACGGCTAGAATCCCGTCGGTGATCGGTCTGTTGATAAGCATCGGCGGCTCCTCTTGGTGATCACTGCGTTTGGTGAAGAGCGGAGGGTCGATCGCGTCAAGAATGGGAAGAACACGCGAGGGATGAGACACTCGGCGTGCTGAAACAGCATAGGTGTATGCTACGTGGTAAGGAACTATTCCGTCAAGCGAGGTGGTAGCCTACTGGTCTGTCTTGTCCATCGCATGTGAGGAATTGGGGTTTGACGCATGGGTGGTATTGGCACATTCAAGCCTTAACTCCCCAAGTCAGTGGGAAAGATCTCCGCCTCTGTTCTGTCTCCTGCGTGGAGTGCTTCTTGGCGTCAGCCCTTCAATCGCTGTAATTCAAGATGGTGGGTCTGGGCACCGTCTGCGATCCAGAGATGCCCGTCTTGGATGGTCCATTGTAATTGCATGGTGGGTTTCGCCATCCCCGCAAGGGCTCGAACGCTCTCCATCGGGAGCAGCGTCACGGCGAGGTTTTTCAGCCGGTCGAGCGACGGGCTCTGGCTCGCCCACCATACCTCGGCGCTGCGGGCTCCACAGACATAGACGATGACCTGTTTGGAGCGGCCACACGCCTGCCGTAGGGTCTTTTCGTCCGGCTGACCGATCTCGATCCACAGATCGATCGCCCCAGTGAAATCCCGTTGCCACAGAGCTGGTTCATCTTCGGTGCTCACCCCACGACCAAATGACAAGGCCTCATTTGCGTGGAGCGCAAAGGCGAGCACACGTACCATCATGCGCTCTTCAGTCTCGGAGGGATGGCGCGCCAGCGTGAACGCATGGTCCTGGAAATAGTGGCGATCCATATCTGCGATCTGCAGCACGGCTTTATAAATGGTTGCGTTCGAAGCCATAGAGCCGGGGCTGGGGTTAGGGGAGTTCCGCGATGAACATCTGTTCAACTCGCTTGCGCGCCCACGGTGTCTTGCGTAGAAACGTCAGACTCGACTGGATCGTCGGGTGATGACGAAAGCAACGGATGGGCACTCGTGCACCGCGCTCCTAGTCGCACTCTTTAAACTGGGACTGCTGACAACGCCGTGCCATCTCCTGCGCCTGCTCGATTTGCGCGGCAGTCATTTGTGAGGTCAGATGGTCTCGACGCTTCAAGGCTGCTTTCCCCTCATCGCCATTTAACATGACGCCGGCAATCTGGTACCACATGAGTGCGCGAACCAAGTCTTTCCGGACGCCCCGTCCCCTCTCGTACATCAGGCCCAGATTGTTTTGCGGACCAGCGTAGCCCTGCGCCGCCGCCTTACGAAACCACCCTAGTGCCGTGAAGTGGTCCTGCCGGACGCCTCGTCCTTTTTCATACATGAGGCCCAGATAGAACTGGGCTGATGCCACTCCTTGCTCCGCCAAGGGACTGAAGAGCCGGGCCGCTTGTGTATAATCACCACGATCATACGCAAACTCCGCCTCCTCAAGGGACTGGGCTGCAACAACGAACTCTGGTCTCGCCCCTGACGCGCAGGCCAGAACCAAAAGCATTGCAAAGACACAACGCCATATCGACATCATCCTTTCACCAAGATCTATCGCCACAGGGAAGCATAACCTCAACGCTCGGAAGAAAAACAGAGAATACCCTATTGTACTTTGTGAAATCCGGCGGGTCTATGGATTTGAAGACGGGCGGCAAGTGAGGAGGTGAGGGTGGGGAGGTGGGATGGAACTTCTGGCGAACATAGATGACCTCCCCACAGGGAGCAGCCTCCTGTTAGGATCTTCTTAGCGCATGACAACGGTCTGGGATTCTCGCGCAGCCAGACTCTTTCGGCGATTATTGGAAATGGTGCGGTCGATAATGGCGCCGCAATTCATGCATTTCCACGCATAAAACACGAGAAAGAAGTCCGAGAACCGCTCTAACATCATTAAGCCCTTACACTTTGGACATCCCATTGATCCCTCCCAGAATGATTGCGTTCACAGCTGATGACGAACTCAAGCAAGAGCTAGACCAAATTGTTATGTGTCAGTATTTCAATGACTTTAAGATTTACGTAGTTAACCGGGGGAGACCGTTTTCACAAAATTGACGGTGCAAAGAGTTCAACCCGTCAATGTTTTGTCAGCTTGCGCGAGAGAAAAGCGTGCAGAGTCTTTGCTGAAGCGCTTTTTGGGAACGAGAGATCGGTGTCAGGAAAAGACTCCCGACCCTTTGTAAACAGGCTTCGTCCTTATCGACTTGACCAGGATTGGATCGGCACGGTGGAAATGGCATTTTGTGGCGAGCCCTCGATCACTCGATCGCTATAGGCGAGATAAATGTAGGTCTGGCGTTTCTTGTCGAAAAATCGGACAACTTGTAGGCTCTTAAAAATCAGGGATCGGCTCTCACTGAATACCTTTTCCCCTTCTTTCGGCTCACTCACAATGCGAATGGGACCGACTTGACGACAGGCCAGTGAGGCATCTGAGGTTTCCTCTGCCAATCCGACCATCCCTTTCAAGCCGCCTTTTTTTGATCGACTCAGATAACAGGTGATGCCTTCAATCTTTGGGTCGTCAAACGCTTCAACCACAATTTTGTGATCCGGCCCTAAAAATTTGAATTCCGTGTCGACATGCCCAATTTCCTCAGCATGAACTGCCGAAGCCATTGTTGCGCAACAGAGCAACGTGGTCACAAAGATGTTTGTCTTCATCGACGTATTCTCCCGCCATGGTCTAGCTTTATGTCCATGTAACGTATAACTCGGATATGCTCGAACGCAAGGGCTTCTGACTCGGGTCGCCCTGGCGAAGTGAAAGAAATAGCAGTTGAGTGATTCCAGGTCACAGGCCACCCCAAAGAGTTTCTCGCCGAGCATGGCATCTCAGAGCAGTTCGAGTGCGAGGAACTACGGCGGAAGCTGTGGTATCTGCTGGGGGTGTCGGAGAGCAAAGACCGGACCTCTATTCCTCTACTAACAAGTCAATCCGCCTGTCTACCCCTATTACTGTGACCCATAGTTCTCTCCTCACTCGCGTGTGTGGACCTAGCGGTTCGGCGCGGGGGTGCTCTGGCCGGCTGTGCATGCCAGGTGTGAGGGAATCTCAAGCTGCCCGGATGAGCGGAAGCCCCACGCGGTGGCAAGGGCTTGGCAAGTCAGGTTCTGAAAAGTCTGGTCGTTACGTTCGACGCAGTGCGGGTAATGGGCGTTGCCCCGCAGGACACTCCCTCCGCGTTCCACCGAAAGGCCTCGCACATCGACTGTGATGTTGAAGAGTGCGCCGCAGTTCGCCTGGAGCAATGCCTCTTCCTTCAGTTCTTCCCGCTCCAGAATGAGCATGAACTCTGCCTTCGCCTCTGTCGCGAACGCAAGCGCCACCTGGCGATCCGATGAGCGGTGGGGAATCTGAGGGAACATCAGGATGTTTGAATAGTGATGAGACCGGAGCCATTCGTCAGTCACGCGGGCGAGGAGAGGATCTCCCCAGATAAGGATGCGCTGTCGCTCACCGGGCAAAAGCGTATGGGAGCCGTTGGTGATTGGAAAGTGGACGCCGGAGGGAGGTGGTGTAGAGTAGCATCCTTCCAGAAGGAGCAGGATGGAGAGGAAGCACGCGAGTGTGATGGCCGAGCCGATGCGATACTGTCGTCCCATAGCCTGAGATTATAACAAACAAGAAGGGCGGTGAAGGTGATCGAGAGGGTAAGGGAGGCTCGACTATGTGGATTCACGGAACCGGGCCGGCTCCGGCGACCCCTTTTAGTACTCGTGTTTCGCAGGGGAAACAGGACCAGAGGCCATGGCATCGTCGGGTGGCGCGGAGGGCAAGATCCAAGCTGCATCCGGATGCAGGGTTCAAGACCTGGCAGCATTGCTTTTGATGAGGCGATGGAGGAGCAGCGAGAGGGAGGCGAAGAAGGCATCGGATCGCCACGCGTCGAGAGGCAAAGAAGCAAGCGCGCTGGGAAATGGTTCGTCATAAAAGACCCCCGATCGAGAACAGTTTCCATCGGAGTTAGGCCGATACCATGCATCGTGGCCCGTCAAATAGCTCAAAACGGAGGCATTGTAAGCTTTTCCCATTTTGAGGTCCATCATCCCATTCAGAATCAGTTTCTCCGCTTTCCAGGCGTTCAGAGTTCAGAGTCCGGCTATAATACCGTAATGGAATCGATCAAATACATCTATTGGCAGGATGAAAATCACTGGCTTGGATACCTGCAGGAATACCCCGATTACTGGACGCAAGGGGAGTCGTTGGAAGACCTGCAAGCCCACCTTCGCGATCTGTATTGCGATCTCACCAGCGGTGAAATTCCCGGAGTGCGCAAGTTGGCAGAGCTGACACTTCAGTGAATCGGAAAGGTCGAAGCTGCTTCGTCCATCGTATTATCATGTCTGTCCGGCTTTCCCGCCTTTTCGATTTCTGCTAGTATTCGCTCATCGCTCATGGGATCTGACGCATCAAAATTGTTGGAGGCCGCGTTGAAGCTCCTGCCTGAAGCTCGGGCTGCAATGGCTGGCTCGTTATTGGAGAGCCTTGATACAGTCGTTGATGCCGACGCAGAAGCAGAATGGGATCGTGAAATTGCCCATCGGCTGAAAGAACTCGATGCAGCTCCCGCCCGTGTTGTCTCCTGGAGTGATGCCCGCCGAAAGATTCTCGGTCGCTGATGCCGGGTTTTCCGATTGTTTTTCATTCATCGATTCGCCGTGACCGCCAGCCGAAAACCCAATGCGTGTAATAGGATATCGAGACTTTTGAACTCAGGATTCCCCTGCTTGGAGAGCATTCTATAGAGGCTTTCGCGGTTCAGTTTCGTTTTTTCAGCAAGCCGTGCCACACCTCCTTGTGCTTCCGTCACATTTCGAAGGGCCAGTAAAAACAACTCAGGGTCGTCTTCTTCCAACGCCACGTTCAGGTATTCCTCCGCTTCTTGCGGATTGCGTAGGCTCTCTATGAGCTCTGGTTGATAGGCCTTGCTCTTTTTCATGCTCGCCTCCTGTATTCCTTCCAATGGATTTGTGCTGTTTTGATATCCCGAGACTGCGTGCTTTTGTCACCACCACATAGCAAGAGCACGATCGTCGTTCCTTCCTGACCAAAATACACCCGATAGCCAGGGCCATAGTCAACGCGGAGTTCCTGCACTCCTTCGCCGACACTATGACAGTCGCCAAGGTTTCCGAGACTCACCCGATCTAAACGCACCCGGATTTTTGCACGCACCCTACTATCACGGAGTGAGGCGAGCCATTCACTAAAGGGCTCTTGGCCATTCTCCGTAACATAAATCCGAAGCTCTTTAGGTACAGCTTCCACAGATGGAAGCGTAGCTTATAAACTACAATATGGCGACCACATCTCTTTCTTAAAGAGTGGCCGGCTGATCCTTTATTGCACGCGCTTCCTTGTGAGCCTCAGCGGGTACAAAGGATTATCTGGCCGCTCCGCTCCCGCCCTTGCATCTCCTTCTTCAGCCCTCGTACAATACTTTTTTCCGAGTCTAACTCATTGGCTTTCCAGTCATTTAGGTAGCTGAAGAGAGTAGGTAGGTCGGGATGAAAGTCGAGTATACGAAGGGGGATCGGGCATCCAAGGAGCTGATTCAGCTTCACCGCCAGACCTCGTTTGAGGCCAGCGGCCGGAAGATGAAGGTGATGTTGATCTTCCCGCCGGATTGGTACCCCTCCGAACCCTATTTAAGCCTTCCCTCCCTCACAGCGGTTCTCCGTCAAGCCGGTCATACGGTCATTCAAAAGGACATTAACTGTGAGATGTGGGACTGGTACTTCAGCGAGGAATTTCTGAAGAAAGTCCTGCGTCGAGTGCCGCAGCAGTTGGATCGGCTCCGCAAGCTGGCGAAGAAGCGGGATCTGGCCGAGTGGGAAATGGATGTGCAGCTGGCTCTCTGCGATGTGTCGCGTCCACGAATGGAGAAATTAATCCGTGATGCGGAAGAGGCGAAGCACATCGTCCGAAATGAGAAGTTCTACGATATCGATAAATTAGAATGGGCGATTCAAGTGTTTCGCGAGGTCACGTCGCTCATTTCACTGGTCTATGCCCCAGCGCGGATTTGCATGCCGCCGATGGAAACGGATCTGTCGTACAAGCCGTACGTCTCCGCTGAGGTGATGGATGCCGTGCAGGACGAACAGGTCAACGTGTATCGTGATGTATTCGACCATTTGATCAAGCCGGTGATCCAAACCGAGCAGCCGGACGTGGTCGGCATCTCGATCGTGTTGCAGCAACAGATGTTCTCCACGATGACCTTTTGTGCCCTCATCAAACAGCACTTTCCTCACATCCACATCACGATCGGCGGCAATACGGTGACCCGCCTGCGCGATGTGCTGCCTCAGTCGCCTCTCTTTCAGTATTTCGACAGCGCCGTGGTCTACGAAGGGGAGACCGCGTTCACGCAATTGGTCGAGGCGGTCGGCGCCAAGCAGAGTTTGGCCAATGTGCCGAATACGATCTACAAGGACGAGACGGGCATTCATGTTTCCCCATTGAGTTATGCGGAGGACATGGCTGCGCTGCCGCCGCCGGATTTCGACGGATTGCCGCTTGAGAAGTATTTCGTCCCAGCCCGTGTCTTGCCCTATCTGGCCACGCGAGGGTGCTACTGGGGGCGATGCGAGTTCTGCGACCACGGCGAAGGCTATACCGCAGGTTATCGGTCGAAAAAAATTCAGGACATTCTCGCCGACATCACGTATCTGCGCGACAAGTACGGGGCCAAGCACTTTCATTTTACCGACGAATCCTATCCGCCGGCGCTCTTCCGCAAACTTTCTCGAGGATTGATCGAGAGCAAGATGGATATCTTCTGGACGACGCATATGCGGTTCGAGAAGAGTCTGTTGGAAGACGCCGTCTGGCAGGATGCGAAGAAGTCGGGCTGCCGCTATTTGCACTTCGGGTACGAGTCGGGAGTCGAGCGGGTACTGCAGCTCATGGATAAAGCGACAACGGCGGAAGTCATGACGAAGCACCTCAAGCTGACGGCGGAGGTGGGCATTTGGAACCACTGCATGGGCTTCTTCGGCTTTCCCGGCGAGACAAAGGAAGAGGCCTGGCAGTCGGTGCAGTTCCTCGAGCAAAACAAGGATCATGTCCATTCGTTGGGGTTTGGGACGTTCGACCTGGGGCGGCACAATCCGGTGGCGAAACATCCGGAGAAGTGGGGCGTGACGGCCTACAAAAATCCTGATTGGGATCTGGCGCTGGATTACTACTACACGGTGAAGAACGGCATGAGCATCGAAGAGGCAGAGCGGGTGTTCGAGCAGTTCGAACAGAACCACAATTCCGGCTGGGATTTGCGCCTCTATATTCGGGAATATATCTTTCTTTATATCTCAAGATTTGGTTTAGCGAAGCTTCCTGATCTACAGTATCAAGCAGTCAAAACTACCGGAGTGGTGCCGACGTTAGCGGGGAAAATGTGAGCGAGGGCCAGATTCCGTAAAATTGATGATCCATTGATGATCCAATGAGTGAACTGCTTCAAATAGGCGGGCTAGCCCCACTGGCGAAGGGCACGCAGAAGAAGTCCAAAGTCATGCTCATCTTTCCGCCCGAGTGGGTGCCGACGGCGCCATACCTTGCGCTACCTTCGCTGACGGCCGTCTTGCGTGAGGCCGGGCATGCTGTCATCCAGCGCGATATCAACATCGGCATGTGGGATCACTTCTTCAGCATGGAGTTTCTGATCTGGGTGAAGGCACGGTTGGGGATGCAGCTCAAAGCGCTGCAAGACAAAGAAAAGATTGGGACTCTGACGGAACGGGATCGGGGACAAAAAACGGTTGTTGAACAAGCCAATGATGTCGATGTGTTTGATCTGGCGGATCGGGCTGAAGATGCCAAATTGATCGTGCGTGGTGAGCGTTTCTATGAGGCGGAGACCCTGGAAGGAGCGCTCAACACCTTCCGCGAGACGATGACGTATATCTCCGCCGCCTACTATCCTGCCTCACTTGTCTTCTATCCGATGGAAAGCAATCTGGGCTATCGCCCTGGTGTCTCCAAAGAAGTGTTCGCCTGTTTGGAAGATGAACAGGTGAACGTCTATCGAGATCTCTGCAATCAGTTGGTCATGCCGGACGTGGCGAGAGAGCAGCCTCACGTGGTCGGGATTTCCATTGGGACGCAGATGCAGTTGTTGGCGGGATTGACGTTCGCTCGGATGATCAAGGAAGCGTTTCCAGAGGTCCATGTCGTGGTGGGCGGCAACGTCATCACCAGGCTGCAGGAAGATCTCTCGAATCACGAGCGGTTCTTCAAAGAGGTGTTCGACTCGGCGATTCTCTACGAGGGCGAGCATGCCTTGCTGTGGCTCATCGAAGCGTTGAATGATCAGCGGCCTCTCGCTTCAGTTCCAAACTTAATCTATCGTGATGAGTCGGGCCTCCATCGGAATCCGGAAATCTACACCGAGAAGACGACCGCGCTACCCTTGCCGGACTTTGAGGGCATGCCGCTGGATCGCTACTTCGTTCCGGAGCTGATCATTCCCTACCTGGCTACGCGCGGCTGCTATTGGGGCCGCTGCACGTTCTGTGACCATGGTCAAGGTTACTTCGATCAGTACCGTGGAATGCCGGCTCAGTTGGTGGTCGACCAGATCAAGGCTCTTCGGGATAAGTACCACTGTCGGCACTTTCTATTTTCCGATGAATCCTACCCACCGGCCCTCTTCAAGAAAGTCTCACAGCTGTTGGTTGACCAAGACATCGGGATCAAGTGGACGACGCTCATTCGATTTGAAGAAACATTGCAAGATCAAGCCACCTGGGATCTCGCGGCGAAGGCCGGCTGCTGTACACTCTATTATGGGATGGAATCAGCGAACGAGCGGGTCTTGAATCTCATGGACAAGCATGCTCGGAAAAGCGTCATCGAACGCAATCTCCAGATGGCGGCGAAGGCGGGGATTTGGAACCATGTGATGGCTTTTTATGGCTTCCCAGGTGAGACGTTCGAGGAGGCCATGGAAACTCGTCAGTTTGTCCTCGATCACCAGCCTGTGGTTCACTCGCTGGAACTCTTCTACTTCGTGGCCTACCGCCACACCCCCATGGTGCGTCATCCTGAAAAGTTCGGTATTACGATCCACAAGCAGGAGGAGTACGATCTGCCGCTGGACTATTACTACACGTTGAATGATCCCAGTGCGCTGTCGTGTCTCGATGCGATGCAGCTCTGCGAAGAATTCTACAAGCATGATTTTCATCCTTGGGCCGTGCGCGTGAACTCACGCGAACACGTGTTCCTCTATATCTCGAAGTTTGGGACGAACCGGTTGCCGCAAATTTATGCTCAGCAGACGCAGCCGGTGGGGTCACCGGACGGAGTGTCAGGCTTGATTACCTGGCCGGTCGTGCATTCGCAAGGCGATGAAGGAATGTCACGTGTCACCAGTCACGACGCCGGTTGATGTGAAGAGCCTCACATGTTGGGCGTGAGAGCAAATTGCTGTTGATGATCAGCGTTCGGTTTCGTCGGGAATAAACACGGCAGAGATCAATGCATAGGCGGCTTCGATCGTCCGAATCATTTCTTCGGCTTTTCGAAACTGTTGCATGTATTGCTTCGGATTATTGGTGAGACCGGCATAGCGCGTGGGGGTCCAGTTGTAGAGCTGGACACGCTTCGCCCGATCCAGGTCTTCGGTGGTGATGGGCAGCGTGAGGCCAAGAATTTCCAACGCATGGGCGACGTCCTGTTCGGTGATGGGGTTCATGGGCGGAGTCTGCCAAAGGGGGCGAGATCTGTCAAATGCTGGCGGTTGTTTTCTCATAGCATGATCGGGTTCTCAGGTGTTATCCAGAGGAGTTTGGAAGTAACCATGGCTGAACCACGGTCTCTAAAATTTTATCAGGCCGACGTCTTTACCTCTCAACCGTTCGGCGGCAATCCCGTCGCGGTTTTCCCCGACGCCGATGGCCTAACAGACGACGAGCTCCAACAGATTGCGCGGGAGATGAATCTATCGGAGACGGTCTTCGTTTTTCCACCGACCGATCCTGCCGCAGTTGCCCGGTTGAGGATCTTTACCCCAACTCAGGAAATTCCCTTTGCTGGCCATCCGGTACTGGGCACATTTTACGTGTTGGCCCAGCTCGGGAGGGTTTCTATTCGAGAACAGGTGACGCATGTCATGCAGGAATGTAATATCGGTTTATTCCCCGTCGAATTGCATGCGGAACAGAATCGTGTGGTGCGGGTCGTCATGTCTCAACCCAAACCGGAATTTCTCGATCCTCTCGACGCCATCGACGATGTGTACTTAGCCGGTGGAGCTCTCGGCTTGCCGAAGCACGTGATCGTCGACATGAAATGGCCCCTCCAAGTCGTGTCGACCGGCTTACCGGTCTTGATCGTGCCGGTACGGACGTTGACGGCTGTCCGGTCGATCAATCCTGATGCGTCGGCCATCATCAATGTCTGTGAACGATTCGGAGCCAACGGGATTATGGTCTTCACGACGGTCACGGTTGAATCGTTCGCTTCTGTCCACGCGAGGATGTTTGCTCCGAAAATCGGCATCTTGGAGGATCCGGCGACGGGGAGCGCCGGCGGGGCACTTGGAGCGTACCTGGTTCAGAACGGCGTCGTTGAAGTCGGACCAAGGACGGACATCCTTATTGAACAGGGTTACGAAATCGATCGGCCATCTCGGATTCTGGTGCAGGTTGAATCGGACGACGACGTGATCCAAGGTGTGAAGGTCGGTGGGCAGTGTGTGATGGTGGTGGAAGGAGAGTTGAGGTTTTAAAACTTGGAGAGTTGGTCAACGAGCTACGCGAGAAAGAAGATCCACGAGCCTCCTGTGCTCGCGCGACGCGTACGTAGGACTCAGTCGCTCGCCGCACGACAATCTTGTGATGATCATCCTGCCATGCGAGTGAACGGCCTCGCACGTTCCGCTCATTCATGATACTCTACGCCAGACCAAACGTGACCGGCGTTCGAACGTCGGCAATTCACTGCGATAATATAATATAAATATGAAAGGGGGAGGGGATGGCTACAGTGAGTCAAATTGCGAACAAGAGTCCAAAGTCCATCGGACCGAAGACGTCGATTGCCAGTGCGGCTAAGACAATGCGTCAGGCGCGTGTGGGGTCGCTCCTGGTAAAAAATGGCAAACAATTGGTCGGAATCGTGACGGACACCGACATCGTGCGCCGCGCTGTCGCGAGCGGCAAACCATTGGGCAAATTGACGGTCGAAAAAATCATGACTGCACCGATCTGCACGATCGAAGGAAGCCAATCAATTGATGATGCGCAGGACATGATGGCCGATCTAGGCGTGCGCCATCTCGGTGTGACCAAGAACGGTGACATCTCCGGCATCGTCTCCGTGCGCGATCTGCTCCGACACTATAAGCGGTACGCCCAGTCGAAGATTTCGACAGAAGCGATGTACGAGGAACCGAAGATCACGCAGGATTGATGTAGGACCGAGTGCTGAGTGTTGAGGTTCACAAACCAAACACTCAGCACATCACTTTGTAAGTTCTCTGACGAGGTGGTCGAGCTCAGGGAGAATGAGCTTTTCCATCGCGAGGCGGACGGCGTTTTCGGAGCCGGGGATGGAGAACAGCACGCGCCCGTTGAGGATCCCGGCGGTGGCGCGGGTCATGATCGCCGGTGAACCGATTTCTTGATACGTCAGAAAACGGAAGATTTCTCCGAATCCATCAAGCCGCTTCTCTAACATCTCGGACACCGCTTCAAAGGTCGAATCTCGCCGCGAAATTCCTGTGCCGCCGTTAATGATGATCGCCTGCACTACATCATGAGCCGTACCTTGAGCGATCCGAAACTGAATCTGCTCTGGCTCGTCTCTGACGATGTAATAGGCGGCGACGGTATGGCCTTGTCCTTCGAGCAATTTTTGAATCAGTCGGCCACTGGTGTCGGTTTCAGGCGTACGGGTATCGCTACAAGTAATGACGATGCATCCGATTGCGCTTGGAGCATGGTCTTTGTGCTCGTGATGGCTTGTTGTGGTCATGTGTCAGTCATGTGTCAAGGGATACGCTATCAGTAATCAGTTCGGGCAATCAAGCGGCAGTTTCATCTGACCGTTCGAAGCAGGCCGTCGGTGGCGAAGCTTATTTCCACACGGAGTCTGGATTCAGCTTCGCTGCCGGTGTTCCTTTCTCGACATGTTCCTCAAGGATAGTGACAACGTCCGCCTCAGTGACCTTGGAATACCAGGTATTGTCCGGATAGACGACGACTGTCGGACCCTGCTCGCAGGGACCGAGGCAACCTGTGGCGCTTACGAGGACTTCTCCGGGCGGGACGGCGCGTTGCATCAGTCCCATGTTGAAGGCCATCAGCAGCTGCGCGGCGCCAGCCGACCCGCAAGATGGTTTCGGGTGGCCAGGGGGACGGGAATTGGTGCAGACGAGAATATGATACTTTGGTTTTGGCATAGTCTCCTCAATAAAAACCGATATGGAACATATAGCGACGGCACGCTCATCGCGGTCGATACGACTCCCACTCCTGGATCACTTCCCCCGGAAACTTCCACTGGATGAGCCCTTTCAGCACCCAGTCCAGGTAATGATCTTTGGGCTTAAACTTCCCGATCGGGTTTGCTGCGTAGGTGGTGACGAGCTCTTTTTCTCCGCTCGCTGCCGAGATGGTGACTTGCAGGTGGCGGTACGCTCCCTGCGGCACATCCTGCTCAAACTGATCCATGATGTTCACGTCTTCGTCCGTTAGTTCAAACACTCCGCCCCAGGTCTTTTCACCTGGTGAAGGCACGATACTGGCGAGCCCACATCGCCATTGCGACGACCATCGGCAAAATTTGACGGTATGGTCCGACAAGGTTGCGAGATAGAGAAATCTGTGTTCCGGAGCCCGCCGTTTGAGTTGTGAGGGATTGAGAAGATCACCGTACAAAAAGAACTTCATGCAGCGTACTCATTCCATGCCTGACCGTCTTGAAGCGTGCTCGTATTTGTAACACACCGGCTTTTCACCAGACAAGCGGCTCTCTTCACAACCAATTCTCGAAGCTGCATTGACATGGCGTCTGGGCCTTTCTAAGATGCCGCGCAGTCAATACGGTTCCGCGATTTGAGCCTCCTACACTGAGACGGCACTCGGCATGGCTGACAGCAGTACCTTCTCTCGATCGCTCGGCACCCACCTCATCCGCTATGCAGTTGCGGCAGTCCTTCTGCTGGGCGGACTCTACTATACATGGACCACGCTGCCGTCGGCGACTCCGCTGAGAGGCAAGCAAGAGGCGGAAGCATTGGCACTGGTGCAGAATCATCCCGCGATTGGGCATTCCACGATCGTGCAAGCGATGAACGAGCATGTCCGTGTGATGAAGGGTCGCGGACAGGGGGTTCGGCTCGGTGAATGGCGAGTGAAGCATGTTGAGGGAGATATCTACGAGATCTGTGTGCAACTTCGTGATCAGGGGGTGAGCGGTCAATGGTTCGAGCGAGAATTCATTTGGCATGCCCATCTTCAACTCAAGAAGGTCAATGCTGCTTCGCTACCAGCCGATGGGGTGACCCCTAAAGCGCCCGACGCTGATGAGGGAACTGTTTCTCCTCTGCCTGGTCCGCCAAAAGTTAAACCGGCTCTTTGAGCGCCGGTGGGATGGCGATCCGCACTTCATCCCCTTGGATCCGAACCTCGCAGCAAGCGACTTGGAAGTTCGGATTGCCGACTCGTTCTCCCGAAATGACACTGAATTTCCAGCCATGCCAGGGGCATTCGACAACCGCTTCGCACAGTTTTCCTTCTCCGAGCGGGCCGCCCGCATGGGGACAGGCGTTATCGACCGCATAAAAAGTTCCCTCCACGTTGAAGACCGCAATCCAAATCCCATCGACTTCGACGGTTCGTCCCGTGCCGGGAGGAATCTCGTGCGTGAACGCCACTTTGACGAAATCCTTCATCATGATCATCCCTCCATCGATCCGCTGTATGCGGCATCCGTTGTATGCGGCATCAGATGGGCGCTTGCTTGATTTCAACGCCACCTTATGGCATAGAACTATCAGCCTGTAGTCCTGCCCCGCGGAAACACTCCCTGGCCGTTGTGGAGGCCCGATTGGGGATGAGGTTCCTGCATGGAAATGACCCTCCTGCTCAACGCGACCTATGAACCCCTGCGGGTCGTGCATTGGCAAAAAGCGATCGCCCTTCTCTGGCAAGGGAAAGTCGAAGTCTTGGAGGTCTACGACAGGGAAATCCATGGGATTTCCCTGTCGATCAAACTTCCAGCTGTGATGCGCCTGCTGAAACTGGTTAAACTGAAAGACAGTCATCGTGCCGTCAAGTTTTCCCGGATCAATATTTTTACGCGAGACGGGTACTGTTGCCAATATTGTAACCACAGGTTTCGGACGGAAGAGCTGACGTTTGATCATGTCGTGCCCATCGCCAAGGGTGGGAAAAAGACATGGGAGAATATCGTGACCGCTTGCTGGCGGTGCAACAATCGGAAGAGCGGGCGTACGCCGGATGAGGCTGGCATGAAGTTAAAGAAGCGACCGATGAAACCTCGATGGAGCCCAGTCATTACCATCACCATCGGCATTCGCAACACGCCGGAAAGCTGGCGGGATTATCTTTATTGGAATATGGAGTTGGATGCAGATCCGGCCGATACGTAACACTCGCTCTTGAAAAAACTTCCGTGGACAGCGTTCCATAACCCCTGTCTTTCGAGTAATCCTCTAAAGTTGCGTACGAAGTCATTCCAGCCTGTCGTGCGTGCTGCATTATAGCGACGGACTGATCAAAAGGAGAAATGGAGTATCAATTTTTTGAAATCCCTCTTGCATGATGGAGGTCCATTCTCGGATACTGAGCCACTTGCTCGAAACGGGAGTCGCGTCATGGCCGCCAATCCTGGTTTTCCCTTGGTCTTGGACGTAAGAGGCTGGCCGGTGCTGGTCATCGGCGGCGATGAAGAGGCATCGGAAAAATCCCAACGCCTGCTCGAGTCCGGCGCGCGTGTCACGGTGATCAGTCCTACGCTGAATGAACCGCTACGTCTGCTGACGGCTTCGGGTAAGATCATCCATCGCGGACGACATTTTCGCGAAACGGATCTCGAACCTGCCATCCTCGTTCTCAATACCATTCGCGGCGATCGTGACTTTGCTCAGATGCTGTCGGCTAAAGCCAGAGAAAAGCGTGTGCTGCTCTGGTCGGTAGACTATCCGGAGGCCTGCAGCGTCACGATGCCGGCAGTCGCGGCAGTGGGACATGTGCGAGTGGCGATCAGTACAAGCGGTGTGGTGCCAGCCCTTTCCGGATTCATGAAAGAGGATCTGGAACGGATCCTCGATGCGGAATTCATCGATTTTGTCGAGTGGCTGGGGCAACTGCGTGAACAGGCCAAGATGAATGAGCCGGATGCCGAAAAGCGGCGGGTACTGCTCCGTGACGCGCTCGACGGCTTTCGCTTCCTCGGCAAGGTACAATATCCCAAAGTATGGTTGGAAAGACGGGCCGAGCCCGTGGCGATCAAACAACCTGATACGGGAGAATAAGAGGAGCATTGATGGTTCTACTGGGATTCAGCATGTCGCCGTTGGGAAAAAGTGAGAGTGTCGGGAAATATGTGGCGCGGTCTCTCGATATTATTGATAAGAGTGGAGTCGCCTATCGATTGAACCCGATGGGAACGGTCCTTGAGGGGGAATGGGAGGAAGTCTTCGCGGTCGTGCAGCAATGTTATGAGCGGATGAAAAAGGATTGCAACCGCATTTCCTGCACGATCAAAGTCGATTACCGAAAAGGCTATTCCGGGCGACTCCAGAACAAGATGGCCAGCGTTGAAAAAAAGCTTAAACGATCCATTAAGCAATAGGCCGCAATCTGCGAGTGCATGATATCTTATTCCGCCTAGCATGCCCCTTCTTTGGACTGGCTTGACCCCTCCGAGGCCAGGGTACGAACCTTCGTATTGAAACCAGGCACTCTCGTCTATATACTCGCTCCCTGTACTTAGGATTCCCGTAGGCGAACCGTACAGGAATTCGAACGATCTCCTGTGCGGTTTCTCAGCAGTCGTCAGGGTGATCGGGCTTCGTACCATGCCCGGGCTTGTCCAACAGACATGTCGCTTCGAGGAATGATGCCATGACAAGCAGCACGCTCGACATCGTCGAGACCAAGTCTCCCCCGACCATCGAACTCTTACCAAAGGATCGAACCATTCTTGAGCAGGGCGCAATGGTATTTCGCCCGTTCGGCTTGGATGAACAGGGCCAGACGATTCGAGACCTCAGCGGCGTCAGCATCAGAGCGGTGAGGGTCTTTTTAGAGAAGTTGATGACGTCTGAGGGAGGAGCGTCGGCAGGAAAGGAGGCAGTCGAGGAGTTGTGCCGCCTCCTGAATGACCGCATCAAGGATCCCGTCTATCATGTGACTCCGGAATTGTTGAAGAATCCTTGGAACAGCTACTCGTACGAATTTACCTCGTACCTCTATGAGTTGTGTGAACGGATCTCGGGCAACTCATGTTTTGCCTTCAAAGCGGGGGCGGAAAAGGTGTCTCCCATCATGCTGGCACTGACTCGCCCCTTTTCCCTGTCGCAGATCTACACGATGTTTCCCTACTTTGGGAACAAGTTTACGTCCGGAGCTGTCGAGTTTCGTGTGGTGGAAGTCACGAGCAGCACGGCTGCGGTGGGGATGCGGTTTACCGACCGGACGCTTCTGCAGTTCGGGCCCTACCGTAGAAGGTGCGCCTGGCTGGTCTGTCAGTCCGCACAGGGCATCATGGTCGCAATGGCTGAGCGCATTCACGGCCGCTCTCAGGCGGAAGTCATCGAAACCTCCTGCATCGGCCATGACGATGAGTGGTGCCAGTGGACTATTCAGTGGCAAGAAAGATCACGGTTTGGAAAACGATTCTGGCGAGCGACATCAACCCTGGAACAACCTCGACCTCTCCTGCCGAGTGAAGGGACACTTTCTAAAGTAGACAGTGAGCGAACTGCCCTCGCAGCAACAGACGGGCGCTTCGAGTCGCCGGCTCAGACGCAGCGGCATTTTACTTGGTTTGTGTGGGGAGGAGTGTTTGGCCTTGCTCTCATGGCGGGAGTCGGTGTGTTGAATCCGACGGTGAGTCTCGGTGAGGTATTGTTAGTCGGACTGTGCCCGATCCTCGCTGTCGGTATCATGGTCAATCGACGGCTGCTTCGGGAGAGCGAGCGACGCGAAGCTTTGATCCAAGAGCAGATTACATTCGTCGAATCCCGTCACGAGGAATTGCGCGCAGCCTATTTGGAACAAGAGCAGATGCGGGTGGAGTTGCGTCGGAAAGTGGCTCAACTTACGGCGCTGCATCGAGCGGGGCTCTCATTCGGCTCGACCTTTGAACGAGATGCCCTCTTGCACCAGGTGTTGGAAGCCTTGACACACGAGCTCAACTATAACAGTGCCATGGTATCCATGTTTGACCCCTCTGAGCATACCGTCCAACATATCCGTCTGATCGGCGCGCCTCCGGAGGTTGAAACGTTCGCCCAGTCTTGTCGGATTCCGGTCACCGATCGCGAGAGTCCCGAGGGGACGGTGGTCCTTCAAGGACTCCCGCTGTTGGTCAAAGATATCGAGTCGATACGGTACAGCCTCCATCCCCTCAATCAACGTTTAGCCGAATTAAGCGGGACCAAAGCATTGGTTGTGGTTCCCATCAAGACCAAAGATCGTATCTGGGGGATGTTGACGGTCGATCGCTCGCACAATATCAAAGCGTGACGAAAGACGATTTAGAACTGATGACGACGGTGGCGAGTCAAGTCTCCATCGCCTTGGATAACGCCTCAGCCTACCAACAGATCGAAGAGTGGAATCAGGGCTTGGAGGTCAAAGTACAAGAGCGCACCGAAGCCCTTGAGCGGGCGGACCGTTTGCGTGCGCAATTCCTTTTGCATGTGTCCCATGAATTGAGAACACCGCTCACGTCCATCAAGGGATTCATACAAAATCTGCTGGACGGGCTGACGGGACCGTTGAACGAAAAGCAGCAGCGCTACCTCGTGCGCATGTCGGACAATTCAGATCGGCTGGTCCGTATGATCGAGGATCTCCTTGATCGCACCCGTATCGAGACCGGGCGCTTGGAGGTGCATCCGACCGACGTCAAGCTTGAACTCTGTCTCGCCGATGTGATCGAGCAACTGAAGCCGCTGGCCCAGGCAAAACAGCAATCGCTGGAATTCCGTTGTACCGACACCGAAGTCGTCGTCTGGGCGGATCGCGATCGTTTGATTCAGACGGTCGTCAATCTGCTGCAAAATGCCATCAAGTTCACCCCGCCAGGCGGAGTTGTGTCGGTCGCTTGCGAGTTGCCGAACCACCGCACAGCCTCTGTACTGGTTCGGGATACAGGTCCCGGTATTGCCTCCGAATACCTTGACAAGATTTTTGACCCGTTCTTCCGCATCCAACAAGGCCAGCGCACAGCCCCCAAAGGGTTGGGACTTGGACTGTCAATCGTGAAAACACTGGTGGAGTTGCAGGTCGTGGCTCGTAATCGTCCGGAGGGCGGTGCGGAACTGTCTTTCACAATTCCGATCCATGCCGTGCAGACACCGCCGTTGCTTGAGTCTCACCTCATGGGCCAACACATCTTGGTTGTGGATGATGATACCGACATTCAGCAACTGCTTCATGACCGGCTGAAAGCGGGAGGCTACCAGACATTCTCGGCGTTCGATGGTCGTCAAGCGCTAGCGATTCTCCAATCACGGGCGTTCGATGGGATGATTCTCGACATCGGAATCGGCCAGATCGACGGCTTGGAAGTGCTACGACAGGTGCGTCTAATGAATCAACGCCTTCCTATCATCATGATTACGGCGTCGGGATCCCAGGAACTCGCCGTGAGGGCCATCGGGTTGGGAGCCCAAGCCTACCTGCTCAAGCCATTCGATGCGGGCCAGCTTCAGCAAACTATGGATCGATGGTTCTGACGTGCATGAGCAGGATACCATGACCAGGATACAATGTGCGCTCTGAACCATTGGAGACTGCCTGGGAAGGGGCAATGGTGTTGCTCTCGGAATAGCGTTTGGGTTCGCGGGCATCAGGGGATTGCTCTTCTTGCACTAGTCGTCATCGTCTGCACAGCTTTCCCTGTCTCAGCTCAAGTGCCTCGAGTCTATGGTCAAGGAGCCGCTGCGTCTGGGATGGGTAATGCCTTCGCCGCACAGGCAGACAATCCTTCGGCTCTTCATTATAACCCAGCTGGCATGACCCAGCTGCGTGGAATACAAATGATGGGCGGGTGAACTCTCGTCGGAGGGACTACCGATTTCAGAAGTCCGGATGGCACCACGGTAACCGGGGACCACGATGGCGTCGTCGCGTGGCCTGGTCCCGGCCATGGGTATATTACGGCGAATCTCCAGGGCCTCGGTGTGTCCTCGCTTGATAAGTTGACGATAGGGGTGGGGGTGACAACTCCATTTGGCTCGGTGATGAGGTGGCCTGATGACAGTCCCTTTCGGGCTCTCACCACATTTACCGCATTGCCCTTGTTTGACATCAAGCCCACACTTGCCTACCAATTCCATCCGGATTTCTCGATAGGTGGGGGAGCAGACATCTACACCTTCGCGAGTTTCTTTGGCGAAGGACAAGCAGAACTGCAGTCGATTTCGCCAGGCGGATTGGCGCCTGCTGGAAGCAAACTCGAATTTAACGGCAAAGGCACAGCTCCACGATTTAACGTCGGAGCGTTGTATACGGCACTCCGGAATGCAGAGGGACAGCCTGTGGCGAACGTTGCGGTGGTGTACAGAAGCCAGGCGACGCTCCATTTAGACGGAGCGTTGTCGGCGAACGGCGTGAAGATCCAAGATGCGACGACGACGTTGGTGTTGCCCCAGGTGATTACCGGTGGAATCGCGCTATGGCCGGTTCGGAACACGGAACGCGAATGGAAGCTCGAATTGAATGTGGATTACGTGGGTTGGAAATCGGTCCGAAATCTGGATATCCATTTGGCTGATGGCAGGGTCATCCCTCAGCCGCAAAATTGGCACGGCACCTATGCCATTCTGGTCGGGACCGAGTATCGATGGGTAAAAGTAGATCGGTTGCCTGGCTGGGAGATCGCTCTACGAGGCGGCTATACCAACCAGCAAGCACAGGTGCCCGATCTCAATTTCAATCCAGGGGTTCCATCGGCTGATCTGCATGTCATTTCGACGGGCGTTGGAATGTTGTGCAAGAGCAATGGGTCATTCTTGGGCCTGTTCTCCTGCGGTAGCGTAGGAATCGGACCGGTCAAGGCAAAACTGGTCGGCGTCGATATATCGTACCAGGCGTTCCTCTACGAGCCACGAACGATCTCAGGAAATACCGGACTTCGTGCGGCGGTGAATGGACTCTACAATACCACCTTACACGCAGGTTCATTGTCCGTCCGAGCCAGTTTCTAGTCAGTATCGTGCGTAAAGGCGTATATCGGTTTGCTCCAGTCTCTGCGAACACCGACGAATGGGCATGTGGGAACGGATCAGGAAGAGTGGTAGATCCTGGGAATCTGCGGACTGATCGCGCACAGAACCTCATAGGAGATCGTTCCGGTCCACTCGGCAATATCGCGGGCGGTGATGTGCTCATTCTCCTGTTGCCCAATCAGCACGACTTCGTCACCGACGATAACGCCCGGTATCGCGGTGATATCCGCCAGTATCATGTCCATGCACACCAATCCCGCGATGGGAGCTCGTCGTCCCCGGATGAGAACAGATCCTCGATTCGAGAGGTGTCGGCTCAACCCACCTGCATAACCGATCGGGAGAACGGCAATCCGCGTGAGGCGCTTTGCGGTGAAGGTGCGATTGTAACTGACCGTTTCTCCTGGCTGGATGGTTCGAAGTTGAGCGACACAGGTCTTCAGTGAGAGCACCGGCCTGAGGCCTGGAGCCTCTACCGTGCCCGGAAGTGTGTGGTACCCGTACAACATGATGCCGGGCCGCACGAGGGAAAAGTGAGTTGATCGGAAGCGAACCGCTCCACCGCTGTTCGACACGTGAACGAGAGGAACTCGGAAGCCATTCTCGAGGACAATTTTTGCAGCCTCATTGAAGCGGCTGATTTGCTGTTCAGTAGCGTCTGGGTTGGAGCCATCGGCATCAGCCAGATGGGTCATGAGTCCTTCCAATTGGAGAGAGGAAGGAAACTGATGTGAGTTGAAGAGCGTCTTCAGTTCATCCTGAGTCAATCCCAAGCGACCCATACCGGTCTCGATTTTAAGATGTATCGGGTAGGGGGTCGCACGTGATGCAGCAGCCTGTGCCAATGTCGGGACCATGGAAGGATCGCTCACCACCGGAGTGAGTTGGTGGGCAAAGAGATCGCCGAATTGTTCGTGGAAGATCGGTCCGAGGACGACGATCGGCACAGTGATGCCGGCTTGCCGAAGTGTGACTCCTTCTTCCGTGGAGAACACGGCAAGGCGAGTGACACCATGCCGTATCAGCGTCCGTGACGTTTCGATCGCGCCATGGCCGTAGGCATTGGCTTTGACGACCGCCATGACGTCGCATCTCGGGGAAAGAACTCGACGAAATTGGGAGAGATTGTGTACGAGCGCCGTCAGATCTACGGTGGCGACGGTCGGAAGGAATGTCGGCGTAATCGGCACGCGAAGAAGTAAGAATCAGGGGGGCCGATTCAGACCTCCATGATTTCTTGTTCCTTTTTCTTGATTACGTCGTCGATTTTTTGCCCGTATTGCTCGATCAGTTTCTGGGTCTCTTGCTCAGCCTTGCGCAGTTCGTCCTCGGTGAGCGTTGCCTCTTTCTGGAGTTTCTTTAACTCTTCGTTCGCGTCTCGCCGAAAACCTCGAATCTGGACCTTCGTCTCCTCACCATGCTTTTTGCAGATCTTCGTCAACTCCTTGCGCCGTTCCTCGGTCAGGGGCGGAAGCGGGATTCGGATCACTTTGCCGTCGTTTGAAGGCGTTACCCCCAACCCTGAATTGGATATGGCTTTCTCGATTTCTTTGATCAGTTTCGGTTCCCAGGGTTGAATGGTGATGAGTCGCGCTTCAGGGGTGGAGACGTTGGCGATCTGCTTGAGCGGAGTCATGGTTCCATAATAGTCGACACGGATACCGTCGAGCAGGGCGACGGAGGCCCGCCCGGTTCGGAGGCCGGACAGGTCTTTCCGCAAGTGTTCGAGAGCCTGATCCATGTGTGTGGTGAATGTCTGCCGAACGGAGGCCGCATTAGACATGGAGACACCTCGTGATGGGATCAGTGATCACCGAGCGTAACCAGGGTTCCGATCGGCTCGCCTAAGGCCACGCGTTTAAAGTTACCCTTGACTTTCAGGTTGAACACGATGAGAGGTAATTTATTGTCCATACAGAGGCTGATCGCCGTGGAATCCATCACCTTGAGCTTCTGGTTAAGAATGGATAGAAATGAGATCCTCTCATACTTCTTCGCCGACGGATTGGGGACGGGATCGGCATCGTAGATGCCGTCGACTTTCGTTCCTTTCATGATCACTTGGGCACTGATCTCCATCGCCCGCAGGACGGCGGCCGTATCGGTCGAGAAATAGGGGTTGCCCGTGCCGGCGGCAAAAATGACCACGCGGCTCTTTTCAAGGTGACGGATCGCCCTTCGACGGATATACCCCTCTGCGAGCTGGCGCATTTCGATGGCAGATTGAATACGGGTCATGATGCCGATCCGCTCGAGCGCATTCTGGAGGGCCAACGCATTGAGCACCGTCGCCAGCATCCCCATGTAATCTGCCGAGGCTCGTTCCATACCGGATGCACTTGCCGCGATTCCACGAAAAATATTGCCTCCGCCGATGACGACCGCCACTTGGATGTCAAGGGCGACGACGGAAGCAATTTCCTCTGCGAGGTTTTCTAGAATGGATGGCTGGATACCATAACCCTGCTCACCGGCCAACATCTCCCCGCTGACTTTCAGAAGGAGGCGTTGGTATTTGGCAGAGCTCATGCTTCGCCTAACTGGTAGCGGGTGAATCGGCGGATGTTCATGTTTTCGCCGATCTTCGAGATCTTCTGAGCAAGGAGATCTTTGATGGTGACGGCTGGGTCTTTGATGAATGATTGTTCCAATAGGCAGTTTTCCTGGTAGAACTTTTCAAGCTTGCCTTCGACGATCTTCGGCCATGCGGCGGGAGGCTTGCCCATTTCCTTGGCCTGCCCTTCGTAGATCGTTTTCTCTTTCTCGGCAACATCAGCTGAGACATCCTCTCGCTTCACGAATGACGGCTTTGCGGCCGCCACCTGAAGAGCAAGATCATTGACGAACGCTTTGAACTCCTCGTTCCGCGCGACGAAATCGGTTTCGCAGTTGACCTCTATCAATACACCGATCTTGCCGCCCATATGAATATAGGAATGAATCAGCCCTTGGTTGGTTTCGCGTCCGGCTTTCTTGGCCGCAGCCGCGAGGCCTTTTTGCCGTAGATAGTCGACGGCTTTTTCGACATCGTTCCCATTTTCATTGAGCGCCTTCTGACAATCAAGAATGCCGGCCCCTGTTTTTTCCCGAAGCTCTTTCACGAGCTGACTGGATCCTGCCATGGTTCGTTATTCCTTCGCTCTGTCGATGAGGATGAGTCGTTGATGGATCAATCGTGTTAATTACGAAACTGGAACGTGTTCAACGCGCATGGCTGGTTTCTTTTCGCCGCCGGGAGTTGCTTGAAACTCTGCTTCTTCTCGCTGGGCTTTCACATGCGCGCCCTCGATACAAGCATCGGCGATTTTGGACGTAATCAGTTTGATCGACCGAATCGCGTCGTCATTGCCAGGAATCGGGTAGGCGATGTCGTCGGGGTCGCAGTTGCTGTCCAAGATGGCGATGACCGGGATATCGAGTCGCTTCGCTTCTTGAACGGCAATTTTTTCGACTCTCGTATCCAGGACAAAGACCGCCGCCGGAAGGCTGCGCATGTTCTTAATACCGGACAGGTATTTTTGGAGCTTGGCGATATCCTTCTGCATGAGAAGGATTTCTTTCTTTTTGAGGCCATGCTCGCTGGGGTTCAGGAGCGTTGCCTCCATCTTTTTCATCTTATCGATGCTGCGCCGAATGGTTTGGAAGTTGGTCAACATTCCACCCAGCCAGCGCTGGTTCACGAAAAACATGTTGGCTCGCTTGGCTTCTTCTTCGAGGATTTCCGCAGCCTGCCGTTTTGTGCCGACGAATAAGACGGATTCTCCGGCCGCAACGAGGTCTCGGACGAAGGCATAGGTGTGCTCCATCCGCGCGACGGTTTGCTGAAGATCGATGATATAGATGCCGCTGCGTTCACCGAACAAAAACTTCTTCATCTTGGGATTCCAGCGGTTGGTCTGGTGCCCGAAATGAACGCCAGCTTCCAACAACTCCTTGA
>Ga0134128_10001747_pt1 | contig 27513 bp, 25 predicted proteins | sample KB31754_FD_96462 | JGI IMG/M metagenome (GOLD analysis project Ga0134128, IMG submission 96462) | Terrestrial soil microbial communities with excess Nitrogen fertilizer from Kellogg Biological Station, Michigan, USA - KB3-175-4 | ecosystem: Environmental > Terrestrial > Soil > Unclassified ...
ATACACGCGGCCGGAAATGGGCCGGATTTGGAGCGAAGAAAACAGGTTTCAGAAGTGGCTCGAAGTCGAGTTGGCCGCTGCCGACACCTTGGCCGACGCTGGTGTAGTTCCGCACGAGGCGGCGGCGCGATTGCGGGAGCGTTCGCGAATCGATGTCACGCGGATCTTGGAGGTCGAATCGCGCGTACGCCACGACGTCATTGCGTTCACAGTAGCCGTCGGCGAAACGGTTGGTGACCCGGAAGCAGCGCGCTGGCTGCATTACGGCCTGACGTCAAACGACGTAGTGGACACGGCGCAGGCGCTGCTGGTGCGCGAGGCTTCCGCGCTGATTGAACCCGGCATCGAGCGGTTCGGGGAAATCCTCGAGCGGCGCGCCTGGGAGTTCAAGGACGTTCCCCAGATTGGGCGTACTCACGGTGTTCACGCGGAGCCCATCACGTTCGGGTTGAAGATTGCGAATTGGTACGACGAGAATCGTCGCGATTTGGCGCGTTTTCGCGAGGCAGCCAAGGAAATGGCCGTCGGCAAGATTGCAGGAGCAGTTGGCACATGCGCGCACCTGGGACCTGAAATCGAAGAGAAAATTTGCCGGCGCCTTAGCCTGAACGTCGCGCCCATTTCGTCGCAGGTAATTGAACGCGACCGGCACGCACATTACGTGGCCGCCCTCGCGATTGTCGCAGCCTCGCTCGAACGCATCGCGCTTGAGATTCGGCATCTGCAACGCACGGAAGTCCGCGAGGTGGAAGAACCGTTTGGCGGCGGCCAGCGCGGCAGCTCAGCGATGCCCCACAAGCGCAATCCTGTTGGCTGCGAACAAATTTGCGGGCTGGCGCGCGTGGTGCGGGCAAACTCCGTGGCGGCGATGGAAAACATTGCGCTTTGGCACGAGCGTGATATTTCCCACAGTTCGGTCGAACGCGTTATTCTGCCTGACTCCACGATCCTGGTGGATTACATGCTGCATCGCATGGCGGAAATCGTGGGCAACATGAAAGTTTTCCCGCAGCGGATGCGGCGAAATCTGGATTCGACGCAAGGGCTCATTTTCTCGGGCCAGCTTCTGCAGGATTTAGTCGAACACGGCGCGCCGCGAGAGGATGCTTACAAGTGGGTGCAGGCCCACGCCATGGCCGCGTGGGAGTCTGAATCGAGTTTCCGCGACCGCGTAGCGGCAGATCCGAACATCACAAAAATCCTCGATCGGAAAGCCTTGGAAAGAACATTTGATCTGGGCAGACAGTTGAAATCTGTGGACGCTATCTTTGCTCGTGTCTTCGGAAAGAAATCTTCAGCCGCACCGAACTGAAAATCCTGAAATGATCCGGCGCACGGTGTCGAAATCTGAATCGAAGGTGCGCTAGACGCGCTGGATGTAGCGCCCTTCGGATGTATCGACTTTCACTCTGTCGCCATTGTTCACGAAAGGGGGCACGTTGATCACCAGACCCGTCTCGAGCGTCGCAGGCTTGCCGACCGCGCTCGCGGTTGCTTTCTGCACGGTTGGCTCAGTTGCCGTCACGGTCAGGTCCACTGTGTCGGGCAGCAAAACTCCCATCGGTTTCCCTTCGTAAAACTCGATCCTCACTTGTAAGTTCGGGATCAGATAATCCACCACGTCGCCCAGAATTTCCTTGTCGAGCGAGAGCTGTTCGTAAGTTTGCGAATTCATGAAGTGATAGCCCGACGTGTCGCCATAGAGAAATTCGAATTCCATCTCGTCCATGATGGCGCGCTCGATGAATTCCTCCGCGCGGAACCGGTAATCAACGATCGAGCCAGTACGCAGGCTGCGCATTTTCGTTTGCATTGAACCGCGCTTGTTTCCCGGCGTCCTGTGCTCGACGCTGAAAACGGTGTACAGATCGCCCTGGTGCTGGATAATCATGCCGGGGCGTAGTTGTGTCGCTTTTACCATCGGTTGCTCCTGATTCTTTTATGGGATTCTTCTGCAGGCGAATCTTCCGGCAGGTCGTCCCGTCCTTGACCGTTCGTTGAGATTCAATTATAGCGGGCGGCGCAGCAAACGGTCAACGCAAGCTGCGTCTTGGAGGCACGTCGGTGACTGAGATCCTGCTGGGAGAGGAAGTCCAATTCGGTGATCCCTTAAGGTTTCTTTGGACGCGTAGCCTCAGGCTCAGCTTCAATCGTCACGTCGACTTCGGCGCCAGGCTCCACGCTCACATCCTTACCCTTTGGATCTTTAAAAACATTTTCGACCCGAATCTCACGGTACAAATCATCAGCTCCTTCAATGGCAATCTGGGCCTTTTCCGGCTCACGAGGATCTATCGGAGGGATAATTTTTTCTACAACTCCGGCAAGCGTGACGGTCGCTTTTTCGTCGGAGGAATCCTCTTCCTTTTTTTTCTTAGGCCTATCGTCCATCGGCGTTCCTCCGCCGAGCTACGAGGGATGAGACATCTCGAGCCCGGAAATATGCGGTGAACCACGACCGTATCATAATCCTAGATGCAGCGCCAAACATGGCCGTGCCTGGGATTTGCGGCGGCAACGGATGCGCCAGCAATTCTAGAACCCGGGAACGCCAGTGGCGGCAGGGCGAATCTCCGTCCCCTCGGATGCGCGACTGAGCCGAAAACGCTCTAGCGCGCCCTGACCGAGCGACATCAGCCCCGTATAAAGGTAGCCCCATACGAAAAGCACCAGGAAGGGAATGGTGACGTAATTCTCGTTTTGGACGGCATAAACAATCGTCGCCACGAAATACAATCCCAGGATCACTTCCGCGTAAGGCACCCATCCCACGCGATTGCGATATCTACGCTTAAGCGGCACGCCGCGCTCCTGGCCTTCAATGCGATATTTCGGGGTGCGCACAAATTCCGATTGCTTGCCGACGAGGGCTTCAATAACGGCTACTGCGTTGCGCACCGAAAGCCCGATTCCGATCGCCATCACGAACGGCAGATAGAAAATTGCGCGCCACCATGTCTTCGGATAAAGGACACGCTGCGACGCCAAATAGAAGCTCGAGATCGAACAGGTCGAAGCGAGAAACAGCGGCAAATCGATCAGGCACATCTGAAACCATCCCTGATAGAAGCGCACGATCATCGCGGGCAACAAAATTACGGAGAGCAGCACCATCAAGGGATAGCTGATGTTGGCCGTCAGATGGAAACACGCTTCCGCCTTCACGAATCCGGGTTCATCTGACTTCAAAACGCGCGGCAGAATCTTGATGGCCGTCTGGATCAGACCCTTCGCCCAGCGGGCTTGCTGCGATTTGAAGGCGTTCATTTCCACGGGCAATTCCGACGGGCAATCCACATCGGGAAGATAGAGGAAATGCCAGCCGCGAAGCTGCGCGCGGTAGGAAAGATCCGTGTCTTCCGTCAGTGTGTCGTGCTGCCATCCCCCGGAGTCTTCGATTGCAGTGCGGCGCCACACGCCGCCTGTCCCATTGAAGTTAAAAAAAGAGCCGCGGCGGTAGCGCGCACCATGCTCGATCACGAAATGCCCATCGAGCAGAATCGCCTCCGCCTCCGTGAGCGCCGAATAATTGCGATTGATGTAGCTCCAGCGCGTCTGGACCATGCCGAGCTTTGGATCCGCGAAATAGGGGACGGTGCGGGTCAAGAAATCCGCCGGAGGCAAAAAATCCGCGTCAAAAATAGCAACGAATTCACCCAGCGCTGATTCCAACCCTTCTTGGAGGGCGCCAGCCTTGTAGCCTATCCGATTCTCGCGATGGATATACGTGATTGGCACGCCGAGTTGCTGATGGCGCTCGACGCACGCGCGCGCGATTTGCTGCGTTTCGTCCGTGGAGTCATCGAGCAACTGAATGTCGAGCTTTTCGCGCGGATAATCGAACTGCGCGATAGAGTCGACAAGGCGCTCGACTACGTAGCGTTCGTTGTAGATCGGAAGCTGTATGGTAACCTTGGGCCATTCTTTCACCGGCGGCGGTGGGCCCGGCACGTTATGGCGGTAATGATAAAAATTGTAAACCAGGACGTAGCGATAGATTCCGTACCCAGCCAAGACTCCCAGCACGACGAAGTAAGGGATCATCATCAACAGGTCAAAGGAATTCGGTTGATAGATGCCGCTGAAAGTGCGATTGGTGAGTTTGCGGAGATAGTCCGTCACCGGATTCGTCGTGACCGCCATCATCATTGCCAACAGGGAATGAAAGTCCACTTCGTTTTCACCCTCGCATGAGCATTCGCGCGGAAGCCAGGGACCGACAGGCTGCGGCAACTTCGCATCGCTCGCAAACCGTCATCGCCGTTGCGGGACTCGTCTTCCTGGAAATCCTATTCGGCATTCTCTATCACTTCGGCAATCTGGAAGCTCGCGTCATCGAAACAATCGCCACCGGCCTGGGCGCCGGCATCGTTTACTTTGTGATTCTCTACGCCCTCGAACACTTACCCGACCGTCGAGCAACGCTCTGGGTGATTCTCCTCGGCGCGGTGCTGTTCCGCCTGACGCTGCTGCCGCTAGTGCCGAGTCTTTCAAGCGATCCCTATCGCTACCACTGGGACGGCCAAATTCAGCTCGCGGGGTACAACCCATATTTGGTCAAGCCCGACACCTTGAACATTGGCTCTCGCCAGACTCCGCTGGGCCATCCCTTGTCTGCGCACGATATGCCCAACATTTATCCGCCGCTCGCCGAACTCGTCTTCCGGGTCGCAGCCCGATTTTTACCTGGCAACGTTGCGTTCAAGCTCCCATTTCTTCTGGCGGACCTGTTGACCGTTTTTCTTCTCGCAACTTGCCTGCGGTCCAGCCCTCAAAGGAACTTCCGTCTCGCGATTTACGCCTGGAATCCGCTGGTGGTGGTCGAATTTGCGGGCACCGGCCACAGCGATTCTTTGGCCTTAGCCGCGCTGGTAGCGGCACTCCTAATTATACGGTCACGGATAGGGCTGTCAACGATTCTGCTTGCCGCAGCGGCTCTGCTGAAAGTCTTCCCGGCAATGCTGTTTCCGGTGTGGTTACGCCGCGCGGGTTGGCCGCGTTCGGGCGTCTCTTGGGGGGCTGGATTTGCTTCAGCGGCTTTGGCCGGATTGTGTCTTTGGCCTTATCGAGCCGCCTGGGCGCAGATTCCGTCCACTATGGCTTACTTTTCCGCGCACTGGCAAGACAACAATGCCAGCCTGTTTTCGATTCTGAAGGCTTTCAGCGGCACCGCCAATTGGGCGTCCGGAATAGGCGTCGGAATCGTTGCCGCGCTCGCCCTGTGGGCCGCCGCGCGGCGGCTCCAGCCGGAGAGGGCCGCATATCTGATTTTCGGCGCTGTCCTGCTACTCTCGCCCAATGCCTACTCGTGGTATTTTACGTGGATCATCCCGTTCGTGTGTTTCTTCCCGAACCCCGCATGGCTGTTGCTCACCATTCTGCAATTCCTGTCGTATCACACACTGGTCCGCTACGGCATCCTGGGCGAATGGAACTGGAGTCCGCTGATGGTCAGCCTGACCTATGCGCCTTTTTACGCCTGGATTCTTTGGCAGATGATTCGGTCGAAGGGAACGTCATTACGAAAATACTCGGAATCGGCGGGAGGCTCCTAATCGCCGGAATCAAGGGCCAGCAACTCGCTCAGACGTTCAAGCTGAGGGTGGTTTCAGGGATGAAGTCGGCGGTGCGATTTGCCGCGGCCGGCAGTGGCGTCTTCGAGCGGTCAACGGGCCTATACATCGTATCGCGCTCAAAAGGAACGCGGCCCGCGGCGCGAATCAGACGCTCGAGTCCGGCGCGAGTCATGTGCTGCGGAGTCGTTGCGCCCGCATCGTGGTAAATCTTCTCTTCGATCACCGTGCCGTCCATATCGTCCGCGCCAAAGCGCAACGCGATCTGCGCGATCTTCGGCGTCAGCATGATCCAGTAGGCTTTGATGTGGTCGAAATTGTCGAGCAGCAATCGCGAAATGGCGATGGTTTTCAGATCGTCGAAGCCGGTCGGCTTAGGCAAATGCGCCAATGCGGTATTGTCCGGGTGAAAGGCGAGCGGGATAAAAGTCTGGAAGCCCTTCGTGCGGTCCTGTAGCTCGCGCAGCAACAGCAGATGCTCGACGCGTTCTTCCGCCGTCTCGATATGGCCGTAGAGCATGGTCGCGTTCGAGCGCAATCCAATTTCGTGCGCGGTGCGCGCAATATCGAGCCACATGCGGCCGCTGGTCTTGTGGTCGCAAATGATTTTGCGCACGCGAGGATTGAAAATTTCCGCGCCGCCGCCCGGCAGCGAATCGACTCCCGCATCTTTCATGGCCAGTAAAGTGTCGCGCGCCGAAAGTTTTGAGATGCGCGCGTAAAAGCCCACCTCGACCATCGTAAATGCCTTCAGATGCACTTGCGGGAAGCGCTGCTTGAGGCCGCGAATCATGTCGAGGTAAAACGAGAACGGCAAATCCGGATGCAGTCCGCCGACGATGTGAAACTCCGTGGCGCCTTCGGCAACGCCCTGTCCCGCGCGCTCCCAAATTTCTTCGAGTGAATAGCTGTAAGCGCCATTCGCATCTTTGTCCCGCCCAAATGCGCATAGGCGGCAATGCGCGCCGCAAACATTCGTTGGATTGATGTGCCGGTTGATGTTGTAGTAGCAGACATCGCCATGGCGCTTCTCGCGCACATGGTTCGCCAGCCAGCCAATGGCCAGCAAGTCGCTCGATTCATAGAGCGCGAGGCCCTCGTCAGCGGAAAGGCGTTCGCCACCGAGAACTCTTTGCGCGATAGGCTCAAGCCGCTGGTCGGTGATGTGAAGTGCCGTATTCATTTCGCCATTAAGCGCTGAACGGAATCGCTAAAATCGAGTCAGCGCCGTCGCTGCGCCCCAGAACAGCAGGAACAATAAACTAATATAGCCATTCACGGCGAAAAACGCAGCATTCATTTTGCTCAGGTCGTTCGGTTTCACAAGGGAGTGTTCATAAGCAAGCAACGCGGCGACCACCGCAATGCCCGCCCATGCCGGCCACGCGAGTCCAAAGCTCCATGCCAGCCATGCCAGCAGCGCAACCATCGTGACGTGCATTACGCGAGCGATGCCCAGCGCCCGCGCCACGCCGAATTTTTTTGGAATCGAGTACAGCCCTGCCCGCTTGTCGAATTCGACGTCCTGGCACGCGTAGAGCACGTCGAATCCGCCCACCCACAGCGTCACAGCCGCGCAAAGGATCAGCATTCGCCAATCGAGCGAACCGCGCACGGCAATCCACGCCGCCGCCGGCGACATGCCGAGACAGAATCCCAGCACGAGATGCGACCACGTCGTGAACCGCTTCGTATAGGAATAGAGAAATAGAATCGCGAGCGCGACGGGCGATAGTTCCAGAGCAAGCCGGTTGAGCTGCCACGCTGCGACCACCAGTATGCCGGCCGAAACGAGCGTGAACATCCACGCAAACGCGAGCGACAATTGACCGGTTGGAAGCGCGCGATTCTGCGTTCGCGGATTCGCCTTGTCGTAACGAATGTCGGCAATGCGATTCATGGTCATCGCCGCGGAACGCGCCGCGACCATCGCGAAGACAATCCAGCCGAGTTGCCAGACAATCACTCGCGGAGCGGGCCATCCGCTGCGTCCCGCGCGCTCGGCCAGCAGCGCGCCAACGAGGGCGAAGGGCAGAGCAAAAACGGAATGCTCGAACTTGATCATTTCGAGCACTGTGCCAATTCGACCGCGAGTCATTGGGCCGTTACCATGCCCTCGTCGGAACCATTACTGATTCGCGTTTCATGCTTTTTTGTCTCCGCGCGCGCCACCCTGCCAACGGTACTGCTCCGCCTGAGGAAGGCCGAGCTGCGCAAGTACGCGATACACAAATTGCTCGACGATATCGTCAATTTGTTTCGGCGCGTAATAAAATGCCGGCATCGCGGGCATCATCACGGCGCCTGCATCGTGTACGCGCAGCATGTTTTCCAGGTGAATGCGATTGAGCGGCGTTTCGCGCAAGCAAAGTACGAGTTTGCGGCGCTCTTTCAGGCAAACGTCGGCAGCGCGCGCCAGCAAATCGTCGCTCGTCCCTGAAGCGATCGCGCCCAGCGCTCCCGCCGAACACGGAATCACCGCCATTCCATCGACGAGCGCGCTGCCCGATGCAATCGCCGCGCCCACATCGCGGTTCGGCAGATATTCGATTTTCTTCGCGTACGTGCCAGTCAGCAGCTCCGGCAGTTTCTTCGGCTCTTGCGCCACGATACTCAGTTCCGTGGCAATCAAGCGCAGGCCTGCGTCGCTGGCGACGAGGTAAACATGGCCGACGCGTGCATCGGTGTCGAGCGTGCGCAGGATTGCTCGCGCATAGACGGCGCCGCTCGCGCCCGTCACGCCAACCGTGATGACTTTGCCTTCGATGTGCGGCATCAGATATAAACCAGATGACGAGCCGAATTCTTGAGTCTAGGCAGCCGCTTCCCGCAAAGTCAAGGCGCTGAAATGCTAGAATGCTCGTTCCTTCGGGATACACCATGAATGAATCAGACATTCGCGAATTTTTGACCGCGGTAAAAAAGGGACGTCTGTCGTCCGAACAGGCAGCGACGCGCCTGAAAAACCTTCCGTTCGAGGACCTTGGCTTCGCCAAGATCGACCATCATCGCTCGCTGCGCCAGGGATATCCTGAAGTGATTTTCGCGCGCGGCAAGTCTCCCATGCAGGTCGCCGCGATTGTCCGAGGGATGCTCCGCGCGAAGTCGACGCACAACATTTTAATTACGCGTGCCGATGCGAAGACGTACCGGGCGGTGCGGAGGATCGCGCGCAGCGCAAAATTCCATGAACTCTCCGGCGCGATAACCATTCGCCGGAGCAAGACTGTCACTGGCAAAGGGCTGATTCTGGTGGTTACCGCGGGCACCAGCGATATTCCCGTCGCCCAAGAAGCTCTGATCACCGCGGAAATGCTGGGCAATCGCGTCGAGGCGCTTTATGACGTCGGAGTGGCGGGCTTGCACCGGCTGCTGAAGCACCGCAACAAGCTCAGTGCCGCGCGCGTGATTATTTGCGCCGCCGGAATGGAAGGCGCGCTTCCGAGCGTGGTCGCGGGGCTCGTCGGCGTGCCGCTGATTGCGGTGCCAACAAGCGTCGGCTACGGTGCGAGTTTTTCGGGGCTAACGGCTCTGCTTGCGATGCTCAATAGTTGCGCGTCGAACATCAGCGTGGTCAATATCGACAACGGATTCGGCGCTGCCTGCGTCGCCAGCTGTATCAATCATCTGTAGGTTCGCAATACGGCGGGAATTTCCACGGCGGCCGATGCTAACGCAGCACCGCAGTCAATGCCTGGGCGAGCGGCCCTTCTTCCTCGATGAAAACCGTACGTAAGTCGATCACCAGCCGGTCTTCCTCGATCCGCGCAATCACCGGCGTCCCATTCGCGGGCCCGCGGAGCCGTTCTTCAAGCGCGGCAGCAGAATGACGAGGGCTGGAGATTGCGATTAAGCTTGTCGGCAATTTCTGATCCGGCGTTGAACCTCCGCCGATCACCGACGCGCCTTTGCGAATTTCGAGCGCCGTGTCTTTCGGCAGTGTTACGTTCAATCGCGCCACAAACGCGCGCGCCCGCTCCTCAATTTCGTGCCCCGTCATGCGAATCATGCGCAGCGCCGGAATTTCGTCCCACGCGCCTCGCCGATAAGCGCGCAATGTCACCTCCAGTACGGCAATCGTCAATTTGTCGACGCGCAGCGCGCGAAAGAGCGGATTGCGCCGAATTCGCTCCACAATGTCCCTCGTGCCCGCGATGATGCCCGCTTGCGGGCCGCCCAGTAATTTATCACCACTGAAGGTCACAATATCCGCACCCGCAGCGAAGCTTGCGCGCGCTATAGGTTCATCGATTCCCGCACTGGAAAAATCAATCAAGCAGCCTGAACCAAGATCCTCAACCACCGGAATCCCTAACCGTTTGCCCATCTCGACCAGTTCCTCAAGACTCGGCCTTTTTGTGAAACCCACAATGCGGAAATTCGACGGATGCACGCGAAGAAGCAGGCGCGTTCGCTCGTTCACGGCGCGCTCGTAATCCCCGATGCGTGTTCGATTCGTCGTGCCGACCTCGCGCAGCTCGACGCCGCTCTGCGTCATGATGTCGGGGATGCGGAAGCCGTCGCCAATTTCAATCAGCTCGCCGCGCGATACGATCACTTCAGCGCCTTTGGCGAGCGTGTTCAGAACCAGGAAAACCGCCGCAGCATTGTTGTTCACAATGATTGCGGCTTCCGCGCCCAGAAGCTCGGCCAGCAACTTGTTCGTGTGAGTGTCGCGCTTGCCCCGCGCGCCCTCAGCGAGGTCATACTCCAGGTTGCAATAGCGCGTGGCCATTGCGGCAAGATGCTCGGCCGCCGATTTCCCGATTGGCGCGCGGCCAAGGTTCGTGTGCAAAACCACGCCGGTGGCATTGATCACAGTTCGCAGCGACGGCGCCAGTCCCTCTTCGATCCGGGCTGCAATTTGCCTTTCGACATCCGCAACGTTGATGGACGTTGTTTCGACGGCCGCCCGTTCGCGCAAATCGACCAGCACGCGGCGCGTAATCTCAAGCGTGAATTCGCGGCCAGCCAGCCGGCTCAATTCAGCGATCTTTGGCCGGTTCAGCAGTTCGTCGACAGAAGGAATTTGGCGCAGCACCGCCGAACGCTGGTCACGCACTTTCACCCCGTGCTCCGGAGAAGAGGCCATATTTCAGTCATTTCAACATACGCACCGCTGGGAAGCAACCCGGCCGTGCTCTTATACCCCTTGCGACACGAGCTTTTAAGCAAGTATTGACGCTCCTTTGAAATTAACTTTACGATAGTAAAGAGTGTCCCCCTTTCGTTTGGATTTCGCGTCGATTGCAAAGCCATGGCTACCACACCAGAAGAAGATCTCGTTCAACTCGAAAAGGACATTCGCACTCTGAAGATCGAGTACGAACAGTTCTTCGGCGGCGGCCGCAAGCGCCCCCCGGCGGATACGCAATGGCGCGTTGAATCGCTCATTAAGCGCTACAGCGACCGCGGCGCTCAAATGAGCTATTCGCAACGGTTCCGTTACACCAACATCGCGCAAACGTTCGCGAAGTATTGCGAAATTTGGCGCAAGAAGATCAAAGAACGGGAAGAGGGCACCACGCATCGCCATTTTGGAGCTGCCGCCAAAGCGATCGAAGCGCAGCGCGCCTCCGCAGTAGGCGTCCCAGAACCCAAGGGCGCCTCGAAAAGTGAACGTGCGCCGGCATTCGCAATGTCTTTTACCGATCCGGATCATGAAGCAAAGAAAATCGAGCAGCTCTACCAAAAACTCGTCGAAGTCCGCACCGCCACGGGCGAAAAAGGCGGAACACCGAGCTTCGAGGATTTCGGGAAATTTGTGCGGCAGAAAACCCGAGAACTGAAGGGCAAGCAACGGGCCGTGCAAGTCGAATATACCGTTAGTGTGGAAGACGGCCGCGTAAAATTGAAGGCCCGCGTCAGCGGCTGACCTTATTCACCTTCCTCTTTTCCATTCGCGCGCAACCGCATACACTGGTGTGCCTTTTTTAGAGTGGAGGAACGTGTGGCAATCGAGCGGGCTCTGATCAGCGTGTTCGACAAGACCGGCGTCGTCGAATTTGCGCGCCGGCTTTCGAGTTTGAAGATCGAAATTGTGTCCACGGGCGGAACGGCGCGTCTCTTGCGCGAAGCGGGCGTCGCCGTGCGCGATGTGTCAGAACTGACGGGCTGGCCTGAAATGCTCGGCGGCCGCGTAAAAACGCTTCATCCTAAGGTTCACGGCGGCATTCTATTCCGCCGGAGCAGCGCGGATGATCGTAAACAAACGGAGCAACACTCGATTTCGCCGATTGATATGGTTGTCGTCAATCTCTATCCGTTTTCCGCGACGGCGAACAAGACTGGCGTCACTGCGGAAGAGTTGATCGAGAACATCGACATCGGCGGACCCACCATGATTCGCTCCGCCGCCAAGAATTTCGAAAGCGTTGCCGTTGTCACGGACTCAACCGACTATCCTCGCGTGCTTGAAGAATTGGCAGCCGCGCGCGAAATCGGTCTTGCGACGCGCCTCGACCTGGCGCGCAAGGCCTTTGCGCTTACAGCGCGCTATGACGGCGAAATTGCAACTCAGCTGGAACGTCTGACCGCTGATCGCGAACTGCATTTAGCTTCATCGCCCGAACTTTTGCCATTTCGTTTGCACTATGCTTTCGAGCGCCAACAAGGCATGCGGTACGGCGAGAATCCGCATCAGCAAGCGGCGCTCTATGTGCCCGCAGGGCGGCCGTACGCAGGATTTGCTGCTGCTCAGCAGCTTCAGGGAAAAGAGCTGTCCTATAACAATCTGGTTGATCTTGACGCCGCGTGGTCGCTCGCCCGGGAGTTTTCCTCTCCGGCGGCCCTCATCATCAAGCACAACAATCCTTGCGGCGCGGCGGAACACAGCAATCTTGCGGAAGCATACCGGCGGGCGCTGGCCTGCGACCCTGTTTCCGCCTTCGGCAGCGTGATCGCGTTCAACCGTCCTCTCGATGTGGAAACCGCCGAAGAAGTGGCAAAGCTCTTTACCGAATGCATCGTCGCGCCAAGTTACGACCAGGGAGCGCGGGAAAAACTTGCCGCAAAGAAAAATCTGCGCCTGCTGGAGATGCCCGTCGAAGAATCGCCCGTAGAACTCGAACTCAAGCGCATCGACGGCGCTGTACTGGTTCAAGAGCCCGACAATCGCACCCTGAACGAATCGGAGCTAAAGATCGTCACCGAGCGCGCTCCAAGCCAAGCGGAGCGCCATACCATGCGATTCGCGTGGAAGGTTTGCAAGCATGTAAAGTCCAACGCGATTGTTTTTGCGCGCGACGGCCAGACGCTGGGAGTCGGCGCAGGCCAGATGAGTCGCGTGGACTCCGTCAAGATTGCGGTTATGAAAGCACAGATGCCCCTCGCCGGAAGCGTTGCCGCATCCGATGCTTTTTTCCCATTTTCTGACGGTGTGGAAGAAGCTGCAAAGGCAGGCGCGACGGCCGTGATTCAGCCCGGCGGTTCCGTTCGTGACCCGGAAGTCATCGCCGCGGCCAATCGTCTGGGCCTCGCCATGGTTTTCACAGGCATCCGGCATTTCCGCCACTGACCTAAATCTGCTACTTGGCATCCAATTCAAATAGGTATCGCACAAATGGCAACAATTCGAGGGGGAAGGCTTTGACCCTCGCTGCGGCCTAGACCATAATGAAAGAGGTATCCTGGAGCCGGCATGAAGATGCAACGGATCGGCACAATTCTCGCCATCGCATTCTGCGCAACAGGCGCGGCCGCGCAAACAGGAGCGCCAGCGCCGCAAGCGCCGAAGTCTGCCGATGCCTCTTTATATTCCCAGATGGATCAGTCGAAGCGTGCGGAAGCCTATACCGATTTCATGTTGGGACACCTGGCGGAGCAGCAGTTTGACGAAACCGGCAAATCCGAACTGGCCAGCCAGGCCATCGAGTATTATCAGAAGGCGCACGCGCTCGATTCTGACGCGGCCATCACGGAACGCCTTGCCGAAGTCTATGCCGCCTCTCAGCGCACCGACGAAGCGATTCGCCAGGCGAAGTCCGCCCTCGAGCAGGATCCAGATAATCTCGCGGCGCATCGCCTGCTCGCGCGCATTTACATCCACAACCTGGGCGATATGAGCCCTGACAACGCCCAGAAGGAAACCATTTCACTCGCGGTCGACCAGTTGAAAGCTGTTCAACGGCTCGATCCCACCGACATGGAATCGCAGCTTTGGCTTGCCCATCTTTACGGGTTCCAAAATAAACCGCAACAAACCGAACAAGTGCTTCGCGGAATCTTGAGTCATTCAGCGGATAATGAAGGCGCACTGGAGCAACTCAGCCAGCTTTACTTGGACGAAGGCCGGTCGCAGGACGCAATTTCCGTGCTAAAAAGTGCCGCCAGAGGTTCGAACAGCGCCGCGCTGTACGATCTTCTGGGCACTGCCTACGCCAAGTCGAATAATTTCTCTGGAGCGGAAGAGGCGTTCCAGCGCGCAATCACTCTCGAACCCGATGACGCCAGTCATCACAAAGGTCTGGCGCAGGCCCTGCTCTCCGATCACAAATACGAGCAGGCTCTTAGCCAGTACGAGCGCTTGACGAAAATTGAGCCCGACAATCCGGAAAACTATTTGCGCATGTCGCAGATTTACCGCCACCTCAATCAGCTCGATAAATCCGAAAGCAATTTGATGCAAGCGAAGAAGTACGCGCCCGGAAGTTTGGAAGTGCTGTACAACGAAGCGCTGCTTTACGAAGCGCAAGCGCGCTACAAAGACGCCATACAGGTTCTCTCCGACGCCATCGCGGGCGTGAAGGCGCAGCAGCAAGAGGGCCAGCCGGCTCCGAACGCACTGACGATCCTTTATGAGCAGCTGGGCATGGCTTATAGGCAAAGCGGAGATTTTTCTTCCGCCGAACGTTCCTTCGAAGACATGCAGCAGCTCGGTCCAGCCTCGCAAAAGCGAGGCGAGCTGCTGTTGATTGATACCTACCGTACTAGCGGTGATATCAAGCGTGCGATCGCCGAAGCGGAAAAGGCCCGTACGGCCGATCCCGCCGATCAGAGCCTGACAGTAACGTACGCGATGCTTCTTGGCGACAATGGCCAGACGGACGACGCCACGAAAGTGCTGCGCGGACTACTTCACGGAAATCAGGCTGACCGCGAGACGTATCTCGACGTTGCGCAGATCGAGGAGCGCGGCAAACGCTACGTGGATGCCCAAACCGATGCGAACAAGGCATTGGGTATGTCTCAGGATGATTCCGACAAGGAGACAGTTTGGTTTCTCTTGGGTTCGATCTATGACGGGCAGAAGGAATACGACCAAGCCGAGCAAATGTTTCGCAAAGCCCTGGCCATTAATCCCCACGATGCCATGGTACTGAACTATTATGGCTACATGCTTGCCGATCGAGACATTCGCCTGGGCGAAGCAATTACGATGATTCACAGCGCTGTGGTCGAGGATCCCACCAACGGCGCATACCTCGACAGTCTCGGCTGGGCTTACTACAAGCAAGGCAGTCTCGCCGAAGCCCAGCAATATCTGCAACAGGCCGTCTCTCACAGCGCCAACGATCCTACTGTCCTCGGCCATCTGGGAGAAGTCTATGCAAAGCTCGGTCAAACAGATCGCGCGGAACAAACCTGGGAGAAAGCTTTGGTTTACTGGCACAAGGCTCTTCCCGCCGACTATGAAGCGGAAAAAGTCGCTGATCTCGAGACCAAACTGAAAAACCTGAAACGCCACCGCGTCGCCGAGAAATCCGTCGGCGGCGAACCCAAACCGTAATATTCTCTGCGAATGAAGCGATCCGTCCGTCTCCCGGCTTTCGCGAAAGTAAATTTGTGCCTTCACGTCGTTGGACAGTTTCCCAACGGCTATCACGAACTGCGCACAATTTTCCAGTCGATTTCTCTTCACGATACTTTGGAACTGAAATTATCCGCCAGAAAAGAAATCAGTCTTGAGATTGTCGATTCTTCACTCCCCGCCGATTCCTCGAATCTGGTCTGGCGCGCCATCGATGCCTTGCGCCACGAACTTGGTCTTCGCCATGGAGTCCACGCGAAGCTCACGAAGGTGATCCCTGTTGCTCGCGGCCTTGGCGGCGGCTCCAGCGACGCAGCCGCGGCTCTGATCGGTTTGCTGCGCCTCACGCACCGTCAGCTTCCGCTCGCACGGCTCATGGAAATTGCCGCAGTCTTGGGCGCTGACGTGCCGTTTTTCCTCTTTGGAGGTCGCGCTCTGGGCGTCAATCGTGGCGATGAGATCTATCCTCTTCCCGACGTGCACCGCAGAACCATTCTTGTGGTTTCTCCGGGCGACATTGGTGTCAGCACGCGCGACGCCTATGCTTGGCTCGACCCCCGTTCAACTAAGCCTCTTCAATTGACAAAGACGGACGCGACCCATAGAATATGGGGTTTCTGTGCTCTGTGCTGGAGCCGGCAGGATGGCGGTCTCTCAAATGACTTCGAGGCCGTCGTTTTTAGCCGTCACCCCCGTTTAGCTCGAATCAAACGGGCTTTGCTTCAGGGAGGAGCTGCGGAAGCCGCGCTGGCGGGTAGCGGGTCGGCGGTGTTCGGAGTCTTCCGAAACCCAGCGCAGGCGCGCCGAGTCGCTCAAGAGTTTCCGAAAGAACAGGTTTTCGTAGCGAGAACCCTCTCTAGGGAAGACTACCGCAGGGCTATGCTCCAGCGGGTAATTGTCTGACAGGTTCGTTTAAAAGGGTCCGACTCATAGACCGTCGAAGAGGACTGCGTTGGCTGACGACAAGTTCAAAATTTTCAGCGGCAGCGCTAACCCCGCGCTCTGCGAGGCTATCTGCCATTATCTGGGCGTGCCGCGCGGCCGCGCCGAACGCGGCCAATTCAGCGACGGCGAATCTCGTTTTCAAATTCTCGAAAACGTGCGCGGCGCTGATGTTTTTGTCGTCCAAGCCTGCTGCCACCCTGTCGATTTTCATCTGATGGAGCTTTTGCTGATGGTCGATGCGTTCAAGCGCGCCTCGGCCTGGCGCGTTACAGCCGTGATTCCCTATTACGCGTACGCTCGCCAGGACCGCAAAGACCGCCCGCGCGTACCGATTTCGGCGAAACTCGTAGCCGACCTGCTTGAGACGGCCGGTGCCAGCCGAGCGCTAACACTCGATCTTCACGCGCCGCAGATTCAGGGCTATTTCAATGTGCCCGTAGATCACCTATTCGCCGCGCCGGTTCTAGTCGAGTATTTTCAGAAGCGTGGACTTCACGCAATAACGGTTGTTTCGCCGGACGCGGGTGGCGTGGAACGCGCCCGCTTCTTCGCCAAAAAAATGGACGCTCCGTTGGCGATCGTCGACAAGCGCCGCATCGACGTGAATGTCAGCGAAGTGATGAATATCGTTGGCGATGTCAAGGGACGTCCCGCGCTCGTGATTGACGACATTATCGACACGGCCGGCACGCTCGTCAAAACGGCCGAAGCTCTGCTGAAGGAAGGCGCCACGGAAGTTTATGCAGGGTGTACGCATGCGATTCTTTCCGGGCCTGCGGTCGATCGCATTTGCAAGTCGCCGATAAAAGAAGTCATCGTCACGGATTCGGTGCCGCTGTCGCCGGAAGCGAAAAAAGTGCCCAAGATTAAAGTGTTGAGCGTCGCCGAACTTCTGGCGCGCGGAATTCGTTCGATTCACGAAGAAACTTCAATTAGCGAGCTGTTCATTTAGGACGGCGAAGGGAAGGAAAGTATGGAAGCCTTTGTTGTGGAAGCCACGCCGCGCGAAGAACGCGGCAAGGGTGTCGCCCGGCGGATTCGCCGCACGGGCCTCGTCCCCGCCGTTCTCTATGGCGGCAAGAATAAACCTGTCCCGATGACCGTCAACGCCCGGCAAGTAGCGCGCATTCTGCGTTCGGAAACGGGCCATAACACGATCTTCAGCGTTAAGGTTGCAGGTACCAAAGAAGAAAAAGCCATGGTGAAGGACTGGCAAGTCGATCCCGTCAGCGGCGCGTTGCTGCACGTTGATTTGCTGCGCATTGCGATGGACGTGCGAATGCGCGTCCGCGTTCCGGTGCACGTTTTCGGCGAGCCCGAGGGCGTTAAGCTCCAGGGCGGCGTCTTCGAAATGGTCACGCGCGAAGTGGAGCTCGAATGCTTACCCGCCGATATTCCGGAGGAATTCAAAGTCGATATCAGCGGCCTGACCATCGGTAAGCAGCTCCGCGCGGCCGATCTGCCGTTGGATCCGGAGAAAGTGAAACTGGTGACTGACCCGCAGCGTGTTCTGGCGCACGTCGTTATTCTGAAGAAGGAAGAAGAAGTGGCGCCAGCCGAAGCCGTGGCGGCCACCGAGGCAGTTGCAGCCGAGCCCGAAGTTATCAAGAAGGGCAAGAAGGAAGCGGAGGAAGGCGAAGAGGGTGCCGAACCCGAAAAGGCCGAGAAGAAGGGAAAAGAGAAGGAGAAATAGCAACCCCAAGTCGTAAAGCCGCACCATGGTTTGGCGTCTTGGCAACATTTCGACTGACGCAGCAAGTGGGGACGCGCGGATGCGAATCATCGTGGGTCTGGGCAATCCCGGCCGCGAATATGCCTGGACACCGCACAATCTTGGTTTCCAGGTGATGGATCGTCTGGCGGATCGCTTTGCGATCCGCATCACGCGTCCGGAAGCGCAGTCTATGATTGGCGTGGGCCGGATAGCCGGGAACGACGTGGTGCTTGCAAAGCCGCAGACGTTTATGAACTTGAGCGGCCACGCTGTCGCGGATTTAATCGCGCGATATGAAGCTGATCCCGCGGAAACAATTGTCGCCAGCGACGAAGCCGCCCTGCCGTGGGGAATGATTCGTATTCGCGAGCGGGGCAGCGCAGGCAGCCACAACGGGTTGAAGTCTGTCATTGGCGCCCTGGCGACGGATGAATTTTTACGCGTGCGGATGGGCATCAAACCGGATTATCCGGTACCCGATTTGGCGGCCTACGTCCTGGCTCCGATGGGCAAAGGCGCGCGAAAGATAGCGGATGCGATGGTTGTCGAAGCAGCAGATGCCGTGGAAATGATTCTGGCGGAAGGCGCGGGGCGCGCAATGACGCACTTCAACCGGCGCGCCACACCGCCAGAAGAAGCCGGCGAATAGAATTTCTGAGTTGCAGTAGTTGCACAGGGAAAAGGGGAAACATGGAAGAACGATTGTATGACCTGATCTTCATCTGCCGGCCGGACACGCCGGAGGCAGAAATTGACAAACTGATTGCCACACTGACGCACGCAGTCGAAGAAAAGCAATCGAAAGTCGAGAAAGTGGAGAAATGGGGCACGCGCCGGTTGGCCTATCGCGTCAAGAAACTGCGCGAGGGCTTCTATGTTTACATGGTGCTCCGCTCCAGCCATGGCGAGCTTTTCAAGGAACTCGAGCGCCGCTTGCGCGTTACCGACTCGGTTGTCAAGTATCTGACTGTGCGCCTGGACGAAGAGATCAAACGTCAGGAGAAATTATCCAAACGCCGCGAGAAACGCAACGCACGGCGACCCCGTAGAACCGCACCTGCCGCACCCGGCGCCGAACAGGCCGCGACGGCGGCTGGATAGGGAGAAAACTAAATGGCCGACGAGACACACGCACCCCAGCAGCACGCACCGTTTCACCATTCTTCATCGCATTCGGGTGGCAGACCGCCGGGTGCAGGTGGTGGCCCGGCAGGTAGCAGACCTCCAGGACCGCGCCGCGGAAAGCGCAACTACGTTCGCAAAAAGAAAGTCTGCCGCTTCTGCGTCGACAAGGTGGATCTGATCGATTACAAGAAACCCGAGATTCTTCAGTCGTTCGTGCAGGAGCGCGGCAAGATTCTCCCGCGGCGAATGACCGGAACTTGTGCGCGCCATCAGCGCTGGCTGACGGTTGCGATCAAGCGCGCACAGAATATCGCCCTGTTACCATTCGCGTCGGAACTGTAAAGCGCGGGACAACACTTGACCCGCGCGGCCATAGCGTCGCGCGGAACGAATTTCGAGGATAAAAAGCCATGGAAATCATCTTGCAGGAAGACGTCGACAAACTGGGCAATCGAGGCGAAATCGTGACGGTCGCGGAAGGCTACGCGCGCAATTATTTGCTCCCGCAGAAGCTCGCCATCGCCGCAAATCCGTCTAATATGCGCCGTCTGGAAAAAATGCGCGCCGCATTTTCCAAGAAGGAAGCCACCGAGCGCGAAGGCGCTCAGAAACAGTCCGAGTTGCTCTCGGCTGTAGCTCTGAAGCTTTCCCGGAAAGCTGGCGAGAATGATCAGCTTTTTGGCTCGGTCACTTCAGCCGACATTGCGGATGCGCTGGCCGCGCAGGGGTACACCATCGACAAACGCAAAATCCAGCTCAACGATGCGATTAAGACCGTCGGCGAATATCCCGTCGCCATCAAGCTCTACCGCGACGTGATTGCCACGGTGAACCTCACTGTCGAACGCGAAGCCTAGGGGACCTTACTGTTTTTTTCGCGGAGCCGGACACTAGTCTTCCTGCGCCATTTTTCATTTTGCTTCGGATACTGCATCGTTCGTTCTTTTACACAGCCTGCTGTGAATTCCACAGCCGCGACACGTTGACTTCACTGCCCGAGCCGAACAGAATACCTCCCGCTAACCTGAACACGACATTCCGATTCCCGAAACTTCATGGCGGAAGGCGAAAAGCCCTTGCGGTAACGCACGCCGTAGGCGAAAATAAAGCGAATTAAATGGCCCAAGATACGACTCTCGAACGTCCTCTCCCTTACAGCGCTGGCGCGGAGCGCAGCGTCCTCGGCGCTGTCCTCCTCGACAATCATTCCCTGAACATTGCCGTTGAGAAAATAAAAGGCAATGACTTTTTCCTTGACCAGCACCGTCGGATTTTCGAGCGCATCGTTGAACTTGCGGAGGCGCAGCAAGCCATCGATCTGATCACGCTCAGCGAATGCCTGGATCGTCATGGCGAACTCGAATCCGCCGGAGGTCCGGCATACCTTTCGCAATTGATGGACGGACTGCCGCGCGCCACCAACGTTGAGCACTATGTCCGCATCGTCAAGGAAAAATCCGTCCTCCGCCACCTGATTCGTACCGCCGAAGTGATCATGCAGCGCGCCCTCGACGCCGAAGATGACGCCGACGCGATTCTCGACAAAGCCGAGTCCGATATTTTCCAGGTTGCCGAAGAACGCGTCCGCGCCGGACTGATTGGCGTCAAGGACCTCATTAAGGATAATTACTCCCGGCTCGAAAAAATGATGGAAGAGGGGCGCCGCCTCACAGGCGTCCCTACAGGATATCTGAATCTCGACAACGACACAGCCGGCCTGCAGCCGGGCGAACTGATTATTCTCGCTGCGCGGCCGTCGATGGGGAAAACGTCGCTGGCGTTGAACATCGCTGAAAATGTCGCGCTCAGCGGCGAACCGCGCGCCGTCGCCATCTTCAGTCTTGAAATGTCGAAAGAGTCCCTGCTGATGCGCTTACTGGCTTCGCAAGGCCGCGTCGACGCTCACAAGTTTCGCACCGGCCATCTGGGCCATGAAGACTGGGCGAAAATCGGGCACGCTCTCGCGCGCCTCGGCGATGCTCCGCTCTGGATTGACGATTCCGCTTCATCGACCGTGATGGAGATGGGCGCGAAAGCGCGGCGCCTGAAGCGCGACAAGGGCCTCGACCTTGTGATCGTTGACTATCTGCAACTGGTCGCCGCGCGCGGCCGCTTCGGCAATCGCAATGAAGAAGTATCGAGCATTTCCCGTTCCCTCAAGGGTCTCGCCAAGGAATTAAAAGTTCCCGTGCTCGTCCTCAGTCAGTTGACTCGTGCGCCCGAGCGCGAAGATCGCAAGCCACAATTGGCCGACCTCCGGGAATCGGGAGCCATCGAGCAGGACGCGGACGTTGTTCTCTTTATTCACCGCCCGGGTTTCTACAAGACCGATCTTCCCGACGAGGAACGCGCCAAGTCTGAACTTATCATCGCCAAGCAGCGCAACGGCCCGACCGGGAGCCTTGATTTCGTCTTCATCAACCGCCACACGCGTTTCGAACAGGCCGCGCCAGATTCGTTCGGCTCGGTGCCCGAATAGCCGGCTCCGGCTTCTGCAGAACTCCCAGTACAGCGTCCCTTGTTGTGTTTTCTCTGCAACGCCGTGTGGCTCTTAACCCGCGCTCGTTTTGTGGCTGCTCGTCAAAGCAAATTGAGCCGCTGCCCGTTACCGCGCTAAGCGCATTGCGCAAAGTGACTTCCGGGCGTTTCGCAGAGATTCGTCGATCTTCGATCCCGTGGCACGCCTCGTGCTCCATTTGAGTTGGTGTTTACTAGAAGCGGGGCAGGTGAGGGAATTCAGGTTACGGCTCTGCGCGCGGCGAGGTACGCTCTTGGTTTACGCATAAGCACATCAAAAATGAGCTGCGGAATCCAATTCGAAGGGCGTCCTGTCTGGGCTGAGGTTTCTCTCTCCGCAATCACCCACAATCTGCGTCTGATCCGCCGCAAGATCGGCGCCAAACGCAAGATCCTCGCCGTCGTCAAAGCGAATGCCTATGGCCTCGGCGCGGTCGAAGTCAGCAAACATCTCGCGCGTTTGGGAGTCCAGGCTTTTGGCGTGACCTGTTCCGCCGAAGGCGTCGAGTTGCGCAAAGCAGGAATTCGCAAGCCGATTCTGCTCCTCACCGGTTTTTGGCCCGGCGAAGAAAAACGCATTCTCGAATTCAACCTGACGCCGACGATTGCCCGCGTCGATCAGATCCGTGCCCTCGAACGCGCTGTGGCGAAATCGCGCGTTCGTAAATCCCGCCGGAAATTCGCCTTTCATCTCAAAATCGATAGCGGCATGAATCGTTTGGGAATTTCTCCCGGAGAAATCGGTGCATTTATCCGCGAATATGCCGCATGCACGCATCTTGAACTCGGCGGCGTATTCACGCATTTCGCTTCCTCTGACGATTTTCGCACCACGCAAAACGAGCAGCAGGAGAAAGTCTTCAGCGAGGCCTTGTCGCAATTGCGTGAAGCGGGAATTTCGCCCGGCACGATCCACATGGCGAATAGCGGAGCCATCTGCGCGCGTGAGTCCACATGGTCGGATATGGTGCGCCCCGGCGCCGTTCTCTACGGTTATCACCAAGGCTTTGAGCCGCCCGAGGTGGCGACCAACGTCAAAAAGGATATGCAGCTCAAACCGTGTCTCAGCCTCCGCGCGCGCATTATTTCTCTGCGCGAAGTCGCCGTTGGCGAGCCCGTAGGCTATAGCGCCAAATTTGTCGCTGAACGTCCTTCGCGCATTGCCGTCATTGCCGCGGGGTACGCTGATGGAATCGTGCGCCAACGCAGCAATCGCGGCTGTGTAATCGTCAGAGAGCACCTCACACCTCTTGTCGGTACAATTTCGATGGATCTTTCCATGGTGGATGTCACGGACGTTCCCGGCGCCTCGGTCGGCGATATTGCTACCATCTACGGAGATGATGGCGACGTCGCGATTCACGCCGACCAAATCGCGCGCCAAATCGGTACTGTTACCTCCGATTTGCTCTGCGCGCTTGGACGCCGCGTTCCTCGCTTCTACATTCGCTGAATCGTTTCCTGCAGTACGAGCCCGGTGATATACTCATCCAAGTTACCCATAGATTTATTTTTTCATTCATACCGGTTGTAGGGGAAGAACCTTAATAGCGCCGGACAGCATTCTGTAAGCGCATGGATGTATTTTTCAGGAACTCATATCTAATTTTTTATAAAAAGGGGCCACGATGACGCGCACTTTTAACTCATCGAATCGTTCCGCTGTTCCCAGCAACCCGGAAAATCTCCCCGAGAAGCGAATATCGTTTTCCAGACCGGACACTGGTGGTGTTGGCGGTTTCTGGGATATGTTCGCGATTCGGTTAATCTTCACCGTAGTCTGCGTCGCCGCCGGGTACCACTTCCGTCCATTTAGCTTGTCGCATCTTCTGGGCGCGATTGCCGGATTTGTTTTCGCATTCGCCGTCATTCTTTTCGAGGTTCGCCTGCGCCGCGCGAGTCTCCGCCGGTTAATCGGTGCGGTGATCGGCTCGATCCTCGGAATCTTGGGCGCCTACCTTACCACTCTTGTGCTGGTCCACACGTCGATGCCGGAGAGCACCCGCTCATTCATCAGCCTCGCTGTGTTTCTGGTGATGGCGTATATCGGCCTGATCGTAGGCGCAAATAAAGGAGACATGCTCAACCTGCAGGCCCTTGGCGGCCTTTTTGGCACGGAGCGCGGCTCCCGCCAAATTTACAAAGTTCTCGACACCAGCGTCATCATCGACGGCCGCGTTGTCGACGTCGCCGAGGCCCACTTCATCGACGGCACAATCATCATCCCGCAATTCGTCCTGCGCGAACTCCAAATGGTCGCTGACTCCGCTGATCCGCTGCGCCGCCAGCGTGGCCGTCGCGGTCTGGAAGTTTTGCAGCGTATCCAGAAAATGCACCACCTGGATGTCCAGATCGCCGAGGACGATTTTCAAAACATCGCCGAAGTGGACCTGAAGCTCATTGAACTCGCCAAGCGCTATGACGCGAAAATCATCACCAACGATTTCAATCTCAACAAAGTCGCCACTCTGCAAGGCATAGAAATTCTCAACGTCAACCAACTCGCCAATGCCCTCAAGCCCGTTGTGCTGCCTGGCGAAACGATGCGCGTCTTCATCCTCCGCGAGGGTAAGGAATACAATCAGGGAGTTGCGTATCTCGACGACGGCACGATGGTCGTCGTCGATGGCGCGCGCAAAATGATCAACAAGACCATCGACATCTCCGTCACCTCGGTTCACCAGACCACCGCCGGTAAAATGATCTTTGGACGTTACGATGAGCGTGGTGAGCAAAATTCTGCTCGCACGACGCAACCGTTGCCCAGTTCCGCTGCCGAACAGGCTGCGTTTCGCTCGTCCGCGCCTGAACTGCGTTCCTCTGATCCTGGCGCGCCTGCGGAACGCGACCGTCCTTCCCGTCCGCTCACGCCGGAAACAGGCCGCACCTGAGAACCAGCAACAAACAGTTACATGTACTCGGCGTCCTCTGCGTCTCTGCGGTGGGAACAGACGGTACTTCCGTCCGGCGCGCTCTTGTGGGTTAGGTTTCCGCTGGTCTGTATCTGCCGCTCCGAATGCGATAGACTACGTCTCCCGAATGAACCGAATCGCCGCCATCCTTCCCGCCGCCGGACTCGGCACCCGTATGGGCTCCGAGGTCCCCAAGCAATTCCTCGAACTCGATGGCGTGCCGATTGTCGTGTTCACCCTTCGGCGTTTATCGCAGTGCGCGGCCATCTCAGAATTTTTAATCGCCACGCGTCCCGACGAAGTTCAGGCTCTGGAACAGCGCTTGTCAAAAGAAAGCCTCGGCCGTCCAGTTTGCGTTGTGAAGGGCGGTGAGACTCGCCAGCAATCTGTAGCTAACGCCTTGGCGAAAATTTCAGCCGATACGGACCTGGTTCTTGTCCACGATGCGGTGCGGCCTTTCATCACGCGCGGTCAAGTTGATCGCGTCATTGCCGAAGCGCGCACGCGCGGTGCCGCGATTCTCGGCGTTCCGGCAATCGACACGGTCAAGGAAGTTCGCCGCGCCACGCTTCCCGAGGACGTTGCGCTAATTTCCGCCACGATTCCGCGCGAACGGATTGTTCTGGCGCAGACGCCGCAGGCCTTCCAGGTCGCCGTGCTGAAAGAAGCCTTCGCCCGAGCAGATCAGGACGGTTTCACGGCGTCCGACGAAGCGGCTCTCGTCGAACGAACGGGGCGCGATGTCTATGTCGTCCACGGCTCCGAACGCAACATCAAAATCACTCGTCCCGCCGACATGGAACTCGCGCGTTTCTACCTCGACCAGGAGCGTCATCACAAATAATCATGTTTGAGAAATTCAACGAAGAGGCGCGACGGTGCATCTTCATGGCTCGTCTCGCCGCCATCACCGAAAAATCCAAAAATATCGGTCTGCCGCATCTTCTCGCGGGCATTCGCAAGGAGACCCCGGCGATATTCCGAAATGTCAATTGGGCGAAGCTGCCCTTAAAGCTGGCTAGGCTCTCGCCCGAGAGCCTTCACGCAGCGAGCCAGGCGACGGGCGAGATTCCCCTTGATGCCAGGGCAAAACGCGTCCTCGCTGCGGCTCCGGAACTCGCCAAGAAACTCCATGCTGACCAAATCACGCCCACGCACCTTCTTGCGGCGATCCTTGCCTCTGATGCGAAACTCCGCAAACAATTCCAAAAGGCAGGCATGACGCAAACTTCAACAAAGAGCACTCCCACGCAACGCACTCAGGTCGCCGAACGCCCGCACATTGCGCGTTCTGGAATCGGCTACGATCTTCATCGTCTGGCCGTCAACCGCAAATTAATGATCGGGGGCATCGAAGTCCCTTTTGAAAAAGGTTCCGTAGGCCATTCCGACGGCGACGTTCTGGGTCATGCCATTTGTGACGCCTTGCTCGGCGCCGCAGGTCTGGGCGATATCGGCACCCATTTCCCGGACAGCGACCCCAAGTGGCGCGGCGTTTCGAGTCTTGTTTTTCTTCGCCAGGTTCGTCAGTACCTCGGACGCAAGAATTGGAAAATCCACCACATCGACGCCATCGTGGTCGCGGAACGCCCCAAGCTCGGCCCCCATTTTCCCGCCATGCGCGCAACGCTCGCGAAGGCTCTCGGCATCACCGCCGAGCAAATCAATTTGAAGGCCAAGACGCATGAAGGCCTCGGCGAAATCGGCCGCGGCGAAGCCCTCGCTGCTCACGTCATCGCCACCATCGAAACCTAAAGAGTCGCTTGGGAGAAATGCATTTAATGAACCACCTGGCGGGATTTCATGCTGTTGAAGAGGCGCTCGTTGCCGGGCATCCGCTCGATCGCATACTTGTGGCTCGCGGACAGCACGGTGGCCGCATACAGAAAATTCTCGAACTCGCGCGCTCGCGCGGCGTTCCAGTGCGTTTCGAGGATCGCATTCAGCTCGATCGCGCCGCGGCCGCCGAACATCACCAGGGTGTCGTGGCTTTCACCGCCGCACGTGAAGCCCTCGACATCGAAGATCTTCTCGCCGGCCATTCGCAACCTGACGCCCAAGCCGCCGATCACTTGCTCGTTCTTCTCGACGGCATCGAGGACCCGCACAACGTTGGCGCAATCGTTCGCACGGCTCTTGCGGCAGGCGCTGCTGGACTCATCATCCCCGAACGTCGCGCCGCGGGGCTGACGGATACTGTAGCGCGCGTTTCCGCTGGTGCACTCGCGCACCTGCCCGTCGCCCGCGTCAAAAATCTGGCGCGTGCCATGGAACAACTCAAGGAAGCTGGCTTTTGGCTCATTGGTCTCGATGAGCGTGGAGAGAAGAGTTACACGGAAGTGGATTACAAAGGTCGCATCGCCATCGTCATGGGCAGCGAAGGCACAGGCCTCCACGATCTGGTTCGCAAGCGCTGCGATTTTCTCGTTTCCATTCCCACCACTGGCCCCGTTCGCTCCCTCAACGTCTCGGTCGCAGCCGGCGTCGTGCTCTTCGAAGCCCTTCGCCACCGCAAGCTTACTTCGTAGACAATTCAAGTCTTGAATTTACCTGTCGTATTGGATCAGCGAGAAAACTTCCGTCCCGTTCAATTTTTCGCGCCCCTTCAAAAAACTCAGCTCGACTGCAAACGCCGCCCCAGTAATTTCTGCGCCGAGTTGACTCAGCAGTTGCACTGCCGCCGCCGCCGTCCCGCCCGTCGCAAGCAAATCATCGCAGACCAGCACGCGCTCATCATGCTTCACTGCGTCCTGATGAATCTCCAGCTTGTCCGTGCCGTATTCGAGCTGATACGTCACCTGCGCGGTCTTCCATGGCAACTTGTTCGCTTTTCGTACCGGCACGAACCCTGCACCGAGCCGGTATGCCAGCGCCGGAGCAAAAATAAATCCCCGCGCTTCAATCCCGGCCACTACATCAATCTTCTTCCCCTCGAATTTATCACCCAGCCTCTCGATCAAATCGTGGAACCCTTTTTTG
>Ga0134128_10001748_pt1 | contig 27502 bp, 26 predicted proteins | sample KB31754_FD_96462 | JGI IMG/M metagenome (GOLD analysis project Ga0134128, IMG submission 96462) | Terrestrial soil microbial communities with excess Nitrogen fertilizer from Kellogg Biological Station, Michigan, USA - KB3-175-4 | ecosystem: Environmental > Terrestrial > Soil > Unclassified ...
ACTTCGGCAAGGTGGCGTGGGCCTGACGCTCCCAGGCGCGGGGCGAGACCGAGACAAACGCCAGACCCGGCGGGATCATCCAGCCCTTTTGCGAGCCAGCCACGACCACGTCGCAGCCCCAGTCCTCAGGCTGAACAGGCACCGAACCGATCGAGCTGATGCCGTCCACGAGGACCAGCGCATCCGGACGGACCTGACGGACCGCGCGCGCAATCTCGACACCATGACGCGGCTCGGCGCCGCCTACCAGAAGAAGGACCCCGCTCCGACGGACGAGACCCGGATCGCGCTGATGAAGGACATCGCGACGACGTCCCGGTCCGTCTGGCCCCGCCGACTCGACGCCCATAACCACGAGATTTGGGACGACGACGTCGTCGCCGCCGCCGTCCCTTATTTCGACATCGCCTGCGCGGTGATCAACGACGAGACGAAGGGGTGCGGCCCGCGAAAGGGCCCCAATCCGCTGTGCGACGCCGCGGGCGAACTACTCGCGAGCGTCCCCCGCAAGCATCGCGCCAATTGCGCCCACCCCGACGGGAACCCCTCGGAGAATTGAGGCCCTTTCCGCAGGCGCAGCCGCCCGCGAGAGACTGATTCAAGGGGCCCCTCCCTTGGCGATCGAGAACGGCGCGCTCATCGTGGTCTCGAGCGCCGCGCTGCCGGCGCACAACTGCATGGCCACGTGGAAGTTATCGCCCGTCACGGAGTAGCGTGAGAACGGGACAGGCAGCTTGCCCGACGCCCCGTACGGCCGCTTTTCCGGATAGAGGCTTGCCAAGAAGACGTGCCCTTGAAACAGCCGGATCGTGCAGACTTGCAGATTCGTGCGATTAAAGGCGTTGACGGTCTCCCATTCGACGGTGATCTCACGACCGGCCGTCGCCCCCGCGCAGGGTACCTTGATAGTGACGTACGGACGCTGGGAGTCCTTGAATAGCCGCCGCTTGTCGGCGAATTCGAATTTGATGTGCTTGTTGTCGGGCCATGAAGTCATGCCGGGCTTGAACATTTCTTCGCCGTCGTTGCACAGTGCCCCGGGCGGATATGACGGCCTTGATGCCGTCGAGCCGAGACGCATGATGGCTTGACCGTTGTATCGGCACTCGAAAGCCTCGGGCTTCTCGGGCAATTCGGGGTTCTCGTAGGCCTTATGGCAGGAAGCCTCGCACTCCGCCGCGGTGGCCGCCGGCTGCGCCCCCCAAATGGTGCCGTTGCCGAAGACCTGGCAGTTGAAAACGCTTGGGTCAGGGTCTATGCTAGGCGGGCGATAGTCGCCCCCCGAGCCCATCTGCGACCGCCTCGCTTGAGCGGCGGCGCGCCACACCGTCTTGTCGCCGTAACGGCACTCGAACTTCTTGGTGTCTTTAAGAAGAGGATGCTTGTGGAACATCGTTTGGCATCGGCGGACGCAGTCTTCCGCCGTCGCTTCCTGGGTCGCCCCGACCGGCTCGCCGTCGGCGACGTTCACGCACTCCTGGCCCAGCGCCAGCGCGGACCATAGGAGCAAAGCCGCCGCGCAAAGAGGCTTGATTCCTCGCATCCCGACAGAATAGCCCCGCCGCCGCCCCAAAGCAAGAGCCTTAGACCGCGCCGCGGCCGAGGTAGGGCAGGCCGGTGAAGCCGGAGACGCGCGCGGCGATCTCGTCGCCGCCGTCGCCGGACCAGTACAGCTCGAGGTCCGAGCCGTCGGGGCGCCGAAGGCAGACGATCTCGGTCCTGGCGCTGAAGCGCTTGAGCACCCGGCGCTTCTCGCGGCGGATCAGGACCACCGCCGCGAACTCGCCCAAGTCCCAGCTGCGGTTGCCCCCGGACGCCTGGCTGCCCACGCCCATGTAGCGGGCGACCATGCGGTGCTCGAGATCGAGCACGAAGCGGCAGCGCCCGCGCAGGAAGAACCAGCCGGCGCCGGCGAAGGCCAAGGCCGCGAACATGCGGATCGCCGGATAGAGGTTGCCGCGGCCCACCGGGAACGTCCACTCCGAAAGGATCAAGGTCAGAGACAGCAGCGCCTCGGTGCCGCCGACGGCGACGAGAAGAGCCCCCACCACCGAGGCCGTCCGGTCGGGTTCTTGTCGGATTTCGAGGCGCGAGCGGGTCGTTTTGATCATTTTCTCGACGGGAGACGCTTCGCCGCAGTGTAGCTCCGCCCGGGGAGGATTTCAAGGGACGGAATTGTAATAGAATCCCATCGAACATGACCCGCGCGCGCCGGTTCTGGACCGAGTGGCTGGGCGTTTTCCTCTTCTGCGCGGGGCTGTGCGCCTTTTTCCAGTTCCAAACTCCCTATCTCCCGGAAGAGGACTCCTACTTCCACATCAAGTTCGCCTGGCTGCTGCGCCACCACGGCTTCTTCCGCGACGGCTTCCCGTGGGCCCAGTTCAGCCTCTGGCGGGACAAGTTCAGCGACGGCAGCGTCCTGTTCCATCTGCTTCTCGTCCCGTTCACCTACTTCGGCGACCTCGCCTTCGGCGCCAAGCTCGCCGCCGTCCTGCTCTCGGCCTTCGCGTTCTCGAGCTTCTTCGCGATCCTGACGCTCAACGGCGTCCGCGCCCGCTGGTACTGGTTCTGGCTCCTGCTGGCCGGCGGGGGCTTCTTCTGGTGGCGCTGGCTCGTCCCGCGTCCGCAGGTCCTCTCGGCGGCCTTGCTCCTCTGGAGCCTGCATTTCCTGCTCAACGGCCGGCGCAAGCCCTTCGCCGCGCTGAGCTTTCTCTATCCCCTATCCTATGTCGCCGCGTTCCTGCCGCAGGTCTTCGCCGCGATCCGCTGGGCTTATCTCAAATTCCATTCGCGCCGCTCCGACGGCGGCGTCCTGGCGGCGGGGCTCGTCTTCTACGCGCTGGCCATGGTCGTCCATCCTTATTTCCCCAAGAACCTCGAGTTCTTCTACGTGCAGAACCTCTACGTCATGTTCCTCGGCCTCACCAAGCACGTGAACCTCTTCCTGGCCAACGAGCTCCTGCCGCTCGACACGCGCCAGTTCCTCGTCGGCAACGCCCCGCTGATCGTCAACGTCCTGGGGCTGGCGTACGTCGCCATGCACCGGGCCCGTCCCCTCTCGGAGCGCACCCGGATATTGTTCCCCGTCGCCCTGCTCCTCGTCGCCCTGACGTGCGCGTCGAAGCGGTTCCTCGAGTACTCGGTCCCCGTGACCACGCTGTTCTGCGCCTTCCTGTTCACCGACGCCTGCGAAGGCTACGGCGAGAAGGAGTTCCTCCGCGACTACGGCGCCGCCGGGCAGGCCTTCGCCCTTCTCTGGCTCCTCGCGATGGGCGCCGCGACCGGCGTCGAGGCGTCGATGGTCCGGCGCGACTTCCGCAACGTCGAGGCGCCGCGATTCGAAGGCCTCGCTCGCGCGCTGTCCGCGCACGCCCCGCCGGGCGACACGGTCTACACGTGCGACTGGGACGAGCCGCCCGAGCTCCTCTACTACGCGGATCAATACCGCTACCCCGTGCTGATGGACCCGACGTTCATGTACTACTGGGACCCCGCCGTTTGGCAGAAGTGGTTCGACGTCTCGAACGCCCGGCTCCCGGCGGACGAGACGCGCCGGACGTTGCTGGAGACCTTCCACGCGCGCTACGGGGTGTGCGGCTCGAAGTTCGGCGCCCTTCGCGGCTTGATGGGCTCCGATCCCCGCTTCACGATCCTGGCCGAGGACGCGCACGGCTGGGTCTTCGAGGTGCGCTCGGAGAGCCGGCGCGGCGCGCGCGTCCTCGACGGGACCTTCCTCCGCGAGCGCTGATCGAGCCGGGCGGATAGGCCGAATGTCGCGGGAGGATAGGTCTATCGCCGCAGAGCCCGCGGCCGCGTTCTCGGGTAGTCTATGACATCACGGTGACCGAAAAATGACGCTTCCTTCGATCGCGCTCGGACTGCTCGCGCTTCTTTCGCCCGCCGTCGCGGCGCAGGTTCCGGCCGACGCGCCGGCGTACGCCGGAGAGGCGGTCTGGGGCGGATCCGGACCCGCCGCGGACTCGGCGCCCGCGCCCGGGGAGGACCCGGAAAGCTATCTCGCGCCCGCGCCGATCGCCCAGCTCGAGGCCGTCCGCGAGGACTTCGCGCTGATCCTGCGCGCCGCCGGACTCCCCGCGGACGCGCTCTCGCTGGAGCGGCTGGAACGCTCCGACCCGGCCGCGGGCGACACGGTGGAGCTGGTCTGCCGTCCGGGCGGGGTGACCGTGCGCGTGCGCGCCGTCGACCGCGAGTGGGCGTCGGCCGCCTATTACGGCCTCGAGAAGCTGGGCTTCCTCTTTCCCCATCCGCGGCGCCAGATCAGCCCCTCGCCGTCGGAGCTCGCTCAGCGCTGCGGACCGACTTATGAATGGCGGGCGCGCCTCAAGGACCGGGGCTTTCACCTTCACACCGAGCATCCGTCCGAATGGGCCGCCGGGTTCCTGGGCGGCACGGGAACCATCGCCGAGGACACCGTTCGCTGGCTGGCGCGCAACCGCCAGAACGTGCTCGAGGTCGTGGGCCTGAGGACGCACTCGCTGGAGCCGCTGAAGGCTCCTTTCTCCCTGGCCCAGCGTCTCGGCATCCGCACGGGGCTGTCGGTCAGCCTGTCCTCCACGCAGCAGAAAAGCCTGCGTCTGTTCGACGCTCCATTGGGCGTCTCCTCGCTGGCGGCGTGGCTCGAACCGGATCACTTCTGCCGCAGGGCGGCGAACGCCGCGTCCCGCATCCAGAAGGAGCTGAACGCCGATTTCATCGGCATGGACCTCGGCAGCAGCGAGTTCACCCCGCTGCCGCGCAAGGCCACGCTCGAGTGCATGAACGCGGTGCAGGAGAAGCTCAACGGCCAGGGCGCGGATCTCTTCGTCAAGGTCCACGTGTCGATGGGGCAGAAGGACCCGCAAACCGGCAACTATAACTTCCTCCCGGCGCTCGCCAACCCGCGCGTCGGAGTCCTGCCGCACACGGTCATGTTCTACGGCCTCGACGACAAGAATGCCCCGGTGTACGGCCGGACGGACCTGAAGGACATGAAGCTCTTCATGACCGCGCAGGCCCGCAAGCGCCCGACCTGGTTCTTCCCCGAGAACAGCTATTTCGTGGGCATCGACATCGACCTTCCCCTGCTGCTGACGAACTACCTGAAGACGCGCTCCGAAGACGTCGACGCCCTGGAGCGTTCCGGGGTCTCCGGGCAATTGGTCTTCTCGACCGGACAGGAGCTCGGCTACTGGCTGATGGATTGGACGGCCGCGCTGCTGACCTCCGCGGAGTCGCGCGGCAATCCGCTGGCGGGCCTGGACCTGTTGGGAGAGGACCACGCCCTTTGGACCCGTATCCTCGACTACCAGAACCGCTACATCAAGGACGCCGGCCTGCTGCCGATGCTCAGCTCGGCCAACGGCATGGACGAGCTGCCCTTCATCAAGTCCGTCCATCGCGTGCTCGCCCGCCGCACGATCAAGGAGCTGCGCCGGGACCCCGCCGCCCTGGCCGACGAGCGCGCGCGATTGGAAGAGGCCGCCGCGCACATCCCGGACGTCTCCGGCGTGAAGGACGAGGAGCTGCGCTTGATGCTCGAGGTGACCTTCGGCCGCATCCGCCACGCGCTCTGGTTGCGGCGTGCTCTGCAGGCGCCGAAGGGCTCCGCCGAGCGGACCGCCGACCTGGACGCGGCCAAGGCCGAACGCCTGGCGGCCCTGGCGGAGATGAAGACCGTGGCCGAGAAGTACTCCCGTTATCCCGAGGCCCGCCTGACCGCGCGGGAGCGGAATCTGACGAGCTATCACTACGGCTACATGTGGCCGGCCGCCAACCTCCACTTCTGGGAGCGCGAGGAGCGGATGATCCGCGAAGGCCGCAGCAGCCCGTTCTTCATGAACATCTACAACTATCTCTCCATTCTTTTCTGATCTTCTCCTAGGCCGATCGTCCCCCCTTTCCCGGCCCGATGAGCCCATGCCCGTCGAACGCGAGCGTCCTACACTCTTCCCATGAACGCTTTCCTCGCCGCCGCCGTTCTCGCCGCCTCCGTCCCGGCCGCCGCCCAGACCGTCCCGGCGGCCCGCATCGACGCTCTGCTCGAGAGCTCGCCGGCGGGACTCGGCGCGGTCCCGCCGCTGTCCTCCATCCCCGCCCCCGTCTCCGCTCCGGCGGCGGAGGCGCCCGCGGCCGCTCCGCTCCCGTCGGTCGTCCCGGCCGGCCTTTACGCCACGCTGAAGGCTCCCGACGCGACGACGCTGTCCTGGCTCTCCTCGCGCATCCCGGGCCTCGACGCCGCCGCGGTCCGCGTCCTTCCGCTCGCGGCGGCCGACGCCATGTTCGCCGCGGCCGCGGACCGTTCGGAGTCTCCGCTCGACTTCTTCACCGACTCCGGCTTCCGCGGCTCCGAGATCTACTACATCGCGCCGGCCGACATTCAGACGATCTTCTCCCGGTACGAAATCCGCGTCCTGACGGCCCCCGCCGGGACCGCCAAGGACGGAAAGCCGTTCGCGATGCAGGCGCTCGTCCTCGGCGGCGGCCGCGTCGAGGCGCTCTACGACCGCGACCAGTTCGACTTCGACAACCCGCTCTTCCCGGGCCACTCCTATAAGGCCGCCGCGCGGATCACGCAGACCATCTCGGGTCCCGGCGACGTCGCCGTCGAGGGCGTCTGGGTCCACGCCGGCATCGTGACGCCTCGCATCACGCGCGTCGTGAAGCTCTCCGCCGCCGAGGGCCGCGTCGAGACGAACTACGGAAGCCGGACCCGCCCCGTCGCGCCCATCCGGCGCCGCTAGAACCGTCAAATCGATGTGACGTCCCCGCGATAGCGGCAGGGCGCCCGCGTCGGCTCTAATAGGGCCATGTTCGGCGTGACGCTGTCTTCGCTCCCGCGCAAGGCCAAGTGGCTCGCGACTTTGGCCTTGACGTCGTTCGCGCTGAACCACCTGTTCGCGGTCGCGCTGGTCTGGCAGGTGACCACGCAGGTCGACGCCGGCGCCAAGGAGCACTTCTCGTACAAGAGCCTTCCCGTCCTGCTGCGCATGGCCCACCAGCACGCCTTCGGCCACGGCGTCATGTACTTCGCGACCGGCGGCATCTTCCTCTTCGCCGACGCTCCCGACTGGCTGGCGATGCTCCTGTTCACGATGGCCTTCGTCGGCTCGTGGTTCGACATCGCGGCTTGGTTCTTGCTCAAGTACCGTTCCGCGCGCTGGGAGCTGCTGTCGCAAGCGAGCGGCACGGCCTACGCGTTCGCGTTCGCCGTCATGATGATCGTCTCTCTATTCCAGATGTGGCGGCCCCGGAGAATCTCATGACTCGTCTCGCCCTCGCCGCCGTCCTTCTCCTGGCGCCCGCGCTCGCGCGCGCGCAGGACGACGCGCCGGTCCCCGCTCCGCCGGTCGACGCCGCTCCGGGCGCCTTCGTGGGTCCCGAGCGCTGCGCGGAGTGCCACAAGCCTCAGTTCGAGGTCTGGAAGGCGTCCAAGCACGCCGTCAGCTTCAAGACCGTGCACCGCGAGGCGACCGCGCCCGATATCCTGATCGCGGCCGGCGGCGACCGCGGCATGAAGAGGAACGCGACCTGCTTGAACTGCCACTACACGCCCGCGCCCGGCGGGACGGGCGAGGTCATCGCCGGCGTCTCGTGCGAGCACTGCCACGGCCCCGCCTCCGGCTGGCTCAAGACCCACCAGGACTACGGCGGGAAAAGAGACGCGGAGACGCCGGAGCACAAAGCCGCGCGGCAGGCCGCCGCCGCGAAGGCGGGCATGGTCTATCCCCACGATCTCTACGCGCTCGCGACGCGCTGCGTCGAGTGCCACGGCCTCTTGAAGCCCGGCGTCGACGGCGGCACGCTGGCCAAGATGGTCCACGCCAACCACCCGATGAACTACAACTACGAGCTCGTGCGCTACTCCCAGGGCACGGTCCGGCACCGCTTCTATCCGCCTCGCCTCGACGTCAACGCCGAGATGTCGCCGGAGGAGCTCGCGCGCCTGTGGGTGATCGGGCAGGCCGCCAAGGCCGCAGCGGCTCAAGCGGCGGTCGCCCGCGCCCAGGACCCGGCGTACAAGAAGATCGCGCAGCGGCAGCTCGAGGCGGCGCGCGCGGAGCTTGGGCGCGTCAAGGACGTCCCGGAGGCCGCCTCGTTCCTCGCGCATCCCTCGCCGGAGGCCGGCGAGGCGCTGGCGAAGGCGATCGCCGACAAGGACCTGACGCCGCAGGTCAAGGACCGGCTCCCCAAGTCCAAGTCCGAGTATCGCTGACGGGGGGGCGCTAGAACTTCGCCTGCAGCTCGAGCCGGGCGCCGTGGGACGGCGGAGCGGTCCGCCGGACGGCGGCGAACGCGTCCACGATGCCGAGCAGATGCCGCCCGAACGCCTGCTGATAGCGCGCGCCGACACCGCCCGACTCCCGGTCGACCGGCGCCGCGGCGCCGGTCGTCGGCGCCCGCCCCGCGATCTCGAAGATGAGCTCGCGCCGCGCCGTGTCCTGCTCGCCGAGGACGAACTGCCGGCCGAGCGCCCCGCCGGCGGAGCGCTTGACGTCGTTGTTCAGCGGCGAGCCGTAGCGTCCGAGGCCGACGGACGAGAATAGGAGGCCGACGCGGCTCAGCGGCCCCCCGACCGTCGGCGAGCGGTCCGCGGAGGTGAAGCGCTCCAGCCCCCAGAAGCCGTCGAGGTAGAAGTAGTCGTCGCGCGTCGAGACGCCGTGGTTGATCTCCGCGGTCAGCAGCGCCCCCGAGCCGACCTTCGAGGTCTCGCGGTCCGGCGCCCAGGACCCGTTGGCGCGCAAGGTCGTCCCGAAGCCGCCGAGCCTCTGGATGGAGCCGAGCCCGGCGTAAAGGCCGTCGGCGTCGCTCTTGGAGTCGACGAACGCCGCGTCCCCCTCGACGGTGGCGGCCGGCAGGTCGGCGTAGCCGCTCAGGGCGTACAGCTGGGCGCCGAGATCTCGCGTGTTGTCGCCGCGCTCGATCTGGCTCCAGCCGAAGATCGCGGAGACCTTCGCCTTGGACGCCCAGGACGGCTCCAGGTGGTCGCGCGTCACGGAGACGAGGTCCAGCACGTCGTCGTTGACCAGCAGGCCGTCCTGCAGCGACAGCGGCTGGCGCCCGACGGAGAACCCGTAGTCGAGATTGCGGCGATCGTGGCCGTCGAGGGCCGGGAAGATCTCGCCGAGCTCGCCCTCGAAGAACAGGGTCGTGGGCGCCCCCCGAAAGTCCGGGTTGAAGCCGCGCTGGGATCGCGGCTCGAACGTGTAGCCCGAGAAGTTGTCGGCGCTGTTGTCGAACGAGTCGAACGGCCGGAAGCCGACCACGACCCGCTCCGTGCCCGAGAGCCGCAGGTTTCCAAAGAAATCGAGGCGGTTCGCCCACTCCGAGACGCGCGGCGACGTCCCGCCGTCGTTGGTCTGGACGGCCGAGCGCAGGACCCCGTAGAACAGCAGCGACGGGCTCCACACCGCGCCGGTCGGCAGCGTCCACGCGCGGCGGATCTCGCCGCTGCCCAAGAACGGGTCGCCGATCTCGAGCGCGGGCGGACGCTCGGGAAAGTCGTACAGGCGCAGCGGGGAAGGGTCGTTCGACAAGTACGAGTCCGGCGCGTCCGCCCTCGCCGACGGCGCGAGGGCGGAGGCGGCCAGGAACGCGAACGCCGTCCAGCCGGCCGCGCTCACTTCTCCGCCAGCCGGATCGTCTTCGGGCCGTCGAGGCCGATCGTCACGGTCTTGTCGTAGAGGAGCAGCTGGCCCTCGGTCACCGCGTCGGCCACCTGCTTCGCCGACATCCCGTAGTCGAAACCGACGAACTGGATGCTTCGGATCAGGTTCGAGGGCACCATCGCGGCGATCAGCTTCACGTTCACCTGATACGGTCCCTTGCCCGTCAGCTCGGAGCCCTTGACCCGGTACTCGGGCCAAAGGCTCGACCGCGGAGTGATGTCGCGGCGCTGGGTCCGCGCGCCGGCGGGACGCCCCGTCAGGATGCTCGAGAACGTCTCGGGGCGGACGTACGCGAGCGGATCGACGTCGAGATTGGTGGCCAGGACCTCGTCGCGCTCCCCGCCGCGCGGAAGCTTGACGATCGTCGTCGCCTGCAGGTTGAAGAGGTACTTGTCCAGCGGAAGGCGCCCGGCCTGGACGAAGGCCGAGTGCAGGTCGCGCAAGTCCCCGTCCGGATCGACGTCCGGAGCGGAACACGACCTTCCCGTCCGCGTCCGAGACCGTGACGCGCAGGAAGACCAGGCGCTCGGCGTCGAAGCCCGCCGGGACGTTGTGGCCGAGCATGCCGTTGCCGACCTGCACGGCGAACGTCAGCCCCTTCTTGGCGTCCGCCTGGCGAATGTCCAAGTCTCCGAGACGATACCCCTCGCGCAAGAGCGCGAGGCGCTTCTCCTGCGCCTCGGCGAGCAGGGCGAACTGCTCCGCGAGCACGGCGCGCGCGTCGCGGCGGTCCTGCGCGTCGGACCAGCGCGGCGGGAAGCGGGTCGCCGACGAGACGCTCTTCTCGAACTCCTCGGAGCCCCAGCCGGCCTTGTGGTCGAATTGGAGCCAGTCCTGGATCGAGGCGAGCTCCGCCGCCTTCGGGTTGTGCGGGAAAAAGCCCGGGTGCACGATCGGATAGTCGGGACCGGGGAACATGTGGTTCGCGTGGCGGCGCGGACGCGTCGGGACGCCGTCGATGATCGCGGCCGGGCCCTCGGCGTAGCCCGAGGGGCGGCCCGGCTCCAGGCCCATGTGGCAGTCCTGGCAGGTCGTCCCCATGTGCGCGGCGGGGCTGTTCTTAAAGGAGGAGAACAGCTCCTCGAGGCGGAAGCCGTTGCCCAGGGTCACGTCATGGCAGGAGCCGCAGAAGCCCGGCGTGCGCAAGGCGAAGAAACGCCTCACGTCGGGATGGATCTTCCGCCCCGGCTGGTTCGGGTCGGCGGTGACGGAGTAAGTCTCGGGATGCGCGAGGACTCGCTTGAGCTCGGCGTCGCCCGTCGGGCCGTTCACGGGCTCGGTGAGCGGCGCCTCAGTCAAGTGGAAGCGTCCGCTGACCTTGCCGTACTCGTAGGGCTCGCGGTGGCACACGACGCACGTGACCCCCTCCCGCGCGATCGGATGACGGTCGGCGTTCGCCTGGAAGGTCGGCTCGCCCAGGTTCATCCCGGGCTGGGTGTGGCAGCGGATGCAGAAATCCCCGTTCGTGCCGCTCGTGCGCTTGCCGATCGCCGCCTGCATCGCGTTGAACACCGGGCTCAGCTGCGCGTAGGAGTGCGGCGAGACGGACCACTCGCGGTACTGCGTGGGATGGCAGGTCCGGCACGCGGTCGACGAGGGGTACTTGCCGTCGACGAACAGCTTGGCGTGGTCGTCGTAAGAGTCCGCGGCGGCCGGGACCGCCCGGACGAGGCCGGCGGCGAGAAGAAGCGCGAGCGCGCAAGAACGAGGCACGCCGGATTCTATCCGCGGCGGAGCGTCCAAGCCATTGACGCCCGATGAAGGGTTTGCGTCGGCCCCGTGAATGTTGTAATTAACAGGGGCGATGGACCAGCCCAAGCTCGAGGTCGAATATCCCGCCGCCGACGAGGTCGTGTCCTCCGGGCACTACACCTTCCGCGTCGCCGCCACCGAGACGCTCGTCGAGGCGGAGATCTCCATCGACCGCGGGCCGTGGCAGCCCTGCCGGCACGCCTGCGGCTTCTGGTGGTACGACTGGACCGGCTACGGAGCGGGACCCCACCAGGTGGCCGCGCGCGGCATGACGCGCGACGGACGCGCGCTGAACTCGACGTTCCGCCGCTTCGACGTGTCCTTCCGGAAGTAGCTCTCCCGCAACAACAGCGTTCCTCCGCCGTCATGGTGCGCCCGCTCTTTCGATGGCACACTGGGCGGCATGCAATTATCATCGGAAAACCCGGGTTCGCCCGCGTCGCTCGGGCTCCAGCGCGGCGAGGTGGCGGAAGTCCGCGGCCTGGCGGAGATCCGCGCCACGCTCGACGAGCGAGGCGCGCTCGACGGCATACCGTTCATGCCCGAGATGGAGCGCTTCGCCGGCCGCCGGGCGCGCGTCTGGCGCCGCGCCGACCGGCTCTGCGTCGAAGGCGCCTCGACGCACCGGCGCCTGAGCGACACCGTCTTCCTCGAGGACCTGCGCTGCGACGGCTCCGCTCACGCCGGCTGCCAGCGAGCCTGTCTTCTGCTCTGGAACGAGGCTTGGCTGCGCCGGCCCGGCGATCCGCCCGCGCCCGGGCCCAAGGACGCCGTCGCGCGCACGGCCCCGGCCGAGGACGGCTCGCGCTATTTCTGCCAATCGACGGCACTGCTGGCCGCCTCCACGCCGATGCCGGTCTGGCATCCCGCGCAATACCTGCGCGATCTGCTGACCCGCAATCTGACCCTCAGCGAGCTGACTCGCTCGATGGCGGGCTCCCTGGCGAACAAGGTCAAGGTGCTGGCCGCGCGGCGGACCCGGGCCGGGCGTCCGGCAAAGACGCCCAGCGAAGCCCTGGGCTTGTCCGTGGGTGACTGGGTCCAAGTGAAGACGCTCGAGGAGATCGAGGCCACGCTCGACGCGCGCCAGACCAACCGAGGGCTCGAGTTCTCCCCTGCGATGGTCTCCTACTGCGGCCGCCGCTTCCGCGTCGGCCGCCGGGTCGAGCGCATCATCCTCGAGAGGACGGGAGAGATGCGCGACCTCAAGGACACCGTCGTGCTGGAGACCGTCTTCTGCGACGGGATCTGCGCGCGGGGCTGCCCGCGGGCCAACGTGCTGTATTGGCGCGAGATCTGGCTGCGCCGGGTCGAGCCGTCCGGGCCCTAATTCGCCTTCGCGCGGCGCGCGACGCGCCGGGCGAGCTCCCCGGCCGCGAACTCCGTCCCCGCCACGAAGTACATCAGCGGACCGTAGGACCAGCCCGCGGCGGCGCCGATGAAATGCAGTCCCGGCACCGAGGACTCGAAGCCCGCCGAGAGGCGGGGGAACCCGTCCTGAGTCCTGATCCGGCTCAGCAGCTCGGGGGCCAGGAACGCGTAGCGCGAGACGTCGATTTTATAGCCGGTCCCCAGCAGGACGTGATCCGCCCGCCGCACGCTGCCGTCGTCGAGGTCGAGCATGAGGCGCCCGCTGTCGGCCTTGGCGGCGACCACGACGCGGCCCTGCGAGATCGTCACGCTGGACATGCGCTCCATCAGGCCCTTCAGGGCCGTCGGACGCAGGGTCCGCTCGCGTATCCTGTCCTGGAGGAAGCGCGGAAAGAGCTTGAGCGCGAGAGGGGCGGCCACGATGCGGCTCAGGCCCGCCGGGCCGACGCCGGCCGGCGCGTGCAGGAGCTTGCTGATGAAGGAATCGGAGACCTTCTTCGCGTAGCCGGTGTGGCCGTGCCAGCGCACGCCGCCGTTGCGCACGAGGACCTCGACGTGCGCCCCCGCCTCGTGGACGAGGGCCGCCGTCTCCATCGCGCTCTGTCCTCCTCCGATGACGACCACGCGCTTGCCGTGAAAGCGCGCCACGTCGCGCCCGTCGCTGACGTGGCTGACCCCCGGAAGCCCCGCGAACACCGCCGGCCTCAGGGCGAACGGGCCGATGCCGCCGGCGACGACCACGCGCCCGGCGCGCAGGCTTTCGCCGTCGGCGAGCGTGAGCCGGAATCCCGACGCCTCGTTCTCGACGACGCGCACCCGGCGCCGGTCGAGGCCCGGGACGGCCTTGCGCTGGAACCAGGTCCCGTACTCGACGAACCGGTCCAAGGGGATGGGAACCTGGGGGGCGGCGCGGTGCTCCGCGAAGAAATCCTCCATCCTCATCGACCGGCGAGGGTCCGAGAGGCTCGACGCGACGAGCGTGGAGCGCAGGAACATGCCCTCGGGCATGTTCGACTTCCAGAACTCCATCGGCTCGCCGAAGGCGCGGACGTCGAGGCCCTTGATCGCGCTCAGATGAGCGGCCGCCGACAGGCCGTAGGGTCCCGCTCCGACGACCGCGACGTCGCATCTCGACATGAGTCCCTCCCTCGCGGCCATTATAGAGCCGGCCCGGGAGCCGGGCCATGGCCCGGCTGTCACGGCTCTATCTCGGAACTGCGCCGAGGGAGGGCTCCGGATCGCGTCGCGCGTGGACCGCTAGCCCCGCCGCGCCGAGCGCCGCGATCCCGAGCCCGCAGGCGATGATGACCGGCCGGGGAGAGTAGGCGCGCAAGAGGACCGGCGAGAACGACATCAACAGGAGGGAGCAGCCCGTCTCGACCGCCATGCGCAGGCGGAAGATCCGCGTCAGCTCGTCGATCGGGTAGCCGCGCTGGACCAGGTCGAAGAAGGGCACGTCGTTGACGGGCCCCCCGAAGCCCGCCAGGACGCTCGCCGCGCCGAGCCAGCTCAAGCTCGGCGCCGCGCCCATCGCGGCGAAGCCCAGCCCCATGCACGCGTAGCCGCCGAAGAGGATGAGCGTCGCGCGGCGGCGCCGGATGTTGCCGACGAAAAGCGCGCCCGCGACGTTGCCTCCGCCGTACAGCGCGACCGTCCAGCCGAAGGCGCGCATGTCGCCGGGAGCCATCGCCCGCACGAGGAGGGCGAGCCCGAGATAGAAGGCCAGCCCCCACAGCGCGGCGACGGCCCCGCGGACGAGGAACAGGTCGCTCATCAGCGGGTTCGCGCGCACCGCGCGGAAGCCGGCGGCCAAGCTCTCGCGAAAGGCCGCGCGCCGCCGCCTGGGCGCCGGCGCCGTCCTCATCCGCGCGCGGAGCCGGGAGATCGACCACGCGGAGACCGCGAAGCTGGCGGAGTCGAGCGTGAAGAAATGGATGGTCGGCAGCAGCGGCCCCAGCAGGCCGACGAGCGCCGGCCCGACGGCGCGCGCCAGGCGGACGGTCGTCCCCATGAGGCCCGTCGCGGCCTCGAGCGTCTCCAGGTCGGGAGAGACGTCCGGCAGGGTCGCCTGCAGGGCGGGGTCGAAGAAGGCGCTCAGGGAGGAGATCCCGAGCGCCGTCGCGAGGAGGACCGTCAGCGTGACGCCGCCGCGATAGAACGCGGCGACGGGAAGGAGCACGATCAAGGCGCGCAGCGCGTCCACGCCGATCATCGCCCGCCGGTGGTCCCATTCGTCGGCCCAGTGCCCGCCGACGAGCGACAGGACGAGGAGAGCCGCGGACTGCGCCGCCGTGAGATAGCCGGCGTCGGCGCCGATGAGGCCGACGGCCAGCCAGATCAGCGCGACGCGGTAGATCTCGTCGCCGACCGCGGACAGCGCCTGGCCGCCCCAGAGCAGGGCGATCGAGCGCTCGCGCAGCGCCTTGAGCATCAGCACGGGCCGGGCCTCATGGCGCGGAGTGTAGCAGGCTCCGGCCGGTAATCAAAGGGGGGCGGGATGCGAGCGGTCGTACTCCTCGAGTTTCCGCGTCACGAGAGCCGCGAGCGGGGGGTCGAGACGGGCGGAGCGCTCCTGGAACTGCGCGAGCACGAGGTCCGCGCGCGGCGCGCCGTCCGTCGCGGTGTGCGCCATCCCCGCCTCGACGTGCCACGTGAACGCGCGCTCCCGCCCGTCCCCGTCGTAGCAGAGCTGGAAGCCGCGGACGACCCCGGTGGGCGAGTACCAGACGATGAGCTCCATGACGGCGTCGGAGAACCAGCGCCGGTAGCCGGGGGTCTCGGGCTGCCGCGCGGCGCTCTTGAATTCCTCGAGCATGGGCCCCGCCCGGCCGTCACTGCGTGCGGCTTTCGACGGCGACGACGACGCCGTTCTGCAGGATCACGCGCGTCTTCTCGCCGCGGTCGATGCCGGGCCCGGAGTCCGCGGCGATTCCCGCGCTCGTGTAGCCCGGCCCGCCGGCGCCGATCGCCAGCCCGACGCCGACGCGGGAGCCGTAAGAGCCGCCGTAGGCCCAGACCTCCTGCTGAGACGTCTCGGTCTTGCGCGCGTAGATGCGGTCCGGCCGCCCAAGCGCCAGCGCGACCTGCTGGTCCGTGAAGCCGACGTCGACCTGCCCCTTGCGGATCTTCTGCTGGACGTCCGCCGGGTAGGCGTCGAACTCGGCCTGGTGCTTCTTGATGCGCGCGGAAGGGCCCGCGCAGGCGGCCAGGACCGTCGCCAGCAGCGCCGTCAGGATCAGCCGTTCGGCGTTCATGAGGTCAGTTTAGCGCCGCCCGCGGCCGATTGCCATTCAAGAAGCGGACAAATTATTTCGCTACACTCTCCGTGTGAAAGCCCGCCTCCAGGGGTTCCTCGCCTCCGCGGCCGTGCTCGCGGCCGTCGGCGGCCTGGTCCTGCTCGTCCGTCCTTCCGAGGTCGCGCGTTCCGTCGAGCTCAAGACGCTCGACTGGCGGTTCCGACGGCTCTCGGTCCCCGAACGGCACGATCCGCGCATCGTCCTCGTCATGATCGACCAGCCCAGCCTGGACCGCTTCGAGAAGGACGCCGTGTACTGGCCGTGGCCCCGCACGATCTACGTCGCCATGCTCGAATTCCTGAAAAAGGGCGGCGCGCGGACGGTCGTCTTCGACCAGATCTTCTCGAACCCGTCCTTTTACGCGGCGGCGGAGGACGACGAGTTCGGCAAGAGCCTCAAGAAGTTCGGCCGCACGGTTCTCGCGCAGAACGTCACGCGCGGCGGCGAGAAGCGGCCGATCTCGGCGCTGGCGTCGGGCGCCGCGGCCCTCGGCGATACCAGCACGCCCGCGGACATCGACGGGGTCTTCCGGCGCGTGCCGCTCGCCACGACCTTGCCCTCGGGAAAGACCTCTCCGAGCCTGGCGGCCGCGGCCGCGATGGTCGACTCGGGGCGCCGCTTGGAGGACTTTCACCCCCCGCTCGAGGGCGGCGGCATGCTCGTGAACTTCCACGGCGTCTCGCTGACCGGCGATCCGCTCCTGAAGACGTACGCCTCGTATCCCGCGGCCGACCTGGCCCTCTCGTGGAACGACATCGTCGAGAAGCGCAAGCCCGAGCTCGACCCGGCGCTTTTCAAGGACAAGCTCGTCTTCGTCGGAATGAGCGCCGCCGGCCTCCTCGACAACCGCCCCTCCCCCGTCGCGCCCCAGCTCGCCGGCACGGAGATCGTGGCCGCCGCGGCCGACACGCTCCTGAACGGAGCGTACCTGAAACCCGCCGGAACGGCGTTCCTCGCCGCGCTGATCCTGTTCGCCTTGCTCGCGGGAGGCGCCGCCTCCGGCCTCGCCGACGCCGCGGGAGCCGCGCCGCTGATCCTGCTCGGCGCGTCGGCGGCGCTCGCGGCCGCCGCCTGCGCGGCGTTCCGGCGCGGGGTCGTCGCCGACATGGTCGCGCCCCAGCTCTCGCTGTGGCTCGGCTTCGCCGCGGCCTCCGCTTACAACTACGCCGTCGAGGGGCGCCGGAAGCGCTACATCCAGGGCGCGTTCTCGCGCTACCTCTCGCCCGAGATCGTCTCGCGCATCGCGGACAACCCCGAGGCGCTGGCGCTCGGCGGCGAGCGGCGCGAGATCACGATCTACTTCTCGGACATCGAGGGCTTCACGACGATCTCGGAGAAGCTCGAGCCGGAGCGCCTGACCAAGCTGATGAACCGCTACCTCGGCGAGATGACCGACACGATCCTGGCCTCGGGCGGCACCCTCGACAAGTACATCGGCGACGCGGTCATGGCCTTCTGGAACGCGCCGCTCGCCTGCGAGGGCCACGCGCTGGTCGCCTGCCGCGCCGCGCTGGCCAACCAGAAGCGGCTCGTCGAGCTGGCAGGCGAGTTCGATCGATCGGGCTACCCGCCCGTGCGCGCGCGCATCGGCCTCAACTCCGGCCCGGCCATCGTGGGCAACCTGGGCTCGGCCCGGCGCTTCAGCTACACGGCGCTCGGCGACAGCGTGAACCTCGCCTCGCGCCTCGAGGGCGCGAACAAGGCCTACGGGAGCTACATCCTGATCTCGGAGTCGACGCGCGAGTCGGCCGGCGCGGCGATCGAGACGCGCGAGCTCGACTTCGTCATGGTGAAAGGGAAGCGCCGGCCGATCCGCGTCTACGAATTGATCGGCCTCGCCGGAGAGACGGACGGACGTTTATTGGCGAAGGCGCGCGCCTTCGAGGCCGCGCTCGAGCTGTACCGCCGGCGCCGCTTCGACGAGGCCGAGGCCGCGTTTGAGGCATTGCCCGGCGCCCATGGACCCGATCACGCGTCCGACGAATACGCCGCCCGCTGCCGTCACTTCCGCGCCGAGCCGCCGCCCTCCGATTGGAACGGCTCCTGGGCGCTCACGGAGAAATAAAACGATGAGAAAGTCAGCCCTACGGATCGCGCTCGCCGCCGCCGCGCTCGGCGCCTCGGCGGCATTCGCCGCGACGATCACCGTGCTGGTGCAGCAAACGGCGGTGCGCAAACGCCCGCAGTTCTTCGCGCCCGCGGTCGCGACCGCCAAGCTCGGCGACAGCTTCGAGGCGGACGGTCCCGACGGCGGCTGGTACAAGACGCGCGCCGGCTACATCCACCAGAGCGCGGTCAGCGCCAAGAAGGTCCATCTCTCCGCCGGCTCCGCGGTCGGCGGCTCGGCGACGGCCGACGAGGTCACGCTCGCGGGCAAGGGCTTCAACTCGCAGGTCGAGAGCTCCTACAAGCAGGGCACGCCGGCCAACTTCGCCGCGGTCGACGCGATGGAGAAGCGCTCGGTGCCCGAATCCGCGGTGCTGGCGTTCATGCGCGCGGGCGGCCTGCTCGGAAAGGAGGGCTCCAAGTGAAGACCCTCAAGCCCGCCGTCGCCGCCGCGGCGCTGCTGCTCTGCGGCTGCTCGTCCCTGCAGAACCTCGACGTGAGCTCGATGACCGGCGGCCGCGTGAGCAACGAGCAGTTCCAAAGCGCGGTCAAGGTCGGCGCGGCCGTGCGCCATAGCGCCGAGGACATCTCCGAGAGCGAGGAGTACTACATCGGCCGCGCCGTCGCGGCGCAGATCATGAGCCGCTACGAGCCGCTGAACGACCCGGGGCTCAACCTCTACGCGCAGAAGATCGCGCAGGCGGTGGCGATGGCCTCCGACCGTCCCTCGGTCTACAGGGGCTATCACGTCCAAGTCTTGAACAGCGGCGAGGTCAACGCGTTCGCCGCGCCGGGGGGCTTCCTCTTCGTGACGACGGGACTGCTCAAGCTCGTGCGCAGCGAGGACGAGCTCGCCTGCGTGCTCGCGCACGAGGTCGCTCACGTGGCCAAGAAGCACGGGCTCAAGACGATCAAGACCTCGCGCCTGACGGCGGCGTTCGCGGTGCTGGGCACGGAGGCGGCCAAGAACTACAGCTCCTCCCAGGTCTCCCAGCTCACCGACGCCTTCAAGGGGACGGTCGACGACGTGGTCAACAGCCTGGTCGTCAACGGCTACAGCCGCGACAAGGAGTACGAGGCCGACAAGTTCGGCGCGCGGTACGCGCGCGACGCGAACTACGACCCCGCGGCGATGAAGTCGTTCCTCGACCGCATGGCGCAAGCCGACAAGGCCGGCGCGGGCGGCGGCATGTTCAAGACGCACCCGGCGCCGTCCAAGCGCATCTCCGAGCTGGGCGACCTGCAGCCCTCACCGGACTTCCGGCGTTCCGCGGCGCGCGAGCGCCGCTTCAAGGCCGCGACGGTCTACTGACGTCGTCGCGCGAGAGGCTCACGCCGAGCCTCTCGCCGGGGCGGCGCCGGTTCTCCCCCGCGCACATCATGACCGGGAAAGGATGGGCGTCGGCGGGATTGAGCGACGCGGCGCAGAACGCGCGGGCGTCGCCGGTCAGCACGGCCTGCACCTGCAGGTAGCGGGACGGGCAGGAGTCGACGCCGGGCTCGCCCTTGGCGCCGCGCGGGCAGACGAAGTAGACGGTGAAGTCCGCCGACACCGTCTCGCCTGTCTTAAACGCATACGTGCGCGAGAATTTTCCAATACGCGCCTCTCCCGGGTTCATGGGCTCGTCGACCGCGAACGACGCGGCGCCGCTCTCCTCTCCGGCGGGCAAGGCGCAGCCGTCGGTGCAGTCCTGCTTCCAGCTCGAGACGAAGCCCGAGAAGTCGAGCGCGGAGGCGCCGGCGGACCCGAACGCGGCCAGGCACAAGGCGAGAAGGATCTTCATGGGGCGATCCTATCATATAGGCCCTTTGGCCCAGTCCTTTTAGGCCCCTAAGGCTCAGGAGACCGTAGGCCGAAATGCTTATCTTTTCTTCATGAAACCCTCTGCCCTGCTCGCGCTGGCCCTGGCCCTCGCCGTCCCCTCGTTCGCGCAGCCGTTCGGCATGTCCGAGGAGCTCGGCGCGGCCGTGATGAGCTCGCGGCGCCTCGCGGCCTCCGCGCCTCAGGCGATCGCGGCCCTGCAGGCCGCCGCGGCCGCCTCCCCGGTCGCGCAGAAGGCCGTCGCGCCGGTCAACACGGGCTTCCAGGCGCTGGGCGCGGCGGGCAAGACGGGCCAGGTCCAGGGCCCTCCCGGCGGCGACGGCACTTACAAGGTCTGGCAGAACGACGCGAACCAGATGGTGTTCGATATGCGGACGGGCTACGTCGCGGGCCGCTTCACCATCAAGCGCGACCCGGCGACCGGCAAGGACCTCCTCGGCTTCGAGGGCTCGACCAAGGATGGGCCGTTCTCGGGCTGGACGCCCGCCAAGGGCATCTACACGGGCCAGATCACCTACAACCCCGGCTCCGACTCCGGGACGGTGATTTGGCAGCTCAACGGCGAGACGATCCGCGACACGTACAAGAACGGCCGCGCGGGCTCCCGCTCGATGACGATCACGCTGAAGGGGCACGAGCACACCTTCACGCAGGACTGAGCTAACGCGCTCAGACCGAGCTCCCCGCTCAGAGGTGGGTCGACAGGATCGAGTTCGGCCCGTTGTGTTCGCCGGTGGACGGCATGGCGTGCGCGGGCGGAGTCGGCGGCGCGGCGGGCGGCTCGGGCGGCTTGCGCTGGCTCCTCGTGAACGACAGGAACGGCGCCGCCAGGCGGATCAATGAGACGACGCCGGTCGCGGCGGCCGCGATGATCAGCGAGGTCGCGATCGGGATGTTGGTCAGGATGAAGCCGTAGACCACGGTCGAGATGATCGCCGCCGCGATGCCGATGAGCGAGTCCGCGGCCAGGATCTTGTTGACGTTCTCGTCCTTCTGGCCGCCCAGGTTCTTCTGGTACAGGCCCGAGATCGCGATGCCGATGTAGCCCACGGCCAAGGACTGCAGGCCGTAAAGGGCGACGGCGCCGAGGATGCTGGGAGTGTGGATCATCAGGAAGAACAGCGGGGCCTCGAGCGCGGCCAGGAAGTAGAAAGGCACGGTCAGGGCTTCGTCGGTCTTGAAGCCGAACTTCTGGAACAGCTTGGTGAGCGGCTTGATCGTGAGCGCGGCGACGATGCTGCCGACGCTGGCCATGGCGACCATGAGGGCGAAGTTGCCCATGGGAGTCGAGGTCATGGTATGGAGCAGCCAGCCCGCCACGGGAACGTGCAGCAGGGAGCCGATGCTGCTGGTCGCGGCGAGCTTCTCCACGTACTCGGGCAGGACGTTGAACACGAGCGGGTCCGAGAAAAGGGAGCTGATGGTCGAAAGGATCAGCATGGTGCGCAGCATGCGGTCCTTCACGACGATGCGGGTGCCGTCCTTGATCGAGGTCCACAGGGTCCCGAGGACGCTCTTGAAGGTGCGCGGCGCGGGCGCGGCGAGGTTCGCCGCCTCGGGGTTCGCGCCGGGGCCGGCGAACATCCTGATGCCCGCATAAATAAAAGCGGTCAGCGCCATGGCGCCGGCGTAGACGGCATAGATGACGGCGCCGCCGACGCCGGCCTTCCCCTTGATCGGGCCCATCAGCGCGATGCCGCCGGCCAGGATGGGGCCGATGATCGAGATCACGGAGCCGATGATGGTCAGGATGGAGTTGGCGCGGGTGCGCTCGTCGGACGTCACGCTCTTGTCGCCGAGCAGGCGCGTCGTGGCGGCGCCCTCGCTGGTGATCGCGATGCCCTGGAAGAAGGACTGGACGGCGATGAGGCCGAACAGGACCCACAGGGCGGTGGTGCCGATGAGGCCGGTGGCGAAGAAGACGCCGGCGATGCTCGCGAGCGCGGCGGCGCGGACGAAGGTAGCCTTGACCAGCCACTTCTTGGGGCCGTCCTTCTCGGCGTTGCGCGTGAACAGCGGGATGGTGGCGTAGCTGAAGAACTGGGCGCCCCACTGGGCGATGCGCGACAGCGAGCGGTCGGAGCGGATCAGTTCGTTGACGACGGCCTTGTCGCCGGCGCGGGAGTCGTGCTTCTCGTGAAGGGCGTTGGTGACCATCGACGAGATCAGGTAGGGCTGGGCGACGACGTACATCTCGTAGCCGACGAGGAAGATGCTGTAGCCCTTCACGTAGCGCCAGAAGGCCTTGTTGCGCTCGGGGTCCTTGAAAACCTGGAAGAAGCCGGTCTTGGCGGGCTTGGGAGCCGGGACGTCGGCCTTCTCGCCGCCGGAGGAGTTCTCGGCGGGCTTGTCGAGGTAGGCGCGGGCCGGCAGGTCGGCGAGGGCCTTCGCGGACGGGGCCTGGACGCCGTCGCCGGCGGAAGCGGCGAGTCTCTCCTGAGTGAGGGCGGCGAACTGGGCGTCGGCCTTGCCGCGGGAAGTGCCGGCGTCGGCGCGATCGAGGTTCTCGACGGCCTTGTCGGCGACGACCCGGATCTCGGTGAGGCGCTCGGCGGGCGCGAGGGCCTTGGCGGCCCGCGGGGCCTCAGCCGACGCGGCGGGAACGACGGCGGCCGCGGCGAGCGGAGACGCCGCGAGGGCGGGCGCGGCGGCCGGGAGGGCCGCCGGAGCGGCGGCGAGCGCGGCTTGAGGAACGGAGATCGAAGGCGCGCCGGCGAAGGCCGGCGCGAACGCGGCCGGGCCGAGAGCGGCGCTGGGCGTCAGCGCGAGGTTCGGGAGCGAGAGGCTCCCCGTCGCTCGAGCCCCGGCGGCCGCGGCGGAGCCGGCGCTCGTGACGGCCGGAACATTGAGCCGGACGACGACCTGGGCGACGGCGGGCTGAACGCCGAGGGCATAGGCGAGAACGAGCGCCAAGCCGCCGCGGAGGAGCTTCATCCCTTGATTATAGTGGCGGACGGCCTCGGCGCCGGGTGTCCTTTGGCCCGCTTTCCTCCGCGTTAGGACCTGGGCGCAAGCGGGCCCGAAGACCCCTCGTAATCCCGCTATTTTTGGCGGGGTATGTATTTATTGCGTCTAATCCGCGACCGGGATATTGCTTTCCCGAGATTATTCCAGCATCCTATAGGTCATGAAAGACATCGCCTCGCTCAATGCCCTTCTCGCCAAGTACAAAGAGCCCGCCCTGTCTCGGTCCCTCTGGCAGCTGATCAACACGGCGACGCCGTTCGCCGCCATCGAGTTCACGATGCACACGCTCTATCATTACCATCACCCGTGGCTCGCGCTCGTCCTCGCGGTCCCGGCCGCCGGCTTCCTGATGCGGCTGTTCATCATCCAGCACGACTGCGGGCACGGCTCCTTCTTCAAGTCGCAGAAGGCGAACGACCTGCTCGGCGCGGTGATCGGCGTGGTCTCGCTGACGCCTTACAGCTATTGGCGGCAGACGCACGCGATCCATCACTCGACGTCCGGCAACCTGACCCACCGCGGCTGGGGCGACATCGATACGAAGACCCTGCGCGAGTACGCGGCGATGTCGAAGTGGGGCCGCCTCAAGTACCGGGTCTACCGCTCGATCCCGGTGATGTTCATCATCGGGCCGTCGTACCACTTCCTGATCAACCACCGCATCCCGGTCATCATCCCGGCCGACTGGAAGCACGAGCGCCTGAGCATCCTGCTCAACGACCTGGTGCTGGCCGGCATCCTCGCGGTCGCGGCCTACACGGTCGGCCTGTGGCCGTTCCTGCAGGTGCAGCTGCCGGTCTCCATGGTGACGGCGACGGTCGGCGTCTGGCTGTTCTACGTCCAGCACCAGTTCGAGGGCACGTATTGGCGCTTCGACCAGAACTGGGACCTCGCCAAGGCCAGCCTGCAGGGCAGCTCGTACTTCGAGCTCCCCGCGCCCCTGCAGTGGATCACCGGCAACATCGGCTTCCACCACATCCATCACCTCAACAGCCGCATCCCGAACTACAATCTGCCCAAGGCGATGGAAGAGAACCCCGAGTTCCAGAAGGTCACGAAGTTGACCATGTGGAACAGCTTCAAGTGCGTGACCCTCGCGCTGTGGGACGAGGAGCGCGAGAAGCTCGTGGGCTTCTCCGAGGCGGCCGCGCTCTTGCGTCGGTCGCGCGCGCGCGCGACGGCCTGACCGGTTAGCGCCGCATCAAGCGGAAGGCCAGGAAGCCGATCGCCGCGCCCACGACGGCCAACGCGACGGCTCCCATGGGGCCGCCCATCATGCCGCCGATCATGACGCCGAACATGGCGCCCGCGCCCGCGGCAATCACCGATCCGACGGCCTGCTGACGGCTGCGCAGATGCTCGACCTCCTCCTTGTTCAGCACCGTGTAGCGCGGAGGCTCGGGCGGCTTGCGGTTCCAGGCCGAACGGGCTTCGGAAGGCTCGCGGACGAGGACGGAGCCGGGAGCAGGAGCCGTCACAGGCTGGCCCTTTGTGTCCCAGCAATGCCCCGCGGCGCACTCTTGAAGCTGGTTAAGGGCTTGCGGGTCCGCGGAGGCCGAGATGGGCGCTAGGAAAACGAGAGCGAAAAGGGTCGTTTTCATCCGCTGAGTATGACCCCAAGACGCCCTCCCGTCAAGTCTTACTTGCCCGGGTGGCTCATCGCCGAGAACGCCATCGCCTGAGTATAATCCACGACGGCCGTGTCCCCGATCTTGACCTGCTCGAGGTTCGGGACGCTGGGCGGAACCTTCAGCTTGATGTTCTTTCCATCCGGGCCCTTGACCGTCAGCTGGCGCTTGCTCCGGTCGATGTCCTCGATGGCGCCGGTCACGCGCCGCGTCGTCGACACGGCCTCCGCGGCCGGCCCCGATCGCGGCGTCAGGGTGATGTGGTCCGCCGCGGCCGCCGGCGGCGTCCCGGGCTTGCCGATCGCCAATGCCGTGGCCTCGACGTAGCGGACGTCGATCTTCGAGCCCTTCTTGAGCTGGTCCAGCGACACCTCCGGCGGAACGCCGACAGTGACTTTTTTGCCGGCCGGATCCTTGAAGGTCAGCGTGCGGTGCTTCGCGTCGGCGTCCAATATCTTCGTGACGGTGTTGACGTCCTCCACCGCGATCGTCCCGCCGATGACGGGCGATTGAGTCCCGCTGTTGCCTTGACCGGCGGCGCAAACCGCCGCGGCGAGGATAAGACCAATGGCGCAGAAACCTTTCATAACTCCTCCTTCGGATTTTGTCTGGGGAGCATGATAGATATCGGGGGAGGCCGCGGCTATGAACGAGACGTCATGATTTTTTGGGGGCCGATTCTTAAACCGCGACTTGCGACGCTTCGGGCGGTCGCAGGCGCCGAGTCTAAGAAACGAAACGCCCCCGGTCTTTCGACCGAGGGCGTTCATTTCCGTCGTCTGAAGTCTTAGGAGAGCTTCGCGAGCTGAGCCTCGAGCTCCTTGTAGTCGCGCTCCTTCGTGATGTCGGGCTCGACCTTCACCCACGCGACCTTGCCGTCCTTGTTGATCAGGACGGTCGCGCGCTGGGAGATGTTGCCCCCCGGGTGGAACAGGCCGTAGGCCTTGATCGCCGAGCGGTGCATGTCCGCGAGCAGCGTGTGCTTGAGGCCGTTGGCGGCCTTGTACGCCTTGTGCGCCCACACGGAGTCCACGGAGATGCCGAACACCTGCGCGAACTTCTCGTAGCGCGACAGGTCCTGGGAGAAGCACGCGTTCTCCTTCGAGCACGTCGGGGAGAAGTCGAGCGGGTAGAAGAACAGCGCGACGGGCTTCTGGCCCTTGAACTGGGACAGCGTCCACTCCTTCTTCTCGGAGTCGGGCAGCTTGAAATCGGGGGCGACGGCTCCGACGGCGATCGGCGTGGTCTCGGACGAGGCGGTGGCGGTGGTCATTTTTTCTCCTGAGGGTTTGAGGGTACGAGAAAAGTTGAAAAAGTTGAGGCCTGACCCCAACTTTAGGCTTTCACCAGCTTGATCTCCAACGGCTTGAAGGTGGCGTTGCGGACGGAGACGGCGGCGGCGACCTTGCGGGCGGCTTCGCGGAAGGCCTTGGCGGGCGCGGAGTCCGGAGCGGAAATGGTGATCGGCGTGCCGGTCTCGGAGGCGTCGCAGACCTTGGGATCGAGAGGGATCGAGCCCAGCTGGGGGATGCCGTAGGACTTCTCGAGAGTCTTGGCCGAGCCCTCGGAGAAGATCTTGCTTTCTTTATTGCAGTGCGGGCAGACGAAGCCCGACATGTTCTCGATCGCGCCCAGGATCGGCACGTTGAGCTTCTTGAACATGGAGACCGCCTTGCGCACGTCGGAGAGCGCGATCGACTGCGGCGTCGACACGATCACCGAGCCCGCCAGCGGCACCGTCTGGCACAGCGTCAGCTGCACGTCGCCCGTGCCCGGCGGGAGGTCGAGGATCAGGTAATCCAGCTCGCCCCAGCGCACGTCCTTGAGGAACTGGGTGATCGCGCCGTGCAGCATCGGCCCGCGCCAGATCACGGCCTTGTCGGGGTCCATGAGGAAGCCCATCGACATGATCTTCACGCCGTGGTTCATCGCCGGCTCGATCTTGTTGTCCTCGCCCGCGACCGGCTGGTGGCCGCCCACGCCCATCATCTGCGGCTGGTTGGGCCCGTAGATGTCGGCGTCCATGAGCCCGACCTTCGCCCCGTCGAGCGCGAGCGCGACCGCGAGGTTGGAGGCCACCGTGGACTTGCCCACGCCGCCCTTGCCGGCCGCCACCGCGATCAGGTTCTTCACGCCCGGAGGGAGCACGCTCTCCAGACGCACGTCCTTCTTCACCGAGGCCGTCATGTTGATCTTCACCGACTTCACGCCGGGGACCTTCTTGACCGCCTCCTCCGCCTCGAGCTGCATCATGCCCTTGAGCGGACAGGCGGGGGTGGTGAGCTGGTAATCGAAGCTCACCACCCCCCCTTCCACGACGAGATTCTGCACCATCCCGAGCGTCACGATGTCTTTGTGCAGCTCCGGTTCGATACACTTCGACAGCGCCTTCAGAATCTCGTCTTTCGTCGGCATAAACCCTCTTTTTCGCGCGGCTCTTACATCAGGAACAGCATCTCGCGGTACTTCGGCACCGGCCAGGCGTCGGACGGCGTGAGGAGCTCGAGCGCGTCGACCTGCGTCCGGATCTTCTCGAAGTACGGCTTGACCTTCTCGCAGTACGCCGCGGCCTTCGCCTCGACTTCGGAGAGCGCCTCGGCCTTCTCGCGCGCGGCCTGGAGCTCGTCCACGCCCTCGAGGACGGCCTCCACCTTCTCGGAGACCGAGCGCAGCAAAGCGGCCTGCGCCGGGATCTTGACCCCGGCCGACTTCGCCGCGTTCACCGCCGCCGCCAGCTGGTTCTGGTAGGCCACCGCCGCCGGCACGTACAGCGTCGTCGCCATCTCGGCGACGAGCTTGGCCTCGATGTCGAGGTCCTTCGCGTAGCGCTCCAGCAGGATGTCGTAGCGCGAGTGCGACTCCTCGTGCGTGAGCACGTGGAGCTTCTCGAAGAGC
>Ga0134128_10001749_pt1 | contig 27494 bp, 28 predicted proteins | sample KB31754_FD_96462 | JGI IMG/M metagenome (GOLD analysis project Ga0134128, IMG submission 96462) | Terrestrial soil microbial communities with excess Nitrogen fertilizer from Kellogg Biological Station, Michigan, USA - KB3-175-4 | ecosystem: Environmental > Terrestrial > Soil > Unclassified ...
CTGCGCGTCGAGCTCGGCCTGCACGTCCTGGTCGCTGAGGCTCGTCGACGCATTGATCGGCTTGATCATGATCGACCCCGCGTAGCTGCCGCGGCCGATCGTCTGGTTCGTGCCGTGGCGGCCGTCGACCGCCGTGAGGTTGGTCTGGTACTCGTTGAGCCAGTCCATATACGTGCTGTCGAGCATGTTCGCGAAGAACGGCCCGATCTTGGACTGCGTCTCGGGATCGACCTGGTCGCCCCAGAACACCGCGTAGACCTTGGGATGAGAGATCACCGGTCCGCCGAAGTACTTGAGGCCGCCGCCCGCGGAGGCCTTCTCGGTCCGGAACACGGACGGCTTCGCCCCTTGCGCCCAGAAGATGCCGTGGGGCGCGGCCGAGGCGACGGACGAAAGAACGGCGAGACCGGCGACGACGGCAAGAACGCGGGACAGGGGGGTTTTATCCATGACCCGATTCTGCCTTACGGGATTGATCTCGGTCAATAGAAATTGGGCCTTAAGGCCTAATTATTTTATAGGCCCTTTGAAACGCGCGTTTGACGGATCGGGCCGCGCGACGATGATTCCTCGCGCATTTTCAGAATTCCTCTCGAGGGTTTTTGACGCAAAATCGCGTCAAAACTCTCCTCGGAGGAATTATTTTTGGAGAAGTCAGCGGGGGACGGCGGCGAAGAAGGCTTTAAGCCGGGCGGCGGACTTCACGCCCGGCCGGCTCTCGACGCCGGAGCTCACGTCGAGCGCCCACGGCTTGGCTGCCGCCGCGGCCTCCGCGGCGTTCTCGGGCGTCAGCCCCCCGGCGAGGATGACGCGCTTGCCGCGCTTGCGAATTCCGGCGGCTTTCTTCCAAACGGCGGTTCGAGCTTTCGCCGAGGGGCCTCTCCCCGCGCGCCGGTCGGCGTCCGTGCGCTCCGGCTCAAGGAAGACGTAGTCGAGCGGCCCCGGCTTCGAGGGACCCGCGACGAACGCCGGCACGCGCAAGCCGGTCGGGACTTTGCCGTAGATCTGGACCGCATTGAGGCGCAGTTCGCGCACCGTCGTGAGCAGTTCCTCGCGCGAGGGATCGCGGAACACGCCCACCGCGAGCACGCCCTTGGGGATCGCGGCGCGCACGCGGCGGGCGCGCGCGAGAGTCAGGAAGCGCGGCGTCTTGGGCACGAAGATCATGCCCACCGCCCAGGCGCCCAGATATGCGGCGCGCGCCGCGTCAGCACCGCGCGTGACGCCGCAGATCTTGACCCTCACGCCAGCAGGGAGGCCAGCGCGGCGGCCGGGTTCGGGGACTTCATAAAGGAACCGCCGATCAGGAAGCCCTTGTAGCCGAGCTCCCGCAGCGAGTCGATCTCCTCGCGCGTGTTCAGTCCGCTCTCGGAGACGGCGGTCGCGGTCTTCGTGACCAGCGACGCCAGCCGGCGCGAGACCGCGAGGTCGGTGTGCAGGGAGCGCAGGTCGCGGTTATTCACGCCGATCACGTCGGCCGTACACTTGAGGGCCGCTTCGGCCTCGGCCTCGTCGTGGACTTCGACCAAAGTGGAGAGGCCGCGCGCGCGCGCCGCGAAGAGCATCTCGTGCAGGCGCGGACCCAACAGGGCCGCGATGAGAAGGATCGCGTCGGCCCCGATCGCGCGCGCGAGCTCGAGCTGGTAGACGTCCACGAAGAAGTCCTTCATCAGGAGGACCGCGTCCGGCAGGGCCGCGCGGGCCGCGCTTAAAAAGGAAGGCTCTCCCGAGAAGTACTCCGGCTCGGTCAGGATCGAGATCGCCGCGGCTCCCGCCTCGGCGTAGGCGGAGGCGATGCGCGCGGCTTCGGCGGGCGAGGCGGAGCCCGGCGCGCGCAGGAACCCCGCGGAGGGCGAGGCGAACTTGACCTCGGCGATCACGCGCGGCCCCGGCGCCTGCAGCGCGTGAGCCAGGGACGACGGCTTGCGCGAGTAGAGCGGCTTGGCGGCCAGCGACTCGACGGAGCGCTCTTTCTTCCATTTCGCCACGCGCTCCTCGGTGCGGGCGCCGATGTGCTTGAGGACGTTGAGTTCGTTCATTTCGCGCTCATGCGCGCAAGCGCGTTCAGCGCCGCGAGCGCGCGGCCCGAGTCGATGGACTCGGCCGCCAGCGCGACGCCTTCGCGCCAGGACTTGGCGAGCCCGGCGGCCTGCAGGGCGGCCGACGCGTTGAAAAGGCAGGCCTCGCGAGCGGGGCCCGGCTCTCCGGACAGCACCGCACGAAGGATCTTCGCGTTGCGCTTGGCGTCGCCGCCCTTGAGGGCCGACAGCGGGCGGCGCTTGAGGCCCGCGGACTCCGGCGTCACTTCCTCGAGCTTGACCTGCCCGCCCGACAGGCGCGCGACCGCCGTCGCCGACGACAGCGACAGCTCGTCGAGCCCGTCCTTCGCCGCGACCACGAGGGCGCGCTTGCCGCCCAGCGCGCGCAGGGCCTCGGCGACGGGGCGCACCAGCGCCGTCGAGTACACGCCCAAGAGCTGGTGCGGCGCGCCGGCCGGATTGCACAGCGGGCCGAGCAGGTTGAACACCGTGCGCGTGGCGAGCTGGAGGCGCACCGGGCCGACGCGCGCGAAGCCCTTATGGTGGCTCGGCGCGAAGAGGAAGCCCACGCCCGTCTCCTCGACGCACAGCGCCGCGCGCGCGGCCGCGAGGTCGGTGAGCACGCCGAGGGCCTCGAGCACGTCGGCCGAGCCTGAGCGGCTCGACACGGCGCGGTTGCCGTGCTTGGCGACCGCGGCGCCGGCGCCGGCCGCGATGAAGGCGACCGTCGTCGAGATGTTGAAGGTCCCGGCGCCGTCGCCGCCGGTGCCGCACGTGTCGATCAGAGGCGTGCGCTTGATCTTGACCGTCAGCGCCCGCGCGCGCACGGCCTCGGCGAAACCGGTGATCTCCGCGACGGTCTCGCCGCGCACGCGCAGGGCGGCCAGGAAAGCGCCGATCTGCGCGTCCGAGGCCTCGCCGTCGAGCACGGCGCCCATGGCGGCGCGCGCGTCGGAGCGCGTCAGCGGGCGCCCGGCGAGCAGGTCCCGCAGCTGCTTCATGCTAGGCCTTCGGCAGGATCAGGCGAAAGGTGGAGCCTTTCGCGCCCGGCTGGTAGTCGGCGGAGCCGCCCTGCGCCTCGAGCACCTTCTTCGAGAGCGCCAGGCCCAGGCCGAGACCCTTGGGCTTGGTCGTGATGAAGGGCTCAAATAACGAGCCTTTGACCTTCAAATCCACTCCCGCGCCCGTGTCGGTCACCGAGATCCAGACGCCTTCCTTTCCGACGCCGGTGGCGACCTTGGCGCTGCCCTTGCCGCCCATCGCGTCGAAGGCGTTGTCGAGCAGGCGCTTGACGGAGTCGCCGAGGAGTTTCGGGTCGGCCATGACGGCGGCGTCCTTCGCGCCGGCCTTGAACTCGACCTTGCCGCCCTCGGGCGCGGAGTAGCCCTTCACCGCCGCCTCCACGAGCTTGTCGACGGCGTGGGTCTCCCTCATCGGTTCGCAGGCGCGCGAGTAGGAGAGGATGTCGGACAGCATGCGGTCGGCGCGCGCGATCTCGCCCTCGATGATCTTGAGGTGCTTCTCGACCTTGGGATCGAGCCCCGACGCGCCGAGCTTGGCGCGCACGAAGTACGCGGAGTTGTTGATGACCGCCATCGGGTTGCGCAGCTCGTGCCCGACGACGCTCGCGATGCGGCGGATGAGCTGGCTCTGGTCGTCGGCCATCACAGCCCCGGGCGCGTCATGTTCTCGGGCTTGATCCAGTCGCCGAACTGCTTTTCGGTGACGAGCCCCAGCTTCAAAGCGGCCTCCTTGAGCGTCAGCCCCTCGGCGTGCGCGGTCTTGGCGATCTTGGCCGCCGCGTCGTAGCCGATGTGCGTGTTGAGAGCGGTGACGAGCATGAGCGAGCGGCGCATGAGCTCGTCGATGCGGACTTCGTCCGCCTTAATACCCGCGGCGCAGTGCTCGTTGAAGCCTCTGGCGCCCGCCGCGAGCAGCTTGGCCGAGTGCAGGAAGTTGTGGATGATGAGCGGCTTGAACACGTTGAGCTCGAAGTTGCCGGAGGCGCCGCCGACGTTGATGGCCGCGTCGTTGCCCAGCACCTGCGCGCAGATCATCGTGACCGCCTCGCTCTGCGTCGGGTTGACCTTGCCGGGCATGATCGAGGAGCCGGGCTCGTTCTCCGGGATGCGCAGCTCGCCCAGGCCCGCGCGCGGGCCCGAGGACAGCCAGCGCACGTCGTTGGCGATCTTGTTCATCGAGCAGGCGAGCGTCTTGAGCGCCCCGTGCGCGAAGACCAGCGCGTCGTGGCCGGCCAGCGCCTCGAACTTGTTGGGCGCGGGCTTGAAGGGAAGCTTGGTCAGCCGCGCGATGTGCGCCGAGGCCTTCTTGTCGAAGTCGGGGTGCGTGTTGAGGCCGGTGCCGACGGCCGTGCCGCCGATGGCGAGCTCGTAGAGGCCGGGCAGGACCGCGTCGATCCGGCCCAGGTCCGCGTCGAGCATCGCCGCCCAGCCGCCGATCTCCTGGCCGAGCGTCAGCGGTGTGGCGTCCATCAGGTGCGTGCGGCCGATCTTGACGATCTTGTCGAACTCCTTGGCCTTCTTCTTTAAAACGTCCCGGAGCCCCTTCACCGCCGGGATCAGCTCATGGACCAAAGTCTCCGCGGCCGCGATGTGCATGGCCGTCGGGAAGGTGTCGTTGGAGGACTGGGACTTGTTCACGTCGTCGTTGGGATGGACGGGCTTCTTGGAGCCCATGACGCCCTTCGCCAGCTCGATGGCGCGGTTGGAGATCACCTCGTTGGCGTTCATGTTCGACTGCGTGCCCGAGCCGGTCTGCCAGACGACGAGCGGGAAGTGCGCGTCGAGAGTCCCGGCGATGACCTCGTCGGCGGCGGCGACGATGAGGGCTTCCTTGTCCTTGGGCAGCAGCCCCAGGTCGCAGTTGGCGAGCGCGGCGGCCTTCTTGAGCACGCCGAGGGCGCGGATCATCTCGCGCGTGAGCGTGTCGCGGCCCGCGCCGGCCTGGAAGTGGTGGAGGGAGCGCTCGGTCTGCGCGCCCCAGTAGCGGTCGGCGGCGACCGGGATCTCGCCCATCGTGTCCTTCTCGACGCGGGTCTTGCCGTGCGCGGCGGTCTTGGTGGTCATGGCGGGACTCTCCTCAACGATCATGCCCGCATGATATATAAATTTTGCGAAAATGCCTCGATGACCGACGCGGATTGGGGAACGTGGACGCCGTCTGAGCGAGCCGCGCTGTGCTTCGTCGTGAGCGGCGGGCGCATCCTCCTCATCCACAAGAAGCGCGGCCTCGGCGCGGGCAAGGTCAACGGCCCCGGCGGCCGCCGCGAGCCGGGCGAATCCGCGGAGGACTGCGCGCGGCGCGAGACGCTGGAGGAGGTCGGCGTCGAGCCGCGCGGCCTGGTGCGCGCCGGGGAGCTGCGCTTCCAGTTCCTCGACGGCTACGCCCTGCTCATCGACGTGTTCACGGCGTCCGAGGCCGTGGGCGAGCCGCGCGAGACCGACGAGGCCGACCCATTCTGGGCCGACGTTTCCGCGATCCCCTACGCCGACATGTGGCCCGACGACGCGATCTGGCTGCCGGAGATGCTGGCCGGCCGGCCTTTCCGCGGGCGCTTCCGCTTCGACGGGGACAGGCTTCTTTCCCATTCGATGGAGCCCGCGTGAGCGAGCGCTGCTCCGCGGTCTGCTCGCCGGGGCTGGCGCCGTTCGCCGCGGCCGAGCTCGGGCGCCTGGGAATCGGCGCGAAAGGGCTCGAGTTCGAGGGCTCCTCGCGCGACCTGTACCGCGCGAGCCTGCGCCTGCGCACGGCCGACCGCCTCCTGCTCAAGCTGGGAGAATTTCCCGCTGCCGCGTTCCCGGCGCTGGCCCACGGCGCTTTGCGTCTGCCTTGGGAGCGCGTTTTGGCGCCGGAGCGTCCCATCGCCTTCCGCGTGTCCTGCGTGAAGTCCAAGCTCTACCATGAACGAGCGATCGCCGAGCGGCTGGGCGCCGCCGTCGAGCGGCGCCTGGGCCGCGCTTCCCCCCTCGCGAAGTTCGACGAGAACGCCTCCGAGCCTCAGCCCCAGCTTTTTTTCATTCGCGTCGAACGAGACCGCTGCTCGGTCTTCGCCGACGCCTCCGGCGCGCTGCTGCACAAGCGCGGCTATCGCCTCGCGACCGCCAAGGCTCCCCTGCGCGAGACCATGGCCAGCGCGCTGGTGACGGCCTCGGGCTGGACGCCGGAGGCGCCGCTGCTCGACCCCTTCTGCGGCTCGGGCACGATCGCGATCGAGGCGGCGCTGATGGCGCGCCGGATCGCCCCTGGCCTCGCGCGCCGCTTCGCCTTCATGGACTGGCCCGGCTTCGACGGCGGCCTCTGGGAACAGCTGAAAGAAGAGGCCGCGCGCGAGTCGACGTCCGCGCCGCTCACGATCCTCGCCTCCGACCGCGACGCGGGCGCGATCCGCGCCGCCCAGGCCAACGCCGAGCGCGCCGGCGTGGCCGACGCGATCCAGTTCTCCTGCCGCGCGGTGTCGGCCGTCGAGCCGCCCGCGGCGAAGGGGTGGATCGTCACCAACCCGCCCTACGGCGTGCGCGTGGGGGAGAAGAAGCCGCTGCGGGACCTGTACGCCCGGTTGGGCGCCGTCCTGCGCGAGCGCTGTCCCGGGTGGCGGGCGACGATCCTCAGCTCGGACTCGCGCCTGCTCGCCGCGTCGGGGCTCGAGCTCAAGGAAGGCGCGCCGATGATGAACGGCGGCTTGACCGTGCGGCCCGCCGGCGGTCTCGTCTAGGCGCGGATCACTCCAGCGCGACTTTCCAGCTGGTCAGGCCGTACCAATCCTTGAAAAGGAAGGTCATGCGGTCGGGAGCCGACTCCTGGTGGATCCAGCCGTCCAGGACCACGCCGGTCTTCTTCCAGTCTGTCCCTTTCGGGAACACGATCACGGCGTGGTGTCCCGTGACTTTGCGGACCACGAAAACGCCGTGGACTTCGAGAGAGGTCACCCGGGCGACGGGGACGACGGCGTTCAGCGTCGTGTTCTGATGCGCCACGCAGCCCCGCTGGAAGTCGTTGCTCGGCCAAAGATGCGTGGCCGCGCCGATCGATTCCTCGAGATTGACCATGGTCCCGTTTCCGTAGAACGTCCCGGAGACTTCGCTGGGATATCTCGCGTGAAGCTCGCCGACCGCGCGGCTGGCGGCCGTGATCACGGGACCGAGGTCGGCGACGTTCGCCGGAGTCCAATTCATCCCGTCGGGCGACGCGTCGATGAGCGTCGTGATCGGAATCCCCGCCTTCTGGATCACCTCGTGGGAGGCGCGCAGCTTCGCCGGATCGACGGCGGCCTGCGCCGGCGCGGCCGCGGCATCGGAGGGCCGTTGCGCGCCGGCGGCGGCGTATTTCGCCTTCAGCGCCGCCATCCCGTCGCGAGCCTGAGTCTCGGCGTCGCTCTGGGCCCCAACGGCCGCGGGCGCCAGGAGGAGCGCCGCCAGCAGGGCCGAACGTTCGAGAGGGGCCATGCCGCAGTATAGCCCCTCTCTTCTATTCGTCAAGCCCTAAAAGAGCTTTTTTGACTAGTCGCCGAGGACGGACTCCGGGCGCATGAAGTGGCAGGTGTAGCCGTTGGGATGCTTCTGCAGGTAGTCCTGATGCTCCTCCTCGGCCTTCCAGAACGGCCCCGCCTTCTCGATCTTGGTCACGACGGGAGCGCCCCACTTGCCGACCTTGTTCAAGTGCGCCTTGTACTCCTCGGACTCCTTGCGCTGGGCCTCCGTCGTGTAGAAGATCTCCGAGCGGTAGGAGTCGCCCACGTCGTTGCCCTGGCGGTCGAGCGTCGTCGGGTCGTGCATGCGGAAGTACCACCGCAGAAGCGTCTTGTACGGCAGCTTCTTGGGGTCGTAGACGACCTCGACGGCCTCGGCATGGCCCTCGTGGTTGCGGTAAGTGGCGCGGGCGACCTTGCCGCCGGTGTAGCCCGCCTCGGTGTGGACGACTCCGGGGATGTGGCGCAGGATCTCCTGCATGCCCCAGAAACAGCCGCCCGCCAAGTAGACGGTCTCGTTGTGCGAGCCCGCCGCGACGGCCTTCGTTCCCGCCTTGGCCTTGGGGACGATGCCCGCCGCCGCGAACGAGGCGAGGTAGCGGCCGTAGCCCTCCTGCTCGAGCTTGTCGACCGGGATGAAGCGCAGGGACGCCGAGTTGATGCAGAAGCGCTTGTGCGTCGGCCTGGGGCCGTCGTCGAAGACGTGGCCCAGGTGCGAGTCGCCGTGCTTGGACCGCACCTCCGTGCGCTCCATGCCGAACTGGCGGTCGGTCTTGGACACGATGTTGCCGGCGTCGATGGGCTTGGTGAAGCTCGGCCAGCCGGTGCCGGAGTCGAACTTGTCCAGCGAGGAGAACAGCGGCTCGCCGCTGGCGATGTCGACGTAGATGCCGGGCTCGTGGTTGTTCCAGAACGCGTTGTGGAAGGCGGGCTCGGTGTCGGCGTTGCAGACGACCGCGAACTGCTCGGGCGTCAAGCGCTTCTTCAGCTCGTCCTGCGACGGCTTCTTGTATTCGTGGGTCACGGTCTTCCCCTCCGCGGCGCGCGCGGGCGCGCCGGCGGCCGTCAGCAGCATCAAGACGGCGATGGCTTCTTTCATCATCACCCCCATCATAACACTCATGAGTGACATCGCGGGGGTCGGGATGACACGGCGCAAATGTTAAACTCAATCGCCATGCCCAACACCATCACGAAGTCCTCGACCCTCAAGAAATTCGGCCTCGCCGCCTTCCTGTCCGTCTCGACCGTCGCCGTCTACCTGATCGCCGGCGCCCGCTTCGCGCCCGCCCCGTCCGGCGGCGAGACGGAGGAGAACCTCCCCGATCCCAACGAGAAAGCCGCGCCGCTCTCCGCGCCCGGCCTCGACGGCAAGTCGATCGCGCTCTCCGGCTTCGCCGGCAAGGTCGTGCTCGTGGACTTCTGGGCCACGTGGTGCGACCCGTGCAAGGAGGAGATCCCCGACCTCGTCAAGCTGCGCGAGAAGCTCAAGGGCAAGGGCTTCGAGATCTTCGGCGTGTCCATGGACGAGGACGGCGCCAAGGCCGTCAAGACGTTCACTGCCAAGCAGCCGATCACGTACCCTCTCGGGCTCAACGGCGGCGAGCAGCCGCCGGAGGGCTGGGTCGTCCCCGGCTTGCCGACGGCATACCTCATCGGGCGGCAGGGCCAAGTGCTCAAGCGCTGGTTCGGGGAGAAGGACATGGCGGAGCTCGAAAGCGACGTGACCGCCGCCCTTGCGAAATAAGCTGGCCGCGGCGCTGCTTCTCGCGGCGTTGTGCGCCCCCGCCGCCGCCGAGTCCCTCGATCTGTTTCCGCGGCCCAACGAGATCTTCCCTCTCCTGATCGCCGACCCGCGCCACATCCAGGTCGGGGCGTCCTACTACCGCCTCGACGGAGAGAACACGTCCGACGTCGCCCTCGGCCACTCCTGGGGGCTCACGCGCTGGCGCGCCGGCGACATGCAGGACTGGCTGTGGGAGGTCGACGTCGAGGGCATGGCCTATTCTCGCTTCCAGGTCGGCGGCGGCGTCAACCAGTTCGAGACGGTCGACTTCTTCCTCAACCTTCCCGTCACGGTGCGCCGCGGCGACGTCGCCTTCAAGGGCGCCGTCTTCCACGAGAGCTCGCACTTGGGCGACGACTACATCCGGCGCACCGGCGACACCGGCTTCCGCTACTCCAACGAAGGCCTGCGCCTGCAGGCGTCCCTCGAGCCGCGGCGCTGGGGCCGCCTGTACGCGGGCTCGACCTACCTGTTCCACCGCGTCCCGGACACGCGGGGCCTGAGCGCGCAGGGCGGGTTCGAGCTGTTCTCCGACGACTTGACGCCCTTGAGGCGCCCCCGCACGCGCCTCTTCGTCGGGCAGGACTTCCAGAGCCACCAGGACGTGCGGTGGAACGTGGACTCGCACACCGTCGCGGGCGTGAAGCTGAACTTCCGCGAGAACGTGACGCGCGCGATGCGCGTCCAGCTCGGCTATTTCGACGGGCACTCGCCCTTCGGCCAGTTCTTCACCAAGCGCGAGCACTACCTCGACCTCTCGCTCGTCTTCGAGCTATGAAGCTCCTGCGCGACCTCGCCGTCATCGCCGCGGCCGTGGGCGGCGCCTATTGGTGGACGCACAGGCCCGCGCCGGAGCGAGCCCCGGCCATCGCCGGCGCCCGGCCCGACCTCGCCATGCCGGCGGCGTCCAAGCTCCCGCCGAACGTCGGATCATCGATCGAGACGCTCCGCCACGACGGCGGGCCCGTCCATCTCGCCGGCAAGGAGTCGCGAGAGCAAGCGCTCGGCCGGAAGCCGGAGCTGCTCGGCGGCGGCGCCGTCGACGTCACCGGCGGCCGCGAGTCGGAGCCGCTGCCCGACGAGCGCACGCCGTGGAGGGACTTCACGCGCCAGCCGCGGGCGATGGCGGCCGTCGTCGCGCTGTTCATCGTCCTCTATCTCCTGGGCACGCGCGCGCTGCGCAAGGGACCGGGCGGCCGCGGCTTCACGCACGACTAGCCGGAACTCGTTCTCCGAGCAAGGACCCGGCCGCCGGCGAGCTCCCGCGCGGCGAAGGCTGAAATTGCTAGAATCTACGCCATGTCCTCGACGGAGAGCGCCCTCCCCGACACGCCGGTCATGCGGCAGTACCAGGAGCTGAAAAAGGCACATCCGCACGCGCTGATGTTCTTCCGGCTCGGCGATTTCTTCGAGCTTTTCGGCGACGACGCGCGCGATGCCTCGCAGATCCTCGGCCTCGTGCTGACCCAGCGCCAAGGCGTGCCGATGTGCGGCGTCCCCGCCCACGGCGCGCAGAACTACATCGCGCGGCTGCTGCGGGCGGGGCGCAAGATCGCGATCGCCGACCAGCTCGAGGCGCCGTCCAAGGACAAGAAGATCGTCCCGCGCGGCGTGACGCGCGTGGTGACGCCCGGCACCGTCGTCGAGGACGAGCTCCTCGACCCGACCGCGACCAACTTCCTCGTCGCCATCGAGCACGATCTCGTCGGCTGGGGCGCGGCGTGCCTCGACGTCTCGACGGGAGAGTCCTGGGCCTCGCAGGCGCTCAACGACCGCGACTGCCGCAAGCTCTTCGACCTGCTCGCGCGCGTGCGCCCCGCCGAGGTGCTGGCCTCGAGCGCCGCGGCCTCGTCGCTGTCGCTGCGCCAGTTCCTGCCGGCCAAGTCCTGCCTGACCTTGCGCGAGCCGGCCAAGCTCGACGGCGCGCCGAATTGGGCCGAGGCCTCGATCTGGCGCAACCACCACCTCGCGCTCAAGGCCGTGATGGCTTCGAGGAAGTATATTGAAGAAGCGCGCTTCCGCCTGGGCGAGCTGCCCGCCCCCGCCTATCGCGAGGCGGGCGCCGTCATGCAGCTCGACGACACGGCGATCCGCACGCTGGAGCTCGTCGACTCCGCCTCCGGAGAGAAGCGCCACACGCTCTGGGGCCTGCTGGACGGATGCCGCACGCCGATGGGCTCGCGGCGCCTGAAGATGTGGCTGCTCCACCCGTCCACGGACATGCGCGAGATCGAGCAAAGGCAGAACTGCGTCCAGGACCTGCTCGACAAGCCCGATGCCCGTCAATCCCTCGGACGCCTGCTTCAGGAGATCGCCGACCTGCCGCGCGTGACGAGCCGCCTCTCGACGCGCTCCGCCGGCCCGCGCGACCTGGGCGCCCTGCGCCGGTCGCTGCTGCGCCTGCCCCAGCTCGAGCGCTGGATCGCCGAGACGGCGTTCTCCTCGGGCCTGGCCGTGCTCGCCGAGGACCTGCGCGAGGCCGCGCTCGCCGTCGAGGACCTGCGCGAGCATCTGGAGAGCGCGCTCACGGAGAATCCCCCGGCCAAGCTCTCGGAGGGCGGCCTCATCCGCGAGGGCTTCAACGCCGAGCTCGACGCCCTGCGCCGCCTCAAGAACGACTCCGACCAGGTCCTGCTCGAGCTCGAGGAGCGCGAGAAGAAGGCCACCGGCATCACCACGCTCAAGGCCGGCTACAACTCGGTGTTCGGCTATTTCCTCGAGATCACCAAGGCCCAGTCGTCCAAGGCGCCCGCGCACTACACGCGCAAGCAGACGCTGACCAACGCCGAGCGCTACATCACGCCCGAGCTCAAGGAGCTCGAGGTCAAGATCCTCTCCGCCGAGGACAAGATGGCGCGTCTGGAGACGATGCTCTTCGACAGCGTCCGCGAGAAGGCGCTCGAGAAGCACGTCGTGCTCCTGCGCCTGGCCGAGCTCCTGGCCGAGCTCGACGTGTTCCAGGCGCTGGCCGCCGCGGCCGCGATGCACGACTTCGTGAAGCCGAAGGTCGACCTCACGCACGATCTGGAGATCGTCGAGGGCCGCCACCCGGTGCTGGCCGCGCTGCTGCCCTCGGGGACCTTCGTCGCCAACTCGCTCGTCCTCAACGCGCGCGACCCGCAGATCCAGGTCCTGACCGGCCCGAACATGTCGGGCAAGTCCACCTACCTGCGCCAGAACGCGCTGATCGCGCTGATGGCGCAGATCGGCTCCTTCGTGCCGGCGCGCTCCGCGCGCGTGGGCGTGGTCGACAAGATCCTCACGCGCATCGGCGCGCAGGACGCGCTCGCGCAGGGCGACTCGACGTTCATGGTCGAGATGAAGGAGACGTCCCACATCCTGCGCATGGCGACGCCGCGCTCGCTCGTCGTGCTCGACGAGGTGGGCCGGGGCACGTCGACCTTCGACGGCATCTCGATCGCCTGGGCGGTCCTCGAGCACCTGCACGGCTCCTACGCCGCGCTCGACGACGCCAAGAGCGAGACCGCGCCGCGCGGCCCGCGCACGCTGTTCGCCACGCACTACTTCGAGCTGACCGAGCTCGCCAAGACCCTGCCCGGCGTGGTCAACGCCAACGTGGAAGTGAAGGAATGGCGCAACGCCGAGGGCCACGTCGAGGTGGTCTTCCTGCACAAGATCGCCGCGGGCCCGGCCGACCGCTCCTACGGCATCCACGTGGCTGCGCTCGCCGGCCTGCCCGCGTCGCTGATCTCGCGCGCGGGCGAGATCCTCTCCGGCCTCGAGGAGGAGTCGGCCTCCGGGCGCCTGGCGGCCAAGGTCGCGGGCGACGACGCGCCGCCGCCCGAGCTGCCGCTCTTCGAGGAGAACCCGGTCCTTCGAACGCTCAAGCTGCTCAACCCCGAGACGATGACGCCGATCGAGGCGCTGCAGGCGCTCATCGCTCTCAAGAAGAAGGTCTGATCATGGCGCGTATTCAGCAGCTTCCGGAGGAAGTCTACTCCCGCATCGCCGCCGGCGAGGTCGTCGAGCGCCCCGCGTCGATGCTCAAGGAGCTCCTCGAGAACTCCCTCGACTCGGGCGCGACGCGCATCGATATTGAAGTCACCGGCGCCGGCGTGGACTCCCTGCGCATCGTCGACGACGGCTGCGGGATGGAGGCCGAGGACCTCAAGCTCTGCCTGGGCCGCCACGCGACGAGCAAGATCTCGGCCTTCGAGGACCTCGACAAGCTGACGACGTTCGGCTTCCGCGGCGAGGCGCTGTACGCGATCTCCGCGGTCTCGCGCATCACGATCACGAGCGCCACGCGCGAGTCGAAGACGGGCTGGCGCGTCAACCAAGTCGGCGCGCGCTTCCTCAACGGGCCGGCGCCGGCCATCCCGGGCACGACGGTGCTGGTCACCGACCTTTTCTACAACACGCCCGCGCGGCGCGAGTTCCTCAAGTCCGAGGGCGCCGAGCGCGCCAAGCTCGCGGCCGTCGTCGAGGAAGCGGCGATCGCCAACCCCGGCGTGCGTTTCACGTACAAGTCCGAGGGCCGCACGGTCCTGCGCTTCGAGCCGGAAAACACGGGCGATCCGTTCCAGGACCTCGACCTGCGCGCGGCCTCCGTGCTCGGCGACGACCTGGCCAACGGGCTTCTGCCGATCGACGTGGAGCGGCCGGGCGTGAAGGTGCGCATGCTCGTCTCGCCGCTCTCCAAGATGCCGTCCTCGCGCAACTTCCAGTATTTCTTCGTGAACAAGCGGCCGGTGTCGTCGCGCCTGCTCCAGCAGGCGCTGTACAAGGGCTACGGCGAGCGCCCGAGCGGCAAGCACCCGGTGTGCGTCGCGATGCTCGAGCTCAATCCGGACGCCTTCGACGTGAACGTGCATCCGGGCAAGCGCGAGATCCGCTTCAAGAACGACGGCGAGATGTTCGGGATCGTCTCCGGCCTCGTCGCCTCCGCGCTGGCCAAGGCCAAGGCGGCCGAGCCCATCACGGTCGAGCCCGCGCCGGCCGCCGTCGTCGCCGACGCGCCGGCTCCGGCGGTCGAAGCCCCTCCCGCCGCGGCACCCGCGCCGGGACCCGATTCCTACTACCTCGGCGGACACGCGATCCTGCCCGACCAGTTCAAGCAGCTGAACCTGGGCGCGGCGGTCGCGATGGCGGCGCCGGAAGGCGCGCCCGCCTGGTACACGCCCCCCTTCCGCTACATCGGCCAGATCGAGCGCGCGTACCTGCTCTTCGAGGCGGCGGGCGGGTTGTTCATGCTCGACCAGCACGCCGCGGCCGAGCGCATCCTCTTCGAGAAGCTCATGGCCGAGGTGGAGCACGGCGGGGCGAAGTCGCAGAAGCTGATGCTGCCGATCCCGGTGGCGCTTCCGGCCTCGGCGACGCGCATGGTCCTGGAAAAGGCCGACCGCCTGCGCAAGCTCGGCTTCGACGTCGAAGGCTACGGCAAGAGCGGCCTGCACGTGACCGCGGTGCCGGCGCTGTTCGCCTCGGCCGACGACGTGAAGAAGCTGATCCACCGCGTCATCGACGCGCTCAACGATCCCGTCGACGAGGCCGCCGCGCTGCGCCACGACGCGATCGCGACGGTGGCCTGCAAGGCGGCGGTCAAGGCTCACGACCGCCTGGGCGAGGACGAGGCCTACAAGCTCCTCGACGAGCTCAAGGACTGCCAGGACGGCTCCTGCTGCCCGCACGGCCGCCGCGCGATGCTCTCGCTCAACCGCGAGGAGCTCGCCCGCCGCTTCCAGCGCCCCGGCGCCGTCCCCCTTTAATTAACAAAGGGGCCAGGCAGGAAATTAACTTTCGGCCTGGAACTTATTTGACCCCCGCTCCGTAAGAATAGGAGACCGCGCGCCTTGAAATGCGCGGCGAGGGAGTCTACACTATGGTTATGAAGCTCAAGGTCGTCGTCGAGAACGGCGCCGACGGTCTGGTGGTCGCTCATTGCCCGTCGCTCAAGGGCTGCTGGTCTCAGGGCCGCACGCAGGCCGAGGCGATGACCAATCTGAAAGAAGCGATCCTGCTGTACCTCGACGACGGCGCCAAGAAGTTCAAGCCCACCTCGAAGCAAAAGGTCCTCAGCCTCGCGGTGTGAAGCCGCCCCTGGTTTCAGGGGCGCGCGTCGTGAAGGCGTTCAAGCGAGCAGGCTACCGCGTCACCGGGCAGCGCGGAAGCCACGTGAAGCTTTTTCGCGACGCGGATGAGTCGACGCTCATCATTCCGCTCCACCACGAAGTCGATCGCTGGACTCTGAAAGGCATCCTGGCGGACGCCGGCATTTCCGTCGAACAGTTCATGCGGCTGCTCTGATAGGCCCGTCGATCCAGCGAGAAACGCCAAAAAAATTCTTCGCGCTTTCGCGCTGAAAAATTTTTTCGCGCTTTCGTCCAGACCCAAGATTTTTTGGGTCTTGAATCTAATTTTTCCGGAGCTATACTCCATTTCAGACCCGCCCCGATCCCGGTGTTCGACGGGAAGAAGCCGGACGCCGGGGTGAGGCTGAGGCCGTAAACCGGTGGTCGTGGTCGCAGTCGTGCCGGGTGCGTCGTTCCCCCGGTCGCCGTGGTCGCAGGTCGCAGTGAGACGCGTCGTGTCGTGGCCGGACCGTCGCTGTCGGGCCCTGTGGTTCCGCCGAGACACAGGAGACCGCCAGTTCGCGCGTTCCGGGTTCGGGACGGGTCCTATGAGGCGCTGAGACGGCCCATTAACGGGCGGCGGTCTCGGCGCCTCCTAATTTTTGGGGCTGCCGGCGGGAATCGATGGCGAAACCCTGATTCCCCTGTTACAATCCGCAAAAGCACCGACGGATCGCCACGAATTATGCCGATCTGTCCGATTGAAAGTTAGGCCGCATCGGGCTTGCCGCCCACCATGCGCATGAAAATCGAAACATTCCCGGTCATGCCGACCTGCCCCTGCAGCTTCTGTCTTCAGTTGCAGGGCGGCAGCGTCTTTGCTGACTTCGATAAAGACGAGGCGGGTCTTATATTTCTTCGACGAATATCATTCGATGGCTTCGGCTGCTGCAGGGCAGCAGAGTCCATCACGAAGATGAGCCCAGGTGACTCGCAGTTGCTCCTTAACGCGATTTCACGTGGTGGGGTCGAAAGCGTTCAGGTCGAAGAGACTTTGCGGAGATACTTTCAAGAGAACAAGAATCTAATTTGGGGTGATGCTCTAGCGGAGCATGAATTACTTTAACTCAGACCACCTCATCGGCCTAACATTGGGTGGTGCGGCTGATGGCAAGTTTGGGAGTCGCATGCGCCGCCGCACACCCGGGCGTTAGCCCACCCAAGAAAATGACCAATCCAGAACTCATACTTGAACGGGGCTGCAAGATTCTCGAATCGGTACTAGGACCGCACGGGTTTCAGCTCCAGCCAGGTGACACTGGAGTGAGCTCAGGCGGCCGTTTCGCAAGCGGATTTTTTGTGCGCGGTAATCGGAAGCTGGAGCTGCATTTTCGTTATTCACTCGGACTGGTTCGTTATCACTTTGGCGCACACGAAGTTAGCCACGACGATTATCTGTGGGCACTTCTGGGACCAAGCGGAGGAAATAAGTATCCCGGTTTCGGAGAAGATCCACTAGACGGATTTAGGGACCTCGTCTATGATCTTGAACATTACGGTAGGGACTTCGTTTCAGGTGAGGATGAGACCTTGGAAAAGCTGTTTCAACGCGCTAAGACTAGGCCCAAAGGATTGAATGCCCTCGGTACAAATGACGCGATCTAACATCAGCTTGAACGGACGGCGGCCTCAAATCAGCTGGATAGCGGGTAGCCATCGCCGTTCCACCTGGCGTTAGGCTGTCGATATGGCCTCTGACTACGACACAATCATGGAAGCTCTCAAGTCAGCCGGCCTCGACCGGCTTGAGGCGCTCTCGCGAGAGGTGAAGGGGTTCCCGGATGGGGTGGATTCCTTCATCCGCAGGCGTTGGATTAGAAATGCGATCGACTGCGGGTCCAAGCAAGCGGTCGAATGGATGCTTCGCAAGGGATTAGACTTGAACTTCAGGGATGAGGAGGGCTACACCCCCCTCCTTTGCGCCATCGAAAGGGAGACGGAGGATCGTTACGAAGTGCTCGAACTTCTCCTCGCCGCCGGAGCCCCTGTCAACTCAAAGGGTATAAATGACTGGACCCCTGCGCACATGGCTGCGGCAAGAGATGACATCAAGGCGCTGGACATACTGATTCGACACGGCGCAGATTTATCCATTCGCACCGAGATCGATGACTATGCGACTCCGCTCGAAGAGGCCCGACATCTTGGGAAGGTCAACATCGTGCGGTACTTGGAACGTCGCCTAATATCACCCGGACCCGATGGGGCCGATAAGGGAGGAGCGCGAATTGAGTAAGGTGTCCTCCCTGGACGAAACCCTCAGCAAGGTCCCCGAAGTCACCCTCGTCTTCTGGATCATCAAGATCTTCGCCACCACCCTCGGCGAGACGGCCGGCGACGCGGTCTCCATGTCGATGAACCTCGGCTACCTCGTCGGCACGGCCATCTTCGCCGCCGTTTTCGCGGCCGCCGTCTACACCCAAATCCGCGCCAAGAAGTTCCACCACGTCCTGTACTGGGTCACGATCATCGCCACCACCACGGTCGGCACCACCATGGCCGACTTCGCCGACCGCTCGCTCGGCATCGGCTACGCCGGCGGCTCCTCGATCCTGCTCGCGCTGCTGCTCGGCTCCCTCTTCGTCTGGCACCGCACGCTGGGCACCGTGTCCGTCGAGAGCGTGAGCTCCGCCAAGGCCGAGATGTTCTACTGGGTGACGATCATGTTCTCCCAGACCCTGGGAACCGCGCTCGGCGACTGGACCGCCGACAGCGCCGGCCTCGGCTACCTGGGCAGCGCGGCCCTGTTCGGCGGCCTGCTGGCGCTCGTCGCGGCCGCGTACCACTGGACCAAGACCTCCCGCACCGCTCTCTTCTGGTCCGCGTTCATCCTCACCCGCCCGCTCGGCGCCGTCGTCGGCGATTTCCTGGACAAGCCCCACAGCTCCGGCGGCCTCGCGCTGAGCCGCTACGCCGCCTCCGGGGTTCTCATGGCGCTGATCGTCGTCTGCATCTTCGTCTTTCCCCACCGCGCCGCCAAGCGCGCGCACTGAGTCATTCAATCGGCCGGTGAATTGACGGTAAATCCGATCTCCTTCGGCGTCCGTGCGCGCGGTTCCATAATCTCATGGATGGCCGCGAAAAGAGCTTGGAGGTCTTTATCGTGGTCGGCGACCTTTCTTTCAAGCGCCGCTATCACCGCCGCCAAATCTTTATCCGCGCTGACCAGGCGGCGTAGTCGATTAAACGCTCGGACGATTTGAATGCTCGCGGCAACGGCAATGTCGCTATTGAGCACGGAAGCGAGCATCACGGCGCCATGGTCGGTGAAGACATATGGGCGATAGCGAAGCCCCATTCTGATCGATGAATTGGAGGTCGCAAATTGCGACCTCCAATTTTCCAGCTCCTCGTTCGTGAGTTGGAAGTCGAAACCCCATAGATCCTGGCCTGATCGCCGGCGAACATGACGCGGCGGCCGCGGAACACGTAGATAGTCTGATCGACGTCCGCATTGGGATCGGGAAAATGGACTTCCTTTCTGGCTTTCTTCATACTATGTATACGGAATGGACCCCTATTTTGTTCCCAAAGGAGATCCGTATGAAAGTGATCCCTTACCTCAACTTCGACGGTCGCTGCGCGGAGGCGCTGAAGTTCTACGAGAAGATTCTCGGCGGCCGGACGCTGATGAAGATGACCTGGGGCGAGTCGCCGATGGGCGCGAAAATCGAACCCGCTTGGAAGGACAAGATCATCCACGCCACTTTCTCGCTCGACGGCCAAGAGATGGGTGCCGCCGACTCGCCGCCCGAGTACTACCAGAAGCCGCAGGGACTTTCGATCACGCTCAACATCGCCTCGCCGGAACAGGCCGAGAAAATCTTTAAGGCGCTCTCAGAGAATGGCAAGGTCTCGATGCCCATCCAGGAGACGTTCTGGGCGCGGCGCTTCGGCATGTTCACGGATCAGTTCGGGATCCCGTGGATGATCAACTGCGGAATGACCGCATGAGCGCTCCGCGCTTGGTCATCGATCACGTCGTCTTGGAGGTCGCCGACGTCAACGCGTCCGTCGACTTCTATGCCCGCGTCTTCGGCTTCTCGCCGGTGCGGCTGAAGGAGTACAAGCTGGGGAAGGCGCCGTTCCCCTCGGTGCGCGTCTCCCCGTCGACTGTGCTCGATCTGTTCCCGAAGAAGATGTGGCGAGGCGCGAAGCGGGCCAACCCGAACCACTTCTGCATCGCCATGAGCGCCGCCGCCTTCCGCGCGTGGGAACGCCGCCTGGCTCGCCTGAAAGTCCCCATCGTCCAGCGCTACGAGCGCAACTTCGGGGCGCGGGGTCACGCGCGGTCCGCCTACGTCAAGGATCCCGACGGAAATACCGTCGAGGCGCGCTATTACTAGCTAACGCACACGCCAGAGGTGATGCCATTGCGGCATCACCCGGACGTCGGAGAGAACCTTGCGGGCCCGATCTTCGAAGCGCAGGCACTGGGCGGGCGAGATCGGTTGAACGCCGCCGAACGGAGTGGCCGGCTGGAGCACGAGCGTCGCCTTGCGGCCCTTCATCAGCGACAAGACCTGGCGCCATTCGGAATCGGTCGTCCTCGACGTGAGCACGACTTTCACGAACGTCGAGCTCGGCGCCTCATCCAGGAAAGCCCGATGCAGCGCGAAGGTGTCACGGCCCGTCGAGGACTTGAGCTTCACGTCCATGGACACCACGTCGCACAGCGGCTTGAGCGCGCGCATCGCGTTCGGCAAGGTCCCGTTCGTCTCGAGGTAGTTCTCGAGCCCAAGCTCGTGCGCGTAACGCATGAGCGGCGCGAGGAAGGCGGGATGGAGAAGAGGCTCGCCGCCCGTCCACGAGATCGAGCGATGCTTTCTCTTCTTGTGGAGCTTGAGGATGGCGGACTTCACCCGCTCGAGCGACCAAACCGTTCCCGACGGGATCGGAATCGTGTCGGGCTCGTCGCAGTAATCGCAGCAGAGGTTGCAGCCGCCCAGCCGCACGAAGATCTGCCGCTCCCCCACCCGCGGACCCTCGCCCTGCAGCGAGGAGAACACCTCGACGAGCCGGCCGCGCGAGGCGTCGGAGAGCTTGGGCGTCGCGGCCGTCACAGCGCCGGGTCCGCCTCGCCGGCCTCGCGGAAGCCCTTCGCGCGCAGCTGGCACGAGTCGCAGCGCCCGCACGGGCGCGAGCCGCCCGCGTAGCAGGACCAGGTCAAGGAAAGCGGCGCCCCGAGCTTGTCCGCCAGGCGCACGATCCCCTTCTTGTCGAGATGGAGCAGAGGCGCCAGCACGCGCAGTCCCTTGTGCTGTTCGGTGCCGCGCTTGGTGCCGAGCTTCGCGACCTTGGAGAAAGCGTCCAGGAACGGCGGCCGGCAGTCGGGGTAGCCGGAGTAGTCGAGGGCGTTGGCTCCGATCACGATGGCTTCGGCGCCGATCGAGTCCGCGAGCGACACTGCGAGCGAGAGGAAGATGGTGTTCCGGCCCGGCACATAAGTCGACGGGATGCGTCCCGTGCCGATCTTCTTGAGCGCGAGCTCCGGGATCTTCAGCTTCTTGTTGGTCAGCGACGAGCCGCCCAGCCACGGCAAGGTGAACGCCGTCTCGTGCAAAGGGACGCCCGCCTTGCGCGCCACCGCGCGCGCCGCGCGCAGTTCGCGCGAGTGCCGCTGGCCGTAGTGCACCGCCAGCGCCGTCGGCGCGTAGCCCTGCTTCTTGGCCCAGTAGAGCGCGGTCGTCGAGTCGAGCCCGCCGGAGAGGAGGACGACCGCCTTTTTCGCCATGCCTTAAGCCTTCTTCACCGGGAACTTCCCGTCGAGCGCCTCGCGGCAGATGCGCACAACGTCGGCGCTGAAGTTGCCCTTGTCGACCATCCAGTTGATGTAGCCGCGATCCATGGCCACGACCTCGCGCAAGGTCTTGCCCTTGTGCTTGTTGCCGAAGCCGAAGGCCGCCTCGCCGCTCTTCCAGACGAACTTCCCGTCCGCGTCCACGCGCGACGGGTCGACCGCGTTGCAGAACGCGTCGAGCCCCGCCACGTCCTTGGGCAGGTCCGCGTAGCGGTCGACCTGCGCCCAGAGGATCTCGGCCGTGGCCCGCACGTCGGCCTCGGCGCGGTGCGCCCCGGTCAGGTCCTTGCCGCAGTAGAACTTGTACGCGGCCGTCAGGTCGCGCCGCTCCTTGCGCTGGAAGATCGTGAACGCGTCGACGATCCGCTTGCCCGTGAGCTGCCACTCGAAGCCCGCGCGCTTGAGCTCCGCGTGCAGCATCGGGATGTCGAAGCGCCCCGCGTTGAAGCCCGAGAGGTCCGCCCCGTCGAAGATCTCGAAGAGCTTCGGCGCCAGGTCCTTGATCGTCGGCTGGCCGCGGACCATCTCGTCGGTGATGTGGTGGATCGCCGTGGCCTCGGGCGGGATCGGCACCCCGGGATCGACCAAGGACGAGAACACCGTCTCCGTCCCGTCGACGTTCCTGCGCAGGATGCAGACGTCGACGATGCGGTCCTGCAGCACGTCAGTGCCGGTCGCCTCCAGATCGAAGACGCACAACGGACGGTCGAGCTTCATCATTTCGCGGGCTCCGGTGCGGGAAGTGTGTTCGGCGAGATCGTCGCCGGCGCGGTCGACAGCATGACCGGCGCGGATGCCGTCGAGATATCGACCGGCACCGCCGCCGTCGAGAGCGCCACGATCGCGGCGGAGGAAGAGGCCGACACCGCGGGGATCACGAGAGTGGGCCCGCTCGCCGTCGGCGTCGAGACCGCCACGGTCGGCGCGGCGCCCTTCGGCCGGCACTCGTAAGAGAGGTGGATGTAGCGCTCGATCTTGAAGTGCTCGTCGCCGACCCGCATGCTCGAATCGATGTCCTCGCCGTTGTAGGCCGCGTCCGCGTCCGAGCGCGAGTACTCGTCGGTGATCTCGGGCTTCAGCTCCGAGCCGCAGTTGCGGGCCATGAGCCGCAGCGCCGTCTTGCGGCGGCTGGCCACCGCCCAGCCCCAGCCCTCGGCCGAGTAGCGCACCTGCCCCCCGCCGTAGTCGATGTAGCCCACTTCCTTGACCGGCCCCTTGCGCGGCTTGCGCTTCTCGACGGTGATCGCGACGCAGGACGAGAGGACGGCGACGGCGAGAACGAGCGGGACGGCGCGCTTCATTTCAGGGCCCTCAACTCCGAGGAGATCGGCGCGGCGGGCGCCGAGGCGACCCCGGCCAGCCTCTCGGCGCAGCGCTTGCCGTCCAGGATCGTCTCCTCCATGAAAGAATATTTCCACGCCCCGTAGCGCCCGATCGACTCGATGCCCGCCTCGCCCAGGCGCCGGAAGATCGCGTTCACGGCCGGCGTGCGCTGGAAATCGTAGACCACATACCCCACTTTAATAGGCATCCAAGCCCTGGCCGAGATTTCGTCGGTCTTCTTGAGGATGCCCGCTTCGCGCAGGCCCTTGAGGATAGAGCCCTCGAGCTTGGGGACGTCCACCTTCATGCCCCCGGGCCGCGCCACCTCGACGTAGACGGAGGTGTGTCCCTTCGGCGCCAGATGCTTCGAGAAGTTGCTGGCGAATCCGACGCGATAGAATGGGAATTTGGTCTCGGGGTAGTAGATCCAATGTTTATCCGACACGTCGGCCCGCGCCACGCCCAGGTTCAGGTTCCAGACCGTGTTGTAGCGCAGCTTGCGGCGCGCGGACTTCACGTCCGGGGGCAGTGGGAAGGCGAGGTCGAGGAAGTCGACGAGCGGCAGCGTGTTCACGAGCCGCTCGTAGCGGATCTCGCCGAGGCCCTCCACCCGCGCGACCTTCTCGCGCAGGTCCACGGCCTCCACGCGCGCGTTCGCGCGGGCGACGCCCGGCTCCAGGCGCGCGGCCAGCGCGTAGGGCAGGGACTGGATGCCGCCGCGGACGGGATAGCGAAACTCCGCGTTGTAGCCGAACAGCTTGTTCTGGTCGACGAGCGCGCCGTAGAGCACCTCGGCGGCCGCGGGCTTCGGGACGAAGCGCCCCTGCCACTCGGTCGTCATGGCCGACAGCGGCGTCTGCCAGAGCTTCTCGTTGTAGGGCTTCATGAAGCGCCGCGTGATGCCTTCTCCGAAGGTGGCGCGGCACCAGGAAAGGAAGTCAGGGTTCGGCGCGAGCGCGCGCGGGCGGTGCACCGTCTCGAGAAAGCCCGACACGCAGTCGAGCACCGCCGCGGGGGGGAGGCCGCGCACGTTGGCCTGGAACGGGTAGCGCGTGTCGACGCCCTCGGAATGGATCCACGCGCGCCGCGAGTGCGACGCGACGTTGCCCTTGAGCAGGTCGAGGATGAGCTTCTTGCCGTAGGGGTCGTGAAGGTGCAGGAGGTGGCCCGTGAAGTCGAACGTGAAGCCGCCCGTCTTCATCGAGCCCGCCGTGCCGCCGAACGCCGGCCGCGCCTCGACGATCAAGCGCGAGCGCACGCCGAGCTCGCCCAGGTGATGGGCCGTCGAGAGGCCGGCCAGGCCGCCGCCGAGGATCAGGACGTCGGTCTTCATTTCATCGTCACCAAGGCCAGCCGGCGTCCGACCCACAGGAGCGCGGCGGCCACCAAGGCGTAGATCGCCAGCGCCTGCTTGGTCGGATACTCCGTCGCCAGGTAGGCGCAGTAGCCGAGTGCCGCCGCCGAGACGGCCGCGATCATCACCACCTGCGGGCGAGAGTAGCCCAGCTTCTCCAGGCGCAGGGCGAAATGGTCCTTCGAGCCGAGGAAGGGCGACTTGCCCTGGTTGAGCCGCAGGATGCTCACGAACAGCGTGTCGAAGACCGGCACGAAGAGGATCAGCAGCGGCGCGAACACGCCGACGTCGTTGAAGGAGGAGTAGTGCGCGCCGAGCGACAGGCTCGCGAGCAGGAAGCCGAGCGTCAGGCTGCCGCAGTCGCCCATGAACACCTTGTGCCGCTTGGACATGTTCCAAGGCAGGAAGCCCATCGCCGCGCCCGCGACCGCGGCGGCCGCGTAGCGCACGTAGCTCTCCTGGTTCGGCAGGGAGACGAGCAGGAAGCCGATCGCGGCGACCGCCGCCTGGCTCGCCGCCAGGCCGTCCATGATGTCGATGATGTTCATGGAGTTGGTCACGCCCGCCACCCAGATCACGGTGACCGCGATCGCGACCCAGGTCGGATGGATGAAGTGGATGCGCAGGCCGAAGGCCACGAGCAAGGAGGCGGCCAGGAACTGGACCAGGAGCTTGGGCTTGTAGTCGAGCCCCTGCGGGCGGCGCAGGTCGTCGGCCAGGCCGAGGAAGAACACGAGCGTGGCGCCGAGGACCAGCGAGCGCAGGTTGTACAGCGTGCCGGTCGGGAAGTTGGTCGTGAAGCGCAGCAGCAGCATCGCGCCGACGAAGCCGGCCCAAATCGCCACGCCGCCGAAGATCGGCGTCGGCGTCGTGTGCGTCTTGACCGAGGACGTCGGCGCGTCGAGCAGGCCCATGCGCAGGGAGACCCCCCGCACGAGCGGCGTCAGGATGAGGGAGATCGCCCCCGCCACCGCGAAGCACGCCGCGTACAGGCCGGCTTCGGTCGTCACGAGTCCTCCAGCCCCGCCAGCAGGCAGGCCGGACCGCGGAAGGTCAGAGTCAGATGCTTCTCGAGCCCCGTCCAATTCGCCTCGCCGAGCGGCGTGAACGTCCCCACGCCGTTCCCGAGACGCAGCGCCTCGCGCGGCACGAAGAGCAGATGAGTGAAGCCGCCGGCGCGCAGGGAGCGGGCGAGATCCTCCGGCGAGGACGACGCGTTGGCGAGGGCCACGTAGAGGTTCGGCGCGTGCACGGTCGTGGACAGGTGCGCGCGCGGGATGTAATAGCCGCGCTGCTCGCCGACCTCGAGAATCTTGGAACCGAGCGGGAGCCGGCCGGATTCGACGGCGCACGGGTAGTACTCGAGCTTGCGCGACAGGAAGGTCCCGCGATCCTCGAGCGCGAGCATCGGTCCGCCCGAGCCGAACACCCCGTGGACGAACAGGACGAGGAAGAGATGAGAGGCGAGCATGACGCCCGCCGCGGCGGCGGCGAGGACGCGCGCGCCCGGCGCGGCCTCCTCGCGCCACTGGGCGGCGCCGGCCGCGCCCACGAGCGCCATCGCCGGAGCCATCGCGGTGAGGAAGCGCAGGACGACCCCGGTCGCGAACCAGCCCGCGAAGTAAAGCGCCGTCAGAAGAGCCAGCGCGCGAGGTCCGCGCCCGCGCAGCGCGGCCCACAGCCCGTACCCCCACAGCCACAGAGTCAGGTCCCAGCCGTAGTCCCCAAGCACGTCCATCCCCCCGCCGTAGCGAAGCGGATTGCGCAGGAGGAGGACGGGCAAAGAGAGCAGATCCCGGAGAAAGCCGTGCGCGTGACCGTACTCCGTCAAGACTTGGAAGTAGCCGGCCGCGAGCTCCGAGGTCCAGCCGGCCTTGGTCGCGGGGAATATCTTGTACAGGAACGGGAAGACGGGATTGCCGACGAAGATCCAATTCTTGATCAGCCACGGCGCGAACAACGCGCCGGCGAGGGCGGCATAGAGGATCGCCGGCTTCAGCCGGCCGCGGAACGCCAAGCGCAGGACGAGCAGGACCGCGAGGAGTCCCGCGTAATACTTGGTCCCCAGCGCCAGGCCCATGAAGAGCGCCGAGAGCAGGAGCGGGCCGCGCTGAGCGCCCTCGTCGGACGCCTCGAAGGCGAGGAGCGCGCCCGTCATCCACAGCATGACGAGCGGCTCGACGTAGGCCGTCGACGACAGGAGCAGGACGGCCGTGTGCGTCGCGACGAGCGCGGCGGCCCACGGCGCCGCGGACGTGATCCGGCGCCCGTACGTCAGCAGCCAGCCGATCGTCAGAGCCGAGGCCAGCCACGCGTACATCTGCGCGAGCAGGTCCGAGCCCATGTCGAGCGCGAGCGTGAAGAGCATCTCCCCGTTCTGCGGGAAATGGGCGTAGACGATGCCGGGCGGCGCGTACAGGCGGCCGGCGCGCAGGTACTCCTGCGGCAGGGCGAGATGATAGACGAGCGCGTCGTACTGGTGCGGCGGCACGAGGCAAGCCCACAGCGCGAAGAGCAGCGGCAGGCCGACGAGGACGCACAGCCACGGCCGCTCGAGCGCGCGCCGGCCGCCGTCCACCAGCGCGGCGAGCGCCGGGCGGACCTCGCTCCAGCCGAAGAGCAGCAGCGCGCCGAGAAGGGCCGACGCGGCCCAGGACGCCAAGAGTCCCGCCGCCGCGAGGGCGAACATCGCGAGCGCGAGGACGCCGAGACCGAGCGTCGCGCCCGCGACCGTCTTCTCCGCCTCGTCGCCGCCCGCGCCCAGCGCGGCGACCAGCTTGCGCCCGCTCCCCGCGGCCGCGAGCGCGGTGATCGCGAGCAGAAGCAGCGGAAGGACGCCGGGGCGCAGGGCCTGAAAGAGCCCGTCCGCGGCGACCGCCGCGGACAGCGCCGCCGTCAGGCCGGCGGCCGGAATCCCCGTCATTTCCCCCGCTTCGGCACGAACAAGTCGAAGCGCGCCAGGCCCATGCGCTGGAGCGTGAACTGGCCGAGGCACCACAGCGCCTCCAGACCGTAGACGCAGGACCGGCGGAAGTTGATGGAGGACGCCTCGGCGAAGTAGCGCGCCGCGACCGGCACGTCTCCCAACCGCTGTTTGAGATAGGCCGCTTGGATCAGGAACTGCTGGTCGAAGACGAAGTCGTCGGAGTTATTCTCCCACGGCACCGTCTCGAGGCATTTGCGGGAATACGCCCGCAGACCCGAGTGCCACTCCCCGAGATTTTGCCCGGTGACGGAGTTCTCGAACATGGTGAGGAGCCGGTTGAAGAGATATTTATAAACCGGCATCCCCCCGTCGAGCGCTTCCCAGCGGGTGCGGATGCGGTTGCCGCAGACCATGTCGCAGATGTCGTGGGTGATCAGGTCGGACATGATGGGCACGAGGCGCGCGTCGTACTGGTAGTCGGGATGCACCATGACCACGACGTCGGCGCCGCGCTTGAGCGCTTCCTTGTAGCAGGTCTTCTGGTTGCCGCCGTAGCCCTTGTTCGTCTCGTGCTGGATGACGGTGAGACCGAGCTTGCGGGCCAGCGCGACGGTCCCGTCCTTGGAGCAGTCGTCGACGAGGACCACCTCGTCCACGGACCCCGGGGGGATGTCGCGGATGGTGCGCTC
>Ga0134128_10001750_pt1 | contig 27474 bp, 26 predicted proteins | sample KB31754_FD_96462 | JGI IMG/M metagenome (GOLD analysis project Ga0134128, IMG submission 96462) | Terrestrial soil microbial communities with excess Nitrogen fertilizer from Kellogg Biological Station, Michigan, USA - KB3-175-4 | ecosystem: Environmental > Terrestrial > Soil > Unclassified ...
GCCACGAGGGCGTACACGCTTGCGGCGAGGACGAGTGCCAGGACAGCTGTCAGTTTGAACGGACTATTCATGAGTCTCTCCAGTAAGAGGTTTAATCATAGTTGGTTAATACAGCTGCGCGGCCCCTGCTGCGCGACGCATCCGCCCACGACTTCAACTCCCCTCTTTCGCCTGCACGAACGGAGCGTCGGTCCATGTTCTTCGTCGCGGATTATTTTAGCGGCGAGTCCTCAGTGACCTCAGGTAGACCGTCAACGACGAAATCACACGGCATCTTTCTGCAAAAAGAAGCAGGGTCTTCCGCGCCGGCGCCGATAGCCCCTCGGACTCCGCGGAAGTCAGGGTCATTCCGCAGCCTACGCCTTCTGCTCCGCTCGTAACTCCGCAGATTTAAACGACACGCCGCACGAGTGATCCGGGCAGTACCCGCCCGGATTCTTCGCGAGGTATTGCTGATGGTAGTCCTCGGCATAGTAGAAGGCCGGGGCGTCGGCAATCTCCGTCGTGATCTTGCCGTGTCCCGCGGCTTCGAGCCTCTGCTGAAAGATCTTCTTCGATGCCTCAGCGGCGCGGCGCTGCTCGTCGTCGATCACGAAGATCGCCGAGCGATACTGCGTGCCCGCGTCATTCCCCTGGCGCATGCCTTGCGTCGGGTCGTGATTCTCCCAGAACTCCTCGAGCAGCCTCTGGTAGGAGATCTTGTCCGGATCGAAGATGACCCTTACGACTTCTGCGTGCCCGGTCTGGCCTGTGCACACCTCCTCGTAAGTCGGATTCGGAGTGTAGCCGCCGGCGTATCCGACCGCCGTCGAGTACACACCCGCAAGCTCCCAAAAATGCTTCTCCGCGCCCCAGAAGCAACCGAGCGCAAACAGCGCCTCCTGCATCCCGATCGGAAATGGCGGCACGATGCGCCGACGGTTGACGTGGTGCGTCTCAGGAACCCTCATCGGCGTCTGTCGCCCGGGCAGCGCCTGCTTCGGGGAAGGCATTTCGGATTTGGTGCGGAGCAAAGCCATGGCAAGTCTCTCCTTACGTTTCGATGACCGAGCCCACCTCAGCGGCGCTCGCCTCCGAGCAGCTCTCTGACGCTCTCCGGTGGTCGGCCGAGCACCGCCCGCTCGCCTCGCACCACGATCGGCCGCTCGATGAGAATGGGGTTCTTCACCATGGCCTCGATCCACTCTGGGCCGCTCAGCTTCTTTCCGGCAAACTGTGCTCGATACACATCTTCGCCTTTGCGCACGAGCTGCTCGGGATCGACACCGAGCTTGGCGATGATCGCGCGCAGCTCCGCCGCGTTCGGCGGCGTCTTCAGGTACTCGATGATCTCGGGCTCGACGCCGCTCTCCTCGAGGATCGCGAGCGTCGCGCGGCTCTTGCCGCACCGCGGGTTGTGGTAGATCGTGAATTCGGCCATGTGCCCTCAGCCGAGCTCGAAGGATAAGCTCATTCTACCCTCTTGACGCGGGCCCGGTTCTGCACTATCTGCTCGAGGCGAGGGCAAAGAACCCGGCATCATGAGACCCGTCGTCGTCCTGCTCGTGCTTCTTGCGGCGATCATCGCAGCATGTGCGACGGCTCCTGCGAGATCCCCGGGCGGCGGGCGCCGAATCGAGCCGAGCGATCACGCCCGCGCGGCCGTGCACTCCGGCGAGCGCCCGATGAGCTCCACGGTGCTCGGCCCCGAGAACCCGCTGCTCGCTCAGGGTGCTCAAGCGCTCGAAGCCGGCCACGCCGCCGAAGGTGTCCGTCTCACACTCGAAGGGCTCAAGCAGGCGAGCCCGCCGCACGATGTCGCGGCCGGCCATGCCAATCTCTGTGCGGGATATGTGCTCCTGGGCCGCTACGGCGAGGCCCTCACCGAGTGCAACCTCTCGATCCAGCTCGACCAGACCAACTGGCGCGCGTACAACAATCGGGCGGCCGTGTTCGCCGCCCAGGGCCTGTACGAGCTCGCCGCGACGGACATTGAGACAGGGCTGAAGATCGCGCCGAACTCGCCCGTTCTGCTGAGGAGCCTCGCGATCATCCACCGCGATCAGCAGCTCCTGCGCCACCATCGCCGGTTCGCCAGGGACGCGTGATAATCTTCACGCCATGGGCATCAGTCAGGCACACAATCTCCGCACACCGCCGATCGAGAGGCTGCGGCCTTATGGCGTGCGCGTGAGCCTCCCCAACGTGGATCCGTTTCGCAAGCTCCTCGGTCCGGAGTGGCACCGCGTCCACTGGTACGCTACACCGGGGGAGCGCGACGCGGCACTCGAGGAGATGCGTCGCCGGCACGAGTACTCGCGGGCCGGCGATCGGCCGTCGCTCGTATTCGAGAAGGTCGAGAAGCTTGCCGAGAGCCGCGGGCTGTAGCTCCCCGCCTGCGGCGGCGGGCACGCCGCAAATCCGGCGGCGGGCACTTCCCCGCTCCTAAAACGTTCGACCGAGATAAAGGTAGAACGCCTCTTTGCCGCTCTGGTCGTATCCGGTCGCGAGATAGAGCGGCCCGATGAGCGTGTCGAATCCGAGGAAAATACTGCCATCCGCACGCACGGAGGCGAAGTCGATGCTCTGGCGGTCCTTCCAGACATTGCCGGCCTCCACCGAAAGCCCGAGGTACGCCGGAAATTCGAGCACCCCCTCCCCGCCTTGACCGATCTTCCGATAGAACAGCAGCCGCGCGATCCCGAAGTTCGACCCCGCGAGCGAATCCTGCGGAAGCCCCGAGAGGTTGAACAATCCACCGAGCGTGAACTGCGTGTGCAGGTCGAGCGGTGCGATCTGATTGAGTGTGGTGCCGCCCGTCGCCCAAAGGAGCGCGGTCTCGCGTCCGAACGAGCGCGCGGTGAGCCAGTTGAGGGTAATTTGGTTCAGCGGATTCTCGACCGGCGAGGCATTCGCCTCGAGCACACGGCTGCGCACGCTTTGCCATTGGACCGTGCCGAGCTGTCCCGAGTGCGGGAAGTCGACATCGTCCAGGCGATCGTAGGAGAAGCGGACGAAGTAGCCGTTGTCGCGGAAATGCGTTTGCGGCAGTGCCGGATCGCCGATGCGCACGCTCGAGCTGCCCTCATCGTGCAGCAGCCCGACCCGAGCCTCGCCCCAGTTGCCGAGCTGCCGCCCGAAATCGAGGCCGTAGGCGAAGCTGCGCAACCGGAACTCCGCCGTCTCCCGCTCGTCCGCATCGATGAGCGGCACGTTGGTGGCGCTGTACTGCGCGTGCGGCAAGAGAAACCAGTCCCAGTAGTTCGAGAACGGCAGGAAGAACTCCGTATACGCATGAGGCGAGACGCCCTCCTGAAGGTCCCACACCCACTCGGCACCCGTCGAGGTGAGCTCCGACATGACGAAACGCGCGGCCGCGTTGTAGACGGCATTGCCCTGGAAATCATCCTGCAGAGACAGCCCGAAGCGTACGTAATTAGGTCCGTACGAATTGCGGTGCGCGGTCAGATCGAGGCCGTACTGGTCATCCTCCTTCACGATGCGGTAATCGAGTGTCTCGAGATCGCCGCGGCCGTAGAGGTCCGTGATGCGGCGATCGACCGCCCGCGGACTGAGACGGTGGCCGATCAGATCGTCGAAAAGCGCATGCAACGGCTTCGCATAGCGCCGGGACTCTGCGGTTACGTGGACGAAGTCGATGACCGGCTGAACGCCGTCCCGCTTCGCTTCGCGCTGCGCGACGTAGGCATCGTAGGCCGCCGGGCTCAGCTCGAATCTGCCGAGCTCCGGGGCATCGGCGCGCGCTGCCGCGATTCCCGCCGCGATCGCGCGCTTGACGATGCCGAAATCGAATGAGGACGCATCGCCGAGCTGCGGAGTGATGACCACGTCGTGCGGCGTGAGGGTTGCGAGCTGGCGCTGCGACTCGCGGCGGATGAGGATCGCGAGCATTTGATTGGAGATGGTCGCCGCGCTGCCGAGCTTCTCCCGCGTGTAGAGCGGAAAGCCCACATCGACGACGATGAGCACGTCGACGTGCATCTCGCGCGCCACGTCGATGGGCAGATTCTCTGCGATACCGCCGTCGACGAGCAGCCGCCCCTCGCGCTCGACCGGGCTGAACACACCCGGCGCCGACATGCTCGCACGCATCGCCGTCGTGAGATCCCCCGCACGCATGACGACCGGCTCGCCCGTCGAGAGGTCGGTTGCGACGGCGCGAAACGGCGTCGGCAGATCATCGAATTCCTTGATGCGCTCGGTCGGAAGGGTCAGCGAGCGCAGCATCATCGTGAGCGTCTCGCCCTCGAGCAGGCCGCGCGGCAGACGCAGCTTGCCCCCGCTGATACCGAGCGGCAGCTTCACCAGGAAGTTGCGGTCCTCCTCCTTGCGCCGGAAGCTCAACTGATTGCGCGGCGGCCGATCGCTGAACGCCCGCTGCCAGTTGATCGATGTCAATGCAGCCGCGATCTCCTTCGGGGACAGGCCACTCGCGTAAAGCCCACCGACGACCGCGCCCATGCTCGTGCCGGCGATTGCATCGATCGGGATATGCAGATCGTGCAGCACCTCGAGCACACCGATGTGCGCCGCGCCCCGTGCCCCGCCGCCGGAGAGCACGAGACCGATGCGGGGGCGCCGCTGGGATGCCGCCGGCGTTACCGTGGATGACGCCGCTGCCGTAAATGGAGGCGTTGCGGCGGAAGCCGCCGTTGCTATCGGTGCGGACGCTGCCGCCGGTGCCGCGAATGCGGCCGTTGTTGCCTGCGCCTGCGGTGCTGCGTCTGCCGCCGGCGCGCGCGCGCCTGCCGCGCCGAGCGCGAGCCCTGCAAGAAGCGCTGCGGCGGCGCTCGCGGTACGCAAGCGCCGCCCGACCACCCGTCGTGAGAACCTCACGGCGCAAGAATAGCAGCTCGGACCGAGCGCCCCAGCGCCCAGCGCGGCTGCGTGAGTTAAGCTCTATGCCGGAAGTCGCCGAGGAACGACATGTATTCACTGGGTCTGCTGGGTATTGTCTCCATCGTCATTCAGGTGGTGCTCATCATTCACTGCATCAAGACCGGCCGGAACTGGCTCTGGATTTGGGTCCTGATACTGCCGTACATCGCATTCTTCGGAAGCATCGCCTACATCGCGGTCGAGATCATACCGGACCTGTTCCGCAGCACACCGGCGCGCCGCGCCGCGCGAGGCATGAAGAAGGCGCTCGATCCCGGCGCGGAGCTGCGCAAATACGGCGAGCAGGCGCGGGTCACGGGCGGTGTCGCGGCGCTGCAGCGCTACGCCGACGAGCTCGCACGGCACGGCCGATTCGAAGAGGCGATCGCGACCTACCACGAAGCTCTCAAGGGCCTCTACGCCCACGACCCCAATCTGCTCCTCGGAATCGCCCGCGCGCAGTTCGGCAAAGGCGATGCAAGCGGAGCGCGTGCGACGCTCGATGAGCTCACCCGGCAGAATCCCGATTTCCGCTCACCCGAGGCGCAGCTGCTCCACGCCCGTGCCCTCGAGGCCGAAGGCAGCATCGCCCAAGCGCTCGAGGCTTATCAGATGCTCGCGCCGGCGTACCCCGGGGCAGAGGCGTCCGTGCGATACGCCCAGCTTCTCGCAGCCCAGGGCGACCATGCCCGCGCGGCAACCGTGGCACGCGAGCTTCTCGAGGAGGCGCGCATCGCCCCGGCTCATTACCGCCGCGCCCAGCGCGACTGGCTCGTTCTCGCGGAGCGGCTCGCTGCCCGCTGAGCGGTCGCGGGAATCTGCTGCGTGAGGCAATGAATGTTGCCACCGCCGAGCAGCAGCTCGCGTGAAGGGACTCCCACGATGCGGCGCTGTGGAAAGAGCCGTCTGAGCTGCCGGGCCGCCGCTCGATCCGTGCGCCGGTCGAGGAGGGGCATGACAATGGCGCCGTTTGCCGGATAGAAGTTGACGTAGCTCGCCGCAAGCCGCTCGCCCGAGCGGCGTGGCTTGGTCCCCTCGCGCCTCACGACCCCGCGCGCCTCCCGGCTCGTCATCGCAAGCGGTCCCGGCATCGGAAGCTTCACGACCTCGAAGCGCCTGCCTCTCGCGTCGCGCTCGGAGAGCAGCCTCTCGAGCGCATCGCTGGAAACTGCATGCTGCGGGTCGCGGCGATCATCCGTCCACGTGAGCGCAATGACTCCTGGGCGCGCGAAACACGCGAGATTGTCGATGTGGCCGCGCGTCTCGTCGTTGACGACGCCCTCGCCGAGCCAGACGACCTTCCTCACTCCGAGGTACATGGCGAGCAGCGACTCGGCCCGTCGCCGCCCCATGCGCTGGTTGCGGTGCGGATCGAGCAGGCACTGCTCCGTGACGAGCACGGTGCCCTCGCCGTCGACATGGATTGCACCGCCCTCGTTTACGAAAGGCGCAACGTAGCGCTCGCAGCGCTCGATCTCGAGCACCTTGCGTGCGACGCGCTCGTCCTCGTCCCATGGAGCGTACAGCCCGCCCTCACGACCACCCCAGGCGTTGAAACGCCAGTCCACACCGCGACGCTCGCCGGCTGCGTTCACGACGAACGTCGGACCGACATCGCGCATCCAACAATCATCGTGCGACATCTCGACGAGCCGCACTTCGGGCGCGAGGCGCTCGCGCGCACGATCAAACTGCGTCGCGGACACTCCGACCGTCACCGGCTCGAAGCGGGCGATCGCCGCCGCGAGCCGGACAAATGCGCGCTGAGCAGGCTCGGCCGCTTCGCGCCAGTTGTCGGGCCGCTCCGGCCAGAGCATCCAGCAGCCTGCATGCCGATCGAGCTCGCTCGGCATTCGAAAGCCATCATCGGCGGGCGTGCTGCGAAGCGTACGCACCGTCACTCGCCCGAATCGACGATTCCGATGACGACCGGCATCGCGAGCAGGACGAGGGGCAGCTGCAGGCAGATACCCGAGATGATCGCGATCGCGAGCGGCTGCAGCATCTGGTCGCCCGAGCCGCTGATCGCGGCTCCGAGCGGAACGAGCGCGAGAATCATCGCGAGCGTGCTCATCGCGATCGGCCGCAGCCGGTCGAGCGCAGCGCGATGAATGGCCTCCCGACGCGGCATCTCGCGCGCGAGCACCTGGTATTCGGAGACGAGAAACACCGCCATTTCGGTTGCGATGCCGACGATCATCACCATGCCCATCATGGCGGTGATATTGAGCTCGACCCCCGTGATCGCGAGCCCGATGAAAACTGCCCCTGTAGAGACGATCGAGCTCACGATGATGACGAGCGGCAGTACGAAGCGCTCATAGAGATACAGGAGCAGGATGATCTCCGCGACGACGGCGGCCGCGAACACCTCCATCATGCCGCGTGCGGCGAGCTGCTGCTGCTCGAACGCGCCGCCGATCGTGTAGCTGACACCCGTCGGAATGAGGCCGGGACGGTCGAGCACGCGGCGCATGGCCGCGATCGTCGAGCCGAGGTCGTGAGCGCCTCCGATCTCCGCGGTCACTGCCACGATCTGCGCGAGGTTGTCGCGCGTGAGCTCGGGCTGCCCGGCGACGAAATGCGTTTTTGCCACAGTGCCGAGCGGAATCAGCCGACCGTCTGCCGAGCGGATCGGCAGACGATCCACCTCGTCGCGGCGGATGCGCTTCTGCGGTGCCCCGAGCCACAGCCGCACACCCACGTCCTGAACCGTGCCGAGATACTGCGTGACGACGGCACCGCCCAAATAGTGGGACACCTGATCGGTCACGTCCGACGCCGTCAGGCCCTCCGCCGCAGCCGCTGCCGGGTCGACGCGCACCTCGAGCGCATCGCCTGCCGGCACGACCCCGTTGTTGACCGAGGGAGGCTCGATGCCGGGCACCTTCGCAATCTCCGCAGCGACCTTCGTCGCAACGTCTCCGAGCACATCCGGGTCTCTGGCGGAGAGCTTCACGACGATCGGCTGAGGCCGTCCGACCATGTCGCCGATCATGTCCGAGAGAAGCTCGTGAATGTCGAACTGCACACCCGGCACGTCGCTCGTGATCTTCGCGGTGATGTCGTCCATCACGCTCCAGATCGGCGGCCGCTTGCCGGGATCGACGAGCCGTACGAAGAAATCGCCCTGATAGCTCTCCTTCATATCGCCCCCGAGCCCTGCACCCGTGCGGCGCGAGTACGTATAGACGCTCGGATTCGCCTTGAGGATCGCCTCGACTTCGCCGAGCTCCCGGTTCGTCTCCTCGAGCGAGGTACCGGGTTTGGTGTAGTAATCGAGTACGAAGCCGCCCTCGTCCATGCGCGGCAGAAACCCCGTGCCGACATTGCGGTAGGCGAAGTATCCCCCGGCGATGAGCACCGCGACGCCGAGCGCGATGTAGAGCGGCCGCGCCGCAAGGCGCCGCAGCACCCGCTCGTGCGTGCGGCGCAGCCAGCCCTCGCGCCGCTGCGCCGGGTCTTGCCAAGCGTCGAAATCGATGAGACCCCGCGCGAGCAGCGGCACGGCGAACATCGTGAGCGCGTAGGAGATGACGAGAGCCGCCGCCATGGTGAGCGAGAGGAACTTGAAGAACGCGCCGGTGATCCCGGTGAGGAACGCGAGCGGGATGAACACGATCACGCTCGCGAGGCTCGAACCGATGAGCGGAGAGCGGAACTCCTCGGCTGCCGCGAGCACGACTGCCCGCGGGTTCTCGATGCCGGGCGCGCCCGCACGCCGCGCGATGTGCTCGACCATCACGATCACATCGTCGATCAGCAGTCCGATCGCCGCCGCAATGCCGCCGAGCGTCATGATGTTGAACGAGAGGCCGAGCGTGTAGAGCACGAGCACGGTGACGAGCACCGAGATCGGCACGATGATCATGGCGACGATCGTGGCGCGCCAGTTGCGCAGAAATCCGAGGATCACGAAGCCGGCGAAGACGAGGCCGATGACGATCGCCTCCGCGACCGCCGCAGCCGATGAGCGTACGAGCTCGGTCTGATCGTACCAGCGGTAGAGCTCGATCGCCGGCGATTGCGTTTTCATGAATCCTGCGAGCGCCTGCTCCACTTTTTTGGCGAGCGTGAGGGAGTCCGCATCGTCCTGCTGGTATACGTCGAAGGTGACGGCCGGACGGCCGTTGTCCTCGACGAGCAGCCACTGCGGGATCGAGCCCATCTCCACTTGCGCAATGTCGCCGACCCGGACCAGCCCCGACTTGCCCGCGCGCACCGTCACGTCACGCACCGACTGCAAAGACGTGAACGTGTTGTTGCTGATCGCGAGAAAGAGCAGATCGTTGTCCTGCAGCCGGCCGACCGCCGTCACGACGTTCGTGCTCGAGAGTGCCTGGGCGAGATCGGCGAGCGTGAGCCCGTGTGCCGCAAGCGCATCCGGCCGCACGGTGACCTGCACCTCGGGAGTCTGTCCGCCGAGCACCCCCACGCGGCGCACGCCTGCGATTCCGCTGAGAAGCGGCGTGATCTGATACTGCGCGATGCGCTTGAGCTCCGACTGCGGCACGCGATTGGAGATGAGCGCGTACGATACGAACGGCATGATAATGTTCGGGCTCATCTGGATGATGTCGTACGAAGTGCCCTGCGGCAGGTCCGGCAGCTTCTGACCGAACGCGGCCTCGACCGTGAGCAGCGCTCTGGTCATGTCGTAGCGCCACGGAAAATCGATGAACATCTCCGCCGTGCCGCGCGAGGTCGTCGATTCCACGTCGATCGCGCCGGGCACGGCGCGCGCAACCTCCTCGAGCGGCTCCGTCACATCGACGAGCATCTGCTTCGCCGGCATGCTGCCCGCGCTGATCTCGGCGCGGATCCGCGGAAAGCTCGTCACCGGGAACAACCCGACCGGAAGCACGAAGACCGCGACGAGACCTGCTAGACCGAGCGCGAAAGTCACGAACAGGATCGAGCGGCGATGGCGCTCGATCCATGCGGCGACCGTCATCGCGCGGCCGCTCCCTGCTGCGCGCCGGCCGACTGCGACGTCGCACCGCTGGAGCGCTGCGCTGAAGCGGCTCGCTGCGCGGAACCGACTGGCTGTGCGCTCTCAACAGGCTGCGCCGCGCCGGGCGGCTGCGCGCGCTGCTCGACGCGAATCTTCATCCCCTCCTCGAGCTGATAGTTTCCGGCGAGCACGAGAGATGCTTCGGCGTCGAGCTGGCCGTCGATCAGGTCGCGATCGCCCTCGGAGGCGAGCAGGCGAATCGACACCTTCTTGGCTGCGCCCTTCACATCCTGCACGACATAGGGGTTCCCGGAGTCATCGACGAGCACAGCCTCGTGCGGTATCAGATATCCGCTTGCAAGCCCGGTCGTGATGCGCGCTTCGGCCATCTCGCCCGGCTGCAGGCTCCCTTGCGGGATCGCGATGTCGATCGGCGTGAGCCCCGTTGCAGACTCGACCGCGGCGCCGCGAAGCACCACGTGCCCCTGGACCGACCGCTTCCCATCGACCGAGAGAACGAGCGCGCGATTGCCGCGCGCGATTGCGGACGCTGTGGAGGGTACGGTCCCGGCGTGCACGACGAGATCGTCCGCGCCTGCGATCTCGAGCAGCGGTGCGCCCTCCGAAACGACGGCGCCGCGGACTGTCGAAAGCGCAGTGACGACGGCACGAAACGGCGCGCGCAGCGTGTTGGCGCCTCCCGCCCCCTGCGCCTCGAGCGCGGCAAGCGCCGTGCGCGCATCGGATTGGGTCTTCTGAGCCTCCGCAAGCTGCTGGCGCGTAGCGAGATGCTGGGACAGCATCTGTCGAGTGCGTTCGGCGAGCTGCGTCGCCACGGCGAGCGCCGAGCGGGCCTGAGCATAGGAGGCTGCGGTCTGCGGAGTCGGCGCAAGCCGGATGAGCGGGGTGTCCTTTCCTACGCTTTCACCGACTCGCACGGGGATGTCCGCCACGACGGCGGCGGTCGGCGCCATCAGCGTCTGTCGGGATGCGGTACTTCCCTGCACCATACCGAAAACCGTAACGACGCTCGGCAAGCTCCCCTTGCGCAGCGGAGTCTCCTCGACGAGCACGCTTTGCGTGCCGCTCGATGACTCCTCGTGCGAACACGCCGCTGCGAGCAGCGCAGCGCAGGTCATCGCGAACAGGATCGCTGAACGTGCGGAGCGTCCGCTCATGGCAATCTCGCTTTCGCGGGCGGAATGATCAAAGTTTCGGGAAGTCCGAGTGCGAGCGACACGGTGAGTGTGATGAGCACTTCGCCGCGGCTGCGCTCGAGGGTATGCAGCTCGATCTCGCGCTCGAGGGCTGCGGTCTGATAGTCGGTGAGAGTGCGCTGATCGAGGTTGCCTTGAGAGTACGCGGCGCGCGCATCGCGCTCGAGCGACTCGGCACTCGCCGCCGCCTCGCGCGCCGAAGCGATGTCGGTCGCGAGCCGTCGGGCCTGCGCATCGAGACCGCGCACTTCGGAGGAAGCGGCATCGAGCCGCGCCTGGTATTGCTCATGCAACGTGAGGCGCGTGGCGCGCGTTTGCGCGACCTGTCCCTGGTTGCGGTTGAATATCGGCAAGTCGAACGTCGCCGTGGGGCCTGCCGAGCGTACGTTCGTCGTATCCTGCCCCCAGGTGCCCCCGAGTACGAGGGCCGGAAACTGCCCGAGAATTGCGGCCCGCACGCTCCGATCCGCCGACCGATAGCCGAGTTGCAGCGCGATCAGATCGGGCCGTCGCCGCGGCAGGCTCGCGATGAGCGCGCGCGGATCTGCGGGCGGCTCCGCCAACGCAGGAGGAGCGATTTGAAAGCGCACGTCCGGCGCAAGGCCGAGCAGAGCATCGAGCGATTGCCAGCTCGTGAGCTCCCCGAGCCGCAGCGTCGCGAGCGACTGCTCGACCGTTGCGAGAGAGGCCTCGAGAGGCGCAAGCGCGGAGGAGTCGAGATCGCCCGCCGCGAGAGCCCGGCGCACTTCGCGAATTTCCGTCGCGAGCACATCCCGCTCGCGCGACATGGCCCCGAGCGATTGCTCGGCCCAGTACAGATCGAGCGCGGTGAGGCGCGCCTTCTCGGCGACCTGCCACTGCTCCCAGAGCAGCTGAGCATTCACCTGCCCCGCGGCCGCGCGGGCCGCCTGCAGCCTGGGCCGATAGGTCACGAGCGCGGCGATGTCTTCGGTGAGCGACGCCGACCAGGCCGGTGTGTCGCCGGGACCCCCGATCAACACCGAATAGCTCACGCTCGCTGAAGGATTCGGAAGGAGCGAGGCTTGCAGCAGATCGGCCTCAGCCGAGGAGAGCGCACCGCGCTGCGCGGCGAGCTCCGGATCGTTGAGGAGCGCGAGCCAGCCGATGTCATCGAGCGACAGCGGCCGGCTCACGTCGATGCGCCGATTGACACCCCGCTGCCCACGCTCGCCGGCAGATTGGGCGTACTCGACCGTCAGATCGCCCGGCCGCTCCGCAAGGTGCGGGGCCGTGGCGAGCGGCAGAGGATGATAGGCCGCACAGCCCGCCGCGAGCTGCAGAATCGCGACCAGTCCGAGGCACCCTATCCGGCCGCATGGACGTGCGAAATGAAAGCGGATCATTTCCGGGAAGCGGGTTCGGCGGTCATCCTCACGGCGCGCGACAGCGTAGACCACCGGCTGCTCGGGCTCAATGCCGGCACCATCCCCCGCCAAACGGCACACCGCATACCCCGCTGCACCCGCTTCTGTAATACTGCCTCCAGGTGGGACGTCCCGCCGGCCGCGGGCGTACTGCCATTGCGCGCAGATCCGCGGCTGCCGGAATCCTCCGAGCTGCCCCCGATGCGTAAGGAGTAGATGCCGTGTCCGACCGATCACTGCCCGGTCACTATGTCCGCACCAAGAAGCTGTTCCCGGAATATCTCGCCGCGCTCGATGCCCTCGGGGAGGCCGCGAGGAAAGCCGGTCCCCTCGACGACAAGACCCTTCATCTCGTGCAGCTCACCGCCTCGGCGGCGCTGCGCTCGGAAGGCGCCGTTCACAGTCACGCGCGGCGCGCGCTCGAGGCGGGGGCGACGCCGCAGGAGATCCGGCATGCGCTGATCGGCGTCACGAGCACGATCGGCTTCCCGAACGTCACCGCAGCGCTGAGCTGGATCGAGGATGTGTTCCGCAGGGGCGGCCGGGCGCCGCGCCGTTTGAAAATTTGACAGGTCCACAGGAGTTCGGATCGCCCGCGGCCCTGGGGCTACTCCCCCGTCTGGCTCTTGCGGGATTCCTCGACGAACCCGCCCGGCTCGAGCGCCTCCATCGCCTCGGCGAGGTGAGTGCCTTTGTTGAAGAGCGCGAGCTCGTGCAGGCGACCGGCGCGTATTTTCTCGACAAAATCGTTGTTCGCAATGTGCATCCGCCCCACCCCGACGAGGTCGATCGTGCCACGGCGCACGCGCTCCGCAAGGAAGGCGAGGTCCCGCTCGATGCAAAGCTCAGAGGGCTCCTCGTCATCGAACAGATTCGCGAACATCTCGACGTTGAGCCCCACGCTGCCGCACGTCATGACCGGCGCATCGGTCAGCGCGCGGGCCCACTCCGCGATCGTGAAGTCCGGATGCGCGCTCTCGGGCCACTCGCGCTTGAAGAAGCGGCGTGAGGAGACGTTGAACAAATCGACGCCGGCCCCGCGCAGCAGTCCCAGCATCCCACCCAGCTCTTCGGGCCCGGAGGCGACCGCGGCTCCGTAGTCCACCTCCTTGAACTGGGAGAAGCGGTAGGAGATGACGAAATCGGTGCCTACCGTCCGGCGAATCGCCGCGACGATTTCCGCACTGAAGCGGGCACGCTCGGCGAGCGTCGCGCCGCCGTACTCGTCCTCGCGCCGATTGGTCTCTGCCCATAGAAACTGATCGAGCAGGTAGCCGTGCGCCGAATGCACCTCCACGCCGTCGGCGCCGAGTCCCTGCGCCCGCTCGGCGGCGAGCGCGTAAGCGCCCTTCAGCTCCTCAAGGTCCGCGCGCGTCATGGCGCGGCCGTTCGGGCGATCCGCCTGAATGAGCCCCGACGGACTCAACGCCGGATAGGAGGCGAGCGGGTGATCCGGCGCCACCTTGCGCATCGCGCCCGGGTGCCAGAGCTGCAGAAGAAACGCCGCCCCCTCCGAGCGCACCGCGTCCACGACCCGCCGCCACGCGCCGAGCGTCCCAGGCTCCAGGCGCCCCATGACCGGCTGCCAGTACGCCGAAGGGTGATCGGGAGAGGTGGACTCGCTGATGATGAGACCGGCACCGCCCGCTGCGCAGCGGCGCATGTACTCGATCATCCTCGCCGTGGGGGCGCCATCATCCATCAGCCCGCGCTGCATCCCCGGCATCACGAACCGGTTGCGCAGCGTCAAGCGCTTGATCGCAAGCGGCGTGAAGAGCGCGGCAAGCGCGGTCGACACCGGCGGCTGCTGGCCCGCGGTGCTCCCTGCGAGTGTCGCCGGCGTCAAGGCAGGAATTCCGCCCCGAGCGGCCGGCCGTCCTCCCACAGGGGCGATGAGTCCCAGTGCTCGGCGATCTTGCCGTTCTCGATGCGAAACATGTCGAACCACGTCATGTAATAGATGTGCTCGGGGTGGCGGCTATCCCGCACCTTGCGCACCGTGGCGACGGTGACGATATCCCGGTCCGCGGTGATGGAGACGACGGGAACTTTGATCAGCGGCTCGACCGGCTTCGGCTTGCGGACCTTGCCGATCGTTGCGATGAAAGCGGCCCGCCCCGACTCGACGTTCGGATTGTGTTGGACGTAGCTCTCGGTCATGAATTCGGGCGCGCGGTCCATGTGGCCGCCCTCGAACACGATCCGCCAGAAATCGAACACCAGCCGCTTGTTCTTCGCAAGCGCCGGATCGGCGCTCCTCAGCATGGCGAGCTGATCGGAGCTTGCGACGGGTGGAACTTGCGCCTGCGCCATCGTCGCGAGGGTAATGAGGACAGCACCGATCATCAAGGTTCTCACAAACGATTCCTCCTGCCCCTCTATACTTTGAGGCCATGAGCCGTTTTCTCATCGTCCTCGGCACGATCTTCATCGTCGCGGGCCTCACCTGGCCGTGGCTCAGGCGAATGTCGCTGTTTCACCTGCCCGGCGACATCGTGATCGATCGCCCCGGATTCAAGTTCTTCTTCCCCATCACGACCATGCTCATCGTGAGCGCCGTGCTCTCGCTGCTCGCATGGCTGTTCCGCCGCTGAGGCTCGCGCGCGATCGCCTCAGGCCTGCGCCGCCTCGAGCGCACGCGTGACATCCGCGGCGAGGTCCTCGCCGTCTTCGAGCCCGATCGCCAGGCGCACCGTCCCGGGCCCGATTCCCGCAAGCCGACGCTGCTCCGGGGACAGATCCCGTACCGTCATCATCTGCGGGGCGACCACGAGCGATTCGGTCGATCCGAGACTCGGCGTGAGCGCGAAGAGCTCGAGCGCATTCACGAACCGACCGGCGGCCTCGGCCCCGCCGCGCAGATCGAACGTCACGATGGAGCCGGGCTCACGCATTTGAGTGCGCGCGAGCGCGTATTGCGGATGGCTCGACAAACCGGGGTAGTGCACGCGCTCCACCGCGGCGTGCGCGGCGAGGAGCTCCGCGATCCGCTGCGCAGCCGCGCATTGTGCGCTGTAGCGCACGAAATACGTCTTGAGTCCCCGCTGGATCAGAAACGCCGCATGCGGGTCGAGCACCCCGCCGAGCGTGCCGAAGTCCGCGCGCAGGCCGCGAATGAGCTCGCTCCGTGCGATCACGGCGCCGCCCATCACATCTCCGGCGCCCGAGGCGAATTTGGTGAGGCTATGCAGGAACACGTCGATGTCGTATTCGCCGTGCTGATGGAGTCCCGCGAAGGTGTTGTCGAGCACGGTGAGCGCGCCGCGAGCGCGCGCGAGCTTCGTCAGCGTCTCGATATCGGCGATCTTGGTTACGGGATTCGTGGGGCTCTCGAAAACGACGAGGCGCGTCGGACGGCTCGCGAGCACGCGCCCTGCCCCTTCGATATCCTCGATCGAGAGCATGCTGTGCGCGACCCCGAACCGCGCGAGCAGATTGCGCACGAGATAGCGGGTCGGGCCGTAGGTTTCGATGAAACACAGGATGTGATCGCCCTGCTTCGTGAGCGCGATGAGCGTCTGTGCAATCGCGCCGATGCCCGAGGAGGTCGTCAGACAGTCCTCGCGTCCCTGAAGCTGTGCGAGCGTGAGCTCGAGCTGCCGCACGGTCGGGTTGGAAGCGCGAGTGTAGAAAAACCCAGGGCGCCCGCCGTTCAAATACTCGAGTGTCTGCTCGAGATCCTCGAACTCGAACTTCACCGTTTGATAGATGGGCGCCACGACCGCCCGGTTCCCGGGCGGCAAATCGACGCGCGGCGGGTGGTTGACGCTCGTTTCCTTCTTCATGCGAGCTCTCCCGCGAATCTCGCGAGGCGCGCCGCGGCCTGATCGAGCGTCGCATCGCGCTTCGCGATACACAGTCTCACGACGGTGAGCGCCGGCGGCCGCTCGTAGAAGGGTGTGAGCGGGATCGTTGCAACACCCCCCTCGGTCAAAAGCCGCTCCGCGAACGCCACATCGCCTGGCGGTGCAACGGCGCCGAAGTCGAGCAGCTGGAAAAATGTGCCCCGCGCCGGCGGAAGCGTGAAGGCGCTACCGGCGAGCGCCGCTCGCAGCCGATCGCGCTTCGCCTGGAAGAAAGGTGCGAGCTCGTCCCCGATCGCGGGTTTTTGCGCGAGATATGCGGCGATCGCGTGCTGCAGGGGGTTTGCGATGCTGAAGGTATTGAACTGATGCACTTTGCGCAGCTCGCGCGTGAGCGGCGCCGGAGCGACTGCGTAACCGACGCGCAGCCCCGTCGCGTGCAGCGTCTTGCCGAAGGAGAAGACGGCGAAGCTCTTGCCCGAGAGCTCGGTGTGAGCGAGCACCGAGGCATGCTCGCGGCCATCGAAGACAACGTGCTCGTACACTTCATCGGAGAGCACGAGAATGTCGCGGTCGCGGATTGCCTCGGCGAGACGATCGAGGTCCGCACGCGAGAGCATCGTGCAGGCGGGGTTGTGGGGACTGTTTACGATGACGAGCCGGGTGCGCTCGCCGATCGAGGTCCGCACGCGCTCCCAATCGTAGGTGAAGTCTGGAGGCACGAGGGGCAGCCGGATGCAGCGGGCACCCGCAAGCCGCACGGCCGGCTCGTAAGAGTCGTAGGCCGGGTCGAACACGATCACTTCGTCGCCCACGCCGACGACCGCCTGAATGGCCGAGTAGATCGCCTCCGTGGCACCGAGCGTCACGGTGATTTCCGCCTCCGGATCGGTGCGGATTCCGTAGCTCCTGGCAAGCTTCGCCGCGATCGCTTCCCTGAGCGACATCACCCCTTCCATCGGCGCGTACTGATTGTGACCGGCGCTCATGGCAGCCGCGACGAGCGTCGTGAGGGCCGGATCGATGTCGTAGTCCGGAAAGCCCTGGCCGAGGTTGAGCGCGCCGAGCTCGCGCGCACGACGCGACATCACGGTGAAGATCGTGGTGCCGACCTCGGGCAGCTTGCTGCGCATGCAGGGGCTCGGACTGCGTTCCGCTACTGCGCGCCTGGAGCCGAGCGCGCCGCGCTGGCAGCCGAGGGCGCCGCCCCCGCAGCCGCGAGTGCGCCGCCTGCAGCGGCGAGTGCGGCTCCCGCAATACCCGCCTGACCGGCAAAGCGCGCAACCCGAATCTCCGCCTCGCTCTTCAGCAACGGCGCGAACTCGGCGAAATGTTCCGTGACCGCTCCGCCCAGGATGAACACGTCCGGCCACAGGAGCGCGTTGAGTCGCGCAAGATATTCGTTCACTCGCTCGCACCACGCCGGAAAATCGAGCCGGAGCGCGGTCCGTACGTGCGCCGATGCCCACTTCTCAGCGTCCATGCCGCGCATCTCCAGGTGGCCGAACTCGGTGTTGGGAAAGAGCTGTCCGCCGATGAACAGGGCCGAGCCGATGCCGGTGCCGAGCGTGACCATGACGACCGGCCCCTCGAGTCCGCGACCCGCGCCCCAGCGCATCTCGGCGAGCCCGGCAGCGTCGGCATCGTTGAGGAACACGACCGGGCGACGGAGCGCCTTCGCGGCGAGCGCCGCGCCATCGATACCGAGCCAGGCGTGATCGATGTTGGCGGCCGTGCGAATGCGCCCCTGCTTCACGACGCTCGGAAAGCACAATCCGATCGTGCCGCTCGTTGCGGGGAGGCGCGCGATGAGCTGCGCGATCGCCGGAATCATCGCCTCCGGCTTCGCCGGTTGAGGCGTCGGCACGGAGACGAGCTCTCCTGCGAGCTCACCGGTCTCTACATCGACGACACCGCCTTTGATCGAGGAGCCGCCGACGTCCACCCCGACCACCATTTGCGCCATGACGTTCCCGCTCACGAATCTGCGGCAGCGAGCTGCACATCGCGCACGCGCCGTCTTTCACGATAACGCAACAGCACCGCGGTAGCTCCTATGCCGATCGCGACGGCGAGCACCAGAAGCGTCGCGAGGGCGTTCACGTCCGGGCTCACCCCGAGCCTCACCTTCGAGAAGATGACCATCGGCAGTGTGCTCGAGCCCGGCCCTGCGACGAATTGCGTGATGACCAGGTCGTCCCAGGACAGCGTGAACGAGAGCAGCCACCCTGCCGCGACCGCAGGTGCGATGAGCGGCAAGGTGATCCTCATGAACACCGTCGCCGGCCGCGCACCGAGGTCCATCGCCGCTTCCTCCAGAGACTCGTCGAAACCCGCGAAACGCGACTGTACCACCACCGCTACGTACGCCATGCAGAAGGTGATGTGCGCGAGCGCGATCGTCACCACACCCACGCCCCGCGGCCAGCCGATCGCCTCCTCGAGTGCGACGAAGAGCAGCAGCAGCGCAAGGCCGGTGATCACCTCGGGCATGACGATCGGCGCCGGTACCAGCCCCGCGAGCAGCGCGCGCCCCCGGAATGGCCCGAGCCGCGCGAGAGCTACCCCTCCGAGCGTGCCGAGCACGCTCGCCGCCGTGGCGGCGAGGAGTGCGATGCGGATGGAAAGCCACGCGGCGCGCACGATCTGATCGTCCGACAGGAGCGCCCAATACCACTTGAGGGTCGGGGAGTGGGCCGCGTCCCAGACCGTCACCAGGCGCGAGTTGTTGAAGGAGTAGACGATCAGCGAGGCGATCGGCACGTACAAGAACGCGAGGCCGATCGCGAGCATCGTTCGCGGGAAGCGCCCGGCAGCGTTCATTTGGGCGCCTCCAGCGCGCGCCGCTCGAGCCGCTGCAGCAGCAGGATCGGTACGACGAGCAGCAGCAGCATGAGAATCGCGACCGCGCTCGCAACGGGCCAATCGCGGTTCTCGAAGAACTCATCGGACAGCACGCGTCCGATCATGAGCTGATCCGTGCGTCCGAGGAGCGAGGGGACGATGTACTCGCCCACGGCAGGAATGAAGACGAGCAGCGCGCCGGCAGCTATGCCCGGCAGAGACAGCGGCAACGTAATCCGCAGAAAACGTCTGAACGGTCGCGCGCCGAGGTCCGCCGCGGCCTCCAAGAGCTCCGGATCGTGCTTCTCGAGATTGGCATACAGGGGCAGGATCATGAAGGGCAGGTACGCGTAGACGATACCGATGTACACGGCGAAGTCGGTCTGCAGGAGCCTCACGGGCCGGTGCACGAGCCCGAGCGCAAGCAAAACGTGATTCACCAGTCCGTCATTCTGCAGCAGGCCGATCCACGCATAGACCCGCAGCAGAAACGAAGTCCAGAACGGCAGCATCACGAGCATCAGGAGCGCGGTGCGCCAGGCCGGACTCGCGCGCGCGATCGCGTACGCCATCGGATAGCCCACCGCGAGGCAGATCGCCGTGGAGACAGCTGCGACGCGCAGCGAGTACAGATACGAGCGGACGTACAACGGGTCCGTGAACAGGAACGCATAGTTCGACAGATGCAGCGCGGGCACCGGCCAGCCGTGGCGCCACTCGATGAACGGCGCGTAAGGGGGAATCGCAAGCCGCATCTCCGAGAAGGAGAGCTTGAGCACGATCAAGAAGGGAATGAGAAAGAGCGCGACGAGCCAGATCGTCGGCAGTCCGGCGATCAGGCGCCGGCCGGTGCGATCAGCGAATGGTGTCATCGGGTGAGCACGTTTAGCGGGTGAGCACGTTTAGCGGGTGAGCACGTTTAGCGGGTGAGCACGACAGGGCTCGTGGGATGCCACAACAGACTCACGGCCGCATCGCGGGCCACGCGCGGACCGACTCCGCCGCCGACATTGGGGCAGGTCACGCGCACGAGCCGCCCCGATGGGATCTGCACCAGCAAGACGGAAACTTCGCCGCGATAGCCGACTTCGCGCACTCTGCCCGGCACGCAATTGGTGGCCGGTGTCGCACCGCCCGGCGCCTCGCGGGCGGGTGAAAGCTCGATTTTCTCGGGGCGGATCGCGACCCACACCGTGGCGCCGGGCTGAACCTCCAGTGGCAGGGCACGAGAGGCTTGCTCGGGTCCCTCCTCTCTCGAGCTCACCTCGATTTCTCCGATCTCCTGGCACGCAATGCGAATGTTGCCTCTCGCAACGGACTCGACCACGCGGCCCTCGAACAGATTGACGTTGCCGATGAAGTCGGCGACCAGACGCGTCGCCGGACGCTCATAGATCTCCGCGGGCGTCCCGATCTGGACGATCTTGCCCTGACTCATCACGCCCATGCGGGAGGAGATCGTCATCGCCTCCTGCTGGTCGTGCGTGACCACGACGAAGGTGATGCCGAGGCGCTGCTGTATCGCGAGCAGCTCGAACTGGGTGTACTCGCGGAGCTTGCGATCGAGCGCGGCGAGCGGCTCATCGAGCAGCAGCAGCTTCGGCCTCTTCACGAGCGCTCGGGCGAGCGCGACGCGCTGGCGCTGTCCGCCCGAGAGCTGGTGCGGCTTGCGCGCCGCATACGGCGTCATCTTCACGAGCTCGAGCATCTCGGCGACTCGGTCCCGGATCTCGGCGCGAGCGAGCCTCTCCTGCTCGAGGCCGAAGGCGACGTTGCGCTCGACGCTCATGTGCGGAAAGAGCGCATAGGACTGGAACATCATGTTCACCGGGCGGGCGTACGGCGGTACGCTGCTCATGTCCTGCCCATCGATGTACACCGCGCCCGAGGTCGGCCGCTCGAAGCCGGCGAGCATGCGCAGGAGCGTCGTCTTGCCGGACCCCGAGCCGCCGAGAAGACAAAAGATTTCGCCGCGTTCGATCTCGAGCGTTACCTCATCGACGGCCACGAATTCACCGAAGCGCTTGGTGACCCGTTCGACGCGCACGTAGGGATCACCGGGCCTATCAGCGGGTCTTTCATCGGGCCTAGAGCGACGCTGTTCCTCGGATGTCACTGGCGCGCCCACCCGCTCATTGCCCGGTTTTGAACCGCGTCCACATCCTGTTGAGCAGCCGCGTGAACTGAGGAGACTTCGCGCGCTCGGGAACGAGCCGCGCCCGCACTGCCGGCGGCGGATAAATGCCGGGATCGTCTCGCACGTCCGGATCGAGGAGCGGTAGGGAGGCGGAATCGCCGTTCGCGTATTTGATCAGATTCGAGTTGCGCGCGGCCACATCGGGCCGCAGCAGATAGTCGATGAAGAGGTACGCATTGCCGGGATGCGGCGCATCCGCCGGGATCGCGAGCATGTCGAAATTGCGGATGGCGCCTTCCTTCGGGATCGAGTACGCGATGTCGATGCCCTTCCCGGCTTCGCGCGCCCGGTTGCGCGCCTGCTTCACGTCGCCGGACCAGCCGAGTGCGAGGCAGATTTCCCCGTTCGCCAGATCGTCGATGTAGCGCGAGGAATGAACGTATCTCACGTACCGGCGCATCGCCATGAGCACGCGGGCGGCGGCATCGAGATCGGCAGGCGCTTCGCTGTTTGGATCGCGGCCGAGATAGAGCAGAACCGTCGCAACCACCTCGGTCGGAGCATCGATGATGGCGACGCCGCAATCCTGGAATCGCGAGATGACCGCCGGATCGAAGAATATTCGCCAGCTGTCCGTCGGGGCATCCGGCATCCGCTTGTGGATCATCGCCGTGTTGTAGCCCGGTCCCGAAGTGATCCACATGTAGTCGACGCCATACTGATTGCCGGGATCGTACAGCGCCGTCGCGCTCGCCACCTCCGGGTCGATGTTCTTGAGATTTGGAAGGCGGGATTTGTCGAGCTTGCGGTATACGCCGGCACGGATTTGGCGCTCGAGGAACGGCCCGGAGGGCACCACCACGTCGTAGCCCGTATGGCCCGTCAGGAGCTTCGTCTCGAGCACCTCGTTCGAGTCGAATACGTCGTAGTTGACGCGCACGCCCGTCTGCTTCTCGAACGCCGTGATGGCCGCCGGGTCGATATAGTCCGACCAGTTGTAGACATTGACGACCTTGTCCGCGGCGGCCGAGCCGCCCGAGCACGCTGCGAGCAACGAAATGGCGAAGACGAGCGCGGCAATCACGAGAGCGGCGAGGGCGAGCGCGGCGGTCGGGGCGGCCGGGGCGGCGGGCACAGCGGCCGCGGCGGACACGATCGGAAGCGCTCTCCTCATCGACTGCCGCGGCTTCCTCAAACATTGAGCAGCAGGTGCTCGCGCTCCCAGGAGCTGATCACCTGCAGGAACACCTCGTACTCGGCCTCCTTCACGATCGTGAAAGCGGCGACGAACGTCTCCCCGAGGAGCTTCACGAGCGGCTCGCACGCGCGCAGCTCGCGCAGCGCCTCGTCGAGACTCCGCGGCAGCCCGAACGGCAGCTCGTGGGCGCTTCCGGTGATCGGATCGGAGGGCTGCAGGCCCTCGATCATCCCCAAATAGCCGCAGGCGAGCGAGGCTGCGATCGCGATGTAGGGATTCGCATCCGCGCCGGCCACCCGGTTCTCGACCCGGCGAGACTCGGGGTTCGACATCGGTACCCGCAAGCCCGCCGTGCGATTGTCGTATCCCCAGTGCATGTTGATCGGCGCCGTCTGGGAGCGCGTCAGGCGGCGGTAGGAATTCACGTTCGGGCAGAGCAGCGCCATCGCCGCAGGCAGATAGCGCTGCAGCCCGGCGATGTGCGCGAAAAACAGCGGGGTCGGCGTCCCATCGGAGCTGCTGAAGATATTCTTCTTCGTCTTGTGATCGATGATGCTCTGGTGGATGTGCATGGCGCTGCCGGGCTCCTTGGCATGCGGTTTCGCCATGAAGGTCGCGTACATCTTGTGCCGCATCGCGGCCTCGCGGGCCGTGCGCTTGAAGAGAAACGCCTGATCGGCGAGATCGAGCGGCGGGCCATGGATGAGATTGATCTCCATTTGAGCCGGGCCGTCCTCGTGGATCAGCGTGTCGATCTCGATGTCCTCTTCCTCGCAGAACTGGTAGATGTCGTCGAACAGCGGGTCGAACTCGTTGACGGCCGCGATGCTGTACGACTGGCGTCCGGGCTCCGCCCGACCCGAGCGGCCGATGGGCGGCTTGAGCGGATAATCGGCGTCCGTGTTCGGCTCGACGAGATAGAACTCGAGCTCCGGAGCTACGATCGGCTCCCACCCGTGCTGCGCATAGAGCTCGATGATGTTGCGCAGCACGTGGCGGGGCGCCATCGTGACGCGGCGCCCGTCGGAGTAGAAGCAGTCGTGGATGACCTGCGCGGTGGGCTCGGCCGCCCAGGGCACGCGCCGCACGGTCTTCGCGTCCGCCTTGAGAACGATGTCGATCTCCGCCGGGCTCATAGCCTCTGCCATCTGCGCCGGATAGTCGCCCGTCACCGTCTGCAGAAAGATGCTCTCCGGGAGGCGCATGCCCTCCTCTTCGGCGAACTTCTCGGCGGGCATGATCTTGCCCCGCGCGATCCCTGCCATGTCGGGGATGATCGCCTCGACCTCATCGATGCTGTGATCGCGAAAGAACTGCTGAATGTCACTCGACATGCGTCACCGGCACGAATCACCTCGTTTGTGCGCGCTCGAGACTCGCGGCCCCGAACGCCGCGAAGAGTGCCCGCGAGAACGTATTGCTCATCACCTTCCACTCGGGGTGCCACTGCACCGCGATCGCGAAGCGGCTCGCGCTTTTCACCCGGAACGCTTCCACAAGTCCATCCGGGGCACGAGCCTCGACGGTGAGATCGGCGCCGAGCCGATCGACACCCTGCGAATGCAGCGAATTGACGCGCACGCGATCGGTCCCTGCGAGCTGGCGCAGCAGCCCGCCCGATTCCAGATGCACCTCGTGAGCGGGGCCGTATTGCGTCTCGAGCGGCTGGGACTCATCGTCGCGGTGATCCATGAGGCCGGCGATCTCGTGCACTCGCTGATGCAGCGTCCCGCCGAAGGCGACGTTCATCTCCTGAAAGCCCCGGCAGATGCCGAGCACCGGCACCCCGTGAGTGACCGCGGCCGGAATGAGCGGCAGCGTCGTCGCATCCCGGTGCGGGTCGTGAAGGGTTCCGGGCACGCTCGGCTCACCATCGTAACGGTGCGGCTCGACGTTCGAAGGGCTCCCCGTGAACAGAATGCCGTCGAGGCGCTCGAGCACCTCCTCGAGATCGAGCTCCTCGCCAAGAGAGGGAATGAGGAATGGAATGGCGCCGGCCGCCTCGACGACGGCGCGGATGTATTTTTCCCCGACTGCATGGAAGGGGTGCCGGCCGATCATACGGCGGTCCGCAGGCAGTCCAATGACGGGGCGACGGAAACTCATGGCAGCTGTCAGTCCGCTCGAGCTGTCGGCGATTATTACATTTCGGGGCAGTGGCCGGGCGCCGGGCGCGCATTTTAGGGGCGCCGGCGGGGTCGGGCGTTCGCGCGGCCATTGCAGCCAGGCTCGCCGGGGCCTCACGATCCGCCTCATGGCCTTTCTGCGGCAAGTCAGCTCCTACTATCTGGCGACTGCGCACCCCGCCGAGCCACGGCCTCAACTCGCGGGAGATGTCGACTGCGACGTTTGCGTGGTGGGTGGTGGTATCGCCGGCTGCTCCACCGCGCTTCACCTCGCCGAGCGAGGCTATCGCGTGGTGCTCGTGGAAGAGCATCGCATCGGCTGGGGCGCCTCCGGCCGCAGTGGCGGCCAAGTGCTGCCGGGCACAGCCGCCGGACCCCTCGAGATCGAGCGGCTCGCCGGACTCAACGTCGCGCGGCAAGTCTGGAACATCTCGGTCGAAGGCGTCGATCTCGTACGCTCACTCATCGCCCGCCACGCCATCGATTGCAACTGGGTGAGCGGTCATATGCAGGTTGCGATCACACCGCGTCACGACGGCGAGCTGCGCGCGATCGCTCGCGACCTGCCGGAACGATTCGGGTACTCGACGGCGCGCTACATGCCGCTCGAGGAGGTCCGATCCATCCTCGACACGAAGCGCTACATCGCGGCGCTCTTCGATGAGCGGGGCGGACATCTGCATCCTCTCAACTACACGCTCGGACTCGCTGCGGCGGCCGAGAGACGCGGCGCCCGCATCTTCGAGGGCACGCGAGCGCTCGAATTCGAGCGGCACACCCCCGCCGGCGCGGCGCTCAGCGTGCGGACCGCGCGTGGAACGGTGCGCTGCTCTCAGCTGGCGCTCTGCGGAAACGCGCACCTCGGAAGAACCGCCCGCGAGCTCGCCTCGAAGATCATGGCCGTCGGCACCTGTGTCATCACGACGGGGCCGCTCGGCCCGCAGCGCGCGCGGCGGCTGATCACCAACAACGCCGCGGTGTCCGATATGAACTGGGTACTCGATTACTTCCGGCGCACAGCCGATGACCGACTGCTCTTTGGCGGGCGCGTCACCTATTCGGGCTTCGATCCGTCACGTATCGCTGCGACGACACGCCGTCGGCTCGTCAATGTGTTTCCGCAACTCGCCGATGCAAAGGTCGAGCACGCCTGGGGAGGATATCTCGACATCACGATGAATCGCGCGCCGCATTTCGGGCGTCTCGGTCGGAACGTCTATTTTCTGCAGGGATTCTCCGGACACGGAATCGCGCTCGCCGGTATCGCAGGCAAGCTGCTCGCCGAGGCGGTCGCCGGGCAGGCAGAGCGCTTCGACGTCTTCGCACGCATCCCGCACCGCGATTTCCCGGGCGGGGCGCTGCTGCGCCGGCCGGCGCTCGTGCTCGCGATGCTCTACTACCGCATCAAGGACCTGCTCAGTTGATGGGCGTAGAATCCGAGCCGTGAGCTCACGCCGTCAAGTTCTGAAGATCGCTCTGGCCGGTGCGGCGAGCACGGCGCTCGGCCGCTCGGCGACCCCGGTACTCGGGCTCATCCAGCCAGTCGAAGCATCCGTTCCGGCGGAAGCCGCCGCGCTCTACCCGAGGGGTGTGCGGTTTCAAGCGCTCAGCGTCGGGCTCAAGACGATGACGCCGGAGGGCTACGATCAGGTCCTCGAGCACATTGCCCCAACGGCCGAAGCGCTGGCCCGCGCAGGTGCCGATGCCATCGTGCTGATGGGCACCTCGCTCAGTTTCTATCGGGGCGCGAGCTTCAACGGCGAGCTTGCCCGGCGCATCCACGTCGCGAGCGGTCGGCCTGCTACCACCATGAGCACCGCAGTATGCGATGGGCTACGCGCATTTCGTGCCCGGCGGCTCGCGGTCGCCACCGCCTATGACGCCGACGTGAACCAACGCCTGCGAACCTTTCTGCACGAGGAAGGCTTCGATGTGCGGGTCATTCGGGGCCTGGGAGTCGAGAGGGTCGAAGATATCAAGAGCGTAACGCGTGCGGGCCTCATGAAATTCAGCACCGACGTATTCGAGTCTGCAGATCGCGCGGACGCGCTTCTGATCTCGTGCGGGGGGCTGCACACTCTCGATATGCTGGCGCCGCTCGAGCAACGCTGCGGAGTGCCGGTGGTCTCGAGCTTGCCGCATGCTCTGCGTGCGGGTGTGCGGCTCCTCGGCTTGAGCGGGCGCGCCAAGGGGTACGGGCGCTTGTTTGCAATGAGCTGAATGCCATGCTTTGCCATTGCCTGGCCGTATGCGGAGCCACCGCGATGATACTGACGAGGCTGACCGCACTGGCCGCGGTTGTCGCGACCACGATCACCGCAACAACGATCACCGGCTGCACGCAGCTCAACTCACGCGAGTAGCGCTCTCAGTAAATGAGCGGAATCAGCCGCCGCGTGCGCGCGATGTAGTCGAGATATGAGGGCCCGAGCTCGTGCAAGAGCTCGGTTTCCTCCACGTGCATCCGATAGAGAAGTGCGGCCGCGACCGGCAGGACCAGAACGGCGGCCGTGAGCACGTTGCCGAAGCAGAGCCCTGCACCCAGGTGCACCAGCAAAATAGCCGTGCAGGAGGGATGTCGCACGAACCGGTAAGGACCCGTGTCGATCAAAAGGCGATCCGCTGCGGAGACCTTCACGGTCGACAGCCGGCCGAGCGTCGCAATCGACCACCAGCGCAGCAGCTGCCCGGAGGCCATGAGGAGCAATCCCGAATCGAAAATGCGCGCGCTGCCGAAGGATGCGTGCGGCACCCGGATCAGTGCGACACCGGCCCACCAGGAGATCGGGAACACGATCGAGACCAGGCGCAGCGAGCCGCGGTGATTCGTGCGATCCATACCTCGCGCACGCGCTCGACTCGCGATGACCGCCTCCGAGCCCCAGAAGGCGATGATCAGAACGGCGAACGCAATCTGCGCTTGCGGGCTCGC
>Ga0134128_10001751_pt1 | contig 27468 bp, 26 predicted proteins | sample KB31754_FD_96462 | JGI IMG/M metagenome (GOLD analysis project Ga0134128, IMG submission 96462) | Terrestrial soil microbial communities with excess Nitrogen fertilizer from Kellogg Biological Station, Michigan, USA - KB3-175-4 | ecosystem: Environmental > Terrestrial > Soil > Unclassified ...
AAAAGTGCACTTTACGCACGCAAGCAACAACAGGGCAGCCAAATCAACCGGCATTCCCTGCGCGATGGTTTACGGCTTATACGCGATCTCCCCGGTGTGCCGGGCTTGTTAGCCACCGTCGCCTAACGGGTTCGTCGCCCGCAGGCTTGACACCAGCGTCGGGGTGCCAGGACCACGCGATTTCGCCGTCCGCGATCGCATCACTCGTCAGTCGATGCAATCGCGTCCATCGCATCCCGCGCCACGTTTCGTGACGATCGCGAAGCGCCTCTTGATCGAGCGCGAGATGGAGTGACACATAGACCTGATTTGCGCTTCTGATAAAGAGAATTATTTTTGCAAAAGAGACTTGACACGATTTCGGAAAATCAGCCCGTCGGGCAAATCAGTCCTGCCAAGCGCCTGAAAGATACGAGGGATCGCAAGGGGGACAGGAGAAAAAGCGGCCCCGGATCAATCCAACAAAGACGCCTCCTCCGCCGCCGCGGCTGGGTTCGAGGCCTTTACACGCGTTTGCAGAGCCATCAAGGCGATCAACGCCGCAAGGTTGAGGCCAGCCGACACCACGACCACCAGCCGGCCCATCGGCTCGATCATCAAGCCGAACGCGAGAGGAGCGAGCGCTTGGCAGATGCGGGATGGCGCGCCAATTAACCCAAGTCGGTAGGCGTAATTCTCAGGTCCGAAGATCGCAAGCGGGAGCGTGCCCCTTGCAATCGTGAGGATGCCGTTACCGGCGCCATGGAGAAGCGCGAAAGCGGCCGCGGCCCCGCCGCCGAAGAAACCAATCACGCACGCGCCGATCGGATGAGTGATGCAGGCGAGCCGCGTCGAGACCAGCGGATGAAAGCGGTTGAGCAGGCTCGCCTCCACCAGGCGCGCGCCGACTTGCGCGGGCCCGATCATCATGCCGGCAAACACGGCTTGTGCCGGCGTCGCTCCAAAGGCTTCGACGATCCGCGGCAGGTGCGCGGCCATCGCCGAGGTCACCGTCCATGCGGCGGCGAAAGCGAACGATAGCAGCACCATCGTCCGGTCGATCGCAATGTGAGGCCTTGTGGCAGGGTCTTCGACGGCGTGCACACGTTCGGCGCGCGGCAGCGACAGATTGAGGGGCAGGCCCAGCACGAGATGCGCCAGCGCCCAGGCGTAGCAGGTATCGCGCCATCCGATCGTCTCAAGGCCGAGCGAGCTTAGCGGCCAGGCAACGGTGCTCGCAAAGCCGGCGATCAGAGTGATGCCGGTGATCGCACTCCGCGCGTCGCCTGCGTAGATGCGTCCGAGCGCACCGAACGCAGCGTCGTAAAGGCCGAGACCCATGCCGACGCCAAGCAGCAGCCACGCCGCCGACATCGTCCACATAGACGTCGAGGCGCCAAGGAGCGCGAGCCCGCCTGCAAGAGCGAGGTTGGAAATACAGAGGACTTGCCGGCCCCCGACGCGATCGATCTGGCGGCCGACGCGCGGGCCGAGCAGTCCCGAGATCACCAGCGACGCCGAAAACGCCGCGAAGAACCAATTGCTGGAAATGCCGAGGTCGCGTGAGATCGGGTCGGCGAGAATGGCCGGCAGGTAGTAGCTCGATCCCCATGCGAGCGTCTGTGCCGTGCCGAGCGCCGCCACGACCGTCAACCTGCGCGCACCCATCCGAGACCCCCAGTCGAAAAACCTTGACCTTCCTACATCATTTCTATATTCGTTGAAATATGGAAAAGACAGATGTCGTCAGTGCGCTCGCCGCGCTCGCGCAGGATAATCGCCTCGACGTGTTCCGCCTCCTGGTGCAGGCCGGGCCCGAAGGCATGCCAGCCGGCGCGGTCGCGGATGCCCTCGATCTCGCGCCCAATACGCTGACCTTTCATTTTGACCGGCTGCGAATGGCGGGCCTCGTCACGGCCCGCCGCGACGGCCGCTCGATCATTTATGCCGCGCAGTTCGACACCATGAGCGCGCTCGTCGGCTTTCTCACGGAAAACTGCTGCGGCGGGGTTTGCTGCGCCCCCGGCCTCGCCCGCAAACCCGCGCGCAAGCGCAGCAAAATCCCGGCCTGAAAGGACACGCCATGAAGCGGCTTCATGTTCACGTCTCGGTCGACGATATCTCCCGCTCCGTCGGCTTTTATTCCGCGCTGTTTGCGGCGAAGCCGACCGTGGTCAAATCCGACTATGCGAAATGGATGCTGGAGGATCCGCGCGTCAATTTCGCGATTTCGACGCGCGGGCGCGAGGCGGGACTCGACCATCTCGGCATCCAGGTCGAGACCACCAATGAGTTGCATGAGGTCTACGCGCGACTGCGCGAGGCCGGCGGCGACATCATCGAGCAGGGCGACACCATCTGCTGCTATGCCAAGTCCGACAAATCCTGGATTGACGATCCCGCCGGCATTGCCTGGGAGACGTTCCATACGACAGGCGAAAGCACGGTCTATGGCGACGGCAGCGGCGAGAACACCGCTCGCATCGCGCATGAGAAGCAGAGCGCATGCTGCGCGCCGCAGCCGGCCGCGAAACCCGCTTCCGCCTGCTGCTAGAAGACCGCGCCATGGACGTCATCATCTATCACAACCCCGACTGCGGCACGTCGCGCAACACGCTCACGATGATCCGCAACGCCGGCATCGAGCCGCATGTCGTCGAATATCTGAAGACGCCGCCGTCACGCCGGCTCTTGAAACAGCTGATCGCGCGCATGGGCATCTCGGTGCGCGATCTCCTGCGCGAGAAAGGCACGCCGTTTCATGAGCTCGGGCTGGGCAATCCAGAACTCGGCGACGACGCGTTGCTGGATGCGATGATGGCGCATCCGATCCTGATCAACCGGCCGATTGTGGTGACGCCGAACGGCGTGCGGCTGTGCCGTCCCTCCGAACAGGTGATCGACCTGTTGCCGCCGCAACGCGGCGTGCTGCACAAGGAAGGCGGCGAGCGCGTCGCCGATCCGCGAAGCCCGGCGGCGGCCTGATGCCCTCGCTCAGCCGGCGTCTTGTCGCCGAATGGCTCGGCACGGCATTCCTGCTCGCGGCGGTGGTCGGCTCGGGAATCATGGCCGAGAGGCTCGCCGGCGGGAATGTTGCACTGGCCCTGCTCTGCAACACTATTCCGACCGGCGCGATCCTGGTGGTGCTGATCCTGATTTTCGGCCCGCTCTCCGGTGCGCATTTCAATCCGGCCGTGACGCTGGCCTTCGCCTGGCGCGGTGAATTGCCGAGGGCGACCGCGGCTCTCTACATCCTCGCGCAAATTGCCGGCGGCGTTGCAGGGGTGTGGGCGGCGCACCTGATGTTCGGGCTGCCAATCTTGCAATCCTCGCTCACGGTGCGAACGGGGACCGGACAATGGTTCGCCGAGGGCGTCGCGACCTTCGGCCTGTTGCTCACGATCCTTGGCTGCATCGCCCGCGCGCCTGATGCCGTCGCCTACGCCGTCGGCCTCTATATCACCTCCGCCTATTGGTTCACGGCCTCGACATCATTTGCCAATCCGGCCGTGACGATTGCGCGCTCGCTGTCCAATACGTTCGCCGGCATCGCGCCGGCGGGCGTGCTGGCCTTCATCGCGGCGCAATTGCTCGGGGCGGCGCTCGGCGTGATGCTCTCGGGCTGGCTGTGGGGACACAAGGCGACGGCGGCGTAAGGCGGGCTACGAATCAGTCAAAACCGCAGCAGCTTTGATCCCACCAGCGCGCCGATGGCGGTGACGATGGCGGTTGCGAGAGTGTACCAGGTTGCGACAAAGAGCGGCGAATCGTCGGTGCAGTGCGAGGCGTACAGCGTCGCCGCAAGGCCAGAGGACAGCAGGCCGGCCATCGCGCCTGCGACTGCGGGCCTGCTCGGCGCGCCGTGGCGCAGCCCGATGAGGGAGGCCGCGAGCAGCGGCAGCGACATCAAGGGCACCGCGCTCATGCAGACCCTGGAATTGTGGCCGATCAGGCGCGTCACCATCGGCAGCCGCTGCGGCATCATCATCTCGCCGGAGATGCCGGCGATCAAAAGCAGCGGCGGAATCGCGAGCAGCCAGACGAAGCCGCGCAGCGAGGCCTCGGGCCGCGACAGATGCAGGCTGATGGTGATCGCGGCGGCCGCGAGCGCCAGCGTCACCGCGAATTTCAGGTCGAAGAACGGGTTATGCATCGCGGTCCTGACATCGGACCGCACGCCAAGCTCCGCCACGAACATCAGGATCGATACGGGCGCAGCCGCAAGCAGCGCCATCGCCAGCACATGGCTGACGGGACGCGCGCGGTGCGGATTGTCGGCCGCGAGGGTCTTGATGAGCTGATCGGTTTCCATTCTCACTGTTCCCTCACTTTCGCGGTGAGGCTTGCGAGCCCCCGATGCAGCGCCACGCGCACCGCACCCTCGCTCATCGCGAACTTTTTCGCGGTATCCCTGATCGAGGCGCTGTCGACTGCGATCGACTGCAGCACGTCGCGCTGGCGCGCCGGCAGCGTACTCAGTTGCGCGGCCACCACGCTTGGCGAGGCCTTCGCCTCGGCCGGCTGATCCGCCAGCGTCTCGGAGAAATCGTCGATGTTGACGAACACGCGTCTTCCGCGCCGGCGCAGCGCATCGATCAGCTTGTTGCGCGCGATCGCAAACAGCCACGGCGCGAACGGCGCGCCCGCGTCCCAGGTATGCCGCTTCAGATGCACCGCGAGCAGAATGTCCTGCACGATATCCTCGGATTGATCGACCGGTTGACCCGCGCGCGCCAGGCCCCGGCGCGCCGCAGCCCGCAGCACCGGCGTGACCGCCTTGAGCAGCCGATGATACGCCGCGCCGTCTCCGGATATGGCCGACCGCATCAGGCCGGTCCATTCGTCTTCACGTTCGCGCACACGCGCTCCCAGAATTTCAATTCGGCCGATGTTTCAGATTGTTACGGCAGAAACTTCTAATCACGAAGTCGTGATCGCGGCGCGGCCGACGCCTTCCGGCCGTTCCGCGACGACGCGCTTCGCCGTTGCCGTTCGCTCATAACATCGATTGCGGCTACTCACACCGTCGGATTGATTTCCAACAGGATTCACTCGCGTATTTCGATTGTGCCTCAACCTGATTCGCATCCTGCCCACCTTTCGCCCGTTGTGCGCCAAAGATTCCCATTTTCCGCCCCGCTACCGACACCTCGCCGGGTCTCTTTCGCTTCACTGGGACAGGGACTGGCACTTGGGGAGATCAGCCAATGATCAAGAAACGAAGCGGGCGCACCGCCTCCATCCTCCTGTTCGGACTTCTCACGGGGCTCTTCGTCTCCAGCCCGTCGCTCGCCGGGCCAGCCAGTGCACCGGCCGAGAACTCCGCCGTGACGGCACCAGCCAATCCTGCGGATACACAAACGGCTCCTGCGAACCAGGCGGCGCCCACCAATCAACTCTCCGAGAGCGATCGCAGCGCGCATCAGGACGACCTGCGCGAGCCCGTCTTCGTCACGCAACAGAGCCAGACGCGGCCCCCGCAAACCGAGACGCAGGCTCCGCGCCCGGCTCCGGTCGTCGCCGGCAGCCAGAACGCGACCTGGGACGAAACCTCGCTGATCGGGAAGATCTTCATCGGCTTCGGCGCGCTGCTGACGATCGCGTCGGCCGCGCGCATGTTCATGGCGTAGCGGGGCGTTCTCACTGCGCATGATCCCTCGGCTCAAACCCGACTGCTTTTCGGAGAACCGCCCTACACTTTTCCGGATCATGCGCTCGCCTACTTGAAGCCCACCCCGCCAGCGGGCACATTGCCCGCGCAATTGCTTGAAGCGGGATGGGTCATGAGCACCTTCGAACACATCATCGTCGAAAACCGCGGCGCGGTCGGCATCATCAGGCTCAATCGGCCCAAGATGCTGAACGCGCTGTCGTTCGGCGTGTTCCGCGAGATCGCCGCCGCGGTCGACGATCTCGAGGCCGATGAGACGATCGGATGCATCGTGGTGACCGGCAGCGAGAAGGCGTTCGCCGCCGGCGCCGACATCAAGGAGATGCAGCCGAAAGGCTTCATCGACATGTTCTCCAGCGATTTCGCCGCGATCGGCGGCGACCGCGTCGCCAAATGCCGCAAGCCGACCATTGCCGCGGTCGCAGGCTATGCGCTCGGCGGCGGCTGCGAGCTTGCGATGATGTGCGACATCATCATTGCCGCCGATACCGCGAAATTCGGCCAGCCCGAGATCACGCTCGGGACCATTCCGGGCATCGGCGGCACGCAGCGGCTGACGCGCGCGGTCGGAAAATCCAAGGCGATGGACCTGTGCCTGACCGGACGCATGATGGATGCGGCGGAAGCCGAGCGAAGCGGCCTGGTGAGCCGCGTCGTGCCGGCGGACAAGCTGATGGACGAGGCGATGGCGGCGGCGGAGAAGATCGCGTCGATGTCGCAGCCGGCGGCGGCGATGGCGAAACAGGCCATCAATCGCGCCTTCGAGACGACGCTCTCCGATGGCATCAATGTCGAGCGCAACCTGTTCCACTCGACCTTTGCGCTCGAAGACCGCTCCGAAGGCATGGCCGCCTTCATCGAGAAGCGCAAACCGGCAAACAAGAACCGGTAGGTTGCCGCGCGAGGCGCGCCCAAGCACTCAGTCGTCACCCGCGGGCTTGACCCGCGGGTCCATCAAGCCAATGAAGCTTTTTGCGAAGAAGATGGATGGCCGGGCCCTTCGCCGCGCCGGAGGGGCTTCGGCCCCGCAGGCGGGTCAAGCCCAGCCATGACGAGTGCTCTCCTCTAACGCCGCAACCACCAGCGCACGATACATGCGCTCGGGAAATGTCGTGGGCTTGTCGAGCCCGAGCCGCGCCAGGCATTCCTGGTCGGCCGCGCCGGGCGGGTGGGTCATGCCGCGCCACAAGAGCTGTGCCAGGTGCAGCGGAGCGTGCTGCGCGCCTTGCAAGGTCTCCAGTGCGGGAATCAGCCGCCGCTCCACTTCAGTGAAATCGCTGCCGAACGGGAATGACGACAGCAGGCCCGCCTCCCGCGCGGGCTTCAGTGCGGCGGTGATCCGCTCCGGCATATTCTCGCGATGCGCGGATGGAATTTCGAATGCCTTCGGCAATTTTCCGGCATCCTTGGCGGCGCGCGCGAGCTCCTGCTGAAAGCGCGAGTCCGTGATGGAAAGCATTGCGGCAATCACGTCGGCGTCCGATTTGCCCCTGACATCGGCGACGCCGTATTCGGTGATGAACACGTCGCGCAGATGGCGCGGAATGGTCTCATGGCCGTAAGTCCAGCGGATATTGGACAACACCTTGCCGCGCGATGACCGCGTCGCCTCCAGCGTCAGGATCGAACGGGCGCCATCAAGCGCAAACGCCTGCGCCACGAAATTGTACTGACCGCCGACCCCGCTTACGACCTGGCCGCTGTCGAGCCCGTCGGAGACGGCCGCGCCAAGCAGCGTCGCGATCATCGTGTTGTTGACGAAGCGCGCGTCGATGCGCGCCGCGCGCTTTGCCTCCTCATCGCCATAGAGCTCGTTGGTGAAGGAGACCGGCATCATGCGGATGCGCGCGATCTCCTCATCCGTCATCTCGCGCAGAGCGCGGTAGAACGATTTGGGACCTAGGAAAAACGCGCCGTGCAGGATGACGCCGTCGACCGTGCGTCGGAGAATGCCGGCCTTGATCAGGCCGAGGAAGGCTTCAGTGACCATCTCGCTGACGCCGTAAAGGCCCTTTACGAACGGACCGCTTTCGCGCGGCGGCGCCTCCGGCGCAAGTCGCGTCATGATCTCGTTGAATTCCGCGCCGCTGCGATCGCGCACGATCAGGCCCCGCGCCAGCGCGTCGCCGATCTGGCCGATGCCGATCTGCAAGCTGCCGCCGTCGCGCACGAGGCCCGCTGCATGCAGGCCGATGGCGTATTTGGTATCCGAAATCGGCTCGGACGGCGGTGCGAACAGCGGGAAGTCGCAGGCGGGACTATCGAGCACGGCGCTGAATTCGTCGCCGGGAAGATCGCCCGACCCCGGCATGAACGGCAATTCGGAATTGACCTCGCCGACCAGACGGAATGACGCGCGCCCGTCGGCGCGTGCCTTCAGGACATCCAGCGTGGTGTCGGTGTTGCAGGACAGGCTGTAGCGGGGCAGGCCATCGATGACGCGCTTTGCGACGAGCTGCGCCACCACGTTGAGTCCCGCGGCGACGAGATAGGACGCGGCGTGGGTGTAATTTGCGGAAATGTAGTTCTGCTGCGCCGGCGCGATGTGCAGCCATTGCCCGGCGAGGAAGAAGAATTCGATCACGCGGACATTGGGCGGAAGCCGCCCTGCCCGCAGCGGCGCGGCATAGGCGAGATCGGGGTAGCCGCCGAACAGCCGATCGATCACCGGCGTGATGAAGCGCCCTTCGAGGAGATTGCCAGGCTTTGGCTTCTCCAGCGTCAGCGCGGAGAAAAAGGTGAGATCGATGGAGCGGTCGGCGGCCGCACGGGCATAGAGCGCATTGACGATGTGGTTGGCCTTGCCGAGCCCGAGCGGCAGTCCCACCACAAGTTTCTTGCCGACATCGCGGATGATGTCTTCCGCGATGGCGTCGGGATCGGTGAACAGCTTTGGCATCGTGCGAAGGGACCGTGCGGGATCGGCGTGGGTGAGGACGGCCAGCTATAGCGCATTTGCGCCTGGGTGTTTATCGGCGAGCCAACACGAGGCCTGGCTTGCGGCGCTGCCCTGCCCCGTGCTGCGGCTCGATGGCGCGCAGCTGACCTCCGGGCTCGTGTGAGGATGACGTCTTATGGGTTTGACTGAGCCGACGAAGGACGTGCTTGAGGCGGGTGATGCACTGCCGGAGGATAGTCGCGCAACCAGTTGCGGGACTTGCGCAATCCGCCGAAGGGAAAGAGATGGAAGCCGCTGACGGCACGGGTCGCCTCAGGCGGCGCGGCTTCGAGCGCGCGCATGATGTCGTCCGGACCGGCGTCGGTCAGGAGACGGCCATAGCGGCCGATCTGGCCGCGTAGCGCGCGCATGGAATTGCCGATGCCGCAGCGGAGCGCGAATTTCGTCAGGGTCGCCGGCGTCGCGGGTCCCGCAAGGCCGATGATAACAGGCAGATCGACGTTGCGGGCGTTCAATTCGCCGAGGAATTTCAGGATCGGCGCGCCCTCGAAGCAGAATTGCGTGACGATATCGATTTTGATCCTGCTCTCGCGTCCCCAGTCGCGCCAAGCCTGAAGTTGCCGGAAGGTCGCGGCCTCGTCGAGGAAGGGATGGCCCTCGGGGTGGCCGGCGACGCTGACGCGGCTGATGCCGTGGGCTTCGAGCAATCCGGTCGCGGCGACGTCGCGGCTCGATTTGAACGGACCCCTGGCGGCGGCAACATCGCCGGCGATCAGCAGCACACGGCGGACGTCGGCTTCGCTGCGCAGCCGCGCGACAAAATCGTTCAGTGCCTCGCGCGAAGCGATTTCACGCGCGGCGATGTGCGGCACGGGCTCGTAGCCCAGGCGGCGCAGCGCGGTTGCAGTCTCGACATTGGTGCGGACATTATCGCCCGGGAGAAAGGTGACGGTGACCTCGGTACCGGCCGCGAAGTGATCGGCCAGCTCCTTGAGCTGATGGCCGTGCGAGGAGACTTCCACCGAGGCGGAAGCAAGCAGCGCGAGAAGGCCTTCGGAGCACGCGGTCATCGGCTGCCTCCATCAGGACGGCGCGCGGCGGCGCGAGATCACATAGGTCTCGTCGTTGAACCACAGACCGCCGTGCTTCTTGAGCACGCGGTCGGTCGCCTCGAGATAGCGGCCGTCGCGCACGGCTTCGGACAAGCGGTTGTCCTCGATCTGCGCCACATAGATCGCGGCGTTCCAGGCCGCGAACAGCGTCGAGGTGCCGATCGGCCCACTCACCTCGTCCGGTAGCGTGTGCATGTGATAGCGGAAGATCGAGCGCGCATCGGATGAGGCATTGAAATTGTAGTGCCGCCCGGCGGAGCCCAGCTCGTGCTTGACCTGGCGCAACAGCGCATAGCGGTCGGTCTTGAAGGGATCTTCGCCCGGCCAGACCTGGTCGACGATCTCGATGCCGGGATCGCGGCCGTGCGAATGGATGCCGATCAGCCGGCCGCCGGGCCGCAGCGAGCGCACCAGCGGCGTCACCACCTTGGAGGCCTTGAATTCGACGCCGATGCGGGCGCGATAGGGCTGGGAGGCGATGACGAGGTCGTAGTCGGCCATCACGCGGCCGGGCCGCGGCAGGATCGGATCGAGCAGGAAGGAGTGATCCTCGCGCCGCAGGGTCAGCACAATGGGCCGCTGGTACAAGGGATTTCCGGTCCTGGCGCTGATGCCGGCGCGCCAGTTCTCGGCCAGAAATCGTTCGAGCTCGCCGATCTGCTCGGCAAAGCCATGCGCGCTATTGCCGGACAGCATCACGTCCTTCCAGATCAACCCTTGCGCGGACGCGACCGAGCGCGGCGTCAGCCATGGCGCCTCGGCGTAATAGAGGTTGGTGACGACGAGCACGGTCGCCGGATGCTCGAACAGGCGGTCGGCCATCTTCTCCAGCATCATGCGCACGTCTTCGTAGGAGATTTCCTTGGCGACGACGTAGAGCGGCATGGTTGGAAAGCGCGCGTGCAGCGCCCGCATCACCCGTGCCAGCACGGTACCGTCGCCGACGCCGGCATCGAACAGGCGCAGCGCCGGCGGCGACGGCTGCAGCGTCGCCAACTCCAGCGAAACGCGGTTGGCAATCTCGGTCTTCTCGCTGCAGGTTGAGACGAACAGCAGATATTTTTGCCGGTTGTCGAAGAAGCGGAAGCCGGGCGGCACGACATCGGCGACGGGCGCGAGGCCGGCGGCTGGTGCCGCGAGGACGGCGCCGGCGCCGAAGCCGTTGGTTTGCGCCGGGCGATGCTCCGAGAGATACGCGCGCACCTTGTCGAGCGTGCCGGTCGTGATCTTGGCGCCATCGCGCAACCGCGACACCAGCTTGCCGTCATTGACGACGAGGCGGCCGAAGGTCGATTCCGCGGTCTGCGTCGCGCGGCAGAACTCCCTGATCTCGCCGAGAATCTCCTCCGAGGTCCCGCCCGGAGCACGCGGCTGGTGTTCCTCGATCCGCATCGTGGCTCTTCCCCGCGGTTCCCGTCCCTGAGGCAATTCAGGAGCCAACCGATGGGAAGCGTCAACCACAAATCGAGTGGGCAGGATTCATGGGCGTTTGCCCACACACATGGGCACCTTACCGCACCGCCAATTGCAGACGGTCAGGCCTAACCAGGTCGGGCCGGCAGCGGACATCGAGATCGGCAGGTCGGCGTTTATGCGCTTTGCCTCAGGCGGCGATCAATGCTGCTGCTCTTTCGTTCCTTCACGCCACACCATGTTGGCGTCGCGGTAGCCGCAGTGTGAACTCGGTGAAGTCGCCGACTTCGCTATCGACAGTGATCGTGCCACCGTGCTGCTGGGTGATGATCTCGTAGCTGATCGACAGGCCAAGTCCCGTACCTTTGCCGGTCGGCTTGGTCGTGAAGAAAGGCTGGAACAGCTTCTCGCGGTATTCCGTTGGAACGCCGACGCCGTTGTCACGCACCCGGATCTCGACGCCCTCGCCGAATTCGCGGGTCACGATCTTCAGCAGCGGACGGAAAGCTCCCTCACCCTCGCGGCCGCGTTCGGTGACGGCATAGAACCCGTTGCTTATGAGATTAAGCAGGACCCGGCTCACATCCTCCGACACAACTTCGATCGGCGCGAGATCGCGGTCGAGGTCGAGCTCCAACGCGACCTTGAAATCCTGGTCCTGTGCTCGGGCGCCGTGATAGGCGAGGTTCATGCTCTCCTCGACCACTGCGTTCAGGTCGACAGCTTGCCAGCTGCCGGTGCTGCGGCGCGCATGCTGCAACATGCCGCGGACGATGCCGTCGGCGCGATGACCATGTTCGGCGATCTTTGCGAGATTGCCGGTCAGCGTCTGGATCGTCTCGAGAATCCCCGTCCGCTTGCCGGAATCGAGCGAGCCGATTGCTTCCGCCGTCGTCCCCTTCAATTCCTCCAGCAGTTCGACCGACAGTTCGGCGAAGTTGTTGACGAAATTGAGAGGGTTCTTGATCTCGTGGGCGATTCCGGCGGTGAGTTGTCCGAGCGCTGCCATCTTCTGTGCATGAACGAGGCTCGCCTGCGCCGCCTGCAAATCGCGCAACGCGGTTTCGGCGGCGTCGCGGGCAGCGCGGACCGCCTGCTCGGCGTGCTTCCTCTCGGTGATGTCGGCGTAGATCAGCACGAAGCCGCCGCCCGGCACCGCGTTGCGGCGTACTTCGACGACGCGACCGTCGGGACGTGTGCGCTCGTAGCGCATCTCTTGCTTGGTATCTTCGAGGGAGCGGCTCAGTTGCGCTTCGAGATCGGCCGAGCCGAACTCTCCACGAGCAGCCAGATAGCGGAATAGCTCGGCCAAGCTCGGCCGCTTGCTGAGGACGGCGTCGGGCAGATCGAGCATCTCTTGCAAATTACGGTTCCACGCAACAAGGCGCGTGTCGCTGCCGAACATCACAACGCCATCGCCCATATTGTCGAAAGTGACGCGTAGCTCGGCCTGGCGATCGCGCAACTCACCCAGCAGCCGTGCATTCTCCATTGCGATCACGGCCTGCGCGGCGAAGCTTTCGAGAAGTCCGATCTCTTTTTCGGTGAAGGGCTTGACCTCACGTCGCGAGGCGGAGATCCGCCCCAGCAACGTGCCGTCCTTGCGCAGAGGGAGGAACAGGACGGTGCGTTGACCGGCCAGCTCGAAGGCTGCACGTGATACGGGATCGTCGACCTCGCCGAGGTCGGGAATCTGAACGAAGCGCGCGCCCTTCAGCAAACTGGCGCTCTGCGGGTTGGGATTGAGGCTGACGCCTTCGCGCAACCGATTGGCGAACGCCTCGGATATCCCGCGCACCGCGACCGCACGGAACTTTCTCCCGTCGAAGAGCTGCAAGCTTCCGTGAGCGACCCCGCAAAGGCTGTGCGCTTTCTCCAGGATCGCATCGAACACGGGCGCGAGATCGCCAGGCGACGAATTGATGACCTGCAGCACCTCGGCAGTCGCGGTCTGCCGCGCGAGCGCCTCGCGCGTCTCCTTCAAGAGCCGCGCGTTCTCGATGGCAATGACCGCTTGGGCAGCGAAGTTCTGCACGAGCGCGATCTCCTCATCGGAGAACGGCCGCATCTCCTGGCGGTACACGCTGAAAGCGCCGAGCAGAGCGTTGTCCCTGCGCAGTGCGACGCTGAGCAGCGTGCGCGCGCCGCCCAAATCGACAAAGGCACGTCGCGCGCGGTTGCCGGCATGATACTCCTTCGACGCGCCCATGTCCGGGACGTGAACAAGATTTTGACCGCCCGCGATGCCCACGAGACTGGCCGAAGCCGCCACCGGCACAGGCTCGTGAAGAAACTCGGCGAGGGCGGCTGGTATGGCGTGAGTGGCAGCCACGCTGAAGTGCTCACCATCGCAAATCCACAGGGTGCCGAATCCCGCCTCGCACAGCCGCGTCGCCTTGGCGAGCATCGCCTCGAAGACAGGAGTGAGATTGCCCGGCGAACTGTTGATGACCTGCAATACCTCGGCCGTGGCAGTTTGCCGCTCGAGCGCCTCGCGCGTCTCGGTCAGGAGCCGCGCATTCTCCATCGCGATGACTGCTTGCGCGGCGAAGTTACGCAACACTGCGATCTGGTCTTCCGAGAAAGGACGAACCTCTTGCCGGTAGACTGTCAGCGAGCCCAGCAGCGCGTCATCCTTGCGTAGCGCGACCTGAATGGCGCTGCGGGCGCCAGCGAGGTCGACCAACGCACGCCGTACGGGGTCACCGGCCCGATAGGGTTCCTCGTCGGCCACATCGGCGCTGACGATCAGGCGCTCACCGCCCAGCATGCGGCCAAGTGGATTGGTCGGGAGGGGATGTGCCGGCTTGCGAGCGATCTCGGCGTATGCCTCAGGTACGCCGTGCAGGGCGGCAGCTCGAAATTGCTCGCCATCGGCGGAGCCACAGGATTCCAAAAGCGGCTTCGCACAATTGGGTAGCCTCCTCGAGCATAGCCGCGAATACCGGCTCGACGTGGCCGGGCGAGGAATTGATGACCTGCAATACTTCGGCGGTGGCGGTCTGCCGCGCAAGGGCCTCCTTCAATTCGCGGGTGAGAATGCCGACCTGCTTTTGCAGATCGGCAACGGTTGGGCCTGCAGTCGTGCGCGCCTTGGCCTTGGCCTTGGGCTTGGCCGCACCCCGCCCCTTTACAGATTGCTCGCTTCCACCACGTCGTCGCATTGCGCCCGCCTCGGGTGTATCACGATAAAGCTCAAGCTTATCCAACTCCCGGGTTTCATGCCATGGCAGGAAGTTCGGTTCGAGCCTAAATCGACAGCATCAAGCATGGTCATTTTCGGCCCGCCAAGAATGTGGCACAGGAGGGTTCCGGCAAGAGATCCGCTCAAGTAGCGAAGCCGCGCCGCGCTTGCGCGAGAGGCGAAAACCCTGAATCATTTCGGTCGTTCAGACTCACGGATCGGATCGCGGTTGCATGCAATGCGGCCCTTATCGGAGCTCCCGACATGTCGACGCTCACTCCGCACGGCGCATGCCTGCAGTGGAAGCCGGAATTGATCTGGCTCAATGTGGTTTCGGATGCGATGGTCGCCGTCGCCTTTTTTGCGACCGCCATCGTGCTTTTGTTGTTCGTGTGGCGGCGCCGCCGCGATGTCATGTTTCGCAGCGTGTTCTGGACAATGACGATCTTCGCCGCAATCAGCGGCGCGACCCGGCTGGAGTCGATCCTCACCGTGTGGGTGCCGGCCTACGACATCGAGGCCGTGACCAAAGGGATGCTCGCGCCGATTTCTCTTGCGCTCACGGCGGCCCTGCTCTTGATGCTGCCGCGGCTCCTTGTGGCGCCCACACGCATTCAACTCGCACAGGCCTATGCGGCTCTCGAAGAGGAGGTCAGGCAACGCCGCAAGGCCGAAGCCATGGTCAAGCGCTTTCAGGAGATCGAGGCCAGCGAGGCCCAGGTCCGGCAAGCGCAGAGGATGGAAGCCATCGGCCAGCTCACGGGCGGCGTCGCGCACGACTTCAACAACATTCTGACCGTCATCACCGGAACCATCGAAATCCTCGCTGACGCCGTCAAGGATCGTCCGCATCTGGCCCAGGTCACTGATCTGATCGGCGGCGCCGCAGCACGGGGAGCCGACCTGACCAAGCATCTGCTGGCCTTCGCCCGCAGACAGCCGCTGCAGCCGCACAACACCGACGTCAATGCGCTGGTCGTCGATGCGGCGCGCTTGCTGCGGCCGACGCTCGGCGAGCATATCGAAATCGAATCGATGCTGGCGCACGATTGCGCGCCAGCCCTGATCGATCCCAGTCAGCTCTCGACCGCGATACTTAACCTTGCCCTGAACGCGCGCGACGCCATGCCCGACGGCGGCAAGCTGACGCTGGAGACCAGGAACGTCGTGCTCGACGAAGCCTACGCTCGCCAGAACAGCGACGTGAGGCCCGACAACTACGTCATGCTCGCTGTGAGCGACACGGGACAGGGTATCCCGGGCAGTCTGCTCGACAAGGTGTTCGAACCGTTCTTCACCACCAAGGACACCGCGAAGGGGTCGGGGCTCGGTCTCAGCATGGTCTACGGGTTCGTCAAACAGTCGAACGGACATATCAAGATCTACAGTGAAGTGGGCCACGGCACCACCGTGAAGCTTTACTTGCCGCAAGCCACAGGCGTCGCAGAGCCGATGGCCGCCGAAACAGGCGTATCCGGCGTCGAACATGGCGACGAATCCATCCTGATCGTCGAGGACGACAGACTGGTCCGCGAGTATGTCGTGACCCAGATCAGGCGCTTTGGCTACCACACGCTGGCCGCCGGCAACGCCGTCGAGGCACTCTCCACCATTGACGGGTGCGAGCGCATCGATCTGTTGTTCACCGACGTCATCCTCCCCGGAGGAATGAATGGCCGTCAGCTCGCGGCCGAGGCGGTCAAGAGGCGCCCGGGCTTGAAGGTGCTTTACACCTCCGGTTATGCCGAGAACGCCCTCATGCATCATGGACGTCTCGATCCCGATGTGCAGCTCCTGCCGAAGCCCTACCTCAGCTCCGATCTCGCGCGGATGCTTCGAACCGCGCTCACCTCGTGAGTTCTTCGAGCACGATGGGATGACGCACGGCGTGGAGCTGGAAGCCGAACGGCTCCGCACCAGTGTTCTCCGCTTGGTCGATATACAAGCCGCAAGGGTAACACCGGGTCAGCAGTCGGACATTGCTCAGAAGGCGCAGACATTCTCATGCAGGAGTGGACCGCGCTTGATCCACACACGCGCTCCGCTGGATGACGTCCGGGTACGCAGAGCCATGCCCGCCGGCAAGCGACCCCAGGCCTGCGGCTCCAGTGTCTCGCCGTCCACCATCAGGCCGCCGCTAAGCAGGAGATACTCCAAACCCTTGGCGTTTTCGACCGTGACGTTGCCGCCCGCCTGCCAATCTTCGAAGCGCACTTCCTCATATCCGTCGTCGAACAGAATTGTTGCGGCCGTTGCGCCAACTCGGGGAGAAACTTGCTGTCCTTGGCGCGGTTGGCGCACGGTTTGGGCTCGATCATCGGCCCGAAACTGCCAGAGGCGAACGAAGATCGTGCATCCGTCCTTCGAGGCGGGTACATGCGAAGTACCTGGCGGGTTGCGGATATACGCGCCAGCCGGGTAGTCACCATGTTCGTCCTGAAAAACGCCGTCGAGGACGACGAACTCCTCGCCACCGGTATGGGTATGTCGCGGAAAGGCGCTGCCCGGCGCATAACGCACGATCGAGGTGGCGCGGGCCTTCTCCTCGCCGATCCGGAACAGCATGCGCCGGTCAACACCTGGGGCTGGGCTGGCGACCCAGTCTTTTCTGGCTGCATGCACGATGACGGGACGGGTGAAATCATCGTTGATACGCATGGTCAATGCTCCGCTGGTTCACCATCGATAATCGTCTGGCCGATCGCATTGTCTGCTACCCGGGATGTCAAGGATGATGATTTCGATGATCATGTCTTTCTCCTCCACCATGTGAAACGAGCGACCGGCGTATGCAAGGCGGCAGGCGCTGTGCCGGCCAGCCTTGCCGCACGGGATCGCAGCGAGGATCCTCGTTCAGTTGGGCAGGGCTCCCAAGCTTCCCGCAGCGCTTCCCTGGCCGAAGGACAGACGCCTCCTGGCGCTCTGCGAAGCATTGTATCTCGATCCATCGGATGAGCGGAATGCGGAGGAATGGGCAAAGGAGCTTGGCATGTCTTCTCGCACTTTGACGCGACGCTTCGAAGCGGAATTGGGGTTGACGTTGCGTTCCTGGAAACGAAGGTTGCGGCTCTTCCGCGCGATTGAAATTCTCGGAGGAGGGCTATCAGTCACCACGACGGCGATGGAACTGGGCTACGGGTCTGCCTCCGCATTTATCTTCGCCTTCAGGTCGGAATTGGGCTACAGCCCACACGCCTACATGAGCCAGAGGACCAGCAGCCCTTCTTCCCGCTAAGAGCGCATGCCTCGGCTAGCGAGGAGAAGGCCATTCGGCCGCGTGCGTGCCGAGCGGCACTGCGGGCCGCGCCCAGAATGCGGGCGTCTTCGATAGGATCGCGGAATGGCGGACGGCGCGGAGCGCGCCGAAGCCGGAGGGCACGTCTTCCATGAACGGGCTTACCGTTTGCTCGTTGAGGTCAGGCTGCGAAAAGCCATTGGCAACGCGGCCGAGATTCCAGAGCCAGCGGCCGGTCTGCGCCAGCGAGACGCGGACATGCCAGCTTCCCCCCTCGCGCTTCTGTCGCGCCAAAGCCATCATGGCGCCGAACGCCATCAGATAGCCGGCGGCATGGTCGAGCATCTGCGCCGGCAATTCCTTCGGGCCCTCGACGCCGGCGGCGAGACCCTCGGCATGGTTGAAACCGGTCGAGGTCTGCACCAGCGAATCGAAGCCGCGCCGCCCAGCCCACGGACCGACATGGCCATAGGCCGACAGCGTCGCGTAAACGATGCCGGGCGAAATTTTAGCCGCCTCTTCCGGCGAGAAGCCGAGCTTTGCCATCGCCTGCGGCCGATAGCCTTGCGAGAAGATATCGGCCTTGGCGAGCAGTTCGCGCATCTGTGCCCTGCCCGCTTCGCTCTTGAGCTCGATGAAGGCCGAAAGCTTGCCGCGCCCGGTGTCGATGGTGAGCCAGGGGATTCCCGGCACATGGGGGCCGTAGACCAGCAGCACGTCGGCGCCGTGGGCGGCGAGCGTGCGGCCGGCGACGGGAGCCGCAATCACTCGCGACACATCGAGCACGCGCACGCCCGCCAGCGGACGATTGCCGGCGGGCCAGGCTCTCGGCGGCGCTTCGCCGATCTTCTCGATGGTGAGCACGGGAAGCGCGGCCAGCGCCTTCGCGTGCGGCGTCGCCGACCACTCGTCATAGGAGCGCATCAGCGAGACCACGGCCCCGCCGGCATAGGCCGCCGTCTCGAACGCCGCGCCGTCCCAGCCCATCAGCGCCGCCTGGATTTTTTCGCGCTCCACCTCGCAGCCGAGCACCTTGCAGACGGCGGCGCGATGATGGGCGAAATTGGTGTGCAGCCGCACATAGCGCGCATCGCGCGTGCGGTAGATGCCGGCGGTCGGGTCCCAGGTCGGCGGCGGCGGCTTGCCGTCGCGGCGCAAATAGCGTTCGGAGCGGCACTCGACCATGGCATGGACCATGTCGACGGACACGCCTTGCGCCTCGCCGGAGCGCTGCTTCCAGATCTCGGCTGCGGCCAGTGCACTCGCCGCAATCGAGGCCTGCGCCGCGGCCGCGACACGGAACGATGATGGCACCACCGGCTCCGCGCCGGTAAGCGTGACCGCATCGAGCGCGGACGGCGCGCCGCCGGCGAGATGCCAGAGATCAGCCAAGATTTCGCGCGGGGATTTCATGTCCGATTTCCGCCATTGCGAGGAGCCAACGGGTCCGCGCAACGCGCGGCCCGATGACAGGCTCCGCGACGAAGCGATCCAGTCTTTCGCCCGGTGACTCTGGATTGCTTCGCTTCCGCCTTCGCTCTTCGAGCTACGGCAAACAAGTCGCTCGCAATGACGGTCTGTGTCAACGAAAATCCCGCGACCGCGCCAGCGCGCACCGACGTTGATCAGGCCAGCTACCCTCTCGACTTCAGCCTTACTCTTTTTCGCTGCGCCGTGCGGCTTCGGCGTCGCCAAAGCCGAATGCCGCCGTTTCTTCTCTCGCGAGATAGGACCACCGCTCCGCCATCGAAAGCCAGAGGTCCCGGTGCTCCTCGTCGGTTAACGCATGGATCCTGCACAGTGCCTCTTGGGCACGACAATCCAGCAAGTTGGCCATACCCCCACCCCCGTGAAGGCCATTCAACGAATTCGAGATTACTCCCTTTCCGGCTGATTCGCATTTTCCCTGAAATGACGACGCGGAAGAACTCGACGTTGTTGCGCCTCCGGCGGTTTGATGCAGCGCACCCGCCGGAACCCGACGCCCGTTTCCACGTTGCATCCAGAGCATTCAAAAGCCGTTGAAATGCCGGAGTCGCGGTCATGAAACAGGTTTTCGATCAGCTCTTGAGATTCTTGCATGAGGGCATTGCGGCGATCTTTCATTTCGTCGAGCTGATCTGGACCTGGTCCGTCGACCAGATCACAAGGCTCATGGCCGTGCCCTGGCAGGATTGGCCAATATGGAAGCAAGTCCTGCTGGTCCTGATCATCGCTGCGGTGGCTTGGGCGCTCTACCGGGCGGGCATGGAGCTTCTGGCCGCAGGTGCGGCGATCCTCGCTTCCTTCGCGCGTCTTCTCGGCGCGCTGGTGCAAACGCTGCCCCACGTCTTCCTGGCGGGCGTCATCGCGCTCGGCGGCGTATGGATCGTCAACCACCTGGACAATTCGCCGTTGCGGGTGCCGAATTGGATGCAGGCGAGCCGCGAGCAAAACAGCGCGCCGCCACACAACGAACAAAGCAACGCGCCGCCAAACAACCAACAAAGCAGTGCGCCACCGAATAACCAAGGCAGCATTCCTGAAGGCAGCGCGCCTCAAAACCATTAGCCTTCACGGCGCGAAATCCCGCGACCGCCGCAGCATCCGCGCATGGCCGCGGGCTTGTGGCCGGCCGGGATCGGTTTATTGTCGGCAGCTCCAAAAATGAACCCGTAGCGCGGTTCGCCGACAGGTCCCTGGAGGACTCTCCCACATGACTTCGCTTGCCGCGCTGCCGCGCCGCGACCTTGGTCGAACCGGACTGAAAGTCTCCGTGCTCGGTTTCGGAGGCGCGCCGCTCGGCGACCTCTATAGCGAGTTGGATGACGCCGCGGCCATTGCCGCAGTCGAGCGGGCCTTTCAGCTCGGCATCAATCTGCTCGACACCTCGCCGCTCTATGGGCATGGCTTGTCGGAGCATCGCTGCGGCACCGCCATCCGGCGCGTGCCGCGCCGGGATATTGTCATCTCGACAAAGGTCGGCCGCTGGATGGATCCGTTTCACGCGCGCGGCAGCGGCTCCGGCTATGCAGGCGGGCAACCCCACCGCGCCGTCATCGACTACTCCTATGACGGCACCATGCGTTCGGTGGAGCAGTCGCTGCTCCGGCTCGGCATCGACCGCATCGACCTGCTCCTGATCCATGACGTCGATGTGTGGACCCACGGCCGCGACGCCATCGAGGACCGCTTTCGCGAAGCCATGACCGGCGCCTATGTGGCGCTCGACCGGCTTCGCGCGGAAGGCGTGGTCGCGGGCATCGGCATCGGCGTCAACGAGGCCGACATGTGCGTGCGTTTCGCCAACGCCGGATCGTTCGACGCCATGCTGCTGGCCGGGCGTTACTCGCTCCTGGAGCAGCCGGCGCTTGCGCAGTTTCTGCCGCTTGCAGAGCAGCGGGGCATCGCCGTGCTGCTCGGCGGCGTGTTCAATTCCGGCATTCTGGCGACGGGCGCGGTGCCTGGCGCCAAATACAATTACAAGGACGCGCCGGCGGATATCCTCGAGAAGGTGGCGCGGATCGAGCGGGTGTGTGCGGCCCACAACGTGGCGCTGCCGGTCGCCGCGCTGCATTTTGCCATCGGTGCGCCTGCCGTCGCGAGCCTGGTCCTGGGGGCGCAAAGGCCGGAGGAGGTCGATCGCAACGTCGACGCGCTGCTCGCCAGGGTGCCGGATGCGCTTTGGGCCGACCTGAAGGCGGAGCGGTTGCTCGATGCGAACGTGCCCGTTCCACGATCGGACGCGGCACAATGAGAGTCGATGCCCATCATCATCTCTGGCGTCTTGGCCGCGGCGACTATGGCTGGCTGACGCCCGATCTGGCGCCGATCTATCGCGACTTCGAGCTGTCCGATCTTCAGCCCCTGATCCGCGCGGCGCATATCGATGCAACGATCCTGGTCCAGGCCGCGCCGACCGAGGCTGAGACCTTCTTTCTGCTCGACAGCGCGGAAAGCGCCGATGTGGTGCGTGGGGTGATGGGCTGGGCCGAGTTCGATGCGATCGACGCGGTCGCGCGCATCGATGCCTTGGCAACGCGTCATTTGCTGGTAGGCCTGCGGCCGATGGTCCAGGATATCAGCGACGACGACTGGCTGCTGCGTCCCGCGCTGGCGTCCCGTTTCGCGGCCATGGTCAAGCATGATCTGGTATTCGACGCGCTGGTGCTGCCCCGGCATTTGCCCCGCCTTGTGCGCGTCGTGGATGAGCATCCCGGTCTGCAATTCGTGCTGGACCATTGTGCCAAGCCGCAGCTCGCGACCGGCGATATCTCAGGCTGGAAAGCCGACATCGCGTTGCTGGCGCAACGGCCGAACGTCGTCTGCAAATTGTCGGGACTTGCGACCGAGGCCGCGCCGGACTGGCAGGTCGCCGACCTCAAGGAACCCGTTGATCATGTGCTGGCGCATTTCGGGCCGCAGCGGCTGGTGTGGGGAAGCGACTGGCCGGTAGTCAATCTCGCCGGCGGCTACGAGCGATGGCTTGCGGCCGCCGAGGCGCTGCTGGGCGGCCTGTCGGCGCAGGACAAGGCGGCGATCTTCGGCGGCAACGCCGCGCGCGTCTATCTGGCGCGCCGCGGCAAGCGCGTTGCTTGAAGCCGGCTACTTTCCCGAGCCCGCGGTCAAGCCAGAGACGATGTAGCGCTCGAGGAAGATGCCGACCAGCACCAGCGGCGCGATCGCGGCCGTCGAGAGCGCGGCCATGGACCACCAGTTGATGCCCTGCGAGCCGGTCTGGCTCGCCACCATCACCGGCAGCGTCTTGGCGTCGGAGCTCGTAAGCAGCGCCGCGAAGAAATATTCGTTCCAGCACAACACCAGCGACAGGATGAAGGCCGCCACCATTCCCGGAATCGCAAGCGGCAGGATGATGCGCAGGAACGCGCCCCAGACCGAGAGGCCGTCGACGAACGCGGCTTCGTCGAGCTCGATCGGGATCGAATTGAACTGGTCGCGCATGATCCAGATCACGATCGGCAACACGGTCAGGGTGTAGAGCATGATCAGCCCGACCCTGGTGTCGAGCAGCGCCAGGGCCTTGTAGAGGACGAGGAACGGCAGTGCGAGCACCACCGGCGGCAGGATGAGCTGCGACATGAAGAAGAACAGGATGTCGTCGTTCCTCATCCAGGCGAACTTGTAGCGGAAGCGGCTGAGCCCATAGGCTGCCAGCGATCCGAGCAAGAGCGCGAGGAAGGAGGCGCCGACCGACGTGATGACGCTGTTGATGAACCGGCTGAGGAATTCCTCGCGCGGGTTGGAGAACTCCCAGATCGTATCCGGCGACAGGCCAAGCGAGCGAAAGCCCTTCCAGTCGGGCCGGAAGTCGAGCCAGGGAATCAAATGCCCCTGCGTCACGTCGACCGCGGATTTGAACGAGGTCGTGACCGTCCAATAGATCGGGAACAGGCAGATGAAGGCCCAGAACAGCAAGGCTCCGTAGATCAGCACGCGGCCCAGGGTCCGCTTCACGCGAATGGCCGTGCGAGCTCTCCGGACCGGGGTCGTGGCGGAAACGAGAATGGCCAAACGGGCAGCTCCCTCAAAAGCTCAGGTGACTTTCTGGGTCCAGCGGCGGGAAAGACGAAGCAACAGCGTCAGAAAGACCACGATCAGGATGAGATAGAATATCGCGAGTCCCGTGCCGTATCCGACATTCGACCGGTCGCGATAGACCCGATAGATGTAGCTCGAGACGGTGTCGGTGGCACCGCCCGGTCCTCCCGCCGTCACATTGATGATGATGTCGGCGAGCTTCAGCTTGAAGATGATCCTGATGATGATGACGGTGATGCTGACCGGCAGCATGATCGGAAATGTCACGTGCCGGAACGACTGCCAGCCGTTGGCGCCGTCAACTTTCGATGCTTCCAGCACCTCCTTCGGCATCGCCTGGAGACCTGCCAGCAGGATGATCAGGATGAAGGGGATCGAAACCCAGGCATCCATCGCCTGGATACTCAGGCGGGCGATCCAGGGATATGCGAAGAATGCAGGATTGTCCCAGCCGAGATCCCGCGCCAGCGTGGCCGCGGGGCCAAAGCGGTACTCCAGAAGCGACTTGCCGATCATCCAGCTTACCGCAACCGGGCTGAGCATCATCGGCAGCAGGAAGACCACGCGAAAGAACTTTCGGGCTCGTATCTCCGCATTCAGGAGCAGCGCGAGCCCGAAGGCAATGGCATACTCGCCAAGCACGGCAATGGTGTAGAACACCATGTTGCCGAGCGCGCTCCAGTAATAGTCGTCGTGGAACAAGGCGATAAGATTGTTGAGGCCGTTGAAATGCGGGCCCTCGAGCGACGACAGGTTCCAGTCCAGTGTGGCGATGTAGAATCCGAACAGCGTCGGAAAGATCACGACCGCCACCGTGAACAGCACGGCCGGCAGCAGGAACAGCGCGCGCAAGCCCCGCTCGCCCCGCACGATCACCTGGGCGATGCCAAGCGCGACGGCCCAGGCGACATAGGCAAACAGGATCGGCCGCCAGTTCTCGAAGCCGACCGCGATCGTGCCGGTCACATGCAGGATCTGAATCAGCAGCACGCCCAGCAGGAGCAGCGAGGCCAGGGCGATCAGTGCATGCCCTGCACTCTTGTGCCTGACCTGCTTGCGACGCGGTGGGGTCTTGCCGTGACGTTTATCCGCCAGAGGTAGTGAATTCTGCATTAGAGGAGGCACACTGCGCGGATGGAACAGCTTGAGCCGTGAAGGCTTGTAACGGAATCACTGAAGAGAATTTCGGCTGGCGCCAACAGCGGCGCCAGCCGAAGGTGATGTGATGCTCAGCTACGCGCCGAACGAACTCTTGTAGAGCGCGATCTGCTTCTCGCGGCCGAGCTGGTCGGTCAGCTTCTCCCAGGCGGCTGCGATGTTGTTGGCGCCGGTCTGCGCGTCGCTCTTGCCCGCGAAGATCTTGGCAAGCTCGTCTTCGGCGAGACTGTAGTACTGGAAGATGCCGGGGATGCGCGGCTCGACCGCCCGGTTCGGGTGGTTGTAGGAGCCACGCTGCGAGTTCAGGTAGGAGGTGATGTATTTCCGGTCGTAGCCCGCGGCCACCCACTCGTCGATATTGAAATGGCTGCCCCGGTGAACCTGGAAGCCGGACGGATACATCACGGTCCAGATCGACAGATCCTTGCCGCCGAGATGCGCCGCGGCGCTCCAGGCCGCCTTGTGCTTCTTCTCGTCGCCATTGACCCGCGCCATGACGTAAATGCCCCAGCCAAGGTAGGCGCAATTGGGCGCATGGTTCGGGCCGCTCGCAAGCTTCTCCCATTTGCTGGTCTTGGAATTATAGACGTCGTCCGAGCCCGGCAGGATGTCGAAGCCGACGACGTCGCCGATCACGGAGGTGTCGCTCGCCTTCGCTACCTGACCGATGTCGCCCCACCACGGGATCATCGAGCCGATGCCGGCCAGGAATTGCTGGAAGCCGGTGGTGTTGGGGTCGGCGTTGAGCTGATCGGCGGGCTCCGACGGCAGCGCATCGATGACGTCCTGGATGGCACGGACCCAGGCCGGATTGTTGATGCGCGGTTTCATGGTGTCTATATCGAACAGCCAGGCCTTGTCGTCCGGATGCTTGGCATAGGCGGTGGCGCGGCTGCCGAGGAAATAGAAGCCGAAGCCGCCCCACGGCTTTGGCGCGTCGAGATAGCCGTAGACGTCTTGTCCCTTGAACTTCTTGCCCTTGAGGAACTTTGTGACGACCTGGACCTGCTGCCAGGTTTTCGGTACGCCCCACGCGCTCTTGTTGCCGGCGTCCTTCCACGCTTTCGCAAGCGTGGCATCGGAGAACACGTCGGTCCGATAGTTGAAGTTGTGGCAGTCACCGTCGATCGTGGTGCGATAGGTCTTGCCGTTCCAGGTCCCGACCGGCGGCTTGAGGTAATCGACGTAATCGTTGATATCGATCTGCTTCTTGACCCAGTCCGGCATCTCGGAGGCGAGGCCCTTGCCGCACACGTCGCCTTCGAAGGGAGCGCCCATCTCGAGAACGTCGAAGTCGACCGTACCGGTCGCGATCGCCTGCTGCAGTCGCGGATTGTAGTCGGCCTGGGCGAGATCGATCCAGGAGATCTTCGCGCCCGTATAGGCCTCCCAGGGCTTCAGGAAGCCGCGGAACAGAAGGTTGTGCAGGTTCTGGTTGTTCAATCCCATAAACGAAAGTTCGACGCCCTTGAACTCGCCTTCCTTGACGCTGGCCTTGGTGGGACCCAGGCATAGCGCACCGACCTTCTGCCAGTCGGCGTCCGTCGGGGCGCCCTTGCCGACGCCGGGGATTTGCAGGATTTTGGCGCGCACGTCGTTTGCGGCCAGCGCCTGGCCGGGGTATGCGCTGAGAACACCGGTGGTTCCCAAGGCGGCGGCGCTGGCTGCTCCCTTGAGGACGGTGCGCCGGCTTACTCGCGTAGTGGGATGCTGATCCTGGTCTTTTCGTTTCACGGGGAAACCTCCCTGCATTTTGAATTCTGATGTTTAGATGCCGTTGCGACAGCCCGAGCACCGACATTTGAGTGACGCGTGTTGATTGACGCGTGCACACGCGTCCCGCTCAGGGTGAGCAGAAACGGCCGGTGACAGAGGCTGTTTCGAGTATGCAACAGCCCCCATCAATGTCAACGAATCCGAAAGAAAAGCGAAAGCAAAGCGTTGCCCGTTCCATGCGGCGCTGCACGATCAAGCCGTGAAACAGTTACAGCCTAATTTGCATCGGGCGGGATCACCCCCTTCTTGAAGATGAAGCAACCGTAGAACCGGCGGTCACCGGTCTGGATCACGCAATAGGCTTTCTTGGCGAGGTCGTAAAACGCAAAGCGTTCGGTCCCACCCATCGGGAGGGAGCGGCCTGCCGCCGAGTCGATCTCCTTCTGTACCTCGGCCTGTACGGGCGGAACTTCCTCAGGCTTGCCGACGATCTCCATGCGCAGCGCGGGATGATCGACAAAGCTGTCGAGCGGAAGGACCGACAGGATCGCGCGCGCCGCCCGCGCCGCACTGACGTTGTCGATGCGCAAGAGGCGCCCGAGCACGGTCTGGCGGGCGGTCGCATCGGCCGGGAAGTTGGTGTCGCAGATCACGAGGTCATCGCCATGGCCCATGGCGCGCAACGCGTAGAGCACGTCCGCGTTGAGCATCGGATCGATCGATTTCAGCATGCTGCGTCTCTCCCTTTGATTTTATTCAACTCGTCATACGCGGGCTTGACCCGCGTATCCATCTTCTTCGGAAGAGCCTTTGAAAGCGAGATGGATGGCCGGGTCAAGCCCGGCCATGACGAGATGTGCCCTAATGAAAATCCCTCGACCGCGGCAGGACGCGCACATTGCGGGGATGGCGGATTTTTTGCGGGGAGTTTTCGCCATGGTCGCGGCTGTCGTCGTTGAGCGGCTCGATCAGTGCCGGCCCTACCGGCACGGCTTCCTTGCGCAGGGCGTCATTGGCGAGGCCGATCAGGTCATGGGAGCGGTCGAACATCCGCTGCGCGACCAGATGCGTCACTTCCTCCGGGCTCGACTGGATATAACCCTCGACCAGGACCAGCCGCGCGCCCATCACCTCCTTGCGGAATTTCTCCATCACCTTCGGCCACACCACGACATTGGCGATGCCGGTCTCGTCCTCGAGCGTCATGAACACCACGCCCTTGGCGCTGCCCGGCCGCTGCCGCACCAGCACGACGCCGGCGCAACGAACCGAAAGCTTGTCATTGCGATGGCAGACCTCGCGGCAGGGCATGACGCGCTCCCTTGCAAACATCGCGCGCAAAAATTGCATCGGGTGACCTTTCAGCGACAGGCGGATGGTCTGGTAGTCGGCGACGACCTGCTCCGGCAGCGGCATCAGCGGAAGCGGCCTGGCGTTCTCGTCCGGCTGCTCGCGCGCAACCGCCGCCTCGAACAGCGGCAGCGGCACGTCGTCGGGCAGCCGCCGCACCGCCCACAGCGCCTCGCGCCGGTCGAGCCCGAGCGAGCGGAACGCATCGGCATC
>Ga0134128_10001753_pt1 | contig 27459 bp, 27 predicted proteins | sample KB31754_FD_96462 | JGI IMG/M metagenome (GOLD analysis project Ga0134128, IMG submission 96462) | Terrestrial soil microbial communities with excess Nitrogen fertilizer from Kellogg Biological Station, Michigan, USA - KB3-175-4 | ecosystem: Environmental > Terrestrial > Soil > Unclassified ...
CCAGTTGCTGGTTGCGGCCGCCCGTCCCCGCCCCTTGGGGCAGACGCACGCGCACCTCGCCCCCTGCCACCAGCGCGGCGTGCGGCGACGCCGCGCGCAGTTTTCGCCATCGGCTGGCCAGGTACAACACGGCGGCGGGCCACTCCATCTCGTCGCTGCTGTGGTCGCTCTCGACCAGGCCGTAACCGGCGGCCCGCAGGCTCTCCGCCAGAGCGGCGCAGGCGGCATGGTTGTCGGCCAGCAGGCGCCATTCGGCGCAGTCAAAACAAGAATCGTCCGGCAAGGGAGCCGCCGCGGCCGCGGCCGGCCGCTCGCCCGGAAGCCAGCGCCGCAGCGCGGCGGCATAGTCGGCAGGCGTCGCGGTATCGCGGGTGGTGGGACCGGAAGCGACCTGCTGCCACTCGCCCGGCGGCATGTCGGAGAGGATCCAACTCGACTGTCGCGCCCCGGCGGCGGCCGCGGCCAGCCGCCCGCCCTTAAGGCGGGAGTGGTAACGACGAATGAGGTTGATATCGCCGATGGGCGCTCCCGCGGAGATCAGCGCCTGGTTGCGCCGCTGTATCTCGGCCACGCCGCCGCTGTCGGGCGCTTCCGCCAGCGCCGAACCGCCGCCGGATACGAGCGCCACCAGCAGGTCGTCCGGGCAACGCAAGCGCGCGGCCGCCGCCAGCAGCGCCTCGCCTGCCTCCAGGCTTCGGGCGTCGGGCTGCGGATGCCCGGCGGTAATAAGGCGCATCCCCTCGTGGTAGCGGGCTCTCAGTTCCGGCGGCAACTCGGGTGCGCCCTGCGGGGTGACCAGAACGATCTCCACCTCCGGCCCGGGCGCCGGTGCGACCGCCTCCAGCCAACCCGCCAGCATGCCCGCCGCCGCCTTCCCCACGGCCAGCACCGCCGTTCGCCCGCCCGCCGGTTGCGGCCCCTCGTGGGCGCGCTCGCGCATCAATCGGCGCGGATCGAGCGCACCCAGGACGTTGGCAAATCCAAGCCGGGCCCCGCGCCCGTCAATCCTTGTGTCCGACCCAGCCATCCACGCGGTCGAGAAGCTGGCGCACCAGTTCGGCGATGCGCCGCCAGTTATCGTCTTTTTCCGCGGTTTCGATGTCGTTCACCAGTTGCTTGAATTCAGTCACCGGCTGGGTGTGGCTCGCGGCGAAGTCGCGCAGCGCCAGACGCGCGGTGCGCAGCCTCGCGGCGCGCTTGAGCTTTCCCGGCGTGGAGGTGCCTTCCCGCTCATAGTCGGCGATCTGGGTACGCACGGTGAGCAGCGCGGCCTTCCAGTGGGAAGCGTCGTCGGGCGCGGCGGGAACGGGCTCGGGGGTCACGCCTCCATTATGCCGCCTGAACGCCGGACTCGGGAACCACCACCGGGCGCTGCGCCTGCGGGCCGGATTCGGGCCCCCAGGGCGAGGCGGCGATCAACTGCCGCAGGTGGACAGCGACTTCGAGAATCCGCTCCAGGCGCAGCGACACCGGCGGCGGCATGCGCCGTGCGCCGCTGCGCAGCCAGGCGGACGCCAACTCCGCATTGCCGAGTATGGCGGTCAGATCGTTGTTGATCTGCGCCCGCAGCTCGCCGCTCGAGGCGGGTGGGGTCACGGCGCGGCCGGGCAGACGGCGCCGCCGCAGCCGCTCCGCGGTCAGATGCTGATCGAGAATGAAGGCCAGCTTGGAGACCGGCAGGGCACGATCGAGATAATCCACAATGGGGCCGGGCAGCATCTCGCGCGCCGGGACGCCCGCCGCCAGCCGCGGCGGCTCTCCCAGCCAGAGCGTGGGGACAGGAACCGCCACCACCTGCAGCGCCGCCGCGGGAGGTGCCTCTACCGTCCCGGCGGCGCCTACGTCGAACAGCGCCAGCAGACAATCCTCCTCACTCCGTGCCGCCGCGGGCAGTGCGGCGGCGGTGACCAGCTCCACCGCCGCCGCCGCCGGCAGCGCGCGGGCCACGCGTGCGGCCAGATCGCCATCGGTGCTAATCAGCAGAATGCGCTGCTTCACTGCACACCTCCGCCCGCCGCCACCGACGCCGTTCCGGAGGCCGCCCGCGCCACCACCGCGCCGCCGCTGTACTCCTTCAATTTGCGGTAGAGGGTGGTCTTGCCGATCCCCAGCAGGCGGGCGGCCAGAATCTTGTCGCCTTTTACCTGGGCCAGAGCCTCGAAGATGGCCTCCCGCTCCAGCTCCGCCAGCGGCCGCACCGGCCCCGCCATCCCGGGAGCAAAGCGCGGCGGCCGCGCCTGCTGCAGCGGGCTGGGCAGATCCTCCACCTCCAGTCGCACCCCGCCCGCCAGCGCCAGGGTGCGTTCGATGCAGTTCTCCAGCTCGCGCACGTTACCCGGCCAGTCGTAGCCGAGCAATCGCTCCATCGCCGCCTCGCTGAAGCGCCGCGGCAGCGCCCCGGGCGGCGTGGCCCGCTCCAGAAAATGTTCCACCAGGATGGGAATGTCGAGGCTGCGCTCGCGCAGCGGCGGCAGCTTGATGCTGACCACATTCAGGCGGAAGAACAGGTCCTTGCGAAAACTGCCGTTGGCCACCGCCGCCTGCAGGTCGCGGTTGGTGGCCGCCACGATGCGCACATCAATCTTGATGCGCCGCGTGCCTCCCACCGGCCGGATCTCCCGCTCCTGCAGGGCGCGCAGCAGCTTGACCTGCACGTCCAGCGGCAACTCCCCGATCTCATCCAGAAACACCGTGCCCCCCGAAGCCACCTCCAGCAGCCCCTGGTGGTTCTGGCTGGCGCCGGTGAAGGCGCCGCGCACATGGCCGAACAGCTCGCTCTCCACCAGCGACGGCACCAGCGCGCCGCAGTCCACCGGCAGAAAGGGCCGGTCCCGCTCCGCGCCGGTATAATGCAGCGCCCGCGCCACCACCTCCTTGCCCGTGCCGCTCTCTCCCAGGATCAGCACCGAGTAGCGGCTCTGCGCCACCTTGCCGATCAGCCGGAACACCCGCTGCATCTCCGCCGAGGCGCCGATCAGGTTGCCCGCCGCGTACGGCCCGCGCGCCGCCAGCCGCTGTCCACGCGCCTCCCGATGCACCAGCACCTGGCGCACGCTGTTCTGCAGCAGCAGACGCAGCTCCTCGACCTCGAACGGCTTGGCCAGATAGTCGCTGGCGCCCAGCTTCATCGCCTCCACCGCCGTGCCCACGTTGCCGTAGGCGGTCATCAGCAGCACCGCCACCTGCGGCCACATCTGCTTGACCCGCTGCAGCAACTCCACCCCGTCCAGGTCGGGCAGCCGCACGTCGGCCACCAGCACGTCGGGCGCTTCCTCGCCCAGCAGGCGCAACACCTCTTCCCCGCTGGCCGCGCCCGCTACCCGGTATCCCAGCGAGGCCGCCAGGCTGATACAGATCTCACGCACCGGCTCCTGCGAGTCGGCGATCAAAACATAAGGAACCAGTGACATATCCGCAGTACCTCAGCAGTGAGGTAGTTGCACTTACCCTGCCACGTTCGCCCGACGCCCTCAAAATGCGGCTAAGTTCCGAGGTGACTACGATTTGCCTCCGGCCCCTCCACCCTCGGCTCGCGCCTCCGCCAGCCCTCCGCGTCCCATTTGGGAACGCCGCGTGCCTATTTGGGACGATTCCCCGGCCCGCCGCGACTCTCCGCCGAAGCTGGCGCAGCCCCCGCCACCGGCCACGCGGCCCGCCACCCCGGCGCCGAACGCACCGTCGCTTCCGCTGCCGGCGGCCACTCCACCTGGCTCCAGTGCTGCCCGCCATCGGTCGAGCGATACACCGCGCCCACCCGCGCCGCCAGGGCATACAGCCCGTCCTGCTGGGCATGCACGGCGCGCACATCGAGCGCCGGCAGGCCGTGGCCGGTAAGCTCCCAGTGCGCGCCCCAATCATGCGACTGGTAGAGCCCGGCCGTGGTGGCGGCCAGCAGCAACGACCCTTGATCGGTGGTCGCCAGCATGATCTGACGAATGCGGCCGCGTACCGCCCCGTCCAGCGACAACCGCCCGGGCAGGAAAACCTTCCCGCCGTCGTGACTGCGCAGCAGATAGCCATCGCCGGCAATGAACAACCACTCCCCACCGTCGCCGGCCGTGGCGGCATAGACGCGGTACAGCGGAGCGGGCGCGGCCCGCAGCGGCGCCCAGTGCCGGCCGCCGTCCTGCGAATGGAAAAGCCCCTGCTGTCCAGCGGCCCATAGCTCTTCCCCGCCCCGCCCGGTCAAGCTGTAGATCGGCCCCTGCGGCGGCTGCGCCGGCGCGCGCCAGCGTTGCGGAGCGGGCGCGGGAGGCAGCACATAGACGCCCACCGGCGTCGAGGCCACCAGTCCCGCCGCTGACCAGTACAGGCCGTTGGCCTCGGCATCCTGCGGCAGCGCCGGCAACTGTTGCCATCCCTCGCCGCGGTGAAGAAAGATACCGCCCCAATTCAAGTCTCCGGTCACCGACAGGTATTCCCCCTCCGGACCCGCCGCCACCGCCGCCACCTGCCGGCTCGAGAAGCCCTGGTTCGAGGAGGCAAACGTAACCCCATCGTCGTGGCTCACGTATACGCCGGCGAAATCGGTGCCCAACAGCAGCGCATGGGGCAGCACCGCCACCGCCTGGATGCGCAACTGCGGCGAGGTGGTGCGTTGCCAGTTGGCGCCCTGATCGCGGCTCACCCACAACCCCTGCGTGGTGCCGGCATACACCGTATCGGGATGCTCGGGATCCTGCACCAGCGCCGGAGTGCGGCGCGCCGTATACGGGATGCCCTGAATCTTGCGGAACAGGTTGCCGCGGTCGTCGCTGCGATAAATTCCCGAACAAGCGCTCAGGTACAGCGTCGCCGGGTTCTGCCGATCCACCGTGATGGAAAAAACATCCGAGTCGTCAATCACTCCCTGACGCATCTGCCACCAGTCGTGGCCGCCGTTGACCGTTTTCCACGGCAGGTGCCAGGTGCCGACGTATATCTCCTCCGGGTTCTTCGGATCAATCGCCACCGACTCGACGTTGCGCAGTTCCCGGTCCTCGGCGGGAGAGATGCGCGCCCAACTGCGGCCGCTGTCACTCGACCGGAATACGCCATCGAGCGTGGCCGCCACCAGGATGCGTGGATCAGACGGCGCTTCCGCCAGGGCCCGTACCGCGTGGCCCTGCCACAGCGGCTGCCAGGTGCGGCCGTCATCGCTCGAGGCGTAGACCCCGCCGTCGGGCTGCGACCAGCTCCACAGCGCCGCGAACCAGTGCCCGCCGGCGCCCGCTTCCGGCACCAGACTGGCCACCACCCAATCGGCGTGGTCGCCGATGCGGCCCCAGAACTGCCAATCAGCGCCCGCGTCGGTGGAACGGAAGAGCGAGGCGGTAGCGGTGCCCAGAAGTACTGTTCCGGGGTGTGCCGGGTCGGCGGCCAGGGCCCGCACCGTACCCCCGGGGGGCGTCAGCGGCGGAATAGGAACGGCCGCCGCGCTGCCGCCCAAAAGAGCCAGCAGCGCGACGGCCGGAAAACGTAGCATCATCTCTGATGATAACCGGCGGCGAGCCTCTCGGCCCGCCGCCGGTCGTGATTAGTGCTTGATCACCGAGGCGTCGAAGGTCTCTCCGGCGCCGGTGTAGCTGGCGCCCTGCGGCACCACCCATACCTCCGCCTTCTGCGGCCCGTCACCGTGCCGCACTTCGATGCGGTCGGCGGCGATGCCCTTCTCCTTCACCAGGTAATTCATGGCGTGTACGGCGCGCTCCTCGGCCAGCTTGACCGTGGCCGCCGGCGACAGCGCCTTGCGCCGCGCCACTTCGGTTGAGGTGGCGTAGCCGACGATGACCGCCTTGGCCGAGGCATCCTGCTGCAGCCGCAGCGCCACGTCGTCGAGCGCCGCCTTGGCGGCGTTATCAACCCGCGAGCTGTTGGGCTTGAACTGCAGCGTGGTGGCCAACGCCGCTTGCGGCGGCGGCGGCGGGGTCTGGATGGTGGCGTTCGACGAGCAGCTCGCCGACAGGCCGCGATCATCGGTCACCGTCAGCCGCCCGGTCACATTCCCCGGCGTGCCGCCGGTGGTGTCGAGGTGAACCGTGGGCTGCGTGGTGGTGTCCAGATGACCGGCGCTCGACGGCTCGATCGTCCAGGCGTAGGTCAGCGGACGTTGATCGGGGCTCTGCGCCTGACCGCTGAAGGTCAGCGCCGCGCCCGGCAGCACCGAGTCCGGAGTAACCGAGCAACTGGCGGTCGGCGGGTTCTTCACCGGCTCCCGCACTTCGACATTGGCCGAGCAATCGGCCGCTCCACCCTTGCCGTTGTCCACATGGCCGGTGACTGTGTACATGCCCGGCGCCATGCCTGTGGTGTCCAGCGTGGCCGATCCACCCGATTGCGTCAGCTTGCCGCCCGTGGTGGACCAGTTGTAGGTATAGGGAAGTCCGGCCGGGGTCACCGAGGAGGTGATCTCGACGCTGGCTCCCGGCTGCACCGGGCTCTGGCTCACCTGGCAGGCCAGGCTCGGAGCCGGCGGCGGCGGCGGCGGCGCTTTGACCGCCGGCGGCGGGCCGAAGCTCAGGCCGAACACCCAGCCACTGGCGTTGGTGTTGGGCGAGTTGGCGGCGTAGCGATAACCGGCGTTGACGCCCATCCAGCTCAGCGGGTTGACGCGGATACCACCGGTCAGATCCAGCGGCCGCGGCTCGCCGAGAAATGTCGTCTCGCTGGCGCCGGCGCCAAACGGCACATTGCCGGTCAGCTCGATAATGCCCTGCAGGCGGCTGTACAGCGGGAAGATCTCGCCGAAGCCGTAATTGAACTGATCCTTCAGCGGCAGGTACACACCGCTCTTGTTCACTGTGCCGTTGTGCTGGTACCCGACGTTGAACACCATCTCGCCGGCATTGCCCAGCCATTTGTCAGCCAGCACATTGGTCTGGAAGCTGGGCTCGGTGGTGGTGACCCCGTGGACCAGCGCTCCCTGGGTGAAGTTCATGTGATACGGAACGTTCTCCATGAACTGCAGCGCCAGGCCGAACTTGTCGCCCCGTGCCTGCGACAGCAGGCCGATGGTCGCCCCCACGCTCCAGGTGGCTGCGCCATGCAGCAGACTGTTGCGCGCGAACGGCGCCGCCGGATCGAAGGCAGTGAGACTGCCGTTGGCCGGGAAGCTCAGTTCGTTAATGTTGTTCACCCGCAGCCGGCGATAGGGAGTGGTGGCGAAACTGACTTCCAGCCAGTTGGTCAAGCCCACCGTCCAGCCGGTATTAACGTCGGTGAATACCATGCCGCCGGGCGATCGCGAGTAGCGTTGCGCATAAGCGCCGCTGCTCGCCTGACCGCGACCCAGCGTCTCGGCGAATTGGGTGTTCCACAATCCTGGCGTACCCAGCAGCGAACCCTGCAGGTTGCTCGCGCGGAAGTCGCTGCTGCTGCTGTCCGCCGACTGGAAACGGTGGAACAGGTTAAACGGGTTGGGCAGTGAAAATCCCGGCTGCCCCAGGCTGACCGCCGGGGCGGCGTTGGCCGACGGGCCATCACCAGGACCTTCTGCCATCAGCGTGCCGCACAGAACCACGGCCGCCATTACCACCAGAAAGGACGCGCGGCGTACCGGCATCCACATCTGCTCCTGCTTCATCATTCCTCCTTCACCTCGACCTCTAATTGCCTCTCACTACTCGGACCACTGCCACCACGGCTTCCACTTTGGGGGTGGGAACAGCCCCCACCTCCGTGGGGTTGCACCCGTTTCTCTCAATGGACAGCGGGTTGTGTGCTCCAAGGTAGGCTTTTTGCTGTGTTTACATCTTAGCGCTTTGTGGAACTTTTTACCACTTCAGCGTAAAAACCTCACCTTTTGAGGGTCACTGTATGGATACCCGCTTGGCCCCGCCAAGGTGAGTGCAAGCGGCTGGCCAAACGGCCCATCACACCGCTTACACAAGATGGCGGCTCGGGGGTCGGTTTCGGCCCGTGGCGTGCTCAGACTGTTAAAGTGGAGGAAGTGAAACACGGCCCGATTCTTGTAGTGGATGATGAACCCAACGAGCGCCATGGGTTGGCCGAGCTGCTGCATGCTTGGGGCTATGCGGTGGATACCGCCGCCGACGGGGTGGAAGCGCTGGAGTATCTCAACCGCAGCTTGCCGCGCGCCGTACTGACCGACATTCGCATGCCGCGCATGGACGGCCTGCAGTTGCTGGAGCGCATCCGCCAGCGCTACGGCAGTTTGCCGGTACTGGTGCTGACCGGTCAGGGATCGAAGGAAGCGGTCATCGAGTGCCTGCGGCTCCGTGCCAGCGACTACATCGAGAAGCCGATACGGGGCGAGGAACTGAAGCCGCGCCTGGCCGACCTGTTGCGCACCGGGACGGAGGAGGCCGAGCCGGACGTGGACGTGCCGGGATTTGTCGGCACCTCGGCCATGGCGCAGCAGGTGCGCACCCTGGTGCAGCAGGTGGCCCCCACCACCGCCAGCGTGCTGATCACTGGCGAAAGCGGCACCGGCAAGGAAGTGGTGGCACGGCTGATCCACGCCCAGAGCCCGCGCCGCGACCGTACATTTTTAGCGATCAACTGCTCGGCGATACCCGAAAGCCTGATGGAGAGTGAGATCTTCGGTCACGAGAAGGGTGCCTTCACCGGCGCACTGGAGCGCCGTGCCGGATGCTTCGAGCTGGCCGAGGGGGGCACGCTTTTGCTGGACGAGATCGGCGAGATGCCGCTGGCCACCCAGGCCAAACTGCTGCGCGTGCTTGAGGATCGCCGTCTGCGCCGCCTGGGGAGCAAGCAGGAGATCGCGGTCAACGTGCGCGTGTTGGCGGCCACCAACCGCCCCCCCGCGGAGGCGGTCGAAGCCGGGCAGTTGCGCGGGGACCTGTACTACCGCCTGAACGTCTTCCACCTGCATTTGCCGCCGCTGCGCGAACACAAGGAAGACATGCCAGCCCTTGCCGCGGCGCTATTGCGGCAGTTGAACCAGCGTCATGGACGCGCCGTGGTGGAGATCGCTCCCGAGGTACTGCGCCAATTTGCCGCATATTCCTGGCCGGGCAACGTGCGCGAGCTGCGCAACACGCTGGAACGGGCGGTCATTCTGGCCATGGGCCCGCGCTTGGAGCCACAACACTTAGCCGAGGATTTTGGCACCGCGCCCACCGCCGCCCCCTCCCCCACCGGCGACGACATCGTACCCGTCCCCCTGGGCGCCACCGTAGACGAAGGCGAGCGCCTTCTCATCCTGAAGACGCTGGCCCGCGAGCGCAACAACAAAACCCGCACCGCCGAGCGCCTCGGCATCAGCCTCAAAACCCTGCAAAACAAGCTCAAGGAATACACCGCCAAGGGCCTCGCCGGCTAGCAAACCCTTCATCCCCCGCCGCGCCCCGCCCGCCCCGCGCCCCCGGCGTAGCGTCACCAGCCAAAGTGCCCGCGCCGCACCCTGGCGCGAGGCTCCGCCTCCTCCTCTCGAAATGCGCAGCCGGGGCGCAGGGGCCCCGGCGCAGCGTCACTGGAGGCCTAAGAGAGCGGGCGGCGAAGCCGGGCGCCCGCGATTAATATAGAAGGAGCCCCGCCCCACCCCGCGCGCCCCGCGGAGCCGGGGCGCAGGGGCCCCCGGCGCAGCGTCACTGGCGGCCTACGAGAGCGGGCGGCGAAGCCGGGAGCCCGCGATTAATAAACGAGAGCGGGCGGCGAAGCCGGGCGCCCGCGATTAATGAATGCAACTCAAAACCAAGCTCACGCTCAGCATCGCGGCTCTGGTGCTCCTGGTGGTGCTGGCGGTCAATCTGATCTTTCTGGCTGGCGGGCTGCGCCAGCAGTTGGCCGAAGTCTACAGCCACGCCGACTTCCTCTCCCGTGAAATCTACAACCAGATGAACCAGGAGTTGGCGCAGGCCAATCTCACCGGCCTGAACACGCCCGCCGCCGCCGCCATCGTGCGCGAGTTCGTCGGCGGTCTCAAGCAGAGCCCGGCCATGGGCAATCTGTTCAGCTCGGCCATCGGCTACAACAGCGAGATTCGCGACGTGGCCCTGGTGGCGCCCGACGGCACCGTGGTCATGGACTCCAACCCGCTGCTGGAAGGCGCCGCCCTGCCCCGCCGCCTGCCCATGAGCGAGGTCATGAACGCCGGCCTCTGGAGCCAGGTGCGGGCCGTGTTCGGACCCGAGACGATCTATGCCGTCGGCTTCGGCACCCAGGTGGGCGGGCAGCCGCTGGCTACCATCACCGTCGGGGTGGATACCGTCCTGCTGCGCCAGGCAATGCTGGGGCGCATGCGCACCCTGCTGTTCTACGGCGCGCTGATTGTGCTGCTGGCCACCGGTTTGGCCTGGAGCCTGGCGGACCTGGCTCTGGCGCCCTTGGCCGCCATCAGCGCCCAGTTGGACGCACTGACCGCCGGCGGCGGCGGCAGCGAACCCGGCGACGAGTTCGGACGGGTGCGCACCAAGATCCAGCGCCTGGGGCGGGAGATCGAAGACACCCGCCAGATCTACACCGCCCTGCAGGAAAACGTCAGTCAGGTGCTGGGCGGACTGGAGCAAGGCCTCTTGCTGTTCGACGCCCAGGGCCAGTGCGTGATGGCCAGCGCGGCTTTACCGCGGCTCCTGGGTCTCGCTTCCGACGCGTGTGCCGGCAAGCCGGTGGAGGAGATCTTTCCCGGCAGCTCCAGCCTGGATCGGGCGGTACGCCAGGCGGTACGCCAGAAGCAGCCCTTGGCGGTGCGCGAGTTGGAGCGCCATCCCGGCGGCCGCCCGCTGTTGGTTCGCCTGGACATGGTCCCCGACCGCGGCGGCCAGGCCGGAGCGCTGCTCATGGTGCGCGATGCCGAGCCGCTCAACCGCCTGGAGGGCGAGTTGGAGGTCGCGCGCCGCTTGTCGGCGGTGGGGCGGCTGACGCGTGGTGTCGCCCACGAGGTCAAAAACCCGCTCAACGCCATGTCCATCCATTTGGACCTGCTGCGCGAGAAGGCCGGCACTCAGCCGGGCGCGCTGGGGCCGCACATCCAGGTGATCGGCCGCGAGATCGAGCGCCTGGACAGGGTGGTGCGCACCTTCCTCGACTTCAGCCGTCCGGTGGAGTTGCAGCTCGGCGCCGCCGACCTGAGCGAGGTGGCGCGCGGCGTGGTGGAGCTGGTGCGCGCCGGCGCCGAATCCAAAGGCATGAGCCTGCGCCTGGCAGCTTCCGATCCCGGTCCCCACGTCTGGCTCGACCGCGATCTGATCGAGCAGGCGCTGTTGAACCTGGTCAATAATGGGTTGCAGGCGATGGAGGATCGTGCCGGCGGCCAACTGCTGGTGGAGGTCCTCGAACAGGACCTGCACGGACTGATTCGGGTTCGCGACCAGGGTCCGGGCATCGCTCCCGAACATCGGGATAAGATTTTTGATCTCTACTTCACCACCCGCGAGGAAGGCACCGGCATTGGGCTGGCGCTGGCGGCGCGCATCATGCAGTTGCACCACGGTTCGATCGAGTTGGAACCCAGCCAGCCCGGCGGTGGCGCCTCTTTCCTGCTGCGTTTCCCCCTGCGCAAAGGCGAGGTGGCCTATGCCGACTAGAACCGCGGCGTCAGTGGCACTACTGTTGGGTCTGGCGACCACCGGGTGCGGGGTATTCCATCGCGCCCCGCCGCTGCCGCCCATTCTGGTGTTTCAACCGCCCATCCTGTTCCCCGCGCCGCCGCCCGCGCCCATGCCGCCGCCCACCAGCTACGCGGTGGACGGCACGCCCCCCGACTTTACCTTCGTCATGGCCGTCGGCCCTCCGCCGCGGCCGGCGCCGCGGCGCGTGCCCGAGGTGGCAGCCGAAGCGCCGCCGGTCACCGACAACGCCCCGCCGCCGCCGCTCACGCCCGCGTTCAGCCCGCAGCAGCAGGCCGGCATTCGCAATCAGGCCCTGGCCATCCTGCAGCGCGCCCGCAAGGATCTGGCCACTCTGGCCGGCCGCCGCCTTTTCGGCGGTGCTGCCGCCACCCGCGCCCAGGCGGGCGAATATGTCCGCCAGGCCGAGCAGGCGCTGCAGGAAGGCGATGTCATGCGCGCCCAGACTCTGGCCACCAAGGCCGAAACCCTGGCGCGCTTCCTGCTCGGTCAATGACCGGTCGCCCGCCCACCCTCGACGCCCTCCAGGCCGGTATCGTCGGCTGCGAACGATGCCCGCGTCTGCGCACCTATGCCCGCCAGGTGTGCCAGACCCGTCGCAAGGCCTTTGCCGCCGAGACCTACTGGGGACGCCCGGTGCCCGGCTTTGGTGATCCTCGCGCCCGCCTCTTGCTGGTCGGCTTGGCGCCCGCCGCCCACGGCGCGCTGCGTACCGGACGCATGTTCACCGGCGACCGCAGCGGAGACTTCCTCTTTGCCGCCCTGCACCGCGCCGGCTTCGCCAACCAGGCCACCAGCCGCCATCGCGACGACGGCCTGACACTCCGCGATGCCTGGCTGGGCGCTTCGGTGCGTTGCGCTCCCCCCGCCAACAAACCCACCCCGCGGGAATTTGCCAACTGCCTCCCCTGGCTTGAGGATGAACTCCGGCTCCTGCCGCGTCTGCGGGTGGTGCTCACCCTGGGAGGGCTGGGGCACAATCAATTGCTGCGCTCGCTCGGTCTGCGTCTGGCCGCCTATCCCTTCGCCCACGGCGCCGCCTACGAATGGAAAGGCTTCCATCTGCTGGCCTGCTACCATCCCAGCCAGCAGAACACCTTCACCGGCCGCCTGACACCGGCCATGATGGATGCGGTACTCGCCCGCGCTCGGAAACTAATTTCGGCTCAGCGGCCGAAGTAGGCGGCGTTCTTCGTGGCGTAATCCTTCCACTGCTCCGGAAGGTCGTCGAGAGCGAAGATGGCCGTCACCGGACACACCGGCACGCAGGCGCCGCAGTCAATACACTCCACCGGGTCAATGAACAGTTGCACCGCCTCGGCGTGCTCGTTCTCATCTTTTTTGGGGTGTATGCAGTCCACCGGGCAGGCGTCCACACAGGCGGCGTCCTTGGTCCCAATGCACGGCTCGGCAATCACGTAGGCCATAGAGCGGATAGTATACAGCCTGCGCCGTCAAGACGCGGGGGCCGCGCCGTTGGCACAGTGGGCCAGTCGGGGCGGAAGGCTGCGAAATTCATGCAGTGGCGGCCCGCCCCCGGGCAAGCAACGAGGCGCGGCCCCGACCGGGCTGGGGCGCATGGGGTCCCCGGCCCGGCCGAGCGCCAAGCGGGTCGAGTGGCGAAGCCACTCGGGGTCCCGTGCCAATCAACGGCGCGAGGCCAAGGCGCGCGCCGGCAGGCTCAGCGGAGCGTGGTGTTCGCCGTCGCTGATGAAGCGGCGGGCGGGATTGCGCTCGAAGTAGGTCATCCACTTGTCGAACTCGGGCGTGAAGACCTGAATGCGGGGCAGGTGGGCGGCCTTCAGGCCCTCGACCAGCGGCGACGGCGCGGGGCCGGATCCGACCAGTACCACGGCGCCATAGCGCCAGCGCACCGTGACCGGCGCCGCATTGCGGCCGGGCGCGCCGGTCCAGGACGAGGCCACAGCGAGCGCATCATCGTGCGGCGCCTGGCCGAAGGGCAGCGCAAACGAAGTCACGTCATAGCCGGGCAGGTAACGGTCAATATCGTACTGGCCGAGGCCGATCTCCCGATCAATCTCCGCCGGCGGCAGGGCGTTCAGATGGGGATGGTCGTAGGTGTGGTTGCCGATCTCCGATCCCAGCTTGACGAGCATCTCCAGCTTGGGTTTGATAAAGGCGCGTTGTCCGAAAACATCGGTGCCCGGGTTGACGAAGAACGTGCCATGGACGGGAAAGTCGGGATGGGCTTTGGCGAACGCCACCCAGTGCGCCACGGCGCAGTCCGGGTCGAGCTGCCCGCCGGCGGTGAACTTCATCTGATTGCGGCTGCCGTCATCGAAGGTCAGCACCACCGGCGTGGTGCCCGCCGGCAGTTGAAAATCAGCCGTGACGTACTGGCGCAGCGTCACCGGGCGGTAGCCGGCGGACTCCAAACGCGAAAGATCCGAGTCAAAGTTGGCCAGCGAACGGCTCCACCGCGCCTCGGGCCCGAAGTTGTGATACACGAGGATCATCACCTCGCCGCGCAGGTTCGCCCGGGGAGGGGCGGCGGCAAGTGACCACGAAAACACGGCCAGCAACGGCAACCAGGACAGACGGCGTAGCAGCATGGAACGGCAACCAACCTCTACTCTCAATATACGATCAGCGGTGCATGCTAAGCTCGGGTTTTCACAGGAGACAGGATGACCGACGAGATGCGCGGCAAAACCGTTCTGGTGATGGGCATCGCCAATCGCTGGAGCCTGGCCTACGCCATCGCCCAGGCGCTGGCGGGAGCGGGCGCGCGGCTGGTGCTCACCTACCAGGCCGAGCGGGTAAAGAAGGCGGTCGAGGATTTGGGCCGCGAGTTGGGCGCGGCGCATGTCTATTCCTGCGATGTGGCGCAGGATGCATCCATCGAGGCGCTCTTCGCCCAGCTCAAAACCGACGAACCGCGCCTCGACGGCGTGGTGCACAGCATTGCCTTTGCCCGCAAGGAAGACATTGAGCGGCAATTCATCGGCACCAGCCGCGCCGGGTTTCTGGAGGCCATGGACATCAGCGCCTACTCCCTGGTGGCCGTCGCCCGCGCCGCCGCGCCGCTGATGAGTGAAGGCGGCGGCATCCTCACCCTCAGCTATCTGGGCGCCACGCGCGTGGTGCCCAACTACAACGTCATGGGGGTGGCCAAGGCGGCGCTGGAGTCGGCCGTCCGCTATTTGGCCAGCGAGCTGGGTCCGGCCTCCATTCGCGTCAACGCCATCTCGGCGGGACCGATCAAGACCGCCTCGGCGCGCGCCATCAAGGACTTCTCTTCGATCCTCGATCATGTCGCCCAGCGGGCGCCGCTGCGCCGGGTCACCGACCCCGCCGAAGTCGCCGATACCGCCCTGTTCCTGCTCAGCCGCCGTGGCCGCGGGGTTACCGGCGACACCATCTTTGTGGACAGCGGCTACCACATCCTGGGGGTGTGATCTGCGCCCGGTGGTGGTCATCGGCGGCGGGCTGGCAGGGCCGGAAGCCGCCTGGCAGTTGGCCGGGCGCGGCTGCGCGGTCGAGTTGTGGGAGATGCGCCCGCGCGTCTCCACCCCCGCCCACCAGACCGGGGCGATGGGCGAGCTGGTGTGCTCCAACTCGCTGAAGTCGGAAGCGCCGGACAGCGCCCCCTGGCTCTTGAAAGAAGAGTTGCGCCGCGGCGGCTCGCTGCTGCTGGCCTGCGCCGCCGCCGCCGCCGTCCCCGGCGGCCAGGCGCTGACCGTCGACCGCGATCGCTTCTCCGCCGCCATCGAAGCCCGCCTGGCCGCGCATCCGCTGATTCGCATCCGCCGCGAAGAGGCGCGCGCCTTGCCCGGGGATCAACTCACCGTGCTGGCCAGCGGCCCGCTCACCTCCGAGCCTCTGACCGCCGCGCTGGCCCTCGCCAGCGGGAAGCAGCATCTCTACTTTTACGACGCCATCAGCCCCATCGTCGACGCCGCCACCGTCAATCGCGACCAGGTGTACGCCGCCGGGCGTTACGGCAAAGGCGGCGACGATTACTGGAACTGCCCGCTCGATCGCGGGCAGTATGCCCGCTTCCACGCCGCCCTGCTGGCGGCCGACAGCTACCCGCTGCATGCCTTCGAGGAGCCGCGCTTTTTTGAAGCCTGTCTGCCGCTCGAGGAACTGGCGCGGCGCGGCCCCGACACCCTGCGCTTCGGGCCGATGAAGCCGGTCGGGCTGCCCGATCCGCGCACCGGCAAACTGCCCTATGCCGTGGTGCAGTTGCGCAGCGAAAACCTGCGCAGCGACAGCTTCAACCTGGTCGGTTTTCAGAACCACATCCGCCATGGCGCCCAGCCCGGTGTGCTGCGCCTCATCCCCGGCCTGGAGCAGGCGCGCTTCCTGCGCCTCGGCCAGGTGCATCGCAACACCTACGTGGCCGCCCCGGCGGTGCTCAATGATCGCCTCCAGTTGCGCGCCCGGCCCCGGGTCTGGCTGGCGGGACAGTTGTGCGGCACCGAAGGCTACATTGAAGCCATCGCCACCGGCTGGCTGGCGGGACAATTCGCCGCCGCCGCCGCCCAGGGCCGCTCGCTGCCCCCGCCCCCGCGCGCCACCGCCCTCGGCGCGCTGCTGCACTACATCGCCCACAGCGACCCCGCCGATTACACCCCGGCCAACATCAGCTTCGATCTCCTCCCGCCACTCGAGTCGCCACTGCGCGACCGCGCCCAACGCCGCCGGGCGCAGTGCGCCCTCGCCCTCGACTCCTTCGCCGCCTGGTGGCACTCCGCCCGGGAGTCCGCCGCATGAACCTCCAGGCGGCCATCGCCTCCTTCCTGCGCCTCTACATGGAAGGCGAGCGCAACGCCAGCCCCCACACCCTGCGCAACTACGCCGCCGACCTGCGTCAATTGACCGCTTTCCTCGGCCCCGCAACCGAACTCGCCTCCATCACTCCCGCCCAACTGCGCGCCTTTCTGGCCCAGGGCCACGCCGCCGGCGTCAGCCCGGCCACCCAGGCGCGCCATCTCTCGGCGGTACGCTCTCTCTTCCGCTACGCCGTGCGGGAAGAAATGCTCGCCCAGGATCCGGCTCGGCTGCTGGCCTCCCCGCGCCTGCCGAAGAAGCTGCCGGAAATTCCCAGCACCGCCCAGGTGAACCGCATGCTGGATGAGGATTTGGGCCAGGCCCGGGAGAGTGCCTGGCCGGAGCGTGACCAGGCGCTGTTTGAAATCCTCTACGGCTGCGGGCTACGGGTGAGCGAAGCCGTGGGGCTGAACCTGAAGGACGTGGACCACCACGGCGGCATGTTGCGGGTGCTCGGCAAGGGACGTAAGCAGCGCCTCACTCCCTTTGGCGGCAAGGCGGCGGCGGCGCTGGCCGCCTACCTGCCGCGGCGCGCCGAGCGGCTGCACGCCGGCCGGCAAACCGGGCAGACGGCGCTGTTCGTCAACCGGCGTGGTGGCCGCATCACTACCCGTTCGGTGGCGCGCATCGTCAAGGCGCGCGCCCGCGCCTTCGGCCTGCCGCTCGATCTCCACCCCCACTCCCTGCGCCACGCCTTCGCCAGCCATCTGTTGAGCGAGGGCGCCGACCTGCGCGCCATCCAGGAGATGCTCGGCCACCGCAGCCTGGCCACCACCCAGCGCTATACCCGCACCGACATCCGCCAGCTCACCGAAGTCTACGATCGCAGCCACCCGTTCGAAAAGGGTGGTAAAGGTTAGACTGATAGACGGAGGGCGGGACGGCAATGAGTGGTTCGATCCTGGCAGTCGAATGTCCGGAGTGCAAGCGGGTGTACAACATCTACCCCGGACCCGATGACTACATGAAGTGTCTGATCACGCGCAAGTTCGAGATGGAGTGCGACTACTGCGAGAAGGAACTGGTCTTTCAGGTCGTGGGTGGCGCCAAGGCGCCCTTCACCACTGGCGGCACGTAGGCAGTCGTCGTGCGCCTCGACACTCTGTGGCAAGCCCCCACGCGCGGACCCGCCGTCCTTCCCGCTGATCTGCAGCGCCTCTACGGCGGCGATCTACGGCTGCCCCTGGGCAGGCGCGCACCCTGCGTGCTGGCCAATTTCGTCTCCTCGGCCGACGGCGTCGCCAGCTATCAGCTGCCCGGCCAGGCGGGGGGCGGCACGCTCAGCGGCGATGATCCCGGCGACCGCTTCGCCATGGGCCTGCTGCGCGCCGCCAGTGACGCGGTCATCGTCGGCGCTTCCACCCTGCGCGCCGCCGGACCGCGCGCCCTCTGGCACCCCGGCTATACCTTCCCTGCCGCCCGCGCCGCCTTCCGCCGCTGGCGGGCGGCCGAGGGCCGGCCGGAGTGGCCGCTGCTGGTGGTGGTCACCCGCGGTGGCGACCTCGACGCGGGCTGCGCCGCCCTCCAGACGCCGGCCTCGCGCGTGCTGATTCTCACCTCGGCTGCCGGCGCCGGACGCTTGACGCCGCGCCTCCGCCGCGCTCGCGCCCAGGTCGAGGTGCGGGTGGTCGCCGCCGGAGGCCACGCCCTGCCGGTCGCCGCCATGTTGCGGCTGCTGTGGAGCGAGTTCGCGGTGCGGCGCCTGCTGCACGAGGGCGGGCCCACCCTGTTCGGCGAGTTCCTCGCCGCCGGGGCCGTGCACGAATTGTTTCTGACTGTGGCCCCGCGGCTGGCCGGGCGTTCCGCCGCCCTGCCCCGCCCGGGCATTGTCGCCGGAGAGCCCTTCACCCCCGCCCGCTCACCCCGCCTGCGTCCGCTCAGCGTGAAGGCGCACGCCGGACTGCTGCTCTTGCGCTACGCCGTGGTGCCGGCCGCCTCGGGCGCGCCCAACCCCAGCTCGCGCCGCAGCAGCGCCGCGTTGTAGGGGCTGCACGCGAACACGTGCCCGTCGTGATCGAAGGTGGGCACCTTGTACTTGCCTTGATTGTGCGCCGCCACCCACTCCGCCGCCCCCTCCACCGCTTCGATGTTGACCTCTTCGAAGGCCACGCCATGCTCGTCCAGCAACCGCTTGGCGCGCCGGCAGTCCGGGCACACGCGCGTCGTATACATCTTCAACATTGCCCGCCTAGTATCCTGGAAACTCTTCCGTGCGGATGTCGTCGTCGTCCACACCCGCGCCTTGCAGCATGCCGCGCAGGGCGGTGACCATCCCCGGAGGCCCGGCGATAAAGTAGATGGGATCCACGGCATCTTGCAGCGGCGTGGCCATCAGGCTGGCATCAATGAAACCCCGGGCCCCGGTCCACGGCCGCGCGGATTTCTGCATCTCCGACATCACCGGCACGCAGGTGAAGCGCGGATTCTCCTGTGGCAGCGCCATCAGCTCGTCGAGATAGGCCGAGTCTTCCGGCCGCCGATTGCCGTAAAAAAGCACGATGCGGTGTGCCAGTTTGCGGTGCGCCGCCGCCCGCGCCATCGCGCGGAAGGGCGTAATCCCAATGCCGCCTGCCAGCAACACCACCCAGCGGGTGTCGCGATTGGGCAGGGTGAAGTCGCCAAACGGACCCTGCATCTCAAACGGGCTGCCCAGCGGCATGCTGCTGAACTCGTTCTTGAAGGCGCTGCCGCGCAGGCGCGTGGCCACCGTCAGCGCATCGGCGTCGGGATCATCGGCCAACGAAAACGTGCGCACGTTTCCGCCCGCCACCGAATCCGGCAGCCGGGGCAGCGTCAGGTCCACTGTCTGGCCCGGACGGAAAGTAAACCCCGAAGGCTTTTCAAAGCGAAAGGCCATGGTGCCTTCGGCCACGGTTTGGCGGTCCAGAATGCGGGTAGTGCTCATGCGGCGTGCGCCTTCCTTTTCAGCTTGGCTTCCAGATAGTGCTTCAACACCACAGCGTTATTGTGCTCCTCGTCATGCGAGCTGTAGATGAGCGTCAACGTCCCTTTCGCAGCTGCGGCCTCGAGCAGCGGCTTTACCGCGGTCGCGTGGGCGCGCAGCTCGGCCTCGTAACGCTTCTGGAACTCGGGCCACCGGGTCACCTCGTGGCTGAACCATTGCCGCAGTTCGGTCGAGGGCGCGACCTCCTTCATCCAGGCATCGAGCGGCAGGTCGGTCTTCTTCACCCCGCGCGGCCACAGCCGCTCCACCAGAATGCGGCGCCCATCGCTGGCTTTGGGCGCATCATAAGCCCGCTTGAGTTGAATCATGAGCAGTTCTCCTGTGTTGGCCACGCCAGGGTGAGCAAAAACGCGCTCTCCTCCAGCGCCTCCACGTCGTGATGCAGCTCGCGGTCGAGCACCAGCGCGTGCCCGGCGGGCAGGTCCTGATCCCCGCCCTCCAGATGCAGCCGCAGATGGCCGGAGAGCACCTGCACAGTGATGCGCGCCGCGGTGCGGTGTTCGGGCATATGTTCGCCCCGCCGCATGGCCACCAGCACCACCCGCAGGTCAGGATGTTTGACCAGCGTGGTCGAACTCGGTCCGCTGCCGCTCTGCCAGGCGCTCTGCTGTTTGAGGTGCGCCACTTCCCCGTTGAGGTCAAAGCGCAGGATGGGCCGGTCGAGGGTGCCCTGCAGGCGGTCATGCCCGACCGGACGCGGCGGAGGCTCCGGATTCGCCATACCTCCAGTCTAGACCCGCCGCCATTCCCCTACAGGTTGACGCTCGACCCGAGCGGCGCTAGTCTAAGGTCGAATGCCTACCCAAGACGCCGAAGCCCTCGCTCTGCTGCAGGGAACGCTTGACCTGCTCATCCTGCGCACCCTGGTGTTTGGGCCGCGACACGGCCAGGGGATCGCCCGGGCCATTGAGCAGACCAGCGGACAGGTCTTGCTGGTGGATCACGGCTCGCTCTACCCGGCGCTGCAGCGTCTGGAGAGGCGCGGCTGGATCTCCGCCGCTTGGGGCACCAGCAGCGCCGGCCGCCGGGCGCGCTTCTATACCCTCACCGCCGCCGGACGCAAACAGTTGGGGCGCGAGCACACCCGCTGGCAGCGCTTGAGCGAAGCGGTGGGGCGCATCCTCACTCTGGAGCCCGAGGCATAGGCCCATGCGACGGCGGAGTCCGGAAGATTTTGCCGCGGAGATCGCCAGCCATCTGGCGCACGAAGCCGACGGGCGCGGTGCGGCGGGCGCGGAACGTGCCTTCGGCAACACCCTCCAGGCGCAGGAGCGATTCTGGGAATCCACTCGCTGGTGGCCGGCCTGGGTGCGGGCCCTGGGCCGCGACGCGCGCCTGGGGCTGCGCCGCATGCGGCGCACACCCGGCGCAACGTTGGCGGCATTGACCGTCTTGGCGCTGGGGCTGGCGGCGGCGCTGGTGGTGTATGCGGCCGCCGATGTGCTGGTGCTGGGCGGGCTGCCCTACCCCGCCGCGCAACGCCTGATGCTGGTCAGCACCGCCACCACTCCCCCCGCCGCCGGCGATCAGCTGTCGAGTGATGATTTCGCCGATCTGCTGCGGCTGGCACACAGTTTTGCCGCCCTCGCCGGCATCTCGCCGGTGTGGGACAACGTCGCCGATGCTGTCGGCGCGCAGCCGGCCGAACGCATCCCCACTTTGTTCGTCTCCGCCGCGCTGGGGCCCATGCTGGGCGTGCGTCCGCAACGCGGCCGCTGGTTCACGGCGAGCGAGGACCGCGCCGGCGCGCCCGCGGCAGTGGCGGTCATCAGCGATCATCTGTGGCGGCAGCGGTGGGGCGGGCGCGACCCGGCGGTGGGCCAAACCCTGCGCATCGGCGGTCAGCCCATCACCATCATCGGCGTCTTGCCTGCCGACTTTCATTACCTCGGCGAGCCGCTGGCGGGCACCGCCGGACGGGTCGAGATGTGGATGCCGCTGGCCCTCAACCCGCTGATGCAGACCCCGCGCTCGCTGCGCTGGATCAATGTGCTGGCTCTGCGCCGCGCGGATGTCGCCGCCGCGCGCGCCCGACAGGAGATCGCCACCCTGGGCGGCAATCTCGCCCGCCAGTACCCCGCGCAGGACGGAGGTCTGACCTACTCCGCCGTGGGCTTCGCAGACTGGGTGCGCGCGCCCCATCGTCCCGCCATGATGTTGTTGCTGGGCGCGGTGGGGCTGCTTTTATTGCTGGCCTGCGCCGGTGTGGCCAACCTGCTGCTGGAACAGGCCATCGCCCGCCGGCCGGAGATGGCCATGCGGCGCGCTCTCGGCGCTTCGCGCCCGCGTCTGCTGCGCCAATTGGCCACCGAGCACCTGGTCTTGGCAGGCTTGGGAACCGCGCTGGGCGCAGCCGGCGCTGGCGCCATTCTGCGCGGGTTAACCCCCTGGGCGCCACCCCAGTTATTCGCCGGCCGCCTGCCTGCGCTCGACCTTCACCTGCTGGCCGTTGCCGCACTGGCGCTGGTGGCCACTGCGCTCGGCTTCGGCGTGGCGCCCGCTTGGACCGCCTTGCGGGAACGTTCCGCCGCGCCGGCCTTGATCACCGGCGGCCTGGGCAGGCTGCGCGGCGCTCTGGTCGCCGTGCAAATCGCCCTGGCGCTGGCGCTGCTCATCGGCGCCGGACTGCTGCTCACCGCCTTTCTGCGCGTCACCTCCATCTCGCCTGGCTTTGACGCCGCCCACGCCGTATCGCTCTCCACCCAGCTCCCGTCCACCGCGACCACCCTGCCCCAGCGGCTGGCCGGCGATCAAAGGTTGCTGGCTCAACTCACGGCCTTGCCCGGCATCGCCGCTGTCGGCCTGGTCAGCCGCCTCCCGCTGAGCGGCAAAAGCCTGAGCAGTGAACTGTGGCCCGAGGGCAAGACCTACGCCGCCGGCCACCAGCCTGAGGTGCAGTACCGCGTGGCGTCTTCGGGCTACTTCCGCGCCTTGGGCGTTCCGCGCATCGCCGGCGAGGGCTTTTCCTCTCGCGATGACACGGACACCACCTTCGCCTCCACCCGTGTGCTCATCAACCAGGCCGCCGCGCAACAGTTCTGGCCGGGTGAGAGCGCGGTAGGACATCGGGTGCAGTTCGGCGCCCAGCCCAAAGGCAATTGGGCCACGATCATCGGGGTGGTGGGCAACGTCAAAGCCGACGGCTTGGATGCCGCCGCCCGGCCGACCGTTTTCCGTCCGCTGGCCTACAGCGCCCTGGGCGCGCCCATCGTGGTGGCCCGCACCGGGCACGACACCGCCGCGGTGCTGCAGGAAATCGAGGCCGATATTCACCGCCTCGATCCAGAAATGCCTGTCTACAACGCCGCGTCCATGGGCGACCTGCTGGCCCAATCGCTGGCCCAACGTCGCTTGCTGCTGCTGCTGCTCGGCGTCTTTGCCGTCGCCGGCACGCTGGTCGCCGTGGTCGGAGTTTACGCCGCCATGGCGCAGAGCGTGGCACGCCGCAAGCGCGAGCTGGCCCTGCGGCTGGCCCTGGGCGCACCTCCGGCCCGCCTCGGCCGTGAGGTTCTCGCCCAAGCGGCGCTGGTCAGCGCCGCCGGCCTCACCGCCGGTATCGTGCTGGCTCTGCTGCTGGCCCGCCTCTTGCGCAGCTTGCTGTTCGAAACCTCCCCCGTCTCCCCCGGCATTTACGCCGCCGCCGCCTTTGGCCTGGGCCTCATTGCCCTCGCCGCCGCGCTCCTTCCCGCCCGCCGCGCCGCCCGCACCCAGCCCTCGACCGCACTGCGCGATCTCGGCTGATGCGCATTCCCCTGCACACAATCGTCAAGCCATTGCACATTTGTGGAGCCGCCGGCCACCACGCTCGGCGCCCTGTCGCAACTAAGTGCAATTGGCTCAATCCACTACTACTACTTGCGTAATGGCAACTAAAGTGCACTACAAATTCCGAGGAATTACATCTCATGTCACGACGCCTTCTGCCCATCGCCATCTTCGCTCTCCTCGCCTGCGCCGCCCTGCAGGCCACCCCGCTCACGGTCTACTTCACCGGCGCCTGCGGCGACTGTACAGGCTTCGGAGCGAATGGCACCGTCAATGCGTCGATTACCTTCGCCAGCGGCTACTTTTACAATATCTCCGGCGCCGCGACTCCTCTCAACCTGGCCTACGGCGACTATGTGAACGGCACCTACGTCGGCTCCAACACCGAGACCAGCGCCATCTCGCAGTTTGAATACGATGGCAGCAACAAGCAGTCCGCCATCGGCACCACTGCGCCGGTGAGCAGCGACGTGCAGTTCGGATGGTTCGGCACCGGCACTGGCTTCCCCGGCACCAAGTCGGTTCGCATCGTCTGGGGCAACACCACCAGCGGCATCTCCTACGAGTTCGACACCATCGCCAACAGCCTCTCCTCCAACGGCGATTGGTCGTTCACGGTGGTTGACAACCGCACCGGTGGTCGCACGACGGAAGATCAAGGCACCAGCGGCACTTGGAGCTTCAGCGCGCCGCCCCCTTCGCCCGTTCCCGAGCCCGCCACCCTTGCGGAAATGGCCGGCGGCCTCGGCCTGCTCGGCCTCCTCGCCACCGCCGGCAAATTCTCCGTCCGCTAGCCGTTTCTGACCCCTGACCCCTAAATCCTGACCCCCTCTTGTTATACTGACGGGTCATGTCCCGTGCGAAGAACACGCCCCCGACCCTGGCCCAGGCGCAGCAGAAGCTGAGCGCCATGGGCTTTCAGATCAGCCCGCTGCGTGACGGCAAGCTACTGGTGCGCAAGTCCGGATGCGCGGCCATCCTGGGCGAGTCCGGGCGTCAGGTGGAGATCGCCGTCGCCCCCGGGCTGGTGGTGCGGGGCGAGCTGGCGCGGCTGGTGGATCGCGGCTACCAGAAGTTCTTCAAGACGGCGGACACCGAAGTCCCGGCCCTGCCCGAGACGATGAGCGCTCTGTCCCATTTCGAGCAGGAACTGCGGCTGGGCTGCGGCATCCCTTCGCTCTACAACGAGAGCCTGGGATCGGTAAGCGATCGCTATCTGTACGACCGCATCTGGTTCCGCGACGAAGGCCGGCAGCCGAAGGCTTGGGAAGAGGACGCGGCGGCGGCGCTGCGGGCCTAGGCCGACGATGACGCCCCGGGCGCGCGTGGTCATCGCCATGCGCAGCGCCCATCCGGCGGGCATCTGGCGCTGGCCCGACTCCGCCACCGAAGAACTGGCGCGGGCGTTTCCCGAGGTGGAATTCCGCCCTTATGCCCGTCCAATGGATGCGTCCCTGACCGACGCCGAGGCCGCCGTCGAGAGCGCCCTGTTCGCCGACGCCGATGCGGCCATCGCCTTCCGCCTCGATCCCCGGCTGTACCGCAACGCCGCGCGGCTGCGCTGGATTCACTGCCCCGCGGCGGCGGTGCATCAACTGCTCAACCCGCAACTGATCGCCTCCCCCATCGTCGTCACCAACGGCGCGGCGGTGCACGCCCCGACTGTCATCGAGCACGGGCTGGCCATGATGCTGGCGCTGGCCCGCGGCTTGCCGCATGCTTTCGCCGATCAGGCGGCGCGGCGCTGGCAACCTCATCCCTGGTTGGGCGGATTGCGGCGCCTGGCGGGCTCGACCGCCGCGGTGCTGGGCATGGGTCACATCGGCCGCGGCCTGGCGGCCAGTCTGCACGCGCTGGGCGTTTATGTAATCGGCGTGCGCCAACATCCGGACCGCCCGGTGGCAGGCTGCTCCGAGATGCACCCACCCGCGGCCCTGCCGCAACTCCTGCCACGCGCCGACTGGCTCGTGCTGGCGCTGCCCGCCACCAGCGCCACCGGCAGAATGATCGGCGCGCCGCAACTGGCGCTCCTGCCCCCGCGGGCCGCGGTGGTCAGCCTCGGTCGGGGAACGGCGCTGGACCAGGCGGCACTCGCGGCCTCACTGGCCTCCGGCCGATTGAGCGGCGCCGCGCTCGACGTCTTCGAACACGAACCCCTGCCCGCCGATTCACCGCTCTGGTCGGCGCCCGGCTGCCTCATCACCCCCCATGTCGCCGCCTCCGCCCCCGACACCTGGCAGCGCCAAACCGAGCTGATGGCCCGCCACCTGCGCCGTTTTCTCGCCGGCCAGCCGCTCGACGCGCCGGTGGACAAACAGCGAGGTTACTGACTCACGTGTTACGCTGAGCAACGGAGAGACCCACGCAATGGACAATGCCCTGTCGAAGATTCAGGAACTGGAATCCCGTTACCTTTTCCCCACCTATGCGCGTGTGCCGCTGCTGCTCGAACGGGGCAAGGGCGTGTTACTCTACGCCAGTGACGGCAAAAAGTACCTGGACTGCATCACCGGCATCGGGGTCAACGCGCTGGGCCACGCCCACCCCCGGCTGATGAACATCTACAAGGAGCAGAGCAAGCTGCTCGTCCACAGCTCCAACGTCTACTACAACCTCTACCAGGGACCGCTGGCGGAGAAGCTGACCAAAATGGCGGGCATGGAGCGGGCCTTCTTCACCGTCAGCGGCGCCGAGGCCGTCGAAGGTGCGCTGAAGGTAGTGCGCAGCATGGGGCAGAAGATTTCGCCCGACAAGATCGAAGTCGTCACCCTCAACAACTCCTTCCATGGCCGCACCATGGGGGCGCTTTCGGTCACTGGACAGCTCAAGTACCGCAAGCCCTTCGGCCCGCTGGTGCCGGGTGCGACTTTCATTGACACCAACGATATGGCGGCTCTCGAAGCCGCGGTAAACGAACGCACCTGCGCCATCATCCTGGAGCCGGTACAGGGTGAAGGCGGCATCTTCGAGCTCAAGCCGGAGTTTCTGGCGCGCGCCGCCGAGTTGGCCAAGCGCCATCAGGCGATGCTGATCTTCGACGAGATCCAGTGCGGGCTGGGCCGCACCGGCAAGGCTTTCGCCCACCAGTGGACTTCGATCGTCCCCGACGTACTGGTCACCGCCAAACCCATTGCCTGCGGCTATCCGTTGGGCGCGATCATGGCGCGCGGCGCGGCCGCCACCGAACTTTCCGCCGGCAGCCACGGCACCACCTTCGGTGGCGGCCCGCTCGCCTGCCGCCTGGCGATCGAGGTGCTCGACATCATTGATCAGCCGGAGATGTACGCCCACATCCAGGCCATGGGCGAACGGCTGCAAACCGGCCTGCGCTCGCTGGCAGCCAGGCACAAAAAGAAGGTCAAGGAAGTGCGCGGCCGCGGCCTGATGGCCGGCATCGAGTTGTTCCAGCCCGCCGCCCCGGTCTTCAACAAAATGCTGGAGCTGGGCGTGCTGGCCAACGTCACCCACGAGTTCACCATTCGCCTGCTGCCCCCCTACATCCTGGAACCCAAGCACGTGGACACCATCCTGCGCGTGCTCGGCAAGGCCCTGCGCAGCGCCGCCTAGCTCAGGGGACAGCTACTCCACATACCGCCGTTCCACGCGCGCGGAGATGCCGCACAGCACCTCATAAGGAATGGTGCGCGCGCGGGCGGCGAGGGTGGCGGCAGTCTCGGGCGCGTCCGGACCCATGAGGACGACTTCGCTGCCCAGCGGAGTGTCGCCGGCGGGTGAGGCGTCCACACTGGTCAGGTCCATGCTGATGGCGCCGATCACCGGGGCGCTGACGCCATCGAGCCGCACCTGGGCGCCGGCAGCGAAATCGCGCCGGTAGCCGTCGGCGTAGCCCACCGCCAGCGTCGCCGCGCGCATCGGGCGCGGCGTGATGAAGGCGGGCCCATAGCCGACACCATGTCCGGCGGGCAGATGCTTCACCGCCACCACGTGCGCCTTCCAGGTAAGCGCCGGCCGCAGATGCACCGCGTGGGCAGGTTGGGAGCTGTAGCCGTACAGCGCCAGCCCGACGCGCGCCAGCATGCCGCCCCAGGCGGCGAACCGCAGCGTCGCCTCGCTGTTCAGCAGGTGCCAGCGGCGCGTTCCGGCCAGCGCCAGCATGCGGTCCCGCTGCCGCTCGCAGGGTGCGGGGTCGGCGGCCTCGGATGCCGCCAGATGGGAAAACACCGACTCCACCTCGAGCTGCGGCGCCGCCCGCAGTGCGGCCTCCAGCTCCGGCAGTTGCTCCGCGGTCGCCCCCAGGCGCCCCATGCCGGTTTCGAGCTTCACATGAATGGCCAGCGCCGCCCCACCCTGCGCCTTCGCCGCCGCCGCCAGCCAGCGCACCTGGGCTGGATCCCACACCGCCGGCGTGAGGCGATGGGCCACGATGGCGCCCGCCTCCGCCGC